>Ga0075430_100006238_pt1 | contig 10058 bp, 8 predicted proteins | sample RhiMetdeltSRZDD4_FD_75294 | JGI IMG/M metagenome (GOLD analysis project Ga0075430, IMG submission 75294) | Populus rhizosphere microbial communities from Tennessee, USA - Rhizosphere MetaG P. deltoides SRZDD4 | ecosystem: Host-associated > Plants > Roots > Rhizosphere > Soil | place: USA...
GCGAGCGGGAGCTGGACGACGCCGCCGTCCTGTCCGAATGGCCGGCCCGTGACGACGCCCACGGACACGTGAAGGGCCGTGGGCAAGACGACGACCAGGAAGACGGCACAGACAAGGAGCGAGGCGCGCAGCCGTGCCCCTGCGCCCGCCAAGCAGGCGGCCAGATACAGGGTCGCGAGCAGCGTTGCGCCGCCGCCGAGAAGCAGCGCGAGCGGATCGCGGTCGAAAGGCGCTCCGGCCGGCAGCCAGGGACGAAGCCAAGCCGGCGCCGCGAGCAGCTCGGGATCATGGAGCAGCCGCCACGCGAGCGCGCGTGACGGACCCTGGATCAAAGCGTCGCCGGCGATCGCCAGCAACAAACCCGGAACGACGACCCCGTCCAGCGGAAACGACCGCCGGACGGGGGGAACGCCGTGGTTCAGGGGATCAGACGCGGTTCACCGTGGAGCGGCTAGAACAGCGACGGCCGGCACGTGAAGACGTAATTCGTCCAGGTGTCGCGGTTGCCGGTGACGAGGTCGTAGAGCTCGCTCGCGTTGGCGTCCGACTTCACGCTGATTTCGTCGTCGGTTCCGCCGATCGCGCAAACACCCTGCGCGCGCAACGTCTGAGCGACCCAGCCGGTGTACGTCTCCTGCGAGACAACCTTGCCCGAGCCGTCGAAGATCTCGGGGTGCTCGCGGCGCACGCGGTCCTGGGCGGCGACCACCTGTGCCTCGAAGCGCGGCGGCGGCTCGGCCGCGCAGCGGAAGCTGCCCGGCAGTCCGCCCACCGGGCAAGCGAACGGCGTCGCGGTCGGAGCCGGCGTGGGCGTGGGAGTGGCGACGACGGTCGGCGTGACCGGGTCGTCACAGCCACAACAACCCCAGTGCAGGAGCGCTGCGAGTACGACGAGGGCGCTCCCGAGAGGAACTCGGTTCATTGGTTCTCCTGCGTCTAAAAAGCCGCGTCGCGGCAGGTTGAAACGTAGCTGCGGATCGCGAAGAGGTCGGATTTGATCAGATCGAAGTGCTCGGTGAAGACGTTGTTCCGCTTCACCTCGAACTCATCCCCGTCGTAGATCGCGCAGAAGCCCTTCGCCTTGAGCTTCTTCAGCATCTCGGCGACGTACAGCGGCTCGTTGATGATCTTGTAACCGTACGGCTGGAAGAAGTTCTCGCTGAAATTGAAGATCTGGGGAGTCGCGCGGGCGCGGTCCTCGGCGATCAGGAGGTCCTGGGCGTCGAAGATGTCCCCGTCGTATTGAGACGGGGCATGAGTGCAGAAAGTGAGGGAGCTCGGCGGCATCTTGCAGTCGGCGTCTCGCCCCTTGGGCAGCGCCGCGTAGGTTGGGATCGGCTGCGCGGGCGAGCAGGTGACGTTGTAGTTCACCCACGACCCGCCGTCGGCGGTGATGATGTCGAAGTTCTCGTTGTAGCCGCCGCCGTCGCGGACGTTCATCTCCTCGCCGTCGTAGGCGGCGCAGATGCCTTGCCGGTCGAGCGCGTCGGCGACGGTCTTCAAGTAGGCGCCCACGGCGATGATCTTGCCGTTCTGGACGATGTCGAAGACCTGGCCGCTGTAGGGATCGCGATGCGTCGAGCTCGCCGCCAGGTCGACGGCGTCCCTCATCTTGGTGATGAAGTTCGAATTGCCCTTCCGACAGCCGCCATTGCCGGCATTGCCGTTCGGAATCGAGCGGCAGGATTGCGGCGTGACCGCGCCGGTAGTCGGCGCGGGAGTCGGGGTGGCCTGGGCCGTGGGGCTGGGTGTCGGTGTGACGCCCGCGCTGGGCGTTGTCGGCGTCGAGCCATCTTTTCCGCCGCAGGCGGTCCAGGTGGCCAGGGCCGCGAGAATTGCCAGAAATGCGTCCGCCGAACGAGACTTCTTCATTGGAGAAGCAATCTTAACAGAGGCTCGCCGCCGGTCGTGATAGCCTTTTTGGACGCCGCAAGATCGCACTATCGACAAGGTTCCGGGGCCGCCGAAGCTCGCCAACAAGGCTGCGCCGGGAAGCTACGTTCCGTGCGGCACCTGCGGACGCCTGCTGAAGATCACCTGGGCGACGCGCAGCGCGGTGTGCTCCTGCGGCGCCCGGCTGGCTCCGAATCGGCCGGCCGACTCCGAATAGCGCCGTTCTAGCGCGACGGCGGCAGCAGCTCGTCGAGCGCGCGCAGCGCCGCTCCCGCGGCGATCCGATGCGCGATCTCGTTGGGATGCTCGTCGCGCACGCCGTCCACCACCAGCAGGTCCGCTCGCAGGCCGCGATAGGCCGGGAACAGGTCGAGCACCTTGGCGCCGTCCTTCTCCGCTTCGAGCGTGACCTTGCGGTGCGCCTCGAAGAACGGGTAGCTGTCGTCGAGCGGGTTGCCGAACAGGGGAAACAGGACCACGAGCCAGGGAACGCCGCGCTCGCGTGAGAGCCGGCCGATCGACTGGAGCGCGGCCTTCGCCTCGCCCCAGTCGGGGTTCTTGTCGTCGTAGAGCTGGCGGTGGTAGCGCACCCGCTCGCGCGCGATGGCGGTCGCTCGCAGGCGTCCGGCGACGAAGCGGTAGAGAGCGGACCGCTCCAGGAACGGGTCCCTGCGATCGCTTTCCACGTAGCCGGCCTCGCGCGCCTTCATCGCGCGCTTGCTCTCCGCGTCGTTCAAGCAGTAGCCGATCGCGATCGCATCGGGCGCGTATTCCATGCCCTCGGCGGCGAGCTGCGCCGCGTAGTCGTTGAGCGCGAGCCCCGGCAGCGCGAGCGTGACGACCTCCCAGGGCTCGCCGCGACGCCGCGCCAGGCCGCGCTCCAGGCGCTGCGGCCAGGCATCCTCGAACTCCACGCTGGCGCCCCAGCTGAAGGAGTCGCCCAGCACCAGCAGCCTCCTGACGCCGCTCGCCTTCGAGAGCGCGCGCTCGTTGTCGCGGTAGCCGCGCGCGTTGCGCGGCCGGCCGGCGCGGAAGTCGGTCGCGACCGGTGCGTAGCCGGTCGGACGGGGCTCGCCCGCCCGCGAGAGCCGCACGATCCCCTCGAGCAGGAGCACTCCCAGGATCGAGCTCGCGGCGACGAGCGCGGCGCGCGCCCACGACGAGCCGCGGCTCACCGAGGCGTGACGAGAAGTAGCGCGTCTTGCAATTTGACGATCATCGACTCGGGAACCAGACGTATCTCGCGCACTCGCCGGGCGCCCGCCTTGCGCAACGCGGCCGCCGCGACGACATCGGCCACCATCGCGTCGGCGGCCTTCATCAGCCGCCGCCATTCCTTGGTCTGGCCGACGAGCCGCGTCTCCAGCAGGATCTCGTCGCCGCGCACCCCCTTGAACAGGACCTCGGCGAACGGCGCCAGCGTGGGCGACGAGGTCACGACCAGCACGATCGACCCGGAGGGCAGCGCGCGCATCGCCTTCTGCTCCTCGGCGTGCAGCTCGAGATAGAGGATACGCAGCGCGACGGCCGGCGCCAGCGCGCGCAAGGCCTCGACGTGGTAAGGCAACACCAGCGCGAGCCCGCCGCGCAGCCGGTCGGGGTCCTTGGCCACGTCGTCGAGCGAGCACGACTCGACCGGGGTCTTGAGCCGGGTCTTCAGCTCGTGAACCACGATCGCCGCCATCTCGGGAACCGGGTCGACCACCACGACGCGGTCGGGCGGCGCCGCCTGCATCCAGCGCTCGACCGCGGCGCGGATTTCGGCGGCGCTCCAGCCCTTGCGCAGAGCGATGTGCAGCGTGAGGCGAATCATCTCGTCGAGCCCGCGCGCGTCCTGCGGCGCCCACGAGCCGGCGTCCCGCACGAAGACGCCCGAGCCCTTCTTCAGGCTGACGTGCCCGGCCGACTTCAGGTCCTGGTACGCGGCGGAGATCGTGTTGGCGTGAACCTTGAGGCGTCGCGCCAGCGCGCGTACGCTGGGCAGGCGCTGACCCGGAGCCAGGGTGCCGTCGAGGATGCGCACCTCGAATTGGGTGACGAGTTGGTCCCGGATCGGCACGCCGCTCTCACGGTTCAGCGGGATTTCCATCGGTCATCGAGATTATAGAGATGAGAAGCTGGGGTAAGACTCGGGGTTCCCGCATGCTGCTCCGGCTAGCCCTCTACGGCGGCGCGCTCTTCGTCGGGATCCCGCTCGCCTTTGCCCACGTGATGACGCGGAGCTACCGCGGCGGCTCGGCGTCTCGCCCCGCGCTCGGCTACGAAGCGGTCGCGCTCGTCTCCGACGAATTGAAGCTGCGCGCCTGGGTCGCCAAGGGCGATCGCGCGAAACCGGCTGCGATCGTGGTCCACGGCCTCGGCGACAACCTCGAGAGCTATCTCGACCACGCCCGGATCTTCCGCGAGCGCGGCAACACGGTGCTGCTCGTCGATCTGCGCGGCCACGGCGCGAGCGAAGGCAACCACACGACCCTCGGCGGCCTGGAATCGCGCGACGTGCGGGTGGCGATGGACCATCTGCGCAAACAGGGCCTCGCGAGCGCGGGCATCATCTTGATGGGCCATTCCATGGGCTCGGTTGCGGTCCTGTTGGCGGCCGCCGACCAGACGGACGTCCGCGGCGTCCTGGTCGAGGCGCCCTACGACACCTACCGCAACACGATCGCCCACCACGCGCGCCTCCTGTACGGCCTGCCCGGTTGGGTCCCGATCATCCCGCTCGCGATCCGCGCCGCCGAATGGAAGGCCGGCTTCAGCGCCGACTCGATCGACGCCGTCGACGCCGCCCGCCGCATCCACGCCCCGCTCCTCGCGATCGTCGACGGCGACGACCCGCGCATGACCGAGCCGATCGTCCGCCGCGTCGTCGACGCTCACCCAGGCCCGAAGCAGCTCTGGGTCGCCAGCGGCGTCGACCACGTCGGCGCGATCTTCAACCCCGACCACAAGAAAACCGTCACCGGGTTCCTGAACCAGCACGGCCTCTAGGCGCGGAGGGCTGTGCGCCCTCTGACACGTGTTGTCGGCCGCGAGACACGCCTCCCCCCGCCATAGGCCTCTGTTTTCGCAGGATTTGCGCTGGCAAGCCGGTTGCTATTGGTTCCGGCGAGGCTGCCCAATGAGATGGATTCACTCACTTCTACTTCCGGTCGTGCTCTCGCACTCGCTGCCAGCGATGGCCACACCGGAAGGCCACGTGGCGCAGCCTGTGCCAGCGACGAGACGGCCAGCGGGCCTTCTCCTGGGTCTTTGCGCAGACGAATGCCGAACACTCTGGGTCACCAACGCGGGCAGCAGCTGGATCGTAAGAAGCGAGGGGAACGGCATTCTCGTTCCGCGCCCATCGGGCTTTTGGTGGGTGGGCGTCGCCAAGCCGAGAGACGCCAAAGACTGGTTCGACTGGGTCCTATGGTCGACACCCGTGGGGCAGCGCTTCCAGATCGCGCCGGCTCGGGACCACCACCCCGAGCATGACGTTGAGCTCCGCCGTTTTGGCGGCGTGCGAAGCATCCACCTTACGTTCGTCGGGCCGGACCACGTTGCTGCAGCGGAAACGTTCGAAACACATGGCCCGATGCTCAACTACAACCAGAATCGGGCCGTCCTTTCACTCGACGATCTGGCGAAGCCCCACGGAGACGAACAGCTCTTGTCCGGACTTCCGATTGAAGATGTTCTGGGCGCGGGAGCCGAGCGTGCTCATGCACTGGCGCCAGAAGCGGCACTTCGCGATGCGGAACCAGACGAACGCGAGATGTTCGGCAATGGGTTTCTGGACGCCGCCTCCTCGTCATGGATCCTGGGCCGCAACCGTGGTCGATGGCAGGCAAGCGGCCTATCGGGCTACGGAAGCGGCGCCGCGCGCGGCTTCTACTTCCCCTACGATGTCGCCGTCCCGATCCCCGCTTCTGTCGTTGGATTCGCGGAGCCGGTGGTGCCTTGGGAACGGGTGCTCGAGAAATTCCCCGACGCCACCGACGCCTACGCCTCACCGGCGCGCGACATCGTCGTGGTGCGGGTCCCGGGTCGGCTGCTCGTCTGTTCTCGATCGGGGCTTGGACTGGGGTCGGTCATCGCGTCGGTCCCCATCTCACATTCGGGAGCAACGGTCATGGTCCAGTGGGCCCTCGGGACCGGAGCGATGCGTTGGGATCGCGACGTGCCGCCACTGCTCGAGGCAGGGCTTCCCGAGCCGATCCGGCTCGCGGCGACGCTGCCGGAGTCGCTCTGCGAAATGGTGACGAAGCGCTCGATGCCCCCGCCGATGATCGGGACGCGAGGGCTCGCGATCATGGACGACTTGCGGCGAGCCGCGAAGGACGACGAGCCCTGCGTCCGCGCGGGCGCCCTCTACGCCATGACCCTCTTCCCCAGCGAAGCGGCCCAGGACTTTGGGCCGTTCATCGAAGCGCTCAATGATCCAAAGGAAGAGGTGGTACTCGAAGGCCTGCGGGTGCTCAGGTTGCTGGAAACCTATTCGGGCCCGGCTATTCGAGCCGCGGCAGGGCTCCTGGACCAACCACGATGGCGCCAGGTCGAGTCTCCCATCCCGTTCAGCGTTTCCAAGTTCCTTTCGGAGCAGAGACGGTTCTCGCCGGGGGCATTGCCGATCCTGATCAGCGTGCTTCCGATACTGGAGCGGTTTGCGGCGGACGCCACCGTACGCGAGAGCGATCGAGAGAGTGTGGTGGCGGCCTATCGGGACATTCGGAGCGGCCATCCGTATCCATAGAGCGCTCGTCCAAGTCGCTGTACGCGTCCAAGCCTTTCCACGCAGTTTTGTGGCACGCTCGGGCTGTGAAGCGCCTAACGCGATGGGCTGTCGTCAGCGTCGTCGCCGTGATCGCCGTGCGCGCGATGGCGCAACGCGCGACGATAGAGGATCGACTCGGGCCCGAGATCGAGCGGTGGTCGAAGTTCTTCCGCGAGAACACCTCGACCGACGAGTTCTGGGGACAGATCAAGGGCAGCGTCGGGCCCGGGCTCGAACGCGTGCAGAAGGCGCGACAGGACAAGCGCGACCTGCTCGCACTGCTGCGCTTCACCAGCGTGCGCGAGAACCTGTCGGCGAGCGCGTATCTGCAGGGCCTGCCGGCCGAAGCGCATCAGCCGACGGGTTTCGAGGCGGAATGGAAGCGCATGGGCGGCGTGCTGCAGAGCGCGCTCGCCAAGCCGTCGCCGAACGCGCTCGACGGCGTCGAACCGTTGGCGCTGCGGGCGCTCGGCGAGACGACGCTGCCGCGCACGCGCGTCTACTACGACGCGAGCGTCGAGTACGGGCGCAACACGATGCCCGACTCGGGCCTTTTCTACGTCGGCGCGGCGCGGGCGCAGGTGGAGTTCGCGGCGCTGGCGCGGTCGCTCAGCGTCCGCTCGGGTTTGCGCGCGCCGGCGGTTCGGGCGATCGACGGCGAGCTCCGGGCACTCGAGTCGGAGATGCTCGCGGTCTACCGCCCGCCGCTCTCGATCGACAAGCATCCCGAGTTCATCGGCGCGAGCGCGGCTCTCAAGGAGGCCAAGGAGCTCAACGCGGCGGGCCTTCGCTACGGCGCGTTGCTGCGCTACTTGCAGGCCGCGGTTCGCTTCGCGCCGCTGCGGCCGGGTGTCGTGGATCCGGAATCCGCGACGATCGCAGAAAAGCTCCGCTCGCTGCGAGCCCGCCTCGAAGCGAGAGGCGTCGACCACAGCGTCGGCCGGATGATGCTGGAGGTCGGCGAGGCCGAGTTGGAGACCCCGCCCGCCGGATTTCGGAATGCCGCAGCGATCGCCGACGACGTGCTGCCGCGTTACTTCGCGGCGCTCGAGCCGGCGCGGCCGGCGCCGGCTGCGGTCGCGGCGCGCGCGCGCGTGACCCTCGTCCGCTGGCCGTACACCTGAAACCTCTCGGATCCAGCAGGTCTGCTGGCGGAGAGTGTGGTCCGGGGTTACGGCGGCACGGTGGAGTTCGTGGTCGAGAACTACGGCGACTCGGAGCTGGCGCGCCGCTTCGGCGTCACCCGCTATCCGGCGATCTTCGTGGACGACGTGCTGGTGGCGAAGCCGAAGGACTTCGGCTTCTACGGCAAGGGCGAAGGCGCCGGCGACGGCCGCTACACGCCGTGGAAGAGCGCCGCGAGCCACGAGCTCTTCCAGACCGATGTGAAGCGTGCGCTCGATGCCGTGCTCGCCGGTCGAAAGCAGGAGGCGCGTGCCACGGCTCCCGAAGCCGCGGAAACGGCCCCGCCGCCACTCCCCGCCTTCTCGCTCGTCGATCTCCAGGGCCGACCGCTCGCCGGCGACGACTTGAAGGGGCGCGTCGTGCTCGTCGAGTTCTGGGCAACCTGGTGCCCGCCGTGCCGGGGCACGCTCTCCTGGCTCGGGGAGCTGCAGAAGCGCTACGGCGATCGGCTGGCGGTGCTGGCGATCGCCGTCGAATCCGACGAGAAAGACGTCAGGAAGGTGGCGGACGAGATGATGAAGCTCGACGTGCGCTGGGCGATCGGGACTCCGGAGACCGCGCGCGCGTTCGGCGACGTCAGCGCGGTGCCGACGCTGCATCTCTTCGACGCGCAAGGTCGAGGTGTGGCGAGCTTCCTGGGGGCGCCGCCGAGCCTCCACACGGACGCCGAAGCGAAGCTGAGGCAGGTCCTGCCCTAGCGCCGCTTGACCTCTCCCCGGTCGCGGACGTAGCTTCAGTCCACTGGTTCCCAAAAGCCGCATCCTTAGTCAAGGAGAGTTCCATGTCCCTCCGAACCGCGGGCACCCTGCTTCTGGCGTCGTTCGTTCTGTCTTCCGGCACCGGGCGCGCCGCCGACAAGGGCCGCTTGAGCCTCGATCTCTATCTCGACCTCGAGGATGTCCAGGATCCCAAGCTGTCCCCCGACGCGAAGCAGATCGTGTTCACGCGCCGCTACGTCGACAAGCTGAACGACAAGTGGGAGTCGGCGCTCTGGATCATGAACGCCGACGGCAGCAAGCAGCGCTTCCTGACCAAGGGCAGCGCGCCGCGCTGGTCGCCCGACGGGACGCGGCTCGCCTATCTCGCCGACGGAGAGCCGCGCGGCTCGCAGGTTTTCGTTCGCTACATGGACGCCGAGGGCGCCTCGACCCAGATCACCCGCGTCGACAGGCCGCCGGCCGGCTTGAGCTGGGCGCCGGACGGCAAGCAGCTGGCGTTCGTGATGCTGGTGCCCAAGACCGACACCTGGAACATCAAGATGCCGGCAGCGCCGCGCGGAGCGAAGTGGACCGAGTCCCCGCGGATCATCGAGCGGCTCAACTATCGCCGCGACCGCGTCGGCTTCCTGGAAGACGGCTACCGGCACGTGTTCCTGGTGCCGGCGAGCGGCGGCACGCCGCGCCAGATCACCAGCGGCGAGTACGACCACGGCGGCGGTTTCGGCGCCGACTCGGCTCTCGACTGGACACCCGACGGCAAGGAGATCCTGATCGCGGGCCTGCGCACCGAGGACGCCGAGTACCAGTGGCGCGAATCGGAGATCTACGCGATCAACGTCGCCGACAAGAGCGTCCGGCAACTGACGCGGAGGAAGGGTCCCGACGGCAATCCGTCGATCTCGCCCGACGGCAAGTCGGTGGCGTACACCGGCTTCGACGCCAGCGAAGACACCTACACGACCGCGAAGCTCTATCTGATGGGAATCGACGGATCCAACCCGCGGAAGCTGGCGGCGGATCTGGACCGTTCGCCCGAGTCGATGTTCTGGGCGCCCGACAAGTCGGGCGTCTATTTCACGGCGGAGAATCACGGCTCGAAGAACGTTTACTTCGCGCCGGTCGCCGGCGGGCCGGCACGGCAAGTCACCCAGGGCGCGCAGATCCTGACGCTCAGCGACGTGAGCGCGAGCGGCCTCGCGGTCGGAACCGTCACGAGCCCCAAGAAGCCCGCCGACGTGATGGCCTTCAGCCTGGCGAAGCCGGACCTGAAGACGCTCACCAACGTCAACGAGGACATCCTGCAGGACGTGACGCTGGGCGACGTCGAGGAAATCAACTACACCTCCGTCGGCGACACAAAGGTCCAAGGCTGGATCGTGAAGCCGCCCGGCTTCGACCCCGCGAAGAAATGGCCGCTCGTCTATTTGGTCCACGGCGGCCCGCAGGGCGCGTGGGAAGACACCTGGCACCCGCGGTGGAACCCGCAGGTGTGGGCGGCCCAGGGCTAC
>Ga0075430_100006239_pt1 | contig 10057 bp, 11 predicted proteins | sample RhiMetdeltSRZDD4_FD_75294 | JGI IMG/M metagenome (GOLD analysis project Ga0075430, IMG submission 75294) | Populus rhizosphere microbial communities from Tennessee, USA - Rhizosphere MetaG P. deltoides SRZDD4 | ecosystem: Host-associated > Plants > Roots > Rhizosphere > Soil | place: USA...
GGGGCCCTGACGGCCGGGCGGTCGCGTACGAGCTACAGGCGTGCGTGGCGGCCGGGCAGAAGGCCCGGGACCGGGGCGCGGCGCTGCGCCGCATGTCCACGGTCAACGGGGTCTACGTGCGCGACCTGGCAACGGGACGGGCCCACCGGGTGGTCCGCGGGCTGTCCCACAGCTTCCCGCTCGCCGGCTTCGCCGCCGGTGCGGTCCGGCTGGCCTCGGACCGGCTCGGCGTGCGCACCGCACCGGCCACGGCCGTGGACGCCCTCGCCGCGGACCGGCTCGACGCCGCCGCCGACGGTCCGTCGACCCAGGCGAAGATCTTCCCGTCCAACTTCATCCACCAGCTGTGGGACACCGCCGACGACTTCAACGGCAACTCCGCCTGCGGCCCGACCAGCGCGGTGATGGACCTTGCCGGCTACCAGCTCGCCAGCGAGTTCGGGGTCTGGGTGAGCTCGCCGTACGGGCACTGGTCGCCGTACGGCGGCTACGTCAGCAGGGTGTACAGCGCCTACGGCACCACCTACAACGCGTACGGGCCCGACCCGAACTGGAACTGGTTCGCCGGCGCGTACGGCTGGATGGTCGACAACCCGAGCGTGGGCACGATCCACTACTGGCTCACCGACTTCCTCGACCGGCACGTGGCCTACCCGATCGCCCAGGCCAGCAACCCGAGCCCGGCCTGGATCCGGGCGCAGATCGACGCGAACCTGATGGTTGTCGTCAGCGGAAACTTCGTCTACGGGCGGTACGGCCACATCGCGCTGATCACCGGCTACACCGACGACGGCCGGTTCTACGTCAACGACCCGTACGGCGCCGGCACCGACGGCAGCTACGACGGCAAGAACACCATCTACACCCTGGACTACATGCGCGGCTGGGCCTTCTGGGCCGCCTGAGACAGGGGACACCTGAGAGAGGACATCTGAGAAGGGACACCGCAGATGAGACTCCAGAGACGCCGCCTGCGTACGGCGATGGTGCTGCTGGCGGCCCTGACCGCAATGGCAGCGCCGGTGCTGGTCGCCGTGGCACCTCCGGCCGCGCTCGCGGCGACCGGGGCAAGAGGCGCCGGCACGGCCACGCCAGCGCCGGGCGTCGAGGGACCCGCCATCCAGGCCACCGAGCGCTCGATGCGCTGCGCCCGCGCCGCCCAGGCGGCCGGCTGGAGCGGCGGGCCACTGGTCACGGCGGTGGCGATCTCCCTGGCCGAGTCGTGGTGCACCGCGAACGCGGTACACAGCAACCCGCCGAACGCCGACTGCCCGTACGGCTCCCTTGACCGCGGGGCCTGGCAGATCAACAACTGCTACCAGTCGTGGGTCTCCGACAGCTGTGCGTACGAGCTCTACTGCAACGCGAGGGCGGCGCACACCATCTACGGCTGGTCCGGGTGGACCCCGTGGACGACGTACCTGAACGGGGACTACCTCGACTACTGGGCGGAGGCCCAGGCCGGGGTGAACGCGATCGGCGGCGGGGCGATCTACGGCACGGTCAACACCGGCGGCGGCTCGCTCTACATCCGCTCCGGCCCGTCCACCTCGTACCAGGTGGTGGGCTCGGTCGCGAACGGGGCCACGGTGCGCATCTACTGCCAGACCCGCGGGCAGTGGATCTACAGCGAGGTCTACCAGGTCTGGACCGACCTCTGGGACCGGATCGGCACCGGTCAGTACGTGACCGACGCGTACGTCTACACCGGCAGCAACGGGCAGGTGGCACCCAGCTGTTGAAATGGGGGCCTCCAGCCGCTAGGCGCGACAGGTGGGCGGGGGCGTCCGGCTGGCGGAAGGCGTCCGGCTGGGGGGAGGCGCCCGGCTGGCGGGACGGCACCGGCCACCTGCCCCGCCAGCCGGGTCCCCATGCCGGAGGTCCCGGCCCGCCGCTCGCGCGGCACGCAGCCGCCGGCCTGCACTAGCGTGAGGCGGTGGACAGAGACCGCGACCTGGATGTGGTTGTCTTCGGCGCGACCGGGTACGTGGGCCGGCTGGTCGCCGAATATCTTGCCGGGCACGCACCACCTGAGGTGCGGGTCGGCCTCGCCGGGCGGTCGGCGCAGCGCCTCGCCAGCCTGCGCACCCGGCTGGGCGGCGCAGCCGCCACCTGGCCGCTGCTGGTGGCCGACGCGGCCGACCCGGGCTCTCTCGCCAAGCTCGCCCAGGCCACCCGCGTCGTGGCCACCACCGTGGGCCCGTACCTGCGGCACGGGCTCCCTCTGGTGGAGGCGTGTGCCACCACCGGCACCGACTACGCCGACCTCACCGGCGAGGTGCTCTTCGTCCGGGACAGCATCGACCGCTACCACGCCCTGGCCACCCGCACCGGGGCGCGCATCGTGCACTGCTGCGGCGTTGACTCGGTCCCCTCGGACCTCGGGGTGCTCCTGCTGCACCAGGCGGCCCGGGCCGACGGGGCCGGCGAGCTGACCGGCACCACGCTGGTGGTGCGGGCGTTCAAGGGCGGCTTCAGCGGAGGGACGCTGGCCAGCGGCAAGGTCGAGCTCGACGAGATCCGCTCGAGCAGGCACCGCCGGCGGGTCGTCGCCGACCCGTACGCGCTCAGCCCCCAGCGCGACGCGGAGCCGCAGCTGGGCGACGAGCGTGACCTGGCGTGGGTCGAGCACGACCCCGGTCTGGGCATCTGGACCGGCCCGTTCCTCATGGCGGGCATCAACACCCGGGTCGTCCGGCGCAGCAACGCCCTGCAGGGCTGGGCGTACGGCCGGCGGTTCCGGTACCGGGAGGTGACCGGCTTCGGCACCGGCCCGGCGGCCCGGCTGCGGGCCGCGACCACCGCCGCCGGCCTCGGCGCGCTGCGGGCCGGGCTGGCCTTCCGGCCGTCCCGCGCGCTGCTCGACCGGTTCCTGCCGGCGCCCGGCGAGGGACCCAGCGAGGAGACCCGCCGCACCGGCTTCCTCCGCATGGACATCCACGCGGGTACGGCGACCGGCGCGCGCTACCGGTGCCGGGTCGCCGCGCAGGGCGACCCGGGCTACGCCGCCACCTCCGTGATGTTCGGCGAGACCGCGCTCTGCCTGGCGCTGGACCGGGACCGGCTGCCGGGCACGGCCGGCGTGCTCACCCCGGCGACCGCGCTCGGCAGCGCACTTGTCGACCGGCTCCGGGCGGCCGGCCAGACGCTCACCGCTGAGCGGACCGGCGGGTAGCCACGACCGCCGCGGCCGCTTCACCGTGCCGCGTTGGTCCGTGGACGATCGTGCTCGGCGCACCCGACGCCCGCGATCTGGCGGCGTTCTACCGCCGGCTGCTCGGGTGGGGGGTGGTGCAGGACGAGCCCGGCTGGGTCAAGCTCGGCGCGCCGGAGGGCGGCCCCGGGCTGTCGTTCCAGACCGAGACCGGGTACGTACGCCCGGCCTGGCCGGCTATGACGCCTGCCCCGCGGGCCCGGCCGTCAGCTCAGCGCCTGCACGGCGGGGACGGTCAGCCCGGCCAGGTCGTCGAGCACGAGCCGGGCGCCGGCGAGCGCGTCCGGGTCGGGCGGGTAGCGCGGGTGCGGCACGGCCACGACCACCGCACCGGCGGCGTGGGCTGAGCGCAGCCCGTTGCTGGAGTCCTCCACCGCCACGCAAGCCGCCGGCGCCACGCCGAGCTTGCCCGCCACGGCCAGATAGACATCTGGCGCCGGCTTGCCGCGGCTGACCTCCTCTGTGGACACCGTCACCGCGAATGCCGACGACAGCCCGCTGGCGTCGAGCACCTGGTCGATCAGGGGCCGGGCAGAGGAGCTGGCCAGCCCGAGCGGCCACCGCTCACCCATCCGCCGCACCGCCTCGACCGCGCCGGGCAGCAACGGCAGCCGGGTCCGGTAGGCGGCGCCGACCCGTTCCACCACGACCGCGGCCACCTCCTCCGGGTCAGCACCCACGCCCAGCTCCCGGCTGAGGTAGCCGGCCCACTCGGGCGTGCTCATGCCCATGATCCGCCGCTGGCTGTCCGGCAGCCACCGGCCACCGCGCTCGGCAACGTAGGACCTGCGTACCTGCTCCCAGACCGGCTCGGAGTCGACCAGCACCCCGTCCAGGTCGAAGATCACCGCATCCACCACAGCACCATCCTCCTCCCGGGCACCGACCGAGCTGGCGCATCCTGGCCAACACCGGCCGCCGGCCCGAGGTACCACATTAGACTGCCGCCATGACAGCGCTGTATCTACACAGGTTGCTGGTTGTCACCGCGTTGACCGCGCTGTCTGTGGTCGCACCGGGTGCCGCCGGCGTGGCGGTCGCCGCGGACTGCACCCGTACGCACACCGGCAGGGTGCCACTGGACGACCTCGGCTCCGGCACGTACCTCGGCCGGCAGGGCGGCCTCTACCCGGATGGCGTGAACACCCGCCCGGCAGCGCACGACCAGGCGGGCATCGCCCTGGCCACCAACCAGGTCGTCCCGCGCAACGCCGCAGGGCAGCCCGACCCGGTCTCCGGCAAGGTCGTGCTGCTGTCCATCGGGATGTCCAACACCACCCAGGAGTTCCAGCGGTTCATCCAGGTCGCCGCGGGCGTGCCCGGCCGGGACCCGCACCTCGTGGTCGTGGACGGCGCGCAGGGCGGCAAGGACGCGGTGGCCTGGTCCAGCCCGACCAGCACCACGTGGACCGTCGTGGCGCAGCGCCTGGCCGCCGCCGGGGTGACCGCCCAGCAGGTGCAGGTCGTCTGGCTCAAGCAGCAGATCAGCGGCGACGCGCTCGGCACGTTCCCGGAGGGGGCGCAGACGCTGCGCGACCGGCTGCGCGACATCGTGACCATCGCGCGGGCCAAGTACCCGAACCTGCGGGTCGCCCACCTGTCCAGCCGCACGTACGGCGACTACCACGGCGCGCAGCGCGGCAAGGGCGCGTACGAGTCGGCGTTCGCCGTGAAGCTGCTCATCGCCAACCAGATCAGCGGCGACCCGCGGCTGAGCTACACGGGCACGAGCCCGGTCGCACCGTGGCTGGCCTGGGGGCCGTACCTGTGGGCCGATGGCCTCGGCGCCGACGGCGTGCCCGGCGGCATACCTGGCCGCAGCGACGGGCTCGAGTGGGCCTGCGGCGACTTCCAGACCGACGGCATCCACCCCTCCGCGTCCGGCAAGGACAAGGTGGCGGGGGCGCTCGTCGAGTTCTACACCAGCGACACCACGGCGACACCATGGTTCCTCGGCTAGCTCGAACACAGCGGTCTCCACGCCGGCCCTGCGCAGGCCCGCCACCAGACCAGCCGTCCGCTACCCAGGCCACGGCCGTGCAGACCGCCACACCACAGGCACCCAGCAGGCTGTCCGCCCTGGCGGCGCCTCAGTCTGCTTCCTCGGGCCCTACCTGAACGAGTGCCGGCTCGGCACGGCCGGCACCTACACGGTGACCGTGTCGCTCTACTTCCCGACCGGGAGCAGCAGCTACACCCTCTCGGTGGAGTCGATGCGGGCGCCGTCGGAGTGCGCCAACCTTCCGGAGAGCTTCTTCTCCCTCGCCTCGGACGGCCGTACCGGCACTCTGCCGGCCGGCCTGGCGGCCTACTGCTACAAGTTCAACCAGCCCACCGGCACCGTGCTGCACCTGGCGGCCGTCTGCTTCTCGATCCCCGCCGACCAGCACGCCGCCCGGGAGACCTTCACCTGGCGGCGGACCTCGGGCACTGGTGACGCCCGCATGTCGGTCTTCAGCGAGGAGGGTTACCGGTACTGCGGCCCGACCGGCTACTACGTCGAGCGTACGATCATCTGCTGGCGCCTGGTAGGGGGCCGGCCCGTCACCCTCGCCGGCCGGCAACGCATCACGCCGACGCTGCCGGTGAGCGGCCGCCGCAACAGCTAGACCGCGCCAGGGCCACCGCTCGCCTGGACAGCAGGGCTCGCAGGATGAGGCTTGCCTTCTCCAGCAACCCTTCGGGTAGGCGGGTACCACCGATCGTGACGCCAGCCGAGCCGCACGAGCCCGCGAGACAAAGTGGCCGTAACGCCGATCTGGATGAGCGGGTGGCACAGTGCGGTGGTGGCCCGCGCGTACGGATACCCGCGGTCGTCGGGGTCCGCGACGCCACCACCCAGATCACCACCGGCAGCGGGTCATAGCCGGCGGCACCGCCGGCATGGTCTGCATCGGCTGACCGTGCCGGTCCACGCGCGGTGCGCCGGTTGCGGCTACTGGCAGTGCCAGACCACCGCGTGGATGGTGCCGGCGGCGTCATCGGCCTGGCCCGCGATGGTCCGGCCGTCGTCGCTGAGAGTGGTGGGGATGTTGGTCAGCTCGTTAGGGCGGTGGGTGGCCAGGTCGGGCAGGACCAGCAGCCCGGCGTCGGAGAGGAAGGCGGCCCTACCCTGCCGGTCGGTGCCGACCTGCCAGCCGAGCTCGTTGGCGGTGCTGGCGCGGATGTTGAGCTCGGCGAAGACGCGGACCTCGCCGGTGCGCACGTTCCACCGCACCGCGCTGGGCTCCCCCATCGGTGTGCCGCTGAGCACGCCGGTGGCCCAGCCATTGCGGATCGAGTACACCCGGGCGCCGGCGGGCGCCACGCCGTTGACCTTAGGCAGGGGCAGGTCGCGGTGCGTACCGTCGGGGAGCCATACGTGCGCACGGCGCTCGCCCAGGTTGCCGACGACCGTGCCGTCCTCGTCGATGTCGTACGCCTCGCCTCTTGGGGCGCCGGCCGGCAGCGGCAGAGCCACCGCGGCGGTGGTCGGCGACGGCCAGACAACCGGCCATCCCCGCTCACCGTCGACGCCCGCGATCCGGCCCGTCTCGTTGATCCCGTGCGCCAGTCCGGACCGCACACCGGGCAGCTTCGCCAGCGTGCCGTCGCGGTACGCGTATGGCACGGCCCGGACACCGTCCGCACCGGCAGCCACGCGCTCGTAGGTGAACCCCACAGCGACTCCGCCGGTAGTGACGTCGGTAAGGGTCGCGTCTGAGCCACCCAGCGCGATCTTCGTCGCCTGGCCGTCGCGCCACAGGATGACCTGGTAGTCCTTGCCGCGCGGGTAGGACCTGCCGACGATGATCCGCCCGGTCGGGTCGGCGCCGGTGACCAGTGCCATGTCCACCCCGTCCGGGACCGGCAGCCGCCGGATCGCGCAGCTGGTCGGTGGCGCGGGTGCCGGCGCACTGGTCGACGCCGCCGGCGGCGCGGGAGCGCCGCTGGTGGCGACCGCCTGGTTCGTGGGCGCCTTCGACGGGTCGGCTCGGTCGGTGTCGCGCAGCGTGCCTGCGGCGAGCGAGGTACCGGTCAGCGCGAGCGCGGCGACCACCGCGACCGAGGCGTACCGGACGGTACGGCGCCGCCGGTGCCGTCGCCGGCCCTCGCGCACCGCTCGTTGAATGTCGACTGTGCACGGTCCGTTCGGCTCGTGGTCGAGCGGGCCGAGCAGGATGGCGCCGTCGTCGTCAAACGTGTTCATCGGCTTCTCTTTCCCGGGCTGGCCACGCTCGCCTGGTTGCTGACCAGGCGGCGCAGCGTGGCAAGCCCGCGCGAGGTCTGGCTCTTGACCGTAGTCAATGCGCGAAAAAAGCCAAGACCACTTGGTGACCATCAAGACCACCCGTGACCAGGGGCATCCCGCCTGGTGCGACCATTCGCGGTGCACCGCCGACCTCGCGTCACAGGCCAACGGGTACGACTCGCGCACCGGCGGACAGCACCGCTCGGCCGACCTGCCGCTGAAACTGCGGGCCGGCATGTGGCCGATCCCGCCCCACGCCGTGGCGTTCCTGTCCGAAGCCGTCGCGCCGTGGCGGTGCTCAACGTACCTGCGGATCGTGGTCGACCGGGACACCGAGTTGGCGATGCGGGTCGAGAATGCCGCGCCGTTGCTGGCTGCGCTGTCCGCGCTGGTCGCCTCCGCGATGACCGACGCGGAGGCGACCCGATGAAGACCCGAACTGACAAGGTTCTGTTGATCCTCACCGCGTTGTTCGTCGCCGGTCTGGCGGTCGTTGCGGGCGCTATCAGCTTCGCGCACATGCGAGAGTTGGCCACCCATCACGATCAAGTCGGGTGGAAGTCGTATGCGTTCCCGATCAGCGTGGACGGCCTCGAAATTGTGGCGAGCCTGTACCTGGTGGCGCAGCGCCGCGCCCGGCTGGCGACCGGATGGGTGCCGTGGGTGGCGCTGATCGTCGGCACCGCCGCGAGCCTCGCCGCGAACGTCGCGGTAGGCGGCGCGGACCCGATCGGCAAGGCGCTTGCCGGGTGGCCGGCGGTCTCCATGTTGATCGCGGTCAAGCTGCTGTTCGCGTTGATCGACCACAGCATGACTGATCAGCGGACGACCATCCCGGACGATCAACGGACGGCCGCAACCGTCCCGGACGTCCGGGGGACCGTCCCGCAGACGGGCCGGGACGATCGGGCGCCGTCCGGGACCGCCGCCCCCGGCGAGCGGACGAACGCCCCTGCGCCGTCCGTGACCGAGTCGGCTGGCCGGCCCGCTGAGAACACACAGGGTGAGCGCGCTGGCGCGGGCGCGCATGCGGCGCCGGTGGACATCCGCACGGTGGTGCACCTCGTGCCGGCGGCGCGGGCGGCCCGCGCGACCCTCGCCAGGGATGGCAGGTCTCTGTCACGAGACAACCTTGCCGACGCGATGCGCGATGACGGGCACGGCGTATCCAACGAGCGCGCCTCGCTCCTACTCAAGATCCTCAGAGCGGAACAGGACATGACCACGATCGGCCCGAACGCCGTCCGCCCCGGTCCGCAAGAGCCCGAACCGCTCTCGGAAGTGGTGGCATAGCCCGCGACGCGCGGTTCAGCGTCGAGCGTGAGGCGGGCAACCCTGAGCCGGGCTGCACGCCTCCGCGCGTGTCGCGCGGTTCCCTACAGAGCATCGCTCAGGTTCTCTCGCCACTCGTGTTCTAGGAGTGAGTAGAGAAGGGAGTCGCGCCACGCGCCATTCGTGAACACGTGGTCTCGCAATCGTCCTTCCGGCGTGAATCCGAGGCGTGCGAGGAGTCGTTGCGACGCCCGGTTGTCCGGACCGCACGCGGCCTGTAGGCGGTGCAGGCAAAGCGTGTCGAACCCGAAGGTGATCAGGAGTCGGGTGGCCTCGGTCGCGTAACCCTTGCCCCAATCTTCGCGTCGTAGCGCGTATCCGAGTTCCCCGCTGCGATCACGGCCAAAACCGATGCGTACGAACCCGACCAGGGTGTCAGCGCTGTTGGCGATCGCTAGGTAATAGTCAGGTCGAGGGTCAGTCCGAGCGCGGGCGATGTCCTGACGCAACCGTTCCGCTTGATCCTCTTGGGTCCGCACGTCGAAGCTGAGCGTCTGCGTAACAGCCGAGTCCCCGACCACGGCCATCGAGGCGTCAAGGTCGTCGGGGCGGAACTCGCGCAGCGTGATGCGCGGTCCGGCAATGCTGATGGGGAACACCGGCTGACCGTATCCCGTTGGTGCGGCGGCAACTCACGCGGGCAGCGCGGCGGCCGGCACCCGACAGAAGGACTCGATCTCTTCTCGGAGATCGCGGGCGACCGGCGAGCCGGTGTAGCGCCGCCTCCGCAGCGCGTGATGAACACGGCCGGCGCTGGTGATGATCCCCCCGATTCGCCGCTCCGGTTCAAGGGCGAGAACAGGCGCGAGCGCTTCACGTGCACCGTCAACCTGTTCGGCGTGGACACGAGCAAGTGCGAGTTCGGCGCGGGCACCAGCTTCGTCGCTGAACGACCGGTCTTCCGGACGTCCGTGCTCGAACAGATCGAGCGCGGACAGAGCCTCGGTCTGTGCGCGTTCCTGTTCGTCGTCAAGGCACACGTAGGTGCCGGCCGCGTAGTACCGCTGCTTTGCCGGTGAAAACGCCAGCAAACCGCCGATGGCGTCAAGGTCATCCGGCTGATGGGCGTCGCGTCGGTCGAACGCTCGGCCGAGCGCGTCGCTCGCCTCGTTGGACATGCCCATCTGTGCCCATGCGCGGGCTTCGAGAGCGGGTAGCCACGCGGCGACCGAGCCCGTAAGACCGGCCGCGTCTTCAGCGCCATTGCGCGCGTAAGGAGCCGAATTGAAATAAGCTATTCTGCTGAGGGCCGAATACTATAGTTCCAGTCGCCGTGAAAA
>Ga0075430_100006242_pt1 | contig 10054 bp, 6 predicted proteins | sample RhiMetdeltSRZDD4_FD_75294 | JGI IMG/M metagenome (GOLD analysis project Ga0075430, IMG submission 75294) | Populus rhizosphere microbial communities from Tennessee, USA - Rhizosphere MetaG P. deltoides SRZDD4 | ecosystem: Host-associated > Plants > Roots > Rhizosphere > Soil | place: USA...
GCCATTCAACAATATCGCGGCTGGAAAAAAGGAATGGATGCCGAACCCCAAAGTATAGCAAACAAGAAAAAGAGTTTTCAACTAGCATTAAAAACCGGGGTTATCATTTGCATGGGTGGCGATGTCGGGGTATTTGCCCATGGCGATAATGCAAGAGAAATGGAACTAATGGTTGAATATGGGATGAAACCGGTCGATGTTTTAAGGTCCGCTACGTCGGTAAATGCAGATGTATTTGGTTATGGCGACAAAATTGGGCGCCTTAAAAAAGACCTGCTTGCCGATATCATTGCAGTGGAAGGCGATCCAACCAACGATATCAAAGCCATCAGGAAAATAAAACTGGTAATAAAGCATGGGGTTGTTTATAAACAACCATGATCATTTCAAATTTGCTCTTTCAGTTTTTACTTCAGTACTACTTACAGCAGAAGCTTTATTACCAAAACTATTTCTTGCGAAAGTCAATACATCGGCTATTTCTTCATCGCTCAAGTTAATTAACGAAGCCATTGTGTTTCTATATCCCGTTTTTGGTTCCCCTTTTAATTCTTCCGACCCTTTGAGAACAACTCTTATCGATTTAGCTTTATCTTTTAATAACAGGTCAGAATTTACCAATGGCGGATTCAATCCAGGAACACCCATTGCATTTTCCATGTGACAGCCAAGACAATACCTGTCATAAACTTTTTTGCCATTATCCATGGTCGCGCGGGAAATGGAATCGTCATTACAAGCAGCAATGAAAATGATCATAAGGAATAAACATGCGACAGCGCGACGTTGCATGATGTATCAGTTCGCTTTATAAGTTACTTTCCATATCCTTCCCTTCTGATCATCACAAATAAATAATGACCCATCCGGCGCTTGTGCCAGCCCACAAGGTCTGAATGATGCACCCTGTGGTGTCTTTTTTTCACCCGCAAATCCATCAGCAAACACTTCATATTCGCCGCTGGGCATACCATTATTAAAGGGTAAGAAGACAACAAAGTATCCCTGCTGCTCTCTTGGTGCACGGTTCCATGATCCATGAAAAGCAATAAATGCACCATTGCGATATTTTTCAGGAAACTGCGTGCCTGTGTAAAACATTAATCCATTTGGCGCCCAATGACCGGGAAATGCATAGATCGGTTTGCCTTTGCCATCGCAACGATCGGTTTTTGTTTTATTGCCACCATATTCAGGGCTTACCAATTTCTTCTTTTGCCGTTGATCATAATAACAATAAGGCCATCCGAAATCAGCCCCTTTTTTCATTAAGAACATTTCTTCTGCCGGTAATTCAACACTTTCTTCCTCGTTGTACAAATCAGGATAAAGACGGTTGAAATCATCACGACCATGCTGCACAGCATATAATTCGTTTGCCTGCACATTCCAATCAAGCGCCATGATATTTCTTATTCCTGTAACATAACGTACTCCTTCTTTATACGATTGATTCTTTTGACCTACTTTGAATTGCCATATACCCCCGGCTCTTTGCAATATGGGGCAAGGATCCTGGCCTTTTGAACCTTCTGTACGATCTTTTTCCTGGCACGCATTGGAGGGAGCACCGATATTCACATAAATATTTCCCGCATTATCCAATGCAATAGGTTTTGAAGAATGTTGCTTTTCATTCACTAATCCTGTTACGATTAATTCTTCGCTTGAAGGATCGGGTTCATTGTGGTTTAACTTATACCTGTAAATATTTTCATCGGAACTTGCATAGAGATAATCGTTCTTAATACCGATTCCTGTTCCCTCATATTTTCCAAAACCAGTGATGCTGTCGGCTACTCCATCATTATTTACATCTCTTAATCGAATGATGCCACGACCATCATTAAGCTTATCAAGTTTTGTGTAAACATCACCATTCGCGTTCACCACTATATGTCTTGGCTTACCAAGATCATCGGCAAATACGGTAGCTGAAAAACCGGCCGGAAGTGTAATGCCTCCGTTTGGCTGGTTAGCAGAGGCTTTTGGCGCTTCGGTTTTTTCCTGTTCCACTTCTTTTTTCTCAGTTGAATCACCAGAACAGTGGGTAAGCGACAGAACGAATGCGATCGCAAGGAAGCTTTGAAAGATTTTCATACAAAAACGTTTAAGATAAAAATAGATGATTAACGAACATAAAGGCCAGATAGCTGGTTAATAAAATTTTACCGGTGGTGATGGGTACATGATTCTAAGCAGTAACTTCGGAGCAAACCACATGCCGCATGCGTCCGTTTTTTTTCCTTACCTGCACATTTCTTGCATTTATCTGTTGCAGTACAGCCGAAAAAAGTGCTGACACATCTCCATGGCAATTGGTTTGGAGTGATGAATTTGGCTATACCGGTTTGCCAGATTCCACAAAATGGAATTATGATGTTGGTGGTCATGGCTGGGGAAATAATGAATTACAATTTTATACAAAGCAACGCCTGGAAAATGCAAGGGTTGAAAAAGGTTATCTAACTATCGAAGCCAGAAAAGAACCATGGGAAGGAAAAAATTACACATCCGCACGTTTGATCTCAAAAGGAAAAGGCGACTGGCAATATGGGAAAATAGAAGTAAGAGCAAGATTACCAAAAGGACTTGGCACCTGGCCAGCCATCTGGATGCTGGGAAGCACCACTCCTCTCCATTGGCCGGATGATGGTGAGATCGATATCATGGAGCATGTGGGATTCAACCAGGGATTTATACATGGCTCTGTTCATACCAAAAAATATAATCATGTAATTGGCACCCAAAGAACAGACACGATAAAAGTTGCCGATTGTTCAGAAAAGTTTCATGTATATGCGGTGGAATGGAATAAAGACAGTGTCAAAGTATCGGTCGATCAAAAAACTTTTTTCAGGTTTGGGAATGAGCGCAGCGGTTATGATGCGTGGCCATTTGATAATAAAATGCATTTGCTACTGAATATTGCGGTTGGTGGAAATTGGGGAGGTCAAAAAGGTGTGGATGAAACTATATGGCCGCAAAAGATGGAGATCGATTATGTTAGGGTCTACCAATAGGTTATTGGATAAAAAATAAGTTATTTGTTAATCGTTAAAAGTTAACAGTGCACGGTTTACAACCGCTGATTAACTATTCACTATTAACGATTAACCCCAAACTAATATCATAACAAACTAAAAAACATCATATGAGAAAACTGATTTTCTTTCTGCTGCTCCTTCCTTCCGCAAAATTATTTGCGCAGGACGGTTATAAAACACCTCCGAAAGAAGTAATGGATCTGGTTTTGGTAAAACCAACCCCCAATGTAAGTATCGATGACAAAGCTGAATGGATGTTGTTTAGCCAAAGTAACAGTTATCCATCGATAGAAGAATTATCACAGCCTGAGTTGCGTATTGCCGGCTTGCGCATCAATCCTAACAACTTTGCTCCAAGCAGGCAAACATTCATCAATGACCTGTGGATCAAAAATCTTTCTTCCGATAAAGAATTTAAAATAACCGGCTTACCATCACCATTGATGGCCGGAAACATCAGTTGGAGCCCCCATGATAAAAAGATAGCATTCACGCATACTACTTCATCCAATGTTGATCTTTATGTTATTGACGTAGCAACGCAAAAAGCAACGAAAGTAAATAAACAGCCATTGAATACAATTCACGGAGGCTATCAATGGATCGATGATAATACGTTATTATACCGTACGATCACAAAACCATTAACTGCTGCGCCGCCGAAATCTGCCGTTCCTAAAGGGCCGACACTTCAGGAAAATTATGGCAAAGCCTCGCCAAGACCTACGTTCCAGGATATGATCAAGAACCCATATGATGAAGAGTTGTATGAGTTCTATGCAACCACGCAGTTGGTAAAAAACATGAATGGAATTGAAACGAAAATAGGTTCCCCGGCAATTTATTTGGCTGTCTCGGTTTCGCCTGATAAGAAATACATGATGTTGCGCAAACTGAAAAAGCCTTTCTCTTACCTGGTGCCTGCGTTTGGTTTTCCAACAATTGTGACGATCACTGACATGGCTGGCAAGCAAATCAAAGAGCTGGCAGACCTTCCGTCAGCTGAAACAGCTCCAAGCGGCAATGATAATGTTCAAAATGTAGCAAGAGGTTTTCAATGGAGAGAGGATGAAGCTGCAACAGTTGTTTGGTGTATGCCGCTTGATAGCGGGCTTATAAAAACAAAAGTTGATTTTCATGATGTTGTTTATTCACTGAGCGCACCGTTCAACGGACAACCAAAAGAACTTTTTAAAACTGAAATGCGTTATCGGTTCACCACATGGGGTAATGCAACGATCGCATTAGTGAACGAAGGTCTTACCGGTAAACAATTGACGCGAACCAGCCGTTTCAATCCATCAACAGGTCAGTTGGAGAAATTAGCGGAAAGGAATACAACCGATAATTATTCAAATCCCGGAACACCGGTTACAGAAAAAAATCAATACGGTGCTGACGTGATAAAACTAATTGACAATGGAAATAAGCTTTTAATGAATAATACAACAGGCGCCTCTCCAAAAGGTGACCTTCCTTTCTTGGCAACATTTGATCTTACTACAAAAAAACTTGATATCATCTGGCGCAGCCCGGAAGGTTACTTTGAAAGTGTTGTACGCGTATTGAATCCTGACAAACTTGAACTCCTGACGAGAAAAGAAAATGAAAAAGAAGTCCCTAATTACTGGATCAAGAATTTGAAATTGAAAATTTCCGACCGGCAAATAACCAGCTTTAAAAACCCATATCCTCAATTGGAAGGAGTAGCCAAGCAAAAAATAAAATACAAAAGAGAAGATGGTGTTGATCTCACCGGCGATCTGTATTTACCCAAAGGTTATGACTCCAAAAAAGATGGCAAACTACCCGTGATCATGTGGGCCTACCCGGCCGAATTTAACTCGGCTGCTGATGCTGCACAGATCCGTGGCAGCGAGCATAGGTTCACCTATGTTGGGTACGGCAGCCCGATTTGTTATGTAACACAAGGCTACGCGGTTTTGAACAATGCAGAAATGCCGATCGTAGCTATTGACAAGGACAAAAAGCCTAATGACAATTTTGTCGACCAATTGCGTATGAACGCAGAAGCTGCGATCAATAAATTGGATGAAATGGGTGTGGGCGACAGGAATCGTGTTGCAGTTGGCGGGCACAGTTATGGCGCATTTATGACTGCCAATCTTCTTGCACATACAAAACTTTTCAAAGCCGGTATTGCTCGTAGTGGTGCGTATAACCGTACACTGACACCGTTTGGTTTTCAAAATGAAGATCGCACCTACTGGCAATCGCCCGGAGTATATAACGAAATGAGCCCCTTCATGCATGCGGATAAGATCAAGACGCCGATACTGCTTGTGCATGGTGAACTTGATAATAATACCGGTACCTACCCGATACAAAGTGAAAGAATGTTCAATGCGATCAAAGGGCATGGTGGTACAGTAAAGTTTGTTTTACTGCCATACGAAAGCCATGGCTATGCAGCAAAAGAAAATATTCTTCATTTGTTGTATGAGCAATACGCGTGGGTGGAAAAGTATGTGAAGAATGCAGACAAAAACACACCGGGTGGCGAAAAACCGAAAGCGTTTTAAAGATCCTGGAGAATTACGATTAATTTTTTAAAGCACTACGGATCTCGCAGTGCTTTAAATTTTTGTATTCAATCCGGTTGTGTCTCAGTTTGAAATTATTGTTCACCACATAGACACATGGAACACATAGATTCTCACATAGAACAGCCTACGTGTGTATTTTCTTCTGTGATCTATGTTCCTATGTGGTTCATTCTCTTTCAAACTGAGACACTACCTTCAATCCTATTGATTACACATAACTTGAGAATCACATTATATTCGCTCCATTTCCTAACTTCAATCCAAACTTTCACTTATGCAAAAACTGCTTGCCGCCTGCTTTGCTGTAACTTTTTCAATTCAACTATCCTCACAAACATTTCCGGAAAAATATTTCAACGATATGAAGTGGCGCTGTATCGGGCCACATCGTGGCGGAAGAACCGTTGGAGCGGTTGGTGTACCGCAGCAGCCGAATGTTTTTTATATCGGCGTAAACAATGGTGGAGTTTGGAAAACCACTGATTATGGCAGAACATGGTTTCCTATTTTTGATGATCAGCCTACCGGATCTATCGGAGATGTGATCGTTGCCCCGTCTAATCCAAATGTTATTTATGTTGGAAGTGGCGAAGGTTTGCAACGCCCGGATCTTTCTGTTGGAGATGGAATTTACAAATCAACCGATGCAGGAAAGACATGGACGAATATGGGTTTAAAAAATGCCCAGCAGATCGGTGGGCTTGCTATCGATCCTGCAAATGAGAACAAAGTTTTTGTTGCGGCACTTGGTCACCCTTACGGACCAAATGAAGAACGCGGAGTTTACAGAACAACTGATGGCGGTAAGACATGGGAAAGAGTTTTGTATAAAGATGAGAATACTGGTGCGATACAGGTGACAATTGATCCCAACAATTCAAACATTGTATTTGCAGATATGTGGGCCGGCAGGCAAGGCCCCTGGGAAAACGGCGCATGGAATGGAAAAGAAAGTGGTTTATTTAAATCAACAGATGGAGGAACGACTTGGAGAAAGATCACCAAAGGTTTACCCACAACTGAACAAGGTTTAGGAAGAATTGGTTTTTGTATTGCACCCTCGGATTCAAAACGAATGTATGCAACCGTTGATGCAGGAAGAGAAGGAGGAATTTTCCGAAGTGATGATGCTGGTGAAAGCTGGTACAGGATACAAACTGATAACAGGTATTGGGGGCGTGCAAGCGATTTTGCTGAAGTAAAAGTGGATCCGAAAAATGCTGATATCGTTTATTCAGCGAATATTGTTGCATGGAAAAGTATTGATGGCGGAAAAACATTCGCGGCATTTCGCGGTGCACCGGGTGGTGATGATTATCATCGTATCTGGATCAATCCAAACAATCCTGATATAATCTTATTGGCCAGCGACCAGGGCGCGATCATCACGGTAAACGGAGGACAAACTTTTTCAAGCTGGTATAACCAACCCACCGCACAATTTTATCATGTAAGTACCGACAATGCTTTTCCATATAATGTTTATGGTGGCCAACAGGAAAGTGGAAGTGTTGGAATTGTGTCAAGAGGCAATGATGGTAACATCACCTATCGTGAATGGCATCCTGTGGGTGTGGAAGAATATGGTTATGTAGCCGCCGATCCAATCGATCCGAATATTATTTACGGAGGAAAGATCACCCGGCACAACAAACGAACCGGTCAAACACAAAACATTGCACCGGAAGCGGTACGTAGCGGCAAATATCGCTTCGTGAGAACTGCTCCTGTTTTATTTAATCCTATTGACAAAAAAACGTTGTACTATGCCGGCAATACTTTGTTCAAAACAACAAATGGCGGCCATAGCTGGCAAGTGATCAGTCCTGATCTTACGAGAGAGACTTATGATATTCCATCAAGTGTTGGCATTTATACCACAAATGAAATGAAGACTATGCCACGACGTGGGGTTATTTATACAGTTGCTCCTTCTTATCAAGATGTAAACACTATTTGGTGTGGTACTGATGATGGATTGATACATGTAACAAGAGATGGCGGAAAAACATGGAAAAATGTAACGCCACCTGAAATTACTTCGTGGAGTAAAGTGTCTTTGATGGACGCAAGCCATTTTGATGCCAATGCGGTTTATGCTGCGGTAAATCGCATTCGTTGCGATGATATGCGGCCACATATTTATAAAACAAAAGATGGTGGAAAGACATGGAAAGAAATTGTAAATGGTTTGCCAAATGATCCGATCAATGTTGTAAGAGAAGACCCTGTTCGTAAAGGTTTGTTATTTGCTGGAAGTGAAAGAGCGGTTTATGTTTCGTTTGACGATGGAGAGAACTGGCAAAACCTGCGGTTGAATATGCCGGCAACTTCTATCCGTGATCTTGTGATCAAAGATGATGATATCGTCGTTGGTACGCACGGAAGAAGTTTTTGGATATTGGATAATATTACCCCGCTTAGACAATTAAACAATGTAACAATCAAACAACCTGATGTTCTTTATAAGCCACAAACAGCTTATCGTGTTCGCTGGAATATGTATACTGATACACCCGTACCGCAGGAAGAAGCAGCAGGTGATAATCCTCCTGATGGCGCAATTATCGACTACTACTTGGATAAAAAAGCGCAAAATATCATTCTAACGATCGAGAAGTCCAATTCCGCCCCTCATGAATCCGGACAAAAGGTGGATGCGCCTATCGTATTCAGAAAATTTACCAACCTCGATTCCTTATATAAACCAGGCAATGTCAATATTCCCCATTATTGGATCAGGCCGCAACAAATTTTATCTCCCGAAGCTGGTCATCATCGTTTTATTTGGGATTTAAAATATGCACCACTAAATATCCCTCCTTCTTACCCGATTTCAGCAACATTTATGAATACGGCACCTGATCAAACTGCTCCGTGGGTACTTCCGGGAACGTATACGGTAAAACTTGTTATTGACGGCACAGTCTATACACAAACATTTACAGTAAAAATGGATCCAAGGGTTAAGGTAAGCGTAAAAGATCTGGAAACTCAACATGATCTTTCCCGGCAATGCTATGAAGGAAGAAAAGAATGTATGAAAATTCTCGAAGAGATCGGCGCTTATCGTTCGCAATTGAAAAATCAAATAACTAATGCCTCGGCTGCAACTGCAGGTGATCTGAATAAAAAAGATAAAGAAGCGGCAGCATTAGAAACAACACCCCAGGGGAGCCAGGCAGAAAGTTTTACAAAAGTAAACGGAGAGTTTGCAAGCATATTCAATATTTTGCAGGATAGTGACACGACGCCAACCACGCAGGTTATTGAAGCATTTAAAGAAGCGAATGCAGGGTTTAAAGAATTAAAAAAGAAATGGGAAGCATTAAAGAAATAACGTTATGCAAAAACAATCAGCAAAGATCATTGCCTTTATTGGTGCATCGCTCGGGTGGCTTGCCGTCATTACCCAGTTTTACCTGATGATGAAAAACAGGGTGGTTTCAATTCCCGAAACCACGCTGCGTTTTTTTGATTTCTTTACGATCGATACCAATATTATTGCTGCATTATGCTTTACTTATATTGTCCTTGGCAATAAAGGCCGGTTGGGGCGATTCTTTTCAAGTGCCTCAACAATCACTGCGATCACTGTTTACATCACGATTGTCGGGATTGTTTATAATGTTGTGTTACGTTCTACATGGAATCCACAGGGAATGCAAAAAATAGTGGATGAATTATTGCATAGCGTTAGTCCCGCACTATTCATTTTATTCTGGTTGTTTTTTACTCCGATCGAACAATTAAAATGGAAAAATGCATTACCCTGGCTGATTTACCCGATCATCTATATGACCTACGCGATGCTGTTCGGCGCTCTTACTAAGTTCTATCCTTATCCATTTGTGAATGTAATTGTATTGGGATACAACAAAGCATTATTGAATGCAGGTGGGATTTTGCTAGTCATCTTTCTTTTGTCCCTGGCATTGATCGGAACAGGCAAGCTGATGAAGCGACTTGATGATAAGAAGAGGATCGCCTAACTCAAGATTATCAAATTTCAAGGTGCTAAATGATTAAATTGATAAATGGTTGGCGTTTCCCCGGCAAATAACAATTTAACAATTAAACAATCTCTCCATTGATCATCACCTTATCAATAAGGTTTGTTCCAAAAGAATAAGGTAAATAGGCTAATGAAGGAATTGGCTTTGTAAAAACCAGGTTTGCTTTTTTCCCAACGGTAATACTTCCCACTTCTTTTTCCAATTCCATCGCATACGCACCATTGATGGTTGCGGCATTGATCGCCTCTTCGGGTAACATCTTCATGCCAATGCAACTCATTACTACAACCAAATTCATATTTCCAGATGGCGATGAGCCCGGATTATAATCCGATGCCAATGCAATGGCACAACCTGCATCAATTAACTTTCTTGCGGGTTGAAATGGCATCCTGAGAAAAAATGCAGCTGTGGGGAGTAATGT
>Ga0075430_100006244_pt1 | contig 10054 bp, 10 predicted proteins | sample RhiMetdeltSRZDD4_FD_75294 | JGI IMG/M metagenome (GOLD analysis project Ga0075430, IMG submission 75294) | Populus rhizosphere microbial communities from Tennessee, USA - Rhizosphere MetaG P. deltoides SRZDD4 | ecosystem: Host-associated > Plants > Roots > Rhizosphere > Soil | place: USA...
TTCATGAACAGTCCGTTGACCATCCTCGCGATCGGATCCGCCGCTTTCGTACTCTTCGCACTGTTACGGCCGTGGGGAGGACTGAAGCGGCTCTTCGGGCTGTATCCGGCGGTTCGTGCCGCACTGGCCGGACTGGCCGTGTCGAGCGTCATCGCCGGCGTGCTCGACGCCGCGGCGCTCAACGTCGCCGGAGCGGCGGCCGCCACTGCGGTGCCACTGGCCACGATCGCGGCACTGCGGGTGCTCGACCACGCCGACGAGCGCACAGTGGCTGTCCAACCAGCCGAGGAGCCGAAACGCGCGGCGCGTGCTTCGGCGTCCCCCGCGTTCGACGTGTTACCGTGAAATCCCGTGGATCGGGTGATCTAGCGCCGTTCCTGTGGTGACCGGAAACGGTCACCACCCAGAGACGACCACGGGAGCAGGATCTTGGCGCCTACGCGGACGGCGAGCTCGCCGAAGCACATCTTCGTCACCGGGGGCGTGGCCTCCTCGCTGGGCAAGGGCCTGACCGCCTCCAGCCTCGGCAGCCTCCTCACCGCGCGCGGCCTGCGGGTCGTCATGCAGAAGCTCGACCCGTACCTCAACGTCGACCCAGGGACGATGAACCCGTTCCAGCACGGCGAGGTGTTCGTGACCGACGACGGGGCCGAGACGGACCTGGACATCGGGCACTACGAGCGGTTCCTCGACCGGGACCTGTCGCGCAACGCCAACGTGACCACCGGGCAGATCTACAACGAGGTGATCGCCAAGGAGCGGCGCGGCGACTACCTCGGCGACACCGTGCAGGTCATCCCGCACGTCACCAACGAGATCAAGGCGCGGATCCGCGCGATGGCGGCACCGGACGAGGACGGTCGGGTACCGGATGTAGTGATCACCGAGGTCGGTGGGACCGTCGGCGACATCGAGTCGCTGCCGTTCCTCGAGGCGATCCGCCAGATCCGCCACGACATCGGCCGGGACAACTGCTTCTACCTGCACGTCTCGCTCGTGCCGTACCTCGCGCCGAGCGGCGAGCTGAAGACCAAGCCCACCCAGCACTCCGTCGCGTCCCTGCGCAACATCGGTATCCAGCCCGACGCGCTCGTCTGCCGGTCGGACCGGGAGATCCCGGACAAGCTCAAGCACAAGCTGTCCCTGTACTGCGACGTCGACCGCGAGGCCGTCATCGCCGCGCCGGACGCACCGAGCATCTACGACATCCCGAAGGTGCTGCACCGGGAAGGGCTGGACGCGTACGTGGTGCGTCGGCTCAACCTGTCGTTCCGCGACGTGGATTGGAGCCGCTGGGACGACCTGCTCGACCGGGTGCACCATCCACAGCAGGCGATCACCGTTGCGCTCGTCGGCAAGTACGTCGACCTGCCGGACGCCTACCTGTCGGTGAGCGAGGCGATCCGCGCGGCCGGGTTCGCCCACCGGACCCGGGTCGAACTGCGCTGGGTACCGGCCGACGAATGCGTCAGCACGACCGGTGCGGCATCAGCACTGTCCGGTGTGGACGGTGTGGTGATTCCCGGCGGGTTCGGCGTACGGGGGATCGAAGGCAAGATCGGAGCGGCCCGGTACGCCCGGGAGAACGGCATCCCGACCCTGGGCCTGTGCCTCGGCCTGCAGTGCATGACCATCGAGGTCGCCCGGCACCTGGCCGACCTCGAGGGGGCGAACTCGACCGAGTTCGACGCCGACGCGGCCCACCCGGTCATCGCCACGATGGCCGACCAGCAGGAGATCGTGGCCGGCAAGGGCGACCTTGGCGGCACGATGCGGCTGGGCGCGTACCCCGCTCGGCTCGAGTCGGGCTCGCTGGTCTCGGCGGCGTACGGCGGCATCGACGTCAGCGAGCGGCACCGGCACCGGTACGAGGTGAACAACGCGTACCGCGACCGGCTGACCAAAGCCGGACTGGCGATCTCGGGTACGTCGCCGGACGGGCGGCTCGTCGAGTTCGTCGAGCTGGATCGGGCGGTGCATCCGTTCTTCGTCGCCACGCAGGCCCACCCCGAGCTGAAGAGCCGGCCGACCCGGCCGCACCCGCTGTTCGTGGGCTTCGTGGGAGCCGCGCTCGCGTACTCCGCCGCCGGCCGGCTGCCCATGGAGCTGCCGGCGACTCCGCACACTCCGCCGGGTGACGTCGCCGGGCGCAACGGCAAGCCGAGTGGCCGGCCGGTCGAGGTTTCACCGTGACCGAAGCGGTGGCCGGGTACCGGGTGCTGTCCCGGACCGAGCGGTTCGCCGGGCCGGTGTTCTCGGTGGTCACGGACGAGGTGGCGATGTCGGACGGGCGCGTCGCCGACCGGGACTACATCGTGCACATCGGGGCGGTGGGCGTGGTCGCCGTGGACGAGGCGGATCGGGTGGTGCTGGTCCGGCAGTACCGGCATCCGTTACGTCGGGTGCTGTGGGAGCTGCCGGCCGGGCTGGTCGATGTCCACGGCGAGCCGATGGTCGCGGCGGCCGCGCGGGAGCTGGCCGAGGAGGCCGACCTGGTGGCGGGCAGGTACGACCTGCTCGCCGACGTGAACACCTCGCCCGGCTGCTCCAACGAGCTCGTGCGGCTCTTTCTCGCCCGGGACCTGAGCGCGGTACCGGACGGCGGGCGGTACGAGCGCACGCACGAGGAGGCCGAGCTGACCGCGCATCGCATCCCACTGGACGAAGCGGTCGACATGGTCCTCAGCGCCCAGATCACCAATGCCGTGTGCCAGGTGGGCGTCCTGTCCACGGCCCGGGTGCGGGACAACGGCTGGGCCGGCCTACGCCCATTGGACAGTCCGCTACCCTGACATCGTGTAACGGGACAGGGCGACCGCCTGTCAAGTTGGTCCCTGTGATCAACCTGAACGCGTCTTAAGCTGCCATGGGCAGAGTGCGCTCGCCGACCGGCAACGAGGCCGGCTCGGACGCCGAAAGAGGGGTCGCACAGTGAAGGTCGGAATCCCCCGCGAGGTCAAGAACCACGAGTACCGGGTCGCCATCACGCCGGCCGGGGTACACGAGTTCACCCGCAGCGATCATGAGGTGCTCATCGAGTCCGGCGCCGGGGTCGGCTCGTCGATCACCGACGCCGAGTTCGCCGCGGCGGGTGCCACGATCCTGCCGACCGCGGACGAGGTGTGGGCCGAAGCCGACCTCGTGCTCAAGGTCAAGGAGCCGGTCGCGGAGGAGTACCCGCGCATGCGGGAGGACCAGGTGCTGTTCACGTACCTGCACCTCGCGGCGTCCAAGGAGTGCACCGATGCGCTGCTGGACCGCAGGGTCACCGGCATCGCGTACGAGACCGTGGAGGCGCCGGACGGGTCGCTGCCCCTGCTCGCCCCGATGTCCGAGGTGGCCGGCCGGCTCGCCCCGCAGGTCGGCGCGTACCACCTGATGCGCTCCGGCGGCGGCCGCGGCGTGTTGATGGGCGGGGTCTCCGGCGTGTACGCCGCGAAGGTCGTGGTCATCGGCGCCGGCGTGTCCGGCATGAACGCGGCGGCGATCGCCCTGGGCATGCAGGCCGAGGTGCTGCTGCTCGACAAGAACATCAACAAGCTGCGCCAGGCTGACGCGATCTACCAGGGCCACCTGCAGACGGTGGCCAGCAACGCGTACGAGGTCGAGCGGGCCGTCCTCGACGCCGACCTGGTGATCGGCGCGGTACTCGTTCCCGGTGCGAAGGCCCCGACGCTGGTCTCCAACGAGCTGGTGTCGCGGATGCTGCCCGGCAGCGTGCTCGTCGACATCTCGATCGACCAGGGCGGCTGCTTCGAGGACTCGCGTCCCACCACGCACGCCGAGCCGACCTACCGCGTGCACAACAGCGTCTTCTACTGCGTGGCGAACATGCCCGGCGCGGTGCCGCACACGAGCACGTACGCGCTGACCAACGTCACGCTGCCGTACGCCCTCGAGCTGGCCAACCTCGGCTGGCGGGACGCGCTGCGCAAGGACCGCGCGCTTGCCCTCGGACTGAACACCCACGCCGGCGCGGTGACATATGGCCCGGTCGCCGAGGCGCACGGGATGAGCAGCGTGAAGCTCGAAGAGGTACTCAACTGACAGTCAGCCAGGTCATCCGCTCGTATCTCGACCATCTCAGCGTCGAGCGCGGGCTGGCCGGCAACACGCTGTCGGCGTACCGGCGGGATCTGGCCCGGTATGCGGAGACCGTGACGGACCTCGAGGCCGTGACGCCCGCGGACGTCACGGCCTATCTCGCCCGGCTGCGCGACGGGGACGCCGAGCACCCACCGCTGTCGGCGGCGTCGGCGGCGCGCGCGGTCAGCGCGGTGCGCGGGTTGCACCGGTTCGCGGTACGCGAGGGGCTGTGTGCCAACGACCCAGCGCGCGAGGTGCGCCCGCCGGTGCCGCCGCGCCGGCTGCCCAAGGCGCTCGAGGTCACGGAGGTCGAGCGCCTTCTGTCCACTGTGGATGATCTGCGCGACAAGGCGCTACTGGAGTTCTTGTACGCCACCGGGGCGCGCATCTCGGAGGCGGTCGGAGCCGCGATCGACGACCTCGACCTGGCGCAGGGCACGGCCGTATTGCACGGCAAGGGCGGTCGCTCCCGGCTGGTTCCGGTCGGCGGCTTCGCCCGGTCGGCGCTCGAGGCCTACCTCGTCCGGGCTCGCCCTGGCCTGCTGGCGGTGGGCCGGGGAACGCCGGCGGTGTTCGTCAACCGGCGCGGCGGCCGGCTGTCGCGGCAGAGCGCCTGGACGATCCTGCGCGAGGCCGCCGGCAAGGCCGGACTCGACGAGGGCCGGGTATCGCCGCACACGCTGCGCCACAGCTTCGCCACCCACCTGCTCGACGGCGGTGCCGACATCCGGGTCGTGCAAGAACTTCTCGGGCACGTCAGCGTTACCACAACCCAGGTCTATACGTTGGTCACGGTGGACCGGCTGCGCGAGGTGTACGCCACCAGCCACCCGCGGGCTCTTTCCTAAGGCAGTTCGACACGCCGGGTCGTCTCCACGGTGACGCGCCGGATGTGCCGTACAGTCGGGCCACAGCGCTGGGTCCAGCGCGAGGCATCCGGGGGCGAAGAAGGAGATGGCAGGCATCAGCGACCAAGCCGAGGCGTGGACCTCGACGCTCCGAGCGGAGCAACAGTCCGCGCTCGACTTCGGCGCGGAATTGGGACCTGCCGACCCGGCCGCCTACACGATGCGCCGCCCGATCCCGGAGCCGATGCCCACCGATCGCCACGGGCCGGCGCGGATCATCGCGATGGCGAACCAGAAGGGCGGGGTCGGCAAGACCACGACCACGATCAACTTGGGCGCGGCGCTCGCGGAGTACGGGCGAAAGGTCCTGCTCGTCGACTTCGACCCGCAGGGCGCGCTGTCGGTCGGTCTCGGGGTAAATCCGCATAATCTGGACTACTCGATCTACAACCTCTTGATGCATGACGATATCTCGATCGACGACATCCTCATCAAGACCGACGTAGCCCAGCTGCACCTGCTGCCCGCCAACATCGACCTGTCCGCCGCCGAGATCCAGCTGGTCACCGAGGTCGCTCGGGAGATGGCGCTGGCCCGCATCCTGCGGCCGGTGCTGCGGGAGTACGACTTCATCCTCATCGACTGCCAGCCATCGCTCGGCCTGCTGGCCATCAACGCGCTGACCGTCTCGCACGGCGTGCTGATCCCGCTCGAGTGCGAGTTCTTCAGCCTGCGCGGCGTCGCGCTGCTGCTCGACACGATCGACAAGGTCCGCGAGAGGCTCAACTTCGACCTCGAGCTCGAGGGCATCCTCGCGACGATGTACGACAGCCGCACCACCCACTGCCGGCAGGTGCTGCAGCGGGTGGTCGAGGCGTTCGGCGACAAGGTGTACCAGACGGTGATCACCAAGACGGTGAAGTTCCCGGAGTCCACTGTGGCCGGTACGCCCATCACGTCGCTCGACCCGTCCTCGTCGGGCGCCCGCAACTACCGCCAGCTCGCCCGTGAGGTGATCGCGGCTCACGCCGATCGGCTGGCCAGGTAGCCCTGCGGTGCTCTGGGCCCTGGGTCAGCCCGCGGCCGCCGCCGGCCTCCTCGGCGCGTTTCTCCTCGGTGTCGGGCTGCGGGTCGTAGCGCAGCGGCTGACCGCGCGTTCGTTCGGCGTGGCCGGTCCGATTCGGCCTCGGGTGCGGGGCGACGTGGACCCGTTCGGCGCGCTCGCGGCGCTTTTCGGGGGTACCGGGTGGGGCCGGGTGGCACTCTCGGTCGACGGGTTGGGTCGCGGCCGCCAGGCCGCCGTCCTGGTCGCCGGGCCGCTCGTCGTCGTCGCCGCCAGCCAGGGTGTGCTGGCCGGCTACCGGTACGCCAGCCCGGACGACCGCTCGGCGCTGCTCGTCAACTACCCGTCCGACGTACTCCGTGGCGTGGTCATCGACTCGGTAGCCGCCCAGGTGCTGCTCTCGGTCGGCGTCGGGTTGCTGTGCTTCGCGCTGCTGGCCCTCGTACCGCTGCCTCCGCTGGACGGCTTCGGGCTGTGGTGGCTGTCGATGGCCGAGCCGGGGGAGCGGGCGCATCGCGCGCGCCGGGTGCTCGTCGACCATCACGTCGGCGTCGTCGCGCTGCTGATCCTGGTGAGTGTGCCCCTCGGTACCCGGGCTCCGTTGATGCTCCAGGCGTTCGACGTGGTCGCCACCCCCCTGATGCGCGCGTGGGTCTGAGGGTGGGCGAGCGAAGCGGCGCCGGCGGCGCCTGGACTGACGCGACACGCCGAGCGCAGCTCGTTGCGTGGCGCGGAGGGAAGGCGTCGCCTTTGGGCGGCGCGGAGCGAGCGGTGGAGACGCGGTGAGCTATTTTCAGTCCGTGACCAGTGCCGTGGAGCCCGTGACGCCGGATGAGGCCGGTACGTCCTCCGGCGGCTTCACCGTGCGCCTGTCCAACTTCACCGGCCCGTTCGACCTCCTGCTGCAGTTGATCAGCAAGCACAAGCTGGACGTCACCGAGGTCGCGCTGCACCGGGTTACCGACGAGTTCATCGCGTACATCCGGGCCATGGGCGACGACTGGGACCTCGACGAGGCGAGCGAGTTCCTCGTGATCGCCGCCACGCTGCTGGACCTGAAGGCGGCCCGGCTGCTGCCCGCGGCCGAGGTCGAGGACGAGGAGGACCTCGCCCTACTCGAGGCGCGTGACCTGCTGTTCGCCCGGCTGCTGCAGTACAAGGCGTTCAAGGAGGCCGCGGCGCACCTCGCCCTGCTGGAGAGCCTCGCCGCGCGCCGCTACCCGCGGGCCGTCCCGCTCGAGCCGCGTTACGCGGAGGCGCTGCCGGATCTCGTCCTCGGCATCGGCCCGGACCGCCTGGCCCAGCTGGCCGCCTCCGCGATGACGCCCAGGCCCAAGCCGGTCGTATCGACCGAGCACATCCACCAGATCCGGGTCAGCGTGCGGGAACACGCCGCGATCCTGCGCGACAAGCTGGTGCGGGCCCGGACGGCCACGTTCCGCGCGCTGTGCGCCGACTGCCAGAGCACGCTCGAGCTCGTCGCGCGGTTCCTGGCCCTGCTGGAGCTGTACCGCGAGGGCCTGGTCGCCTTCGACCAGGTTCAGGCCTTGGGGGAGCTCACGGTCCGCTGGACCGGCGCCGACGACACGCTGGGCGACCTGGACTTCGACGAGTACGACCAGACGCCGGCATTGGCGGGCGCGGAAGAGGAGCAGAAGGCGTGAATAGCGACGAGCCGGAGTCGCTGGCGGATCGGGCCGCCGCGTGGGTACCGCCGTGGGAACGCGGCGAGGTGCCGGACGCGGACGAGCCTGCCGCCGCACCGCAGGTCGAGGCCGAACCCGAGGCTGTGGCCGAGCCTGCTCTCGAGTCGGAGCCCGTCGACGAGTCGGAGCCGTTCGTCGAGCCTTTGGTCGCGGCGGAGCCCGAGCCCGTCGTCGAACTGGAGCCCGAGCGTGAGCCGGAGCCGACCGTGCCGGTCATGGCGCCGGCCCAGATCCGGGGCGCGCTGGAGGCCATCATGCTGGTGGTCGACGAGCCGGTCAGCGAGATCGTCCTCGCCCAGGTGCTGGAGCAGCCGAAGGAGGTTGTGACCGAGGCGCTGCACACGCTCGCCGACGAGTACACGCTGACCGGGCGCGGGTTCGAACTGCGCCGCGCGGCCGGCGGTTGGCGGCTCTACACCCGCGGCGACTATGCGTCCTATGTGGAGCGGTTCGTACTCGACGGTCAGCAGGTACGCGTCACCCAGGCGGCACTGGAGACGCTCGCGGTCGTGGCGTACAAGCAGCCGGTGACCCGGTCACGCATCTCGGCGATCAGGGGCGTCAACTGCGACGCCGTCGTCCGGACCCTGGTGTCCCGAGGCCTGATCGAGGAGTGCGGCACCGAGCCGGACAGCGGCGCATACCTGTACCGGACGACCACGCTCTTCCTGGAGAAGCTCGGCCTGGACAGCGTCGACGAACTGCCCGCTCTGGCGCCGTTCTTGCCGGACGACGTCGACGAAATCGCCGATGCACAGTCCTGAGCGCCTTCAAAAAGTCCTCGCCGCGGCCGGGTTGGGTTCGCGGCGTGCCTGCGAGGAGCTGATCGCCGCCAGACGGGTCACAGTGGACGGTCGGGTCGCGACGCTCGGGGACCGGGTGGACCCGAGTCAGGCGGAGATCCACGTGGACGGCGCCCGGGTGGTCGTCGACGCCACGCTCGTCTACCTGGCCATGAACAAACCCCGGGGCGTGGTGTCCACAATGGCCGACGAACGGGGCCGGGCTGCGCTCGCCGACTACGTGGCGGACCTGTCCCAGCGGGTGTACCACGTCGGTCGGCTCGACGCGGACAGCGAAGGGCTGCTGTTGCTCACCAATGACGGGGCGTTGGCGCACCGGCTGACGCATCCGTCGTACGGCGTGGCGAAGACGTACCTGGCGGAGGTACCGGGACCGGTGCCCGGGTCGGTACGCCGCAAGCTGCTGGCCGGTGTCACGCTCGACGACGGGCCGGCGGCCGCCGACGGGTTCCGCGTGGTGTCCACAGTGGCCGGACGCGCGCTCGTGGAGGTCGTCCTGTACGAGGGGCGCAAGCACATCGTCCGACGGCTGCTCGCCGAGGTGGGCCATCCGGTGGCCCGGCTGGTGCGTACCGGGATCGGGCCCGTGAAGCTGGGCGGCCTCAAGCCCGGCCACATCCGCCGGCTGAACAAGCCCGAGGTCGCCGCCCTGTTCGCCGCCGTCGGCGAGGGCCGCGTGAGCCAGGCCGCCGACCACCCCGCCGGTACCCGCGCCCGCCCCCGCTGACCCTGCGCCGCCTGTTCCCGGCCCGCGCGAGCGAAGGCGAGCGCGATTCGGCACTGTGTCGCGGGTCGCGCTGCGAGGTGTCGCCGGGCGGCCCGGACGGTACACCCGGCATGATTGAGGCATGTCCGAGTTGGTGGTGGCGGTCGACGGGCCGTCCGGATCCGGGAAGTCGACCGTGTCGAGGCGGTTGGCGGAGCTGCTGGGCGCCCGCTATCTCGACACCGGGGCGATGTACCGGGCCGTGACCTGGGCGGTGTTGCGCGCGGACGTGGACCCGCGGGACGCCGAGGCAGTGGCGAAGGTGGCCGCCGATATCGAGGTGGCGGTCGGTACCGATCCTCGCGCGGCCCACACCACGGTGGACGGTCAGCCGGTCGACGCCGAGATCCGTGGTCCCGCCGTGACGTCAGCGGTCTCGGCCGTGGCCGCGGTACCCGAGGTGCGTCGCCTGCTCGTGGCTCAGCAGCGCAAGATCATTGCGGCGACCGACCGGATCGTGGTCGAGGGCCGCGACATCGGTACCGTCGTCGCGCCCGACGCGCACCTCAAGGTGTACCTGACCGCGTCCGAGGACGAGCGGGCGCGGCGGCGCAGCGCCGAGGACGAGGCGGACCTCGTCCGTACCGCGGCCGATCTCGCCCGGCGCGACCAGTTCGACTCGACCCGCGCCACCGACCCGTTGCGCCGTGCGCCGGACGCGGTCGTGCTCGACACCACCACACTGGGCATCGACGAAGTTGTCACGCGCCTCGTGCACATGCTGGGAGCCGGTTCGTGACCGAACTGTCGCCGTCTACTGTGGACATAGTGGACTCCGGACC
>Ga0075430_100006246_pt1 | contig 10053 bp, 7 predicted proteins | sample RhiMetdeltSRZDD4_FD_75294 | JGI IMG/M metagenome (GOLD analysis project Ga0075430, IMG submission 75294) | Populus rhizosphere microbial communities from Tennessee, USA - Rhizosphere MetaG P. deltoides SRZDD4 | ecosystem: Host-associated > Plants > Roots > Rhizosphere > Soil | place: USA...
GTTCGCGACTGGGTGCTGGCGCTGCCCGGTACGCGTGAGGTGATGGTCGAGGAGTGGGGTCACCCGACGCTGCGGGTGGGCGACAAGATGTTCGCCTCGGGCATCCCGGGCGGCGACACGCTGTCCGTCAAGGCGTCCAAGGAGGAGCAGGCCGACCTGGTCGCCGCTGACCCGGAGACGTACGCCGTCGCCGCCTATGTCGGACGTTTCGGCTGGGTCAGGGTTCAACTGTCTACTGTGGACGCTGATGAGCTGCGTGATCTCGTGATCGAGGCGTGGCGCCGCACGGCCCCGAAGAAGCTCGTCAAGGAATACGACGCCCGTTAGTCCCCCCCTTGGCGTTGATCATGAACTTTGTTGGCATGTGGCCGGCGTGTCGTGCCACCAACTTCATGATCGACGGGGGTCGAATCCAGGGGTCGTAACTCTCGGTAGCGGAGTTCGCGAGCCCTCGCAAAACCGGTGTGGCGTCTGGGGAATTGCCTATTCTTCGCCATGGGGATTGCCGGGGGGACGGGCAATGCGCACCTGCGTCGAACCGTTGACGCCTGCCTGCGAAGGCTTGGCGGGAGAGCTGACAACGGCTCTGCGTGCCGCCGACGTCACCGTCGTCGACCGCGGCCAGGCAACGGACTCGACGCCGCGGCTGCTGGCCTTCGCCACGCCCGACGTACGGCTGCTCGACGCGGTACGCGACCTCAGTGACCACGGCCGGCGCCGGTTACTGGCCGTGGCCGGTACCGGCGACCTGCTGGCGCCCGGTGAGACCTGGCGGCTGCTCGGCCACGGCGCCGCCGACCTGCTCGTCTGGCAGGGCGACGCGACCGCCGCGGTGGCGGCCGCGCGGCTGGCCCGGTGGGCCGAGATAGACGAGCTGGTGGACTCGGAGGAGGTCAGCACCAAGCTCGTCGGGCGCTGCCCGGTCTGGCGGGACACGCTGCGCCGGGTCGTGGAGATCGCTCGCTGGTCGACGTCGGCGGTACTCGTCACCGGCGAGAGCGGTACCGGCAAGGAGCTGGTAGCCCGGCTCATCCACCGGCTGGATCCCCGGCCGGACAAGGGGGACCTGGTGGTGCTGGACTGCGCGACGGTCGTACCGACGCTGGCCGGCAGCGAGTTCTTCGGCCACGAGCGCGGCGCGTTCACCGGTGCCGTAGCGGCCCGCGACGGCGCCTTCGCGCTGGCCAACGGCGGCACGCTGTTCCTCGACGAGGTCGGCGAGTTGCCGCCGCCGCTGCAGGCCGAGCTGCTGCGGGTGATCCAGGAGGGCACGTACAAGCGGGTGGGCGGCAACACCTGGCAGTCCACGCGGTTCCGGCTGGTGTGCGCGACCAACCGGGACCTGGCGGCCGCCCAGCGCGACGGCCAGTTCCGGGCCGATCTGTACTACCGGATCGCCGCGGCAACGATCCACCTGCCCTCGCTCGCGCAGCGGCGGGCCGACATCCTGCCGCTGTTCCGGCACTTCCTGGCCGGCTACGGCGCGGCCGTCCCGGTCGAGGTGTCCGCCGAGGTGTGCCGCCTGCTGGAGGCGCGGGACTACCCGGGCAACGTACGCGACCTGCGGCAGCTGGCCCACCGGGTGTGTACCCGGCACGTGGGCGTCGGCCCGATCACGCCCGGCGACCTGCCCGAGGAGGAGCGGCCCGGCGACATCCCAGACGTGCCGGCTGCGGCGCAGATCGACGACGTGGTACGCCAAGCGATCGCCAGCGGGGCCACGCTGGCCCAGATCCGCGAGGCGGCCGCGGATGCCGCGATCCGGGCCGCCCTCACCGAGTGCGGCGGAAAGGTCGGCGCGGCGGCGCGCCGGCTCGGGGTCACCGAACGCACGCTCCAACTGCGCCGCGCCGGCCGCCGCGCCGCCCCCGCGCGTTGATCATGAAGTTGGCTGCGCGACACGCCGTCGAGATGCCAACCAACTTCATGATCAACGGAGCGGCCGAGAAGGCGGGGTCAGGCCACCTCGAGCCGCCGCCGGCCGTTGCCGCCCTGCGGTTGCCGGCGGGCCAGCAGCGTACTGGGCATCGTCGCGTCGACGCCCTCGGTCAGGTCGACACCGGTCGCCGCCCGGTACGCGTGGACGTACCGCTGGATCTCCGGCCGCCAGGCGCGCGCCCAGTTCGCCGCCTCCTGCGGATCGTTGATGACCGACCAGTTGCCGTACCGCACCGACAGCAGGATCTGTTCGCCGAAGACGCCGAGGTCGCGGAAGTGCGTGACGGTCGTATCCGTCCAGCCCTGCAACGTCTTCATGGTGTCGACGCGGTCCATCCACTCCTCTTCGTACGGCACCATGATCCGGCCACCCAGGAACTCCCGCATCTCCGGCCGGGCGAGTAGCCACTGCATGATCATCATTTCCGAGCGGGCGGTCGACGGCAGGTCGCCGAACTGGTTGTGCGCGCCCTCGGCGAGCAGCAGGTGCGTTTCCCGCAGCGCGTTCAGCACCGTGAAGCCGTCGGCGATGACCGTCGTGTCGTCGTCCTCCTTGAAGAAGATGTGGCACAGGTGCAGCAGGTTGTGGAACGACTCGAGGAACTTCGACCGCTCGTCCACCACGTCCCCGGGCGGGATCGCCTTGCCGATCATCCGCAGCCCGTACTCGTGCGCGTACTCGAAGGCACGCCGGCGTACCGAGGTGCGGCTGACTTCGGACTGGATCCAGCCCCAGAGCAGGTTGTTGAGCGGGCGGATCGGGTCCAGCTCGAACCGGCCGAGCGGATCCGGCCGGGTCTCGGAGGTCCGCCGGTTCTCGAACCGGGCGATGATCGTGTTGAGCGTCTGCACGAGCATCCCCTCCTCGTGCCAGTACGACCAGATCAGCTCCATCGCTACCGGCCCCGAGATGCGGGACTTGAGAATGCCGTAGAACTCCTGCTGGTTGACGTCGCCGGTCTGCTTGATCGGCAGATCGCTGAGCCGTTCCCGGATGATCGCCAGGTACGGCAGTACCGGTACCTTCGGCCCGTTCTCGACCTCGAGCATCTCGTAGTAGCTCTCCCGCATCGCGAGGATGTCCGCGAGGATCTCCTTGCCGCCGACCCGGGCCGACTCCGCCGCCCGCCATGCGTCGTTGGTCTGCAGCTTGCCGATGCTGTGCTGGGCCACGGTCTGGTCCAGCTCACCGCCGCCCCGCGGGGGGATCACGCCGACCTCGTGCATGAGGAAGGCGTCGGTGGCGATGGTCAGCAGGTCGTACGCGGCCCGCCCGCGAAACGGCAGGTTAGCCGGCCGCAGCTTGCCGGTGTCCGGGTCCACGTTGCCGGCGGCGAACACCGAGTCCATGTACTTCTGGTACCGCCGGAAGGAGATCGCGTCGGTGCGGTTCCGGATGATCAGCGAGAGCGTGTCGGTCGCGGAGGCCATCAGAGACGTGCGCTGCAGGCTCACCGAGACCGTCTGGTCGGCCGGCGTCGTGGCGAGCGCGCTGCCCACCGCCAGGTCCTGGTGCACGTGTACCGCCGGCTTGTCGACCACCACGGTCAGCGGTCGCTTGGCCAGGTCCTCGCGGGGGCGTTGCAGATCCTCGTAGGACAGCGGCTCCTCCCGGTCCGTACGCCGGCAGTAGATCTTGAAAACCCCGTGCTCCACCTCGGGCGCCTCGAACTTGTAGACCGTCTTCTGTGGCAATGGCGGCGTCCACTGGACGACCCGGTGGTCCTCCATGACCTGCCACTGGTACCTCTGGTCGGGCGCCGCCGGACCGGTGAGGTGTACCCGCATCTTCACGGTCCGGCCCGGCGCCACCGGCTGATCGGCGTCGCCGACGAACTCAATCTCAAACTCTGACATGACGTCCCTCCTTCATTGTCTTCCGGCCGGCCGCGATCCGCGGCGGGCGCGGTCGGGAAGCGCACAGCATCGACACGTCCAGCGAGCTGCGCAGCGCCCAGTGGGTCAGCAGCTGCCCGAGCAGGCGGCTCTCCCGCTCCGGGCTGATCAGGCGGGCCGCCCGGGCCTGCCCGACCATGGCGAAGACCAGCGCCGGCGGTTGGCTGGCCAGCAGCCGGTCGCTGTCCCGGACCTTCAGCCAAGCGGCTACCAGCCGGCGCGGCGAGCGGTCCGGAGCCATCAACGCCTCGCCGAGACAGCGGCCGTGCAGCGCGGGCGGCCGGAACCCGAGCAGCCGGCGTACGAAGTCCGGGATGCTCGCGTCCAGCCGGGCCAGCTCGTCGCGCCACTTCGGGGCGAGCCCGTCGGGCGGGTAGAGGTTGGCCCACAACCGTGCCAGTTGCGTCCACTGTGGATCCGGATACAGCGCCGCACCGATCGCGGCGGACAGGCGGACCCGAAGCCACGGCACCGGGTGCGGGTCGCTCCCGCTGGGCCGGAAGACCGCCCACCGGGGCAGGCTCACCACGGCCATCAGGCCCAGCGTGGACGACAACCCGAGCTTGGCCACGGACCACAGATCGGCGACGATCTCCGAGATCCAGCTCCGCCAGGTACCCCAGATCCGCGCCCGGTCCGGGTCGGACTCGACGGCGGCCAGGCCGTCGAGGTACCCCCGCAGGTTCGGCACGAGGTCGAGCAGCGACGCCGCCTGGTGTCCCACCTCGTGTAGCAGCGACGAGGCGATGCCGTGCCCGACGATGCGCTCGCGCGGTACCCGGATGATCGCCACCGGGTTCTCGGCCCCGCCCGGGAGCCTGGTCCGCACCCGGCGGATCGCGGCCCCCGGACCGCGGGCCAGGTAGCAGACCACGGGTGGGGCATCCAGCTCCACGCCGGGCAGTTCGAGCGCGTCCGTGGCGACGACGTCGAGCCCGGAGAGCCATACGCCGGTCTCGTGCTCGCTGCGCTGCGTCACCACCTCCGTGAATACGTCGAACTGCGTCAATATGTTGTTGAACTGCAGCCGTAGCGTCGTGAACTCGCGTTGCTGCCGGTCGGCCCGGACACTCCGGCCCGGCCCGCGCAGCCAGCGCAGGTAGTCGCGCAGCCTGCGCCGGAGGTCGCGACGCCCGGTGAGCAGGCATCCCTCGATCGCGGCCTGGGCGGCCGGGGCGAGGGCCGCCGCCGGCACCATGGTCTCGTGGACGGCGAACGGCCGTACCCGGTCCAGGCGGGTCAGCATCGCCCTGGCCTCCTGGTCGAGGTACCAGCGCGCGGTGCCGGCGGCGTCCATCTCATGCCCCCAGCACGACGATCTTGCCGCCGCGCCGGACCCACCGGCCGGACTGCTTGCGACCGTTGCCCGACGGGCCGTTGCCGTTGCCGTAGGCGCTGGTCTCGATCACGTCGAAGCTGTCCGGCTCGTACGCGAACACGCCGACGCTCGACCGGCCGCGACCGGGCCGCCCGACCGGGCGTTTGCGGGCCGGCGACACCGGCCGCCGCTGCCCGTTCCGGCCGCCGGCGGTGGCGTGCACCAGACCCGGCAGGTATCTGCGGGCGGCGATGATCGTGGCCTGCTGGGCCGCGCGGCGGGGTGGCGTGCCGCGAGGTGCGCGCGCCGCCCGCTGGGCCGCGGCCCGGGCGAGCTGCACGTACCGGCTCGCCAGCTCCTGCTGAACCTCGGTGTCGGCGACGCCTTCCAGGTCGGCCGTCTCGAACAGCCGGCTCGCCAGGGAGCCGAGCGCCCCGCCGGCCGCCGCGCCGACCGGCCCGCCGACGAACCCGCCGGCCGCCCGCCCGACCCACGGCAACGCCTGCCGGGCAACGCCCTTGAGCACACCGCCGAGCGCCTGCCCGGTCGCCGACCGGGCGAAGTTGCCCACCCCGCGCACCGCGGAGCGGAACACGTTGCCGAGGAACTGGTCCAGCTCCTCCTCGCTGGTGATCTCCATGAGCTCCTCGGTGAGCTCCGCCTCGAGCACCTCCGAGTCGACCTCGGTGTCCTCGTTGCCTTCGAGGTCCATCTCACCCATGGCCTCGTCGTCGACCTCGTAGCTGGCGAACTCGTCCTCGCCGACTTCCCAGTCGGTCTCCTGGTGCAGGCTCATCTGACTCCTCCTCCTTGCTCCTTCGATCCGGCGGTCGCCGGACCTAGCCTTCGAAGATCACGATTGCCGGACCGCGCCGGACCCACCGACCGGACCGTGCCCGGCGGGAGGCCGGCCGTCGGGCGGTGGCGCCCACGAGCCCTGGTGCGTACCGGCGGGCCGCCACGACGAATGCCCGCCGGGCCGCTTCCCGCGGTGGCAGGTCGGCCGGCGACGTGACCGCGCATCGGGTGGCCGCGGTGACGAACCGCACCGCCGCCCGTGCCGTCTCGAGCTCCTGGTCCTCGGCGGACAGGCCCTCGAGGTCCAGTTCGAACAGCGCTCCCGCGAGACCCTTACCGGCTCGCTGGCCGACGGTGCCCCAGATCGAGCCCTTGCCGCCGTAGTGCTCGCCGATCCGCTGTCCGATGATCGGCAGCCCTTCCTTCACGGCACCCTTGGCCATCGCGCCGAGTGCCTTGCCGGTGTCGGAGTTCAGGAAGTCCCGGGCTCCGGTGGCGGCGCGTTTCATCAGGCCGCCGACCCATCCGGTCAGCTCCTCCTCGCTGTCGACCTCGAGCAGCTCGGTCGCGAACTCGGTCTCCTCCAGCTCCGACAGGACCGACCCGTTGCGCGGGGCGGCCCAACCCGCGGACTCGGCAGCCATCTCCAGGGCTTCCAGTTCCAGGTCGGACTCCTCGTCCTCGACTTCCCACAGAACCCGGTCCAGGTCGTGCATCTCGCCTCCTCGTGTCTCGCGGTTCCACCCGTGTTCCAGCACGTTCCGTGCCAGGCCGGGCCGCGCGGGGGCGCGGTGGCAGAGGCGAAATGCATTTCGGGTACGGCGACAGCCGGGTGAAATCCGGTTCGCCCTCAGCGGTCGGTCGCGGGCGGGATCGCGAGCAGGGCCCGGTACTTGGCGACGGTCCGGCGCGCCACAGCGAAGCCGTGCCGGGCCAACTCCCGCGCCAACTCGGCGTCACTGCGCGGGGTGCGCTCCGCGGCTACCAGCCGCCGGATCAGGTCGAGGGCCGACGTGGCGTTACCGAAGAAGGCGGCGAACGGCACGCAGCGCCGTCCGGGCAGTTGCACGGTCTTGCCGGCTACCGCCCGGCTGACCGTCGACTCCGCGACGCCCAGTTCGCGGGCCACCTCGGCCCGGGTCAGCGGGGTGTGCGCGGCTTCGCCTTCGCGAACGAAGCGCACCTGGCGCCGTACCGCCGCCTCCGCCACCCGACGCAGCGTGCCGGCCCGGCGCTCGAGCCGGGCCAGGAAATCCCGGGCGGCGGCGACCTGGGCGCGCAGGCGGTCCCGTTCCTCGCCGGTGAGCCCGGCACCGTCGGTGGCCAGTGCGGCGTACCGGGGATCCACCGTCAGTTCCGGATGCGGCTCGGGCAGGGTCACCTGCGCGGTACCGTCCACAGTGAAGCCCACCACGACATCGGGCGATGGCGGCGGTGGGCCGGCCGGGCCGGTGTCGAGACCCGCCAGCGCGGGGCGTACCCGTTCGCGCAGGAAGTCCACCGCGTCCCTGATGTCCACAGTGGACACACCGAGTGCGGCGGCGGCGCGGTCCCAGTGTCCGGCCGCGAGGTCGTCGAGGTGGTAGGTGACGAGTCCCGCGAGACAATCCGGCGGTCCGGGGTCGGGCTCGGCGGCGGCCTGGCGCAGCAACGCGTCCCGCAGGTCCACCGCGGCCAGCGCCGGACCGCCGACGACGCGGATGGCGGCCAGCACGGCCTCGACCCGTTCGACCTCCACGCCCAGCCAGCGGGCGGCCTCGGCCGGCGTACGCCCGAGCACCCCGTGCCGGTCGAGGTCGGCGAGGATGCCGGCGGCGATCCACCGATCAGGCTCGGGTAGCTCCAGCGCCACCTCGCGGAGTAGCCGCTCCCAGCCGGCCGGCTCGGTGGCCGGCGGTTCGACCTGTGTCCAGTGCTGTGCCGCCGGCTCGGCCAGCTCGAGCGCGGGGTTGGTCGCCAGCTCGCGGGCCACGCTCTCGGCGAGGTCCGCGGCGGACAGCTCGAGCAGCTGGGCAACCCCGACCAACGCCGGAGTGGCGACCATGCCCAGCCGCGGCGCCAACGCCAGCTCGGTCACCCGTCCAGTTTCGCGGATATCTCCTTGCGGCGTACCGGACTTCGTGCGACCTTGAACGCGGTCCCGGTGGACTCAGAAGAAGGCGGTTCCACAGTGGACGCCTTGGCGATCAAACCACGCTTGTCCACTGCCATCACTCCGACTGATGCTTCACATCGGATCCACTCCGGGACCACCCTTACTTTCACGGGGAGGTGAAGAATGTCCAAGCGTCGTGAGGTCATCGTTTCCAGCACACACCGCGGGCTGCGCTACGTCGACGGCCGGTTCGACGGTGTGCTCGAGCCCGGCCGGTACACGTTGCCCCAGGCGTGGCTGCCCGGCCGGCGCGTACCGATCGTCCGCATCGTCCAGGTCGACATGCGCGAGCGCGAGCTGACCATCAAGGGCCAGGAGATCCTGACCGCGGACAAGGTCGCCGTCCGGGTCAGCATCCTCACCCAGTTCCGCGTGGTCGACCCGGTCGCCGCGGTGGAGAAGGTCGCCGACTACCCGGATCGGCTCTACAGCGACGTCCAGCTCGCCGCACGGCGCTCGCTGGCGTCCATGGCGCTCGAGGCCATCCTCACCAACCGCAACCAGCTCAGCGAGGACATCCTGCGTGACGTCGAGGGCATCGCGTCCGGCTACGGCGTGGCGATCGTCCGGGCCGACGTGAAGGACCTCATCTTCCCCGGCAACCTGCAGGACGTCATGAACCGGGTGCTGACCGCGCAGCGGATGGCGGAGGCGCAGCTCGTCGAGGCGCGTACGCAGGCCGAGCGGGCCGCGCTGGAGGCCACGTCCCGCGCCGAGGCGGAGCGGATCGCGTCCCTCGCGCGAGTCGAGTCGACGCGGCTCGCCGCGCAGGCGGACGCGGAGGCCAAGCGCATCCGGGTGGAGGCGGAGGTCGACGCGCTGAACCGGCTGGCCGATGCCGCCGCGGCGTACACCGAGCACCCGGCTCTGCTGCGGCTGCGGGAGCTGGAGACGCTCGGCGCGCTCGGCGCGAACGCGGAAGCACGGCTGTACATCGGCTTCGACAAGCACGTCAGCCAGCTTCCGGAGCAGTAGTTGTAACGGGCCCGGCACGCGGCCCGATAGACAGGCATGATGGTTGTCCTCCTGGTGGCCGTCCTCGTGGTGCCCGCCGTCCCGGCTCCGGCCACGGCGCCGGGCACCACCGCGGTCTTCGTCCACGGCACCACGATCACCGCTGCCCGGCAGGCGGTCACCGACACCGGACTGCAGCTCGTCACGACGTGGAACAAGGTGGGGATCGCGGTGGCCCGCGGTACCGCCGCGCAGATCGCGGCCGTGCGGACGCGACCCGGTGTGACGAACGTGGAAGGCGACCAGCCGCTGCGGCTGTACCTGTCGACGTCCACTGTGGCCACTCGAGCCGAACAGGCGAGGGCCCAACTGCACGATGCCCAGGGTCGGCCGGTCGACGGGCGCGGGGTGTCGGCGGCGGTCATCGACACGGGTGTGGACGGTACGCATCCGTTCTTCCGCAACGCGGACGGTACGAGCGCGGTCCGGCTCAACCTGAAGAACGTCTGCGGTCCGCTCACCGAACTGATCCAGCTGCCGGTACCGAACGACGCGTGCTTCCTGAACCTGACCGCGGTCAACGACACCGACACGCTCTCGGTGGGCGGGCACGGTACGCACGTCGCCGGCATCGTCGCCGGACGCACCACGACGCTCACCGACGGCACCACGATGCACGGCGCGGCGCCGGGCGCGACCCTGGTCAGCCTGTCGGTCGGTGCCGGACTGAGCATCTTCGGCGCGGACAGCGCACTCAACTGGGTGCTCGAACACCACGCCAACCCATGCGCGGGCTGCCCGCCGATCCGGGTGACCAACAACTCGTACGGCCCGGCCGGCGGCGGCCCGTTCGACCCGAACTCGGCGACCGTGAAGTTCCAGCGGGCGCTCGCGGCCGAAGGCGTGCTCACGGTCTGGGCGGCCGGCAACGACGGGCCGGACAACAACGCCACGAACCCGCCGGGGCAGGACCCGACACCGGGCATCGTGATGG
>Ga0075430_100006249_pt1 | contig 10048 bp, 9 predicted proteins | sample RhiMetdeltSRZDD4_FD_75294 | JGI IMG/M metagenome (GOLD analysis project Ga0075430, IMG submission 75294) | Populus rhizosphere microbial communities from Tennessee, USA - Rhizosphere MetaG P. deltoides SRZDD4 | ecosystem: Host-associated > Plants > Roots > Rhizosphere > Soil | place: USA...
TGGCCCGGTCCGCACTTCCACTCCCCAGATCGTGCGGGGTGAAGGGGCTCGTGGTTCCCCGCACGCGGCGAATGCAGACGCCGCCCTTTCTGCCGCGAGCGAACCCGGACGCAGGTGGGGTGCTCTCTGGCGGGATGCCACCTCACCCGTCACCACGTAAGACATGGCGGGTAGGGCAGGGTTCCGCTGCCCCGCCTCGGAGCCTACCCCGACCGTTCGATGTCACCGATCAGGTGGTCCGGCACGATGGCGAACTGAAGCGGATCGCTCCGCACCAGTTGATACTCGGACATCGTGATGTCAATCGTTCGGTCGCACGTACTCAGAGCGCACTTACACACGATGTCGAGCCGTTTGGAGGGTGGCTCACCGTGATGGAGCTCTTCGATCTCCTCGTTGAACTCCCTGGACGCGGCCTCGTTCTCGGCCATTCGTTCTTCCCGCGAACCCATGGGCGGAGTATTCCCCACGGGTAGCCGTTCACTGAAGTTGCGTCCGAGGATCGCGAGTTCGGTGACCCACAACTCACTGAGTTTGGCTCCCGGGTAAACCCAGCGATCAAGCTGGGGGTCTACTCCTTCTCATCGAGGAGAAACCGGGTTCCGGTGAGCTCGAATAGACGCTGCGCTGCTGGGCTCGCCCCGCTGAAGAGGAGTCGATGTCCGTTTGTCCTTGGCGCGGCTCCTTGCCTCCAGGAACTCCTTTAGCCCCGACGAGTCGATGAACGTGACCTCGTGGAGGTCAACCTTGATCGTCACCGGCCCACTTCCTCGAGGCGGGCGAGGTTCTCTCTCAGGATGGGAGCGGTGGCCAAATCGAGCTCGCCGCTCAGGGCCATGACGGCAACGCCGTCGCGCTCTTCGACACGGGTTTCGAACGGTGGTTGCGACTCCATGGCGGCCCCCTCTCGGTCAGGATCAGCGCTAGGCGCGCCGCTCCGGATGGAGGCCGGGGTGTCGGGGCCGGCCGACTGCCCGAACCACGCTTGCTCTGGGGTTCGGTCTAGCCAGATACGCCCTCGACCAGCGGAAAGATAGAGGGCTCGAGCGGCGCGGGGAGCGGGGCCGAGGGTGTCCTGGACTTCGCGCCCGTTGCTGCACGGGCGAATGCTAGCCGGTGGACGACGGGCATACGGCAAGCGCAGGAGGGGTAAGGCGCGAAGACGGACGGGAGGAGGACAGAGATGACTCGTTCGAAGCTTGAGCGCACGAACGATGGAGGGCTGGACACGTTCTTCTCATCGTTCGCGACCTGGATCGCCAAATGGACCGGCAGCCACTGGGCACTGGTCGTGGCAGCGGTCCTCGTGATCCTTTGCCTCTTGGTGACTGATGTGGAGACAACGAACCTCGCTATCGCCATCGTCACCCTGCTCATGGTCTTCGTGCTGCAGAACACGCAGAACCGCGACTCAGCGGCGTTCCACCTCAAACTCGATGAGATGGTCAGAGCTGAGCCGCATGCCCGTGATGAGATTCGGGGTGTCGAGTCCAAGTCGCATGAGGAGATCGGGGAGCTGGCACGCGAGGACACGGACACTCTCCGTCAGCCCTCCGCTGAAAAGGATCGGCCGTCCGAACTCGAACCGATCCAAAAGGAGGTGCAGCATGAGTGAAGCGGATGAGCAGCGGGGTGAAGGCGAGATGGCTACGTGCCACATGTGCGGCCAGGAGTTTCCCACGCCGGAGGAGCTATCCAAACACCTCATGGAGGCTCACGACGATGAAGGGCTCACACCCAGTTCGGAGTGAGTGTCTAGACGCTTGGAAGGCATGGGGGGACCATTGGCGGCGCTATCCCGCCGGCCTGAGACGCTGATGATGGATATCCCAGGGATTAGGCACCCTGTCCAGAGACGTTTCCCCTGGTAGACCTAGCTGGACGATGTGTGAACCACCTGTCTCTCCTCTTGGAGCTCCAGAATCAATCAGCGGCTTAGGAACTCTGGACGACTCGCGGGACGACGGTTCACACCGTCGATGTTCGACCGAGCGGTCCACCGAGCGTTCGGTTGAGCGTTCATTCGGGCGGTCACGTCCGATCGCCGGTCGACGACACCGTCATTGACTGGGACCCGGTCGTAGAGCCGGCCGGGATCGAGATCGCCGGCTACCAGGTGATCGTTGAGCTAGAGGAACCGCTTCGGGTCCTTAGCGTCGACCTGCCGGCGTTGGTCACGGCCGTGACCGTACCGCCCGAGTTCCAAAAGCCTGGGACCGACTACAAGTTCGAAGTTCTCGCCATCGCCCGGGGCGGAGGAAGGAACCAGACGATCACGGAGAGCACGTTCACCACTGCACCGTGAAGGGAAGCGTGAGTATGAGAGTCAATCCCCGTAGATGTTGGGACGAGGGATGTAGGACGACGTAACGGAAGAAAGACGCCCGCAACGCCGAAGCGCTACGGGATCTCCAGCCGAGGGTCAGCCCAGCCGACGCGGATACTACCCTTCAAACAAGCTGCCATGGTCATCGGATCCGGCGTGCTAGGGCTCACCCGCCGGCCAACCCGAATCCTCCGTTCGGAAGATGGAGCGGACCCAGATCCCGATCCATCGTCCGCGAGCTCGCCGGCGAGCGCGATCCCTCGTTCGATCGGCCCGGGTCGACCCCGTGCCGGTCGAATGGGACGACACGCTGAAGCGCCACCGCATGCTCGAGGCGGCCTGAGTTCGGCTCGAGCCGCCGTAGGAGCGGCTCGCTGGCCGAACGGCTCGAGCTTTCGGTGTCGGCCGACCGGCGCAATGAGCTCAACCTCATCCCCCTACTGCAGATGGGGGATGTGCCCGAATGAAGGGCATATGAGAATCACGCCAAGGGGAGGGGATGGGGATTCCGATCCCCTCATTCGTGTTGCCCGGCCGCCGGGTGGCGGATCGACATCGCGTGGCCCCTCTCGGGGGGAAGGAGGTCTCGTCGATGCTGCGCAGCGTCATCGCTTCGAGCCTGAAGTTCCGTCGGCTCGTCGTTGCGGTCGCGGCGGGGATGCTCGTAGTCGGCATCATCCAGCTTCGACACATGCCGATCGACCAGCTGCCGGAGTTCGGACCGACGCTGGTGGAGGTTCGAACCGAGGCCCTCGGGCTCTCCGCGGGTGAGGTCGAGCAGCTCATCACCGTTCCGCTGGAACAGGACCTGCTGAACGGCGTCGCCTTCGTCGAGGAGATCGTTTCGGAGTCGCTGCCCGGTCTGTCGTCCGTGGTCATGATCTTCGAGCCGGGAACGCAGCTCCTGGACGCGCGGCAGGTGGTGGCCGAAAGGGTCGCCGAGGCGGCCGTCGCCCTGCCGGGGGTGTCGGCCCCTCCGCAGATGTTGCAGCCGCTGTCCTCGACCAGCCGGGTGGTGACCGCGCGGTTGTCGTCGGAGGAACTGTCGCCGATCGACATGTCGGTGCTCGCCCGCTGGCTGATCGGCCCCAGGCTCCTGGGCGTGCAGGGTGTTGCCAACGTCTCGATCTGGGGCTGGAGGGACCGTCAGCTGCAGGTGTTGGTCGATCCGCAACGGCTGCGGGACGCCGAGGTCTCGCTCCAGCAGATCGTGAACACGACCGGGAACGGGCTGTGGGTGTCGCCGCTCACGTTCCTTGAGGCCTCGACGCCGGGAACGGCGGGGTTCATCGACACGCCCAACCAACGCCTGGGCATCCGGCACGTGCTCCCGATCCGAAACGCACGAGACCTAGCCCAGATCCCGATCGAGGACGACGAGGGCCGCGCCGTCATCATGGACGGGCAACCGGTGCTCCTGGGGGACGTCACCCAGATCCGCGAGGACCACCAGCCGCTGATCGGCGACGCGCTGTTCCGGGACGGTGACGGGCAGGGCCTCCTCCTGGTCGTCGAGAAGTTCCCCGGCGCCAACACCCTCGAGGTGACCGGGGGCGTCGAGACCGCATTCGAGGACATGCGCCCCGGACTCTCCGACATGAAGATCGACACGTCCTTGTTCCGACCTGCGAACTACATCGAGACCTCCACCGACAACATCGTCAGAGCGCTGGCGATCGGTGCTGTTCTGTTGTTGCTCGTCCTCGCTCTCATGTTCTTCGAGTGGCGCGCCATCGTGACCTCCGCGGCCGCGATTTTGCTGACGGCCACGGCGGCCGCATTCGTGCTGTACCTGCGCGACGCGCCGACGAACACGATGGCCCTGGCCGGGTTGATCATGGCCGTCGGGGTCGTCATCGACGACGCCGTGGTCGACGTCCGAAATCTCAGGGAACGACTCCGGCTTCACCGCGCGGAGGGCACAGGCGCTCCTGCGTGGCGCGCGGTGCTCGAGGCCTCGCTCGGCCTGCGGACGTCGTTGTTGTTCGCCACGCTGATCGTGGTGGCGCTCGTGGTCCCCGCCTTCTTCATGGATGGTCAGCCGGGAGCGTTCCTGCCGCCGATCGCTGTCTCGTACCTCATCGCCGTGGCTGCGTCGATGGTGGTTGCGACGACGCTTACGCCCGCCCTGGGCCTGATGCTGATGTCGAACGGCCCGGCCGAGAGCCGTGAGTCGCCGGTGGCCCGTTGGTTGCGCCGCGGCTTCAACCGCACCGCCCCGGCTGCAACGCGGAACGTGCGCTGGGGATACGGGGTGGGCGGCGTTCTGCTCCTGACGGGACTCGTGGCGTTGCCCTTCCTGGAACGCGATGGATCCGTTCACCTCAAGGTCTCCGACGTCCTCGTTCAGTGGGACGCGGCACCCGGCACGTCACTGCCCGAGATCAACCGGATCACCTCGGATGCCGTAGCCGAACTCGGTGCGCTGCCCGGCGTCCGCAACGTCAGCGCGCACGTGGGCCGCGCCATCCATTCCGACCAGGTCGTCAACGTCAACAGCGGCGAGATGTGGCTGAGCCTGGATCCCTCGGCCGACCACCAGTCCACGGTCGACTCCGTGGAGCGAGTGCTCGCGAACTATCCCGGCCTCTCGCACGACGTCCTGACCTACCCGGAGGACCGGATCACCGACGTCTTGCAGGGAACGGATGAGGACGTCGTCGTCCGCATCTATGGGCCCCGGGGCATCGTCCGAGAGGCCAAGGCGGAGGAGGTCCGGACCCTGCTGTCCGGCATCGACGGCATCGAACGCCCGACCGTGGAGGTCGCGCCCTCGGAGCCGACGGTCGAGATCGAGGTCGATCTCGAGAAGGCCCAGCAATACGGGATCAAGCCGGGGGACGTCCGACGCTCCGCCGCCATCCTCCTGTCCGGGCTCGCGGTGGGCAACCTGTTCGAGGAACAGAAGGTGTTCGACGTCGTCGTGTGGGGGACGCCGGGGATCCGACAGAACCTGAGCGACGTCCGAGACCTACTCATCGACACGCCGACCGGCGAGCACGTGCGACTGGGTGATGTCGCCGACGTGCGGGTCGCGCCGAACCCGACCGTCATCCGCCACGAGGCCGTCTCGAACTACCTGGACGTGACCGCCTCCGTCGCCGGGCGCGACGCCGGAAGCGTGGTCGACGACGTGGAGAGCGCCATCCAGGGTGTGAACTTCCCGCTGGAGCATCACGCCGAGATCCGCGGAGCATTCGCCTCGGAGCAATCGTCGCGTTCTCGGTTCCTGGCGATCGCCATCGCCGGAGCGATCGCGATCTTCCTGCTCCTGCAGGCCGCGTTCACCAGCTGGCGGCTGGCCATCCTGGTGTTCGCGACGCTACCGCTCGTGCTCGCCGGCGGGCTGGTGGCCGCGCTGATCGCCGGAGGCACGCTCACGCTGGGGTCGTTCGCGGGCTTGGCGGCAGTGCTGGGGATCGCCGCCCGGAACTCGGTGCTCATGACGCGCGAGTACCAGCGGCGCGAACGGGACGGCCAGTCATTCGGCGAGGAGATCGTCATCGGCGGAACCCGTGAGCGGTTCGCGTCCGTCATCACGACGGCGCTGGCAACGATCGCCGCCCTCGTACCCCTGGTCTTTGCCGGCGACGTGGCGGGGATGGAGATCGCCCGCCCGATGGCCATCGCGATGATCGGCGGACTGATCACATCGACGGTCCTGGCGCTGTTCGTCATGCCGTCGATCTATCTCCGTCACGGGTTCGTCGCACGAAGGGACGACGTGGTGGAGGACCTCGGGGTGGTCGTGGTCTCCGAGTCCTCCTCCGACGTCGCACCCGTCACCGGGACGTGATCGAGAAGTGGAGGGTTCGATGAAGCGCGAACATCGATGGGTCGTGGCGGCTCTCCTGCTGGGCGTCCTCCTGCTCCCGGCGTGCCGGGAGGTGACGGCCGAGGAGCCGACCGTGAACGAGCCGTATCGGCTGGAGCCCGTCGAGGGCACCGACGTGGCCCGCGTGATCCTGACGGAGGACGGCGCTCAGCGGATCGGTCTGGAGACCACAACCGTCGTCGAGTCGGGCGCCGGGTCGGTGGTTCCCGGGTCCGCCATCTGGATCGACGTCGAAGGGCAGGAGTGGGTCTATGCGAGTCCCGAGGCCCTGACCTTCGTTCGCGAACCCGTGGTCGTGGATCGGTACGAGGGCGATGCGGCCCTGCTCGCACACGGTCCCGAGCCCGGGACCGAGGTGGTGTCGGTCGGCGTCCCCGAGCTGATCGGCTCCGAGCTGGGGATCTGACGGCCGACGTGTTGAGTTCGAGAAGGCGGACGCTGCGATGATGCGCTGGATCGTCGGCTCGAGCCTGAAGTTCCGATACATCGTGGCCGCCTCGGCCGCGGGTCTCATGTTCTTCGGCGTTCAGCAGCTCCGTGGGACGCCGGTGGACGTGTTCCCCGAATTCGCGCCGCCCAGGGTGGAGATCCAGACCCTCGCCCTCGGTCTGTCGGCCACCGAGATCGAGAACCTCGTGACCGTCCCATTGGAGCATGCGTTGAACGGCGTTCCGGGGCTCGACACGATCAGGTCCAAGTCGGTCGAGCAGCTCTCGCAGATCGAGATGATCTTCGGTCAAGACACGGACTTGCTCACCGCGAGGCAGCTCGTCGCGGAACGGATCGCGGCCGTCTCACCGACGTTGCCGCGTTGGGCGGCCCCCCCGGTCATGATCCAGCCGCTGTCGGCAACGAGCCGCGTCATGAAGATCGGGATGACGTCGGACCGTTACTCCCTCATCGACCTGTCGATGACCGCGTACTGGAAGGTTCGGGCTCGGCTGCTCCGAGTGGCCGGTGTCGCGAACGTCCTGATCTGGGGTGAGCGCATCAAGATGCCCACCGTCCAGGTCGTCCCCGAGCTGCTCCGAAAGCACGATCTGACGCTGGAGCAGGTCATGACGGTGACGGCGGACGCGATCGACGCGGGCCTGTTGCGGTTCTCGGAGGGTGGCTTCATCGGGACCGGGGGGTTCATCGACACGCCGCAACAGCGCTTCCAGGTGCGCCACAGCATCCCGATCCTGTCCGACCGTGACCTCGGCAGGGTCCCGATCGTGGAGCGAGGCGGCGACGTGCTGCGGCTGGAGGACGTCGCCGACGTGGTCACCGACACGCCGCCGCTCATGGGGGACGGCGTCATCAACGACGGTCCCGGCCTCCTCCTGGTCGTCCAGAAGCTGCCGTGGGCCAATACGGAGGACGTTACCGCCGGCCTCGACGAGGCGATCGCCGAGCTCGAACCTGCCCTGCCCGGGATCCGAATGGATCCCACGATCTTCCGGCCGGCCACCTTCATCGATCAGTCGATCGAGAACCTCCGCAGCGCGATCATCCTGGGCGCGCTGCTCATGATCCTGATGCTCGGGGCGTTCCTGTTCGAGTGGAGGACGGCGCTCATCAGCATCACCGCGATACCCCTGTCGCTTGTCGCCGCTGGTCTGGTCCTGTACTGGCGCGGGGTCACGATCAACACCATGGTCCTGGCGGGACTGGTGATCGCCCTCGGCGATATCGTCGACGACGCGATCATCGACATCGAGAACGTGGTCCGCCGCCTGCGCGAACAGCGCGCGAAGGGCCGGAACGTGTCCACGGCCCGCGTCATCCTCGAGGCCTCTCTTGAGGTACGCAGCGCGATCGTCTACGCGACGCTGATCGAGGTCGTCGCGATCCTTCCGATCTTCACGCTGGAGGGTCTGTCGGGTTCCTTCTTCCGCCCCCTCGCCCTGTCGTACTCGCTTGCGCTCCTCGCGTCGATGGTCGTCGCCCTGACCGTGACGCCCGCGCTCAGCCTGGTCTTCTTCAGGAGCGGCAAATCCCTTCAACACCGGCCGTCCCCACTTGTCGCGCCTCTACAGCGCGGTTACGAGGTCATCCTCAACAGGATCGTCCATCGTCCGCGACGGTCGTATGTCGCCGTCGGGCTGACCGCCGCGCTGGGGATCGCGATCGTTCCCTTCCTCGGGCAGGACCTGCTCCCGTCGTTCAAGGAGCGGGACTTCCTGATGCACTGGTTGGGCAAACCCGGCACGTCCCGCCCCGAAGTGGTCCGGACCACGATGAGGGTCAACCGGGAACTGCTCGCGATCCCGGGCGTCCGAAACGCGGGGTCCCACATTGGACAGGCGCTCAACTCGGACGAGCCCTACGGCATCTACTTCGGGGAGAACTGGGTCAGCGTCGACCCCAACGTCGACTACGACGAGACGCTGGCCAAGATCCAGGACACGGTCGACGCCTATCCCGGCATTTACCACGACGTGCAGACGTACCTGAAAGAGCGGATCCGCGAGGTCTTGACCGGGTCGAGCGACGCGATCGTGGTCCGCATCTTCGGACCCCATCTCGACGTCCTTCAGGAGAAGGCGCAGGAGGTCAAGGGCATCCTCGAGGACATCGACGGCGTGGTGGATCCCTTCGTCGACACGGTCGAGGACGTCCCGCAGATCCAGATCGAGGTCGATCTCGCCGCCGCACGCCAGTACGGCCTCAAGCCGGGTGACGTTCGTCGCTCGGCGTCGACCCTGATCATGGGGGAGGAAGTGGGTGACCTCTTCCGGAACGGTCAGACGTTCGACGTGAACGTGTGGAGCACGCCGGAGACGCGACAGAACATCACCGATATCGAGAACCTGCTGATCGACACCCCCTCTGGCGAGTACGTCCACCTGGCCGACGTGGCCGATCTTGGGATCGTGCCGACGCCCAACGACATCCATCACGAGGAGCTGTCCAGGAGCATCGACGTGAGCGCGAACGTCGACGGGCGGGACCTCGGGTCCGCCGTAGGGGAGCTGCAGGACCGGATGGAGGAGGTTCGGTGGCCGCTGGAGTTCCGGACCGAGCTGCTCGGGGAGTTCGCCGAGCGGCAGTCTGCTCAAAAGCGTCTGTTCGTGTTCGCGATCGCCGCGGCGGTCGGCGTGTTCCTCCTCCTCCAGGCGTCGTTCGCGAGCTGGCGGCTTGCGGTGCTGTCCTTCCTGACGTTGCCGATCGCGCTGGTCGGAGGCGTGCTGGCCGCGTATCTCGGCGGTGGGGTGCTGACCCTCGGATCCCTGGTCGGATTCTTCACGGTGTTGGGGATCGTCGCCAGGAACGGCATCATGCTGATCAGCCACTACCAGCACCTCGAGCAGTTCGAGGGCGAACCGTTCGGGCCCGAGCTCGTGATCCGCGGCGCTCGTGAGCGGGTCGTGCCGATCATGATGACCGTCTTGACGACGGGGTTGGTCCTGATCCCTCTCATCGTCGCCGGACAGATCCCCGGCAACGAGATCGAGCACCCCATGGCGATCGTGATCCTCGGCGGCCTGATCACGGCGACGCTGCTGAACCTGTTCGTCGTTCCCGTCCTGTACCTGCACTTCGCCAAGAGTGGGCGCCGCACGTCCGGAGGTGGCGTGCCCGTGACCGCCTAATGATGAACGCCAATCGCGATCGAGCGGAGGTGATTCCGGAATGCGGCTTCCCGGCGTAGCCCAGATGGTTGCGACCGTCGTGATGCTGGTATTCGCGACAGCGTGCGAGGAGTCTACCGTCCGAGGCCCCACGGAGGAGCGGGGCCACGGGTGTGGCTTCGCCGAGCGGCCCGATGGAAGGATCGTCGCCCTTGGCACAGCCGCCCGACTCGGTCTAGGCGTCGGACTACGACCCGGCGTTCTTCGGCGAGTCGTCTAAACCACCCGGACAGTGGGCGCACCAGGAACTGGCGTCTACTACCGCAAGGA
>Ga0075430_100006250_pt1 | contig 10048 bp, 11 predicted proteins | sample RhiMetdeltSRZDD4_FD_75294 | JGI IMG/M metagenome (GOLD analysis project Ga0075430, IMG submission 75294) | Populus rhizosphere microbial communities from Tennessee, USA - Rhizosphere MetaG P. deltoides SRZDD4 | ecosystem: Host-associated > Plants > Roots > Rhizosphere > Soil | place: USA...
GGTCCGTCACACTGGGCTGCCGGTGAGCGCGGGGTGCCGCAGCGCCAGTCCTCGCTGGTGGTCGATCCGCCGAACGGACGCATTCCGGCGATGACAGACGACGGAAAGAAGCGCATCGCGCGGGCGCGCAGCACGTACTACTACGACTTCCCGGATGCCGTGGTCGCGCATCCGTTCGAGACCTTCGAGGACCTCGGTCCATACGATCGCTGCATCACTCGCGGCGTGCTCGCGTCGATGCTGCCGACGGCCTACAACATGGGCACCGAGATCATTCAGATTCCTGGCGCCGTGGTCATCCGCAACGAGATGATCCACGAGACACGGATCATCCCCGTCGACGGCCGTCCGCATATCAGCCCGAAGATTCGTTCGTATATGGGCGACTCGCGCGGCCGGTGGGAAGGCGACACGCTCGTCATCGAAACCACCAACTTCAATGGCAAGGTCGGCCTCACGCGCAACGGCAACACGCTGCTGACCAGTCCCGATCTGAAGCTCGTCGAGCGCTTGACGCGCGTGGACGCCAAGACGCTCCAATACGAAGCGACCGTGGAGGATCCGGCCACGTGGACGCGGCCGTGGAAAGTGGCGCTGCCGTTCACGCAGCATCCCGAGTATCAGTTCTTCGAGTACGCCTGCCACGAGGGCAACTACGCGATGCGCAACATCCTCAGCGCCGAGCGCACCGCGGAGCAGGAGAAAGAGAAGAAGGCGTCGCCGGCGAGCGGCACCTCGAGTCAACCCTGAACGCCGGGACGGCACGGCAGCTCTCGGCGAGGAGGCCATCATGCGCACGCGACTGATCATCGGCGCGCTGGCGATCGCAACGGCGGCATTGTCGGTCCTGCACGCGCAGGCGCCCGCCAAATACACCCCGCCGAAAACTCCATGGGGCGACCCGGACATTTCCGGTACGTGGTCGAGCGACGACCTGCGCAGCGTTCCTTTGCAGCGCCCCACCCAGTTCGGCACCCGCGCAGAGCTTTCCGACGAGGAGTTCGCCAAGCGGCGTGCGGAGAACGGCGAGACGAGGACGCGGGAACTGAATCGCGTCGGCGCGTTCCGAAACGATGTTGGGACTCGGACCTTCCGTCACACGTCGCTCGTTGTCGAACCCGCGGATGGACGACTGCCGCCGCTGACTGCCGACGCGCAGCGCGAGGTCGCGCGGCGCCAGCAGCAACGCAGCAACGCGCCGAGCTCATGGACCGACCGCAGCCTGTACGACCGTTGCATTACGCGCGGTGTGTTCGGATCCGTTCTGCCGGTGATCTACGGCAACGGCAACTTCATCTTCCAGGCCCCCGGCGTTGTGTCCATCACCTACGAGATGGTGCACGACACCCGCATCATCCCGCTCGACGGGCGGCCGCACCTTAGTAACGGCATCCGCCAGTACATGGGCGATGCCCGCGGACACTTCGAAGGCGACACGCTCGTCGTGGAAACGACGAACTTCATCGGCAACACGACCGGCGTCGGCGGCAACGGTGGCGGTCCGCCGACCAGCGACGTGCTGCACGTCGTCGAGCGCTTTACCCGTGTCGCGCCTGACATGTTGAACTACGAGGCGTCGATCACCGATCCGAAGACATTCACCAAGCCAGTCAAGCTGTTCCTGCCGCTGACGACGCAGCCTGGGTATCAGGTGCTGCCCTACGAATGCCACGAGGGCAATCACGCGCTGTTCAACATACTGAGCGCCGCGCGCGCCGAGGATCGGGCGGTCGAAGAAGCCGTGAAAAAAGGGCTGCCGCCGCCCAAGCCGTCGGTGTGGCTCGGTGGGGTTAACCCTGGTGCGCCGGATCAGTAAACACATCGAAAGCGAGAGCGGAGCTATGGCGACGCGTACCGGGCCCCCGATAGCGCCAGTGCTTCACCGCTCACTGCTCACGAGTTTGCTCTTGATTACGGGGGTGATGGTCGTACTTCGCTCCGGCGACTCGGGCGCTTCAGGCACCAGTGGCAATCAGATGCTTGGCTATGCCTTCTCGGCACTTTCATTCGTGCTCGTCGCGGTTGCGTTGCTGTACTTGAAACCGCGTGTTCCCGCCCGACGCGAGCGGCAACCGGTGGAGGAATACTGGTCCTCAGTGACCGGAACTATTCTCCCGATGTGGTTCGTCATGGAGGCGGCCAGCGTGCTCGCCGTGGTCGGGTACTTCCTGACCGGGCTGACGGTGACGGCCGTTGCGATCGCCGTTTCGATTGGCCTGTTCATCTGGTACGGACCCAAAGCCTTCGTGCAGGCGTGACGCGTGGACCTGACGAGATGAAGCAGAGACCACAGCTTGCTCGATCGATCGCGCTGATTGTTGTCTGTCTGCTCCTGCAGGCGCAGACACGAGTCGCGGAGCTCGTGGTCATGACGTCGGGCACGTTTACGGCTGCGCATCTCGAACTTGCCGGTGACTTCGAGCGTTCGACGAAGACGAAAGTCACGACCGCCACAACGACGAGGGGCGTGGGTGCCGAGTCGATTCCGAGCCGATTGAAGCGCCGGGAAGCGGCGGACGTCGTGATCGTGGCCGGCGATGCGCTCGAGGATCTGATCAAGAACGGCCTCGTGATCGCCGACAGCCGCGTCGATCTGGCACGGTCGCGCATTGGCATGGCGATTCGCTCGGGCGCCCCCAAACCGGATATCAGCTCGGTCGCTGCACTGAAGCGCGTCTTGGTGGACGCGAAATCGGTGGCACTCTCATCCAGCGTGAGCGGCGACTATTTCGTCAACGAGGTCTTCCCGCGACTCGGGATCGCCGAGCAGATGAAGAAGAAGACCGTCAGGGGCGGCGGAGAACGTGTCGGCGCCATCATTGCCCGTGGTGACGCGGAGATCGGCTTTCAGCAAATGAGCGAGCTGCTGCCGATCGAAGGCATCGATGTGGTCGGGCCGCTCCCGGCAGACGTGCAGCGAGTCACCGTCTTCGCAGCCGGCGTCGCCGCCCACTCGACGCACCCAGACGCGGCGCGTGCCTACATCCGCTTTCTCGCATCCGCAGACGGGGCGAAGGCCGTCGCCAAAACCGGACTAGAACGCTGAGGACGCAAAAAGATGACGACTACCGACACTCAATCGCAGTCGCTTGATTGTTCCTTTTGCGGCAAGGCTCACGACGATGTGTGGAAGCTGTTTGCCGGCCGCACCGCCGCGATCTGCGACGAATGCGTCGAGGTGTGCGCTGGTATCTTGGCTGGTATCATGGCGAAGGAGCCGCGGCCCACAGCGCCTCGGGATCCGAGTCAGACGGAGGGATCATGCTCGGCGGACGATCCTGGGACGACTGGATAGCGCGCTACTCGCAGAGTCATCAGCATCCGGTCAATCGCCTCTGCCACACGCTCGGCATCCCGTTGATTGTTCTCTCCCTGCCGCTGTTCCTCGTCGCCGTTGTTACGCCCGGCTTCTGGCCGGTGCCGGTCATCCTGTTTGTCGTAGGATGGATCTTTCAGTTCGTCGGCCACGCCTTCGAGGGTAAGCCGCCGGAGTTCTTCCACGACTGGCGGTTCCTGTTCGTCGGCCTGCGCTGGTGGGTCGCCAAGGTCCGCGGCCGGGCCTAGTCAATCATCTGATGCGCGTCGCTATCGTCGGGAACTCGGGGTCGGGGAAATCTACGCTCGCCAGAGAGATCGCCGCCGCCCACTCCATCGTCTCGCTCGATCTCGATACTGTCGCGTGGGAACCGGGGAAGATCGCCGTTGCCCGGCAACCGGACGCCGCGGCCGCCGACGTCCGGTCATTCTGTTTGGCGCAGGAAAGCTGGGTGGTCGAAGGCTGCTATGCCGCGCTGGTCGGCCACACGCTCGAGCGTTCGCCCATCCTGCTCTTTATCGAGCCCGGCGTGGAAGCGTGCGTCGCGAACTGTCGAAGCCGGCCATGGGAACCGCACAAGTACGCGTCGAAGGCCGAGCAGGACGAGAGGCTCGAGTTCCTGCTCGCCTGGGTGCGCGACTACTATTCGCGCGACGGCGATCTGTCGCTGTCCGCGCATCGCGCGCTGTTCGACGCCTACCGTGGTCCAAAGCTCCGTCTGGCGCATCGAGAGACGACGTTTCTTGACGATCTCGGTGCCCGCTTCGAGGCCTGCCGGATCCCCGCGAACGAATGGACGCACGCGGCCCATCTCGTCGTTGGCCTGTGGCATGTGAACCGCTATGGCGCTGAAGATGCGCTCGTGCGACTGAGGACCGGCATCAGCCATCTCAACGAGAGTCACGGCAGCGTGAATTCTGCGACAGGCGGGTATCACGAGACGATCACGGCGGCATACGTGCAGCTGCTCACGCAGTTTCTCGAATCTATTCACAGTGACATGTCACTCGGCATGCGAGCCATCCATCTCCTTGCAAGTCCGTTGGCTGCGAAGGAAGTGCTGCTCACGTTCTATTCCCGTGAACGCCTCATGTCGACGACTGCACGAGCCGGATGGATCGATCCAGATCTGGCCACAGTGAGCCTGACGCACGCGTGGGCTCAGGTGTCGGCAGCCCTGTAGGGCTAATCCCGATTGTCCCTGACGTAGAGAAGGCGTAGGCTCCGCATCATGCCTAGAACTCTGCTGATTTTCGTGACGCTCGTCGCGATCTCGGCGGCGGTTCCCGCCCAGGCTCCGGAGCCTCCCCTCGCGGACACGCGTCTGACTGTTCACACGCTCCTGCGCGAAGACATCTTCGCCGGCTTCCTCCAGAACGATCTCGTCAGACTGGCTCGCGCGGAGAAGAATGTCGAGACGCTGCTGGCCAGCCGGCCCGGCGAACGGCCAGCCATCCTGGCGTGGCAGGGAAGCATTGCGCTGACTCGCGCGGCCATGGCCAACGAGGCCAAGCAACCCGACCAATTCCGGCAGCAGTATCGCCGTGCGCAGGATCTGTTCAACGAGGCGATGAAGCTTGGCCCCGACAACGTGGGCGTGTTTGCGATCACCGGTGGTTCGCTGGTCTCGATCGCCGACCGGCTTCCGGAGGCCGAACGGAAGGCCGGCTGGGAGCTCGGCTACACCGCGTATCAGCAGCTGTGGAAGATGCAGAGCCAGATGATCGAGAAGCTCCCACTGCACCACAAAGGCGAAGTGCTCTCCGGCCTCGCCCAGACGGCGGATCGCACCGGCCGCGGCGAGGAAGCGGCAGCGCAGATCGAACGAATACTGACGCTTCTTCCCGACACGGCATACGCCAGCCGCGCCCGGCAGTGGAAGGACGATCCTTCGGGGCGGGCCAAGGTCAAGTTGACGTGCCAGACCTGCCACGGGCCTGGGACGCTGGTGGCGCGAATCGCCGAGGTGTCGAAATAACCGGCCCGTTCGGTCGAGACGGGGCCTTCGTTAGTAAACCTGACGCGTGATCTTCATTCAATTCGAGGCGATGCCAACCCAGGCAGTCGCGGAGCGCAACAACGTGGCTGGTGCGCACGTGAGCTGTTGGATTCAGACGCACGACCCTGAACAGGCCGAAGCGCGCAGCCGGCACTGGATCGAGAACCAAGGCTGGGTCGTCGTGTCCCTCAAGCAGTGGCGGCCCGTGGACGTGGATGCCGAAACCGCTGGCCCTGACGCGGAGTACATCCTCGAGGCGCTTCGTGGCGACGGCTCCATCGTGTTTCACCATTGGCCGCCTGCCAGCGAGGCCCGGGCCGATTAAGACATCGTCGACAGCCCGCTGATATCATCGCGTTCCTCTGCGTTGATATGGCGCGAACCAGATTCGTACGTTTGGAACGTCTGCAGCCGGTCCTGACGCTGGCTGCGGCGTTCTTCGCTTTCGTCCTGGCATTCGCCAATGCCGCCATTGCCGAAGTCGTCCGCGTCGAGGTCCAGCGCCGCGACGATTGGGGCACACACGAGCGGATCATCGGCCGCGTGTATTTCGCCGTCGATCCGGCGGCGGCCGCCAACCGCGGGATTGCCGACATCGCCGTCGCCCCTCGCAATGCGGGCGGCAAAGTCGAATTCTCGTCCGACCTGTTGTTCTTCAGACCGAAGGACGCGCGACGTACCCGAGGCACGGCGTTCGTCGAAGTCGTCAACCGCGGACGCGATCAGTCGCTCGCGATTCTGAGCGGCGCCCGGCAGCGCAACCTTTCGCCGGAGTCATGGAACCTCGGCGACGGCTTTCTGCTCGAGCAGGGGTTCACGGTCGCGTTCCTGGGCTGGCAGTTCGACGTGCGTCCGCTGCAGGGCCTGACGTTTACGGCACCGGTTGCACCAGTCGACGGCCTCGTGCGTGACGCCCACATCGATATCGCTCGCCCCGGAGGTGTGGACGTGCCGTTGACGTATTGCGTTGCCGAGTCCGGGCGCGCAACTGCGACGGTGACGTTCCGAACCCGCATGGACGAGACGCCGCGATCGATTCCGCGGGACGGCTGGCGATTCTCAGTCGATGGGTGCTCGTTGCGCGTCGCCGAGGCATTGGGCACCGGTGTGTATGAGGCAATCTATCGCGCGACGGGCTCACCGGTTGCCGGTCTGGGCCTGGCGGCGATCCGCGACTTCGTGTCGTATCTGAAATACGGGCCGGACGGCGCAACGCTCCGCGAGACGCCGGCGGCCGTGCAACGCGTCATCGGCTACGGCTACTCGCAGAGCGGCCGCTTCCTTCGCGAGTTCGTGCGCGACGGCTTCAACGCCGACGAGCGCGGGCGGGCGGCGTTCGACGGCCTGATGATTTCGTCGGCCGGGGCTGGCGGCGGCAGCTTCAATCATCGCTTCGCGATGCCCGGCCAGGCAGGCAATTCGGTGCTCTCGATTCTGCGGCCGGTGGATCTGCCGCCGTTCACGGACGAAGGGCTGCTCGCCAAGGCGCGCGACGGGAAGGTCACGCCGAAAATCTTCTACACGTTCTCGTCCACGGAGTACTGGGCGCGCGCGGGATCGCTGACGCACACCGCTGACGACGGCCTGTCGGATGCGCCGCTCGCTGCCACATCGCGGCTCTACTTTCTGGCCGGCACCCCGCATGCCTCTGGTGGACTTCCGCTCTCGAAGGGCCGGGACCAGTACCGTCAGTTCGTGAACTTTGCCGAGCAGCGGTGGGTAACCCGCGCACTGCTCGTCGCACTCGACGCCTGGACGCGCGGCGATCGCGAGCCGCCGCCGTCACAGTATCCGACCGTGTCGAAAGGCGAGCTGGTCTTGCGGCAGGACGTGCGGTTCCCCAGTGTTCCGTCGTTTCCGTTCGCGACCTACATGCCCGGCGTGTGGCGGATGGATTACGGGCGAGAGTACGCGACGACACGGGTGATCTCGATCGAGCCGCCAACGATCGGTGAACCGTTGCGCGTGCTCGTGCCGCAGGTCAATGCGGACGGCAACGACGTGGCCGGCATCCGTTTGCCGGAAGTCGCCGTGCCGCTCGGCACGTATACGGGATGGAACGTCACGATTCCACAGCTGACCGAGCTACGGTATCTGAGCGGGCTGGTCGGCGGATTCGAGCCGTTCGCCAGGACAAAGGAGCAGCGCATGGCGAACGGCGATAGCCGGCTGTCCGTCGCCGAACGCTACAGCGGACGGCCGGATTATCTCGACAAGGTCAAACGCGCCGCCGACGATCTCGTCCGCCAGCGGTTCCTGCGCGTCGAAGACGTCCCGGCGGTGCTGCAATCGGCGGAGCGGATCTGGAATGCGGTAGCGGGCGATCCGTTACCTTGAACCCGGATCGCGCGATCCGCTACCGTGACGCGGCCACGCGGGACGACGCGGCTCTGGGTTCCCACAGATAGATCGGATTGCCGTCTTCGTCCTCGAACTCGACCCGTGCACCTGAATCAGACGGCGCGATCTCACCGGTCATGCGGATGCCGCGATCGGTGAGACGCGACACGACACGCTCCATCGGTTCGTCCACCTGCAGGCCAAGCATCACCGAGCCCTTCTTGCCAGGGTCTGGTGTTCTCGGCGTCTTGGGATGAATCGCCAGCAGAAGGTTGCCGGCTTCGGCGGTCGCGTATTTGTCTTCGAAACGATACGTCAGCTTGAGCCCGAGCTTGTCGGTATAGAACCGGACGCCGGCATCCATGTTCGAGACGTAGACGATGGCCTGTCCGCCGGAAACCAGGGCCGGAGAGGATGGCTCCTCGTTATCTGCGTGGTCTCCGAGATCGGAGTCAGGGACCATGTCGGGAGGGAACTCGTTGATGAAGGTCGCCAGGCCATCGGCGACCGCGAGCGCCACACAATTGCCGCCTTCGTATCTGATGATCTCGCTTGTGATGCTGACACTGCGCTCGGTGAGGATCGCCACCACCTGTTCGATCGGCATATAGGTTTCGAAGCCGAAGCCGATGCCGCCCGCAGTACCGGGCGCAGGATGCTTTGCTGACGCCGGGTGCAATCCGATCGTCAGGCCGGCCGAGCCTTCGGTCCAGTAGCTGGACCCCACATCGAGCGTCGCCCATTGATTACCGAACCGGTTGGTCAGCGCGAATCCGAGCTTCGTGGTGTAGAACTGGATGGCCTCATCCATGTTCGCGACGTAGACCGTGGCGTTTCCACCTGAAATCATGGCTGACAATGCTCCTTCTGGCGGGATACTCTCCTAACGGCGTGGGTATGAAAAGAGCCATTCGAGGGGGCCAGTTGTGAGCCGGCGGCGACACGAGCTCTTCTTGCCGCCGATAGTACTCGACCGCGATTCGTCTGCGCCGCTGCACGAGCTGTGCCGGCAACTCGCGCGTGCGATCAGAAGCGGCGTGCGGGCCGGCGCGAGGCTGCCCTCGACGCGTGTGCTCGCGCGTCTCCTCGGCGTCTCGCGCAACACGGTTCTGACGGCGTACGACGAGCTCGCAGCATCCGGACTCATCCACGGCCTTCAGGGTGCAGGCATGCTGGTTGACCCGCCCGCCCACCGCGTCCACCCCTTTGATCCACGGCTCGTGCTGCGGGAAGCGCAATATCCGGCGAAGACCCTCAGCATCGTCGACCCCGACGGCGCCCCCTTGTACCTGTCATTCCGCTGAAGGAGTATGTGGCGATCCCGACTATGAGCTCATCGACCGATTCCTGCGCCATCTTCCGCCGCCTGCACGAGAGTGGCTGCTTCGTGATGCCGAACCCCTGGGACGTGGGCAGCGCCCGCGTGCTCGAACAGCTCGGATTTCCCGCGCTCGCCACGACGAGCTCGGGCCTGGCGTGGTCGCTCGGCCGCCGCGACAACAGCGTCTCGCGGAATGACACCATTGCGCATATGCGCAAGATGGCGGCTGCCGTCGAGGTTCCGATCAACGCCGACTTCGAAGACGGCTTCGCACGGAAGCCGAGCGACGTCGCTCGGAATGTGAAGGCCGCCACCACGACCGGCGTCGCTGGCCTATCGATTGAAGACTCCACTGGCGACGAAGCCGACCCACTGTTCGAGTTCGAGCTCGCTGTCGAGCGGATCGGCGCGGCGCGGCGCGCTATCGACGATAGCGGTACTGGCATTGTGCTCACCGCCCGCTCGGAGGGTTTCATCGTGGGCCGTCCGGAGCTGGCTGAGACAATCCGCCGGCTGACGGCGTATGCCGAGGCTGGCGCCGATTGTCTCTATGCGCCCGGTCTCTCCACCGTGCAGGACGTGGCTGCCGTGGTCAACGCGCTGGCGCCAAAGCCGGTGAATGTGCTGGTCGGGAGCGATTTCACGACGGTGGCGGAGCTCGCGGATCTTGGCGTCCGGCGGATCAGCGTTGGTGGGGCACTCGCGCGCGCGGCGTGGGGGAGCTTCCTCTACGCTGCCAGCGAGATCGCCGAGCACGGCACGTTCGCGCGGCTGGCGGCTGGCGTCCCATTCCCGGTGCTCAATCGGCGGTTCACGCCCGCGGATAGATGAGTGGCTGGTTGGTGGTTGGTGGTTAGTAGTTAGTGGTGAGTGGTTAGCCTAGGAGCCAGTCCGAGTAATCGGAATATCGGTCATACCGCGTGCGGCTGCGTGTCGGTCATGGTCGACAGAGCGTGCCGTGAGCAATCCCGAGCTGCGGGCAGGAGCTGCCGGTGATGCGTGGCCTCGGCGCGGCGGCCCTTCGACCGTCTCCGATCACGTGCACAGGCGATACAGTTTGAGGATGTTGTGC
>Ga0075430_100006252_pt1 | contig 10046 bp, 7 predicted proteins | sample RhiMetdeltSRZDD4_FD_75294 | JGI IMG/M metagenome (GOLD analysis project Ga0075430, IMG submission 75294) | Populus rhizosphere microbial communities from Tennessee, USA - Rhizosphere MetaG P. deltoides SRZDD4 | ecosystem: Host-associated > Plants > Roots > Rhizosphere > Soil | place: USA...
GCGGCGGTCGTGATCTCTCCCGACGTCTCGGTGATCTCCGTGAGCCGCACGAGACGGTCGGCGTCTGGAAACGGCAGCGACCGCAGCAACACGGCGTCGATCATCGAGAAGACGGCGGTGTTCGCGCCCATCCCGAGCGCCAGCGTCAACACCACCGTGATCGCGAAGCCGGGCGTGCGGAGCAACGCACGGCAGGCGTGCCTGACATTGCGCAGCAGCTCGTCCAGCGACAGCGAGACGTCGGCGTCGCGGGTTCGATCGCGCTGGGCGAGCGTGCTGCCGAACTGCTGACGCGCGCGGCGGAGCGCCTCCTCCTCGCTCAGACCCCGAGCACGGAGGTCGTCGACGCGTTCCGCGATGTGAAACGACAGCTCGCGCTCGATCTCGTCCTGCGTCCGGGAGGAACGCATGGTGTTCAGAACACGCCGCAGCCAGGACATGAACGCTCCTCCCTCACACGGTTCGCAGCACGCGGCCGACGCCCTCGGTCAGGTTCGCCCAGGTCTCCTGCTCGGCGACCAGCTGTTTCCGTCCTTTGGCGGTAATCGAGTAGAACCGCGCCTCACGGTTCTTGTCGGTCGTGCCCCACTCCGATCGCAGCCATCCCTGCTGCTCCATCCGGTGCAACGCCGGGTACAGCGACCCTTCTTCGACCCGCAGGAGATCGCCCGACGCCTGCTGAATACGGGTGGTGATCGCGTAGCCATGCAGCCGCGGGTTGGAGTCGAGCGTGCGCAACACCAGCAGCGCGAGCGTGCCCTGCAGGACGTCGTTCTTTCGCTGAGGCATAGGATGCTAGGTGTATACACCTAGCATCCTCGGTATGTCAAAGTCGCTGACAGCGGCCCCCCTAGCCCAAGCCTGAATCCCGATTCCTGACTCCTGATTCCTTCGTCCTATTCGACAGGATAGGGGCCGTCGGCGAAGGTCTCGGCGTGATACCGCTTCGTGCCGACGGCCCGCGCGAGCGGGCTGCGGAAGTCCTCGCCGTTGCGAAGGAGATCGATCACACGGGCGAAGTCGTAGCCGGGACTCCAGCCAAGATCTGCGCGGGCGCGATCGTTGACGTAGACGCGATCGATGTGCGGGAACATCGTCCATCCCCGGCGAGCGTAGACGTCGGCATAGGCGGGCACGCGCCGTGCGACCGCGGTGGGCGCGTTCGTGTGGAGATCCTGGAGGTCTTCACGCGTGAACGGCGTCGTCGCGCTGACGATGTAGCGGCCGAACCCGAGCGCCGGCGCCTGCTCGAGCGCGCGCAGGTGCGCGCTGACGATATCGTCGATGTCGGCGCGCCGGTAGAGGAACTCGTTGGCCTTGGCGTTGTCGTCGGCGTACGCGTCGCGCGTCGCCTTGCGATCGTCTTCCTCGGGGAAGAAGCGCGACGTCCGCAGGACGATCGCGGGCAGCTCGCGAGTGCGATGGAACAGCTCGCACAACTGCTCGGCCGCCAGCTTCGTGATGCCGTAGATGTTCTTCGGGATCGGAACGACGTCTTCCGTGATCCACGCGGCAGGCGCGTCGGGCGGCGGGGTCAGGGCGCGGCCGAACACGCTGGTGCTGCTGGTGAAGACGAACGCGCGGACACCGGCTGCCGTCGCTTCCTCGAGCAGCGTGAGCGTGCCGGTGACGTTCGTGTCGACGAACGCCTGCTTGCTGTGCGTCGCGATGTGCGGCTTGTGCAGCGTCGCGGTATGGATCACCGCATCGACGCCGGTCAGACATCGCCTGACGAACGCGCGATCGGCGACCGATCCCACCGCCGTCGTAAATGGCGACGATTTGAGGTCGATGCCGATCGGGTCGTCGCCCGCGGCGCGCAGCACGCGCATCAGCGCCTCGCCGAGATGCCCGGCGGTGCCGGTGATGAGGAGCGACATGAGGTGTGGCTCAGGGGCGCTGCGACAAATGCAAGAACACGCCGCTCGGGTCGCGGACGATGGCACGCGGCTCCGCCTGCACGCGTACCGTTCTGCCACCAGCGGTCGCCACCGGTGCTCCGGCACGTCGCAGTTTCGGCAGCAGCGTCCTCAAATCGCGAACGATGAACATCGGCGCCGCGGTCCCGGGAACGATGAACGCGCCTTGCCGCAGTTGGTCCGCGCTCCGCACCGCACGCCGTTCGATGTCCTTGAACTCGAAGATCTCCATCTGGTAGCTCGTGCCCGGCACGTAGAGGGCGATCGTCAGCACTTGAGCCCCTGGCGTCCCGAGCATGTCCATCGTCGCGGCATCGCCGGTGAACGGCACGCGCCCGACGTAACCGAAGCCGAGCGTATCGACGTAGAACTTCAGTGCGGCTTCCGCGTCATCGACGGCGAACCCGAACACTGAGCCTGCCGCCGGTTGTTCGACGATGCCGACCACGAAGCCGTCGGGATCTTCGGCAAAGACCGCAGGAACGGCGCCGAACTCCTCGGGAAGGCGCACCGGCTTTCCACTCGATGTCAGGATCGGCGCGCGAGCGGCCTTCAGACGCTCGAACGACGGCGTCACGTCCGTGACGTAGAAGAACAGCGACACCGCCCCACGGTCCTGAATGCGGCCGCGCACCGGTCCGTTGGCGATACCGGTGTACTCGACGAGCTCGAGCACCGCTGTCGACGGCGCACCCGGCAGCGAGAGGGCGGCCACGCGATACCGGCCCTTGGCGGCGTTGTGCAGCGTGAGCACCTGGCGATCCGCAGCGAACGATGCTGCAGCGCTCCGAAGCTCGAGCCCCAGGACATCGCGATAGAACGACACGCTGCGGTCGACGTCGCGCACGTGCAGCATCAACCCCGCAAATCCAACGACGTCGCCCGCGGGAGCGGAATCGGGCGGGGTTGTTTGCGCGCTCACGAGTGTGGCCGTCAAGACTGCTACCGCCAGACGCATTGGGCTATCACCTGAAGATCCTAATCTCAAGGAATCAGGAAACAGGAAGTATGGGCGCTCGACGGCAACACGTGGCCAATCGTCGACAGGGTGTCCACCAACAACCTGTCCGATCCCGAACATTCCTCGAGAGGTGTTCGTCGAATGGCTTGAAGACGGGGCTGATCCAGATGGCACTTTCCTTGCCAAGAAGGTAGACGGAGTTCGAGATGCTGACCCACAACACCGTCCGCCTTCAGCCAAGTCTCAAGACGTCCACGCTCCGCACCGTCCTGGTGGTCGGCCGGCCGGGTCGGCTCGTGCCGGACTCCGCGTTCAATTCGCTCGATTACGACGTGGTCGTCGTCGAACCGCTGTCACGCGCGTACTCGCAGATCAAGCGCGTCCAGCCGACGCTTGTCGTCCTGTGCCTCGCCTTCGGCGACATCGAGGAGTGTCATCTGCTCTCGATGCTCAAGCTGGACGCCGAGACGGCTTCCATCCCGATCCGCACGTGTGGGGTGATGGACGCCGAGACCGACGAGTCCGAGGAGGACGAGGAGGACGAGTCGAACGCCTTCAAGAACCTCCCGTTGTCGATGAACTAGGGGCACGAGGAATCCTGGAAGACCCGCGCGACTCGACCAGCAACGGGGAAACAACGGCGGCCGCCGTTTCGTCTACACACCCGTATGCTGTCCGACCTCCGCGTCGCGCTCCGTCTGCTCCGTAAAGATACCGCCTTCACGCTCACAGCCGCGCTGACGTTGGCGCTGTGCATCGGCGCGAACACGGCGCTCTTTTCGGTCGTGAACAATGTCCTGCTCAGGTCGTTGCCGTTCGCCGACTCCGAACGCGTCGTGCTGATGAGCAACACGTATCCGAAAGCCGGCGCAAGTGAGCTGGGCTCGTCCGGCGTACCCGACTACTACGACCGCATCCGCGATGTGACGGTCCTCGAGGATCACGCCGTCTTCAATACGCGGACGATGGCGATCGATCAGAACGGGTCGCCGACACGGGTACAAGTCATGATGGCGACACCCTCGCTCTTCCGGCTGATCAAAGCCACACCGGTTGCCGGACGCACCTTCACCGACGCCGAAGGAGAGGTCGGCCAGGAGAAGAAGGCGATCCTGAGCTATGGGCTCTGGCAGTCGGCGTTCGGGGGCGATCCGCGCGCCGTCGGCAGGGATGCGCGCATCGACGGCCAGCCTTACATCATCGTCGGCGTCATGCCTCGCGACTTCTCGTTCATGGACAGCGGCGTGATGCTGTGGGTGCCGGCGGCGTTCACCGCCGAGCAAAAAAGCGACGAGCGGCGGCACAGCAACGGCTTGCGCAACGTCGCTCGGCTGAAGCCGGGCGCGGCGCTCGCTCAGGCGCAGGCGCAGGTAGACGCCTTGAACGCTGCCAACATGGAGCGCTTCCCGCAATACAAGCAGCTCCTCATCAACGCCGGCTTCAAGACTGTGGTCACTCCACTGCAGGACTACATGGTCCGCGACGTGAAGCCAATCATGTTTCTCCTCTGGGGCGGTGCGCTGTTCGTGCTGTTGATCGGCGGCGTGAACGTCGCCAACCTGGTATTGGCGCGATCTCGCGCGCGGCTCAAGGAGCTGGCGACGCGTCTGGCGCTCGGCGCCGGCCGCGTTCGAGTGGCGCGACAGTTGGTCACGGAGAGCGTCATCCTGACGATGGCATCGGCGGCGGTGGGGCTGTTGCTCGGCTACGCCGCGTTGCAGTGGCTCGGTTCGCTCGAGATCGATCGGCTGCCGCGCGTCAACGAGATTCGAATCGACGGCGCCGCCATCCTCTATACGCTTGGTCTCGCCGCGACGATCGGCCTCGCGCTCGGGTTGATCCCGGTGGCGACGGTCCTCCCGGCGAATCTCACCATGGTGTTACGAGACGAAGGGCGCGCGGGGAGCGCCGGCCGGGGAGCGCAAGTGCTGCGCCGGGCGCTCGTCGTCAGTCAGGTCGCGTTCGCGTTCATCCTGCTGGTCGGGGCAGGCCTCCTCTTCGCCAGCTTCAGACAGCTGCTCTCGGTGGACCCGGGCTTCAGCAGCGACGGCGTTCTGACCGCGTCGGTCACGCTTCCACAGGCGCGATACGGCGATGACACGGCGCTCGTGAACTTCCACACTGAAGCCCTGCGCCGCCTTCGCGCCCTGCCGGGCGTCACGATTGCCGGCGCAACGAACTGGATTCCGCTCAGCGGGACCAATAACGACAGCGTCATCCTCGCCGAGGGCTATCAGATGAAGCCGGGCGAATCGGTGATCTCACCGGCCAACGCGGTGGCGACGCCCGGCTACTTCGAGGCGATGACGGTGCGACTCGCGCGCGGCCGCTTCTTCGACGAGCGCGACCGGCGCGACGGCCAACAGGTGCTGATCATCGACGAGAAGTTAGCGCGCCGGTTCTGGCCGAATCAGGATCCGATCGGCCGCAGGATGTATTTGCCGACCGACATCAACAACCTGACGGCGGTTACGCCGGAAACAAAGTTCCTGACGGTCGTCGGCGTCATCAAGGACCTCAAGCTGCACGACCTCGCTGAGGTGGACCGATCGGTCGGTACGTATTACTTCCCGATGGACCAGAACACGGACCGCGGGATCACGTTCGCGCTGAAGACGGCCGGGGATCCGGCGTCGCTGACGAGCGCGGTTCGGCACACGCTGTTCGAGCTCGATCGCGAGCTGCCAGTGTTCGACGTCCGGACGATGGCGGAGCGGATGGATCGATCGCTGATGACCCGGCGTACTCCGCTGACGCTCGCGCTCGGTTTCGGAATGGTGGCGCTGCTGTTGTCCGCGATCGGCATCTACGGTGTGCTCGCCTATCTCGTCGCCCAGCGCCGGCGCGAGATCGGCATCCGCCTGGCGCTTGGCAGCAGCTCGCAGGCGATCATGTCGCTCGTCGTGCGTGAAGGGGCGCTGCTCGTGGCGATCGGATTCGTCGCGGGAGCAGTGGGCGCGTTCGCGCTGCGGCGGGCGATCGAGGGTCAGCTGTTTGGCGTGACAGCGACCGATCCGTATGTCCTTGCCGCCGTCAGTGCCCTGCTCGCTGCGGTCGCGGTGTTGTCGTGCGCGCTGCCGGCACAGCGCGCCACGCGGATCGATCCAATGGTGGCGCTGGCTGAGTAACCGTGCGGGCCGGCTTCAACCGGCCAGGGGCACCTCAACGCAGCCCCCTACCGACCGGACGAGAAACGCTTCAGCCAGACCTCTTCGTAGGCGCCACGGGTCCTCGCCTTGCTTGTCCTCATGCTGGAGGACGTCATGATTCGCAAGCTCAAGTCCGGACAGTACCGGCTGTATTCGCGCAAGGCTGATCCGCATACGGGGCGTCGTCGCAATCTCGGTACCTTCTCGTCCCGAGCCGCTGCCGAAAAGCACGAACGGGCGGTGCAGTTCTTCAAGCGACGCGGGTGAGGCAGGGGTTCGAGCTCAACAGGCCAACGCCGCCTACCTAGGTATCGTCTAACAAGCGACGTCACGCGGATCTCGACATGCCTTGGAGCCTCTCTCTCCTCGAGTCGGTGCATCGCGACATGCGGTACGCGGTGCGATCGCTTCTCCGGTCGCCCGTGTTCACCGCCGTCGCCGTCGTGAGTCTCGCGCTCGGCATCGGCGCCAACGCCGCGATCTTCACCGTGCTCAACGCGGTGGTGCTGCGGCCATTTCAATACGCAGACGCGGACCGGCTGGTGGTGATTCACGAAGCCGTCCGCGAGATCAGGCTCGCACCAAGGCTGCCGGTCAATGCCGCCCACGTCGAGGAGTGGCGCCAACGCGCCCGCGGACTCGAACAGATCGCGATGCTGCGCGACCTGAACGTGACGCTGACCGGAACCGGTGAGCCAGAGCGGCTGACGATGGGCAGAGTGTCCGCGTCGCTGTTTCCGATGCTTGGCGTCCGGCCTCCGCTGGGACGCGTGTTTCTGGAAGACGAAGATCGCGCGGGCCGCGATCAGGTCGTGGTGCTCTCGTACGAGTTGTGGCAGCGTCGCTTCGGCTCGTCCTCGGACATCATCGGCCGGCGGCTCGTGCTCGACGACCAACCGTATACCGTCGTCGGCGTCCTGCCGCGCGATTTCCGGCTGCCTCGCCTCAGCGACGTCTATCCGATTTCGATTGCCTCCACGTCTCCGCAGCTGTGGAAACCGTTCGGGCTGCGCGATGACGAACGGGTGCCGATCGGCGACTTCAACTACGGGTGCATCGCCAAACTGCGTCCCGGCATCAGCGCGACCGCCGCGTCCGCGGAGCTTGCGTCAATCCAATCCGACATCGACACGCGACTCACTCGGAGGGTTGGCCTGGGCGCGGCGATCGTGCCGCTCGCCGACCAGGTCACGAGCCGGGTGCGGACGGCCGTCTGGCTGCTGCAGGCGGCATCTGGAATCGTCCTGCTCATCGTGTGCGTCAACGTCGCGAGCCTGGTGATCGGCCGCACGGCGGCCCGCCGCCGCGAGCTCGCCGTGCGCAAGGCCATCGGCGCCACCAGCCGTCATCTCGTCACCCAGATGCTGATCGAATGCTCGCTGCTTGGTGGCGCCGCCGCAGTTGCCGCGGTCCTGCTCGCTGCGGCGACCGTTCGCTTCATCGATGCGCGAGCTCCTGTGGATCTGCCTCGTGTGAACGACATTCGACTCGACCCGGCCGTCGGCGCGTTCGTCATACTCATCACGATGATGACGACCGCTCTCATCGGACTTGCCGCGGCGTGGCGCAGCATCCGTGTCGATACGACGGAGACCATGCGCGAGTCGACCCGCACGACGAGCGCCGGCCGCGTCGCGTTCGCCACTCGATCGATCCTCGTGGCAACGCAGGTCGCATTGAGCGCCATCTCGCTGGTTGCCGCCGGCCTGCTGCTCCACAGCCTCGCCAATGTGATGCGCGTGGACAAAGGCTTCGATGCGGCCGGCGTCGTCGCCGCCGATCTCACGCTGCCTCCCATTCGTTATCCCGATCTCGTCTCCACGACGGCGTTCGTTCGCTCGCTGCTGACTCAGCTCTCGCCACAGCCAGGTGTCATGTCCGCCGGCGTGGTGAGCCAGCCGCCTCTGGCGGGTGCCGGCGGCAACAATAACCTCCTGCCCGAAGGCGAGCTGTCCGCCCAGCCGCCGATCGTCGATTTCCGTCCGACGAACCGCGGTTACTTCGAGACGATGAGCATTCCGCTTCACAGTGGACGCCTCTTCGACGACACCGATGGACAACGGCCGGTGGCCGTCGTCTCGGCGATGGCGGCGCGCCGTGGCTGGCCGGGGCAGGATCCGATCGGCAAACGCTTTCGGCTCGGCAGCCCTCAGGGGCGGCTCATCGAGGTCATCGGCGTCGTTGGCGACATCCACGGCGTCAGCTTGAGCGACGAGCCGACTCCAACGGTGTATCTGCCGTACTGGCAGCGGTCGTTCAACAGGAACCGTCTTTACGTGGTGGTCAAGACGAGCGGCGAAGCGGCGACCGCGGCGCCGATCGTTCGACGTGCCGTCAGCCAAAGCGATTCGGCAATAGCGGTATCCGAGGTGCGGACGATGCAGGCCGTGGTCGAGGGATCGACCGCGGCGCGCCGGTTTCAGGCAAGCTTGTTGCTCCTGTTTGGCGCGGCAGCGCTGGTGCTGACGATTCTCGGTACCTACGCGATGCTGTCGTACGCAGTCGTGGCTCGAACCACGGAAATTGGAATTCGTCTGGCGCTCGGAGAGCCACGAGGCCGCGTACTGGGTCACGTCCTCCGTGATGCAGCGTGGCTGGTTGCAGCAGGTCTCGCGATCGGACTTCCGACGGCGCTCGCGGCTGGCGTCGCGATGCGTGGACTCCTCTTCGCGGTTGTTCCCTATGACGCGCTGACGTTCGCCGCGACCACCGCCGTCCTGGTCGTCACTGCGCTGGTTGCGGCTCTCGGCCCAGCGTGGCGTGCATCGCGCGTCGACCCGATGATTACCCTTCGTTCGGCAGTGTAGCGCGACCAGGCTTCCATTCGGGACGGCGGGGATCGTTGGCGACGTCTTCGACCAGGCGGCGGAAGAACTCGTTGAAGCGCGCGGCACCACTCGGGTCCCAGGGTTGATTCAGGTCGTCGGACGGGCTGTGATAACGGTCCGCGTACCAGCGCCGGTAGATCTTCTCTTCCGCCGAACCCGCCTCGAACCCGAACGCAAACGACACGGCGGGAATGCCCGAACGCAGGAAGTTCCACTGATCCGAACGGCGCACGAGCCCGCGCTCGGGCTCGCGGTCGGCCTCGATGCTGATGTTCAACGCCGCACCCGCCCGGCGCACGGCATCACCCAGCGTCGAATCATCGAGCGCGAACGTCGTCAGATGACGCAGCGCGAAGAGCGGCCGCAGGCCATCGAGGTTGATGTTCGCCACGATGCGGTCCTTCGCCACCGCCGGTTGCGCGACGAAATGCTCCGAGCCAAGCAGGCCTTTCTCTTCGCCGGTGAACGCGGCAAAGATCAGCGAGCGCTTGAAACGGGTCCCGCTTGCCTGCAGGCGCTCGGCGAACTCCAGCAGGGTGGCGATGTAGGCCGCATCATCGAAGGCGCCGTTGTAGATCCGATCGCCGCCGACAGGTTCGCCGACCCCGTATGCATCGAGGTGCGCCGACAACACCACATACTCGTTGGCGAGCGTCTGGTCCGAGCCGGGCAGAATGCCGAGCACGTTGTCCGAGGTGACGCTCCTGATCTCGACCGCGATGCGGCCGCGCATCCGGACGCCCAACGGAAACGTCGGCAACTGCGCGCCAGCCTCCGCCGTGCGTCGCATCTCACCGTAGGTGTGTGGCGCGTGTGCGAAGAGGGTGTCGGCCAGCGCGGGGTTCAGCGACATGAAGAACGGCGCCTCGACCGGAGCCGACGGCAGTGGCACCGCTGCTCGCGTCATCGTCGTCGAAAGAAACGAGGGCCATCGTGCCGGCTCCGGGCCCGCCGGGCTCTCGATCATGATCGTGGCTCGCGATCCCGGAGGGGGCGGCCGAACGTATCCGCGCGGTCCCGGCACGAAGCGCGGTGGCGCGAGCACGACGAGAATCCTGCCATTGATATCGACGTCAGCCGGAACGTCGTAGCCTTCGAAGACGAGCTCGGCATCGAACGATTCGGGCAGGCCGAGACGCGGCGCCGTCATGACATCACGCAGCCACCGCATCGGCGTGACGCGACCGTT
>Ga0075430_100006253_pt1 | contig 10046 bp, 6 predicted proteins | sample RhiMetdeltSRZDD4_FD_75294 | JGI IMG/M metagenome (GOLD analysis project Ga0075430, IMG submission 75294) | Populus rhizosphere microbial communities from Tennessee, USA - Rhizosphere MetaG P. deltoides SRZDD4 | ecosystem: Host-associated > Plants > Roots > Rhizosphere > Soil | place: USA...
GCGCGCCGCGCTGGAGGGCGTGCTCGAGCGCTTCGCGCCGAGCCAGCTCGAGGCCAAGCTGGTCGGCAAGTCGGTGCTCGACAGCGTGCTGCCGATGAACCGCAAGGACAAGCTGTGGGAGCTCTACCTGCAGCACTACGAGGGCATCCGCGACGACGCGCAGGACGACTTCCACGCGCTGTTCGGCAAGGCGTTCCTCGCGGCGTACGAGCAGCAGCTCGAGCGGCTGCGCCGCGAGACCGCCTGAGCGCGGCGCCCGCGCCGGCCCCGCATCGCGCCACACCCCATCGTGCTCGAGATCGCCACCGCCACCTGCAGCGAGCGCGGACAGCGCGATTCCAACGAGGACCTCGTGCGCGTCGCGCGCCTGGGGTCGCGCTGCCTCGCCATCCTCGCCGACGGCGCGGGCGGCCACGAAGGCGGCGCGGAGGCGTCGCGGCGCGCCGTGCAAGGGGTGGAGGCGGCGCTGGCCGGCGCAGGGATCGAGTTCGGCGCGCCGGCGCTCACGCGCGCGGTGCGCGCGGCGCACGCCCAGGTGCAGCACGCGCAGCGCCATGCGGAAGCGCTCGGCCGCATGCATTCCACCGTGGTGACGCTGTGGATCGACGCGCAGCGCGCGGCGGTGCTGTGGTCGCACGTCGGCGATTCGCGCCTGTACCGCGCGCGCCACGGCATCGTCGAGCTGCTGACCGCCGACGACAGCGTGGTGCAGCGCATGGTGGACGCCGGCCTGCTCACGCCGCAGCAGGCCGAGGTGCATCCGCAGAAGAACCAGCTCATCGCCGCGCTCGGCGTCGAGGACGAGCTGCACCCGCACACGCTCGAGCGGCCGGCCGCGCTGGAGGAGGGCGACGCCTTCCTGCTGTGCAGCGACGGCTGGTGGGGCGCGCTGGACGATGCCGACGTGGCGCAGGCGCTCGAAGAGGCCGACACCCCGGCGGACTGGCTCGGCCGCATGCGCCGGCGCATCGAGGCGCGCGACCGGCCGAAGCAGGACAACTTCAGCGCGATCGCGGTGTGGGCCGACGATCCCACCGAGACCACGCGGCCGATGGCGTTCTCCGAAGAAGAGTGACGCCGCGCTCCTGCGCCTTCGGGGGCGTGTTGCGGTCAACCGTCGACGAACAGCGCCACGAACGCCGCGTCGCGCGGCAGCCCGCGCACGATGTCGACGCGTCCCGGGCCGCCCGCCTCGCCGGTGCGCCACCAGAGGCTGCAGCCGGCCAGCCGCCCCACCAGCTCGTGCACCGCCAGCCCCGGCAGCCATTGCGACAGCGGCACCGCGCGCACCAGCTCGAGGTGCGCATGCGCGGCGTCGCGCGCCACCGCGGGCGCCGAGCCGCGCGAAGGCGTGGGCCAGGGGGGCGTGTCGTGCAGCGCCGCTTCGAGCGCGGCGACGCCGTCGGCGCTCCCTTGCAGCGTGGCCATCGCCGCCTGGCCGACGTGCTCGTACCAGAGCTCGAGGTGGTCGAGGGCGATGCGGTCCTCCGGCGGGCGCAGGCGCGGGTGCGCCACGAGCAGCGGGAAGTAGCGCCCCACGCTGTCGCACGACGGCATTAGCACGCCGAACCACCAGTGCGCGTCGACCACGTCGGGCGCCCAGGCGAAGCGCAGCAGCGGCGCGGTGAGGTAGGCGTCGAGCCAGCGCTCGCCCAGGCCCTCGCGGCCGCTGCGCATGGCGCCGGCGAGCCAGGCGTCGCAGGCGTGCACCCAGTGCGGCGGCAGCCGCCGGTGCGCGAAGTCGCCCAGGCCCGCGAGCTTGCCGTACCAGCCGGGCGTGCCGGCGACCTCGGACGCGGTGACGGGCGCGGTCATGGCGCTCGCCTTCACAGCCCGGCGGGGCAGCGGAACTCGTGCAGCTCGGCCAGCCGGAACGGGTTGCGCACGCTGCTCGCGGTGACCTCGAACACCGCCTTGCGGCCGTCGACGTCGAACGTGGCGCGGATGCGCTCGGGCGCGTTCGTGGGCTCGACCTTCGCGCGGTCCAGCAGCCGCAGCAGCGCCCACGGTCCCTCCTGCACGAGGCCGGCGGTGCTGCCGGCCGGCGGGTTGACCTGCACGCGCACCTGCATCGCGCCGCGCGGCCCGGGCCACTGCACGGGCGTCGGGATCTGCGGGCCGTGGTCGTAGCGCACGATCTGCCCGTCGACGTCGATGATGAACTGCTTCAGCGACGCGTCCATCTCGAGCGGCTTGAAGGTGAGGCGCAGCGACGATGCGCCGCCGCCGGGGAAGAAGGTCTCGCGAATGGCGCGCGCGCGCTGGAACTGCGGCAGCGTGCCGACGTCGGCGCCGAGCGGCTGCCCTTCGACCATGCGGAAGCGCCACGTGGGGCGGGCCGCGGTGTCGACGTACGGCTGCAGCTTCTGCTGGACGAGCGTCTCGAACTTGCCGGTCGGGCCGAAGATGAGCGCGAAGTCCTCCTGCGTGACGTCGTTGGCCGACAGCTTGTCGAACGGATAGCGCCCCGACACCGCCTTCAGGCAGTACTCGTAGACCTGCGAGCGCACTTCCGCGCTCAAGGCCTCGCGCAGCATCGCCTGCGTGATCTGCCCGCTGCTGCGCCCGAGGTTCTCCAGCATCGACTTCAGGGGCTCGGGCTGCAGCTGCGCCTCGGCCTTGAGCCGGTTCGGCAACGGGGAGGTCGGCGGCGCGGCGCCGCCCTTCACCGCCGCATCGACCGCGTTCAGGTACACGTGCACCTCGGCGAGCAGCCCCATCGTCGCCTCGACCGGCGCCTTGCCGCCGTCGGGGGCCGTGATCATGCGGCGCAGCGCCACGAAGCGGTCGTCGACGATGGCCTCGATGCGCGGGCCGGTCCCCGGCGGCTTGCCCGGGACGATCTTGTCCAGCGCCTTCTTGCCCTCCTCCAGCAGGCCGCCGGCCTTGCTGCCGGGCGCGAGCAGCGTGGTCTCCCGCGACATCGCCTTCAGCAGCAGCGGCAGCGGGCCGTCGGGCGCCGACAGCAGGCGCGCCGCCTGGATCGATTCGGTGAGCCGGCCGAGCGGCACGAGGCGCACGTCGGCGACGAACGCCTGCCACGTGGCCGCGTACTCGTTGAGGTAGAGGCGGCGCACGTCGTCGAGCAGCGTGTCGCCGCCGACCAGCGTGCGCGCCCGGTCCTTCGCCGTCTCGGCCACGCCGAGCACCCAGTCCTGCTCCTCGGCGAGCTGCTTCGCCACGCGGCCCACTTCCTTCTGGAAGCCCTTGTGGTAGCCGTCGTAGGAGAACAGGCCGGGCACGCCGCGCGTGAGCGGCGCGCCGCTCGTGCGCGTGAACACCAGCGCGGCGTGGTGGCCGCCGGCGCGCGCGATCGTGAACTCGGGGAACTCGCTGCCGAGCCCCTGGTGCCGCATGCGGTCGTAGATGCGCTGCGGCAGCGTGAGCGACGCGAGACGCGCCCGGTGCACCTCGACCAGCGACTTGTCGAGCGGCAGCGGGGACACGGCCGCGCCCTGGGCCAGCAGGGCGTCGAGGTGCGCGCTCCATTGGGCGCGCTCGGCGGCGTCCACCGAGCGCGCGAGCTGCGCTTCCCAGTCGGCCTCGATGTAGGCCTTGAGCGCCTGCGGGTCGAAGCGCTCGACGTCGTGCAGCAGGAGGTAGGTCTTGAGCGCCTCGTACTGGCTCTCGGCCCCGGCGCCCGGCTGGCGCAGCTGCTCCTCGATGCGCAGCGCGATGCGCGGCAGCACCGCGTCGACGAGCATGCGGTCGTAGGCGTGGCGCGCCGCGCTGTCGAGCTTGGGCCCCTGGTAGAGCCAGCCGCCGAGCGACCACGGCACGTCGCCGCCCGCGCCGGCGAGGCTGCGCGTGGCGGCCAGCGCCGGCACGATGGGCCGCAGGTCGGGCGAGGCGCGGTTGGGCGTGGACTGCACCAGCTTGCGCACCTCGTCCGCGCGGCGCGCCACCTCGTCGACGTAGCGCCGGTTCTGCGCGTAGCTCACCGTCCATGCCGCCACCGCCCCGACCGTGACCACGCCGATCGCCGCATAGGCCGCGATGGCGAGCGCCTGGCGCTGGCGCATCCACTTGAGGTTGGTGCCGGCCAGCCCGCTCTCGGCGAACACCACCTCGCCGAGCAGCCGCGTGAGGAAATAGCTCTTGCCGCTCGCCTGGTTCGGCGCGATCACGGCGCGCTCCAGCCGGTAGGCGCGCGCGACCGAGCCGAGCACGCGGTCGATCGGCGTGCCCTCCTGCGTGCCGCTCACGAAGTACACGCCGCGCAGCAGCGGCGCGGGCTCGTAGCGCGACGGCGAGAACACGCTGTCCAGGAACTCCTGCAGCACGCCGCGCAGCGCGGCGAACTGCCCGGGAAAGCCGTAGATGCGCGCGCGCCGCTGCACGTCGCGCTCGCCCTGCAGGCGATCGACCAGCCCGTCGTGCAGGCGCTGCAGCAGCGCGTCGAACTGCGCTCCGAAGTGCTGCACCACGGGGCCGTCGCCTTCCTCGAGCGCGAAGGTGGCGCCCCACGGCGTGGCGCGCTGCTCCTTGTCGAGCGTCGCGAAGTAGTCCATGAAGCCGGCCAGCAGGTCGGACTTGGTCACCAGCAGGTAGATCGGGAAACGGATCTGCAGGTGCTCGTGCAGCTCCTGCAGGCGGCGCCGCACGGTGTCGGCATGCTCGCGGCGCTCGGCCGGGCCGCGTGCGAGCAGGTCGGTCACCGAGACGGTGACCAGCACGCCGTTGAGCGGCTGGCGCGGGCGCGACTTGCGCAGCATGCCGAGGAAGCCGCTCCAGGTGGCGCGGTCGTTCTCGCGGTCGCTGTCCTGCGTGGTGAAGCGGCCCGCGGTGTCGATGAGCACCGCGCGGTCGGTGAACCACCAGTCGCAGTTGCGCGTGCCGCCGACGCCGCGCACGGCGTCGTCGCCCACGTGGTCGGCGAGCGGGAACTCGAGGCCGCAATGGCGCAGCGCCGTCGTCTTGCCCGCGCCGGGCGCGCCGATGACGAGGTACCACGGCAGCTCGTACAGGTAGCGCCCGCCGAAGCGCGCCGCCCAGCCCGCGCGCTTCGGGCCGAAGCGGGCCCGGCGCAGCGTCTGCATGGCGTTCTCGAAGCGGCCGCGCACGGCCTGCAGGTCCGGGCTTTCCGTTTCCCGGGCCGCCGCCGCGGCCGGCGCGAGCAGGCGCTGCACCACCGCGGCATTGCCGCGGCGCGCGCGCCAGCGGCTCCACGCGATCGCCGCCAGCGTGAGCGCGGCGACGATGCCGATGGCGATGCGGCGCGCGTGCTCGGTGTCCAGCGGACGCGCCTCGCCGATGGCCACCAGCGGGCCCACGATCCAGATGACCACCGCCACCGCGAGTACGAGCACCGCGATCAGCACCCAGCGGTTGAACACGAGTCCGAGCAGCTTCTTCATCGCTTCACCGCCGGGGTGCCGGCGTCCGGGGCGCGGCCCACGAAGAGCGTGATCTCGACGCGCCGGTTCATCGAGCGGTTGCCCGGCGTGTCGTTGGGCACCAGCGGGTCGGCGTCGGCGCGGCCCTCGGCGCGCACGCGCTCGGCGGCGACCTGGCGCCCGACGAGCAGGTCGCGCACGGTCTTGGCGCGCGCCTCGGACAGGTGCCAGTTCGAGGGGAAGCGCGGCGAGCGGGCGAGCGGCTGGCTGTCGGTGTGGCCGGTGACGAGCACGTGGCCGCCCACCTGCGCGAGCGCGTCGGCGACGCGCCCGAGCAGCACCTCGCGCTCGCCCACCAGCGTGGCGCTGCCCGGCGCGAACGCGCCGTCGCCGCGGATCGTGACCACGCTGCGGTCGACCTCGTCGCGCACGGCGACCAGGCCGGCCTTGATGTCCGACTGCAGGAACTGCGCGAGGCGCGGGCGCGGCGCGGGCTGCGGCGCCGCCACCACCGGCGGCGCGAGCCGCAGCGCCTGGATCTGCCGGTACACGGGCTCGGTGCGCGCGTCCAGCGCATACGCGAAGCCGATGTACGTGCCGACCAGCACCAGCGCCGCCAGGCCCGCCGTCGCGGCCAGCGGCAGCGCGCTCGCCATCGGCGGCGGCGCCGCCGGCTGGCCCTGCCAGTGCTGCGCCAGCGCGGGGGCGTGGTCGCCGCGCTGCTGGCGCACGATCTGCGCCAGCTTGTCGCGCACCGCCTCGAGCATCGCGCGCCCGTTGTCCACCACCCGGTAGCGGCCCTCGAAGCCGAGCGTGAGCGCGCAGTAGATGAGCTCGAGCAGGTCCCGGTTGACGTCGGGCTTCTCGGCCAGGCGCGCCATGAGCTGGAACACCTTCTCGCCGCCCTCCGCCTCGTTGTGGAACATGGTGAGCAGGCTGTGGCGGCCCCACACGCCGGAGCCGCCCCACGGCGTGTCGGCCGCCGCCTCGTCGAGCATGGTGCACAGCACGTAGCGCGCGGCCATCACGCGCTCGGGCGCGATGCCCTGCGCGGCGGCGCGCGCCGCGAAGTCGCGGATGCCCTGCGCGAGCGCGTTGCGCAGCGCCGCCGGATCGTCGACGTGCCGGGTGGCGCGGATCTGCGGCGCGGCGAGCAGCAGCGGGTTGGCCAGCGCCACCAGCGGGTTGAGGCCCGCACCCGGCGCCGGCGTGTCGGCCGCGCCCTGCGCGTCGCTCGCGGTGACCGGCTCGCCGGGCCGCGCCGCGCGGCCGCCCGGGTTGGGCTTGATGAAGGTGCGCTGCTGGTCGTCGAGGTCGGCGAACGGGTCGTTGATCGCGGAGGGGTCCATGGCGTCGCTGCCCTCGCGTCACTGGCGGATGGCCCACAGCTCGAGCTCGAGCGCGGGGAAGTCGCCGGCCACGTGCATCGCCAGGCCGCCGCTGCGCTCGAGCTGCTTCCACATCTCGCCGCCGCGGTCCAGCTCGAAGTAGTGGAAGCCGGCGTGGAACGGCAGCTGGCGCGGCGCGGTGGGCAGCGAGCGCAGCGCGATGCCGGGCAGCTGCAGGTTCACCAGGTCGCGCAGGCGCTCTGGCGGGCCGAGCTTGGACTGCGCCGGGAAGCGCGTGCGCAGCTGCTCGGCCGGCATCTGCGCGTTCACGGCGAGCACGAAGTTCGCGCTGCGCGGCAGCTCCGGGTCCGGGAACACCGCCATGCGCACGCCGTGCGCGCGCTCGGCCAGGTCGATCTGGATCGCGTTGCGCTCCAGCACCGTGGCGAGCATGCGGCGCAGGTCGGCGACGACCGGCGCGAAGGTGGCCTGCAGGTCGTCGTGGCGGTACAGCGGATGCTCCGGCGGGTGGCGCGCCTCGCTGGTGAAGGTGGCCAGGTCCCCGGCGAGCTGGATGCACGCGAGGTACAGCGCCTGCGGCGAGGCGCTGGGCGCGAGCGCGTACTGGCGGAACACCGGCTCGGCGCGGTTGAGCGCCTGCAGCATGAGGAAGTCGGTCATCTCGGACACGCCGTGGCTGAGCTGCCCCATGCGCGCCGCGAGCGCGTCGGCACGCTGGTGGATCAGGCCGTGCAGCAGCGAGGCGTACGCCGAGAGCTGCTGGGTGGCGTCGATGCGCGTCTGCGGCGCGATGTAGCCGCGGTCGACGACCACCTGCTGGTCGCTGCGCCGCTCCACGATGCGCGCCACGCCGAGCACGGCGTGCGCCTCGGTGGCGTCCTTCGCGCGCAGCAGGCGCAGGTCGAGCGCGCCCGTCTGCACCGGCTCGGGCTCGTCGCCCGCGTTGGTGTGGTCGCGCAGCTCCTCGCTGGCCGCGCGCCAGCGGACGAGCTCGGCGATGCCGTCGCCGTTGCCCTGGAAGCGCACCTGCGTGACGCCCTCGCGCGCGAGCGGCACGGCCAGGCACACCAGCTCGCCCTTCATGTCGCCCGGCACCTCCAGCGGCGCGGGGGGCGCGTCGTGCTGCGGGATGGAGAAGGGCGTGCCGTCGGGCAGGATGCCGCTCGCGCGGCTCACGCCCACGCGGCCCACCGCGAGCTGGCCTTCGTCGAGCGCGAGCTCGAAGAAGCCCCACGCGTGCGCGCCGGAGGCGCGCAGCCGCATGTCGAGCAGGTACTCGACGTGGCGCGCCTCCTGCTGGAAGTGATGGGGCAGCAGGAACATGCCCTGCGACCAGACGACCTTGCTCGCGACGCTCATCGTGCGCTCACTGGCCGGCCGCCACGTCGATCGAGCGTTCGCCCGCGCGGATCTCGAGCTTGTGCTTCTGCCCGGGCTGGATCGACACGATGCCGCGCCACTGCGCATGCTCGAGGTCGCGGAAGGCGGCCAGCACGCCGAGGAAGCGCGTGTCGGGCGCGAGCGTCTTCGTGTACGGGCGCGATTCGCCGGGCGTGAGCACGATCTCCTCCTTCGCGAGCAGCTCGGCGCCCAGCTCGGCGACGTCGCGCTGGTACAGCGCCATGAAGTCGGCGCGGTTGAACGCGGCCGCGGACTTGAGCTCGTACACGCGCACCGTGAGCGGCGAGGGGCGCCGGCTCTCGGTGGGGTTGAGCTGGGCCGAGGCCTGGATGGTCCCCGCCACCTGCGCCGGCTTCGGCGCGCCGCCGGCACAGGCGGCGAGGGCGGCCGCAGCGGCGAGCGCTGCGGCGACGTTGGCGCCGAATCGAGTCACGGTGCTGTCTCTCCCGTCGTACCGCCAAGGGAGGATAGCCAGCCGGTGTGCTTGCACTTGGTGACTTAGGTAATCGGTGCGACACACCACCCCGCGCCGCGCAGGGTCGGCGCGCGAGGCGGCCGCGCTCGCTGCGCCTAGACTGCGCCAATGGTCGGACCCTGGATCCCGGGCTGCGCGTGGGCGCTCGCGGCCCTGATGCACGGCGCCGCATCGGCGCAGGGCGCCCCCGCGCCGCTCGACGAGCCGCTCGCCAACTGCATCGCGAAGCTGCGCCACGACCTCGCCGCGCGGCCCGACGTGACGCGCGAGACCTTCGACCGGTGGACGCGCGACGCGCGCGACCTGCGGCCCCTGATCGACGGCGCCACGCGCACGCAGCCCGAGTTCGAGCTGCCCATCTGGGACTACCTCGCGCGCCGCACCGACGCGCAGCGCGTCGCGCAGGGCCGCGAGCTCATGCAGCGCGAGTCCGCCGCGCTCGGCGCGATCGAGAAGCGCCACGGCGTGGACGCGGCCACCACGGTGGCGGTGTTCGGCGTCGAGACCGACTACGGCCGCGTCTCGGGCGGCGTGCCGGTGGTCGACGCGACGCTCTCGCGCGCCTGCCTCAACCCGAAGAGCGCCGAGCGCAAGCAGCACTTCTTCGCGGCGCTGTGGCTGCTGCAGGAAGGCGTGGTGAAGCCGGAGGACTTCAAGGGCTCCTGGGCCGGCGCGTTCGGCATGACGCAGTTCATGCCCGGCACCTTCGTGCGCTACATGAGCGACGGCGACGGCGGGCCGGCGGCCGACATCGTGCACAGCGTGCCCGACGCGCTCGCCACCACCGCGCGCTACCTGCGCGGGCTGGGGTGGAGCGACGGCATCGCGTGGGGTGTCGAGGTGCGCGTGCCGCCGGAGCTCGCGGGCGCCGGCGCGCCCGAGAGCGAGCACGGTTGCCTCGCCGAGTCCGGCAAGCCGGGCGACCGGTGCCGCACCGTCGCGCGCTGGAGCCTCGAGGGCGTGGCGCGCGTGGACGGCACGCCGCTCGTGCGCAGCGACGCGGGCCCCGGGCGGCTGCTCGCCGACACGCCCGCGGCGCTGCTGATGCCCGCCGGCGCCCACGGCCCCGCGTGGCTCGTCACGCCGAACTACCACGCCATCTGGCGCTACAACCGTGCCGACGCATACGGGCTGGCGATCGGCCTGCTCTCCGACGCGCTGCGCGGCGGCCCGCTGCAGAAGGTCGCGTGGCCCACCGACGACGCCGGCCTGTCGCGCGCCGAATTCCGCGAGGTGCAGGCGCTGCTCGTCGAGCGCGGGCACTGCGAGCTGAAGGTGGACGGCGCCGCCGGCCCGCGCACCGCGGCGGCCATCCGTGCCGAGGAGCAGCGGCTGGGCTGGACGCCCACCGGCCGCGCGGGCGCGCGGCTGCTCGCCGCGCTGCGCGCCGAGCGCGGCAAGTCGGCGGGCTGCACGGCGGGCGTGCCGGCGTCGTCAGGCGCCGTGTTCACCACCTCCGAGCCCGCGCCGGGCGCGACGCTGCCG
>Ga0075430_100006254_pt1 | contig 10045 bp, 9 predicted proteins | sample RhiMetdeltSRZDD4_FD_75294 | JGI IMG/M metagenome (GOLD analysis project Ga0075430, IMG submission 75294) | Populus rhizosphere microbial communities from Tennessee, USA - Rhizosphere MetaG P. deltoides SRZDD4 | ecosystem: Host-associated > Plants > Roots > Rhizosphere > Soil | place: USA...
GGCCACCAGCGGTACGTCTACCACGGCAACGACGGCACCAGCATGCCGTGGAACGACACGGCCCAGCTCAACTACCTGAACCCCGAGGTCCGCGAGGCCGTCATCCAGACGATCCTCCACGTCGCCCGGCAATTCCCGGTGATCCGCTTCGACGCCGCGATGACGCTGGCCAAGCGCCACTTCCAGCGGCTCTGGTTCCCCGAGCCGGGCACGGGCGGCGCGATCCCGACCCGCGCCGAGGCCGGGCTGACGAAGGACGAGTTCAACGCCGCGATGCCGGCCGAGTTCTGGCGCGAGGTGGTGGACCGGGTCGCCGCCGAGGCCCCGAACACGCTGCTGCTGGCCGAGGCGTTCTGGCTGCTGGAGGGGTACTTCGTCCGGACGCTCGGGATGCACCGGGTCTACAACAGCGCCTTCATGGTGATGCTGCGCGACGAGGACAATGGCAAGTACCGCCAGGTGATGAAGAATACGCTGGAGTTCGATCCGGAGGTGCTGCGCCGCTTCGTCAACTTCATGAACAACCCGGACGAGCGGACGGCCGTCGACCAGTTCGGCAACGGCGACAAGTACTTCGGGGTCTGCACCCTGATGGTCACGATGCCGGGCCTGCCGATGCTCGGCCACGGGCAGATCGAGGGGTTCGCCGAGAAGTACGGCATGGAGTTCCGCCGGCCGCTCTGGGACGAGACCCCGGACCGCGCCCTGATCGAGCGCCACGAGCGCGAGATCTTCCCGCTGATGCGGCAGCGCCCGCTGTTCGCCGGGGTCGAGCACTTCCTGCTCTACGACTTCTTCAACACGGACGGCTCGGTCAACGAGGACGTCTTCGCCTACTCCAACCGCCTCGGCGACGAGCGCGGCCTGGTCGTCTACAACAACCGCTTCTCCGAAGCGAAAGGCTGGATCAAGGCCTCGGCCGCCTTCGCTCAGAAGACGGGCCAGGGCGACGAGAAGGTGCTGGTCCAGCGGACGCTCGCCGAAGGGCTGGGCCTTGAGGACGGCGACGACTGGTACTCGGTGTTCCGCGACCAGGTCAGCGGCCTCGAGTACATCCGGAGCAACCGCGAGCTCCGCGACGAGGGCCTCTACGTGGACCTCGGGGCGTACCGCCGGTTCGTGCTGATCGGTTTCCAGCAGGTCCAGGACAATGCCTTCGGCCAGTACAGCCAGTTGACGGCGTACCTGGACGGGCGCGGCGTCCCGAGCGTCGAGGAGGCGATGCGCGAGATCCGGCTCCAGCCGATCCAGCGCCCGTACCGCGAGCTGGTCCACGCCGATCTGCTGAAGCGCCTGCTGGACGTCCGGGCGGCCGGACCCGGCCCCGAGGTGACGATCGAGGCCGAGCTGCTGGCCGACGTCGAGCGGCAGCTGCGCGACTTCCTGGAGGAGGCCCGGCGCTTCGATGGTGATGGCGCCGACCTCGACGGTGCCGTCCGGGCAGGCACGGCGCACCTGGGCAGCCTGCTCGGGCTGCTCCAGGCGGCGTCGAACGGCCGGAGCGCGGGGGAGGCAGCCGGCGGGACCGACGCGCTCGGCGCCGGCCCGTCCACGCGGCGCACGAACGGTGCAACCAACGGTGCGACGGCCCACGCCGTGCCGAGCCGGGGTGGGACGCCGGCCGAGCAGGCGCACGGAGCATCGCTCGCCCTGGCGGCCGACCTGCTGCGCGACCGACCCGAGGCCCAGGCCGCGCTGCTGGTCTGGGCGCTCACCCGGCCGCTCGGCGCCCTGGTCGATCCCGAGCAGCCGACCGAGCAGAGTCGCGCGCTGTACGACGAGTGGCTGCTGGGCGCCGTCGCGGAGCGCAGCCTGGCGGCCATCGGCCTGGACGACGGCGCGGCGATGGTGGGCGCGGCGCTGACCCGGGTCCTGCTGGCGCACGAGGGGGCGCTGTCCGAGGCGAACGGCCAGGGGCCGCGCCGGGTGCTGGAGCGCCTGCTACGGGATGGCGACGTCCGCGATTTCCTGGGCGTCAACCGGCATCGCGACGTGCTCTGGTTCAGCCAGGAGCGTTTCGACGCGCTGGTGGCGGGCCTCCTGGCGACGGCGATCGTGCTCCTGACGGCGCCCGCGCCGGTCGCTGAGCCGCCCGCCGAGGAGACTGGCGCCGCGAAGCCGTCCGCCAGCGAGACGCCCGCTAAGGAGCCACGTCCAGACGGGAGCGCGAATCTCGCGGCGGCGCATGCGCTGGCTCGCGCGTTCCGCGACGCCGAGGGCGCCTCGAACTATCAGCTCGAACGGCTGCTCAACCTGCTGCCGGTCTCGCCGGCCCGCTGACGGCAAAGCTCACCGCTCGGCTGGGCGATCCCGCCGAGCGGTGATGCTGCGCTCGAGCGCGTCCATCGTCGTCTGAAACTCGTGTCCCAGGTCGATCTGGTACGCGTGGGCGAGGACCAGCACGGACCAGAGACAGTCGGCGAGCTCGTGTCCGAGCGCCGCCCGACCGCCCGGGACGTCGCGCGCCCCTTCCTGGGCCATCACCAGCTTCGCCAGGTCCCCGACGTCTCCGACGAAGCCGAGCATCGTCTCCTCGTTGGTCCAGCGCCGGCCTCGCTCTTGCTCGTTCAACTGGTAGTAGAGATCCTGGATCTGAATCGCCCGGGCTTGCAGCTCGTATAGGCGCATACACCCTCCTCGACGCGATCGGTGTACGTCGACCGCGCTCGTGGACTGGAGATCTGTCGACGATGGGGAGCAGGTTCACCGAGCTGGTGATCGACGCGGCGAGCGCGGAGCGGCTCGGCGAGTTCTGGATGGCCGTCCTCGGCTGGAAGCCGACCGGGCGGTACCCGGGCGCCGTCGAGATCGCCGATCCGGCCGGCGGCGGCCCCTCGCTGACGTTCGTGCCGGTCCCGGACGAGAAGAAGGGCAAGAACCGCCTGCACGTCGACGTCAACCCCGTCGGCTGCGACCAGGAGCAGGAGGTCGAGCGCCTGATCGGGCTCGGCGCGCGCCGGGTGGACGTGGGACAGGGCGACGACAAGAGCTGGGTGGTGCTGGCCGACCCCGAGGGCAACGAGTTCTGCGTCCTGCGCTCGCGCGTCGAGTGACGGCGGGCGTCCCCGGCCCCGGGGTACGATAGCCCTGACAGGCAACGCTGCCAGGGGAGGATGCACATCATGGCCATCGCACCACCAGCGCGACTCACGCTCCCACAGGCCGACCCGGCCTCCGAGGGCGTCGATCCGGAGCGGCTCGATCGCCTGTACGGGGTCGTCGAGGGGCACATCGCCGAGGGACGGTATCCGGGCGCGCAGGTGGCGCTCGCGCGGCGCGGCAAGCTGCTGGCGCAGCGCTCGTTCGGTGAGGCGCGGGTGGCGCTCCCTCCTCCGTCGGGGCAAGCTGCGCGTGAGGCCAGCGACGACTCGCTCTGGCTGCTCTACTCGCAGACCAAGGTCGTCACGGCGGCGGCGATCTGGGTGCTCGTCGAACGCGGCGCCCTGACGTTCAACGACCGCATCGCCGACCACGTCCCGGAGTTCGCCGCGAACAGCAAGGGCGGCATTACGCTCCAGCAGGTACTCACTCACCAGGCCGGCTTCCCGAACGCCCGGCCGGGCGCCGAGGTCTGGTCGGACCATGAGCTACTCCGCCGCAAGGTGTGCGACTTCGAGCTGGAGTGGGGGCCCGGCTCGAAGGTGCACTACCACGGCGCCTCGGCCCACTGGACCTGTGCGGCGCTGATCGAGGCGGTGACCGGGCGCGACTACCGCGAGCTCATCCGGAGCGAGGTGCTGGACCCGCTCGGCATCGACGACATCTACGTCGGCGTGCCGGAGGACCAGCAGGGCCGCTGCATCGACATGCACGAGCGGAAGGACGGCCAGCACGTCGGCCTCGGCACCGGGCCGGATGCCTCGCCGACCGACCAGGTGAACGGCCCAGCGTTCCGCACGGCCGGCGTGCCCGGTGGCGGCGGCTACGCGACGGCCGCCGCGATGGCGGCGTTCTACCAGATGCTCGTCGCCGGCGGGACGCTCAACGGGACGCGCCTCTTCAGCCCGCGCCTGATCCGCTGGGTTACCTCGAACCAGACGGGCGACCGGATCGACGAGAGCTTCGGCATCCCGATGCATCGCGGGCTCGGCCCCCACGTCCGAGGGACGACGCCCGTCATCCGGGGCCTCGGCTCGATCGCCACGCCGAGCACGTTCGGGCACGGCGGCGCCGGCACATCGTACTCCTGGGCCGATCCGGAGTCCGGGCTCTCGTTCACGTACCTGACAAACGGCCGGGCCGACGAGCCGTGGCACTCGCGGCGCCTCGACCAGATCAGCAGCCTGGCGCACGCCTCGCTGGTGGAGCCGTAACACCACGTCGCGAGCCCGTTCACTGGGTTCAGGGTAAACTCCGCGAGCCGGACCTCCGGCAACGGGTCCGGCTCGCTCACGCTCGCGGTGCGGATACGTGGGGCCGGTCCGGGCGCGCGGGCCGGTCAGGCAGCCATCTTACAGGGCATGCCGTCGTCCAGGTTCCTCTGGACGACGGCGTGTTGCCGGTCAGCGCACCCCTTCGCGGACGCCCTCGAGGAGGCTCGGTCGGCGTGACGCCGCCAGGTGCTCGGCGCCTACGGGCACCGCGAAGTTCGGCGACTGCGAGTAGAATCGGATCGGGTTCTCCCAGACCAGCCGCTCGACCTCGACCCTGCTGAACCCCGTCTTCAGCATCAGGTGGGCGACCTTCGGGACGCTCAGCACGTCGGACGGGCCCCAGTCAGCCGAGCTGTTGACGATCAGCCGCTCCAGGCCGTACTGCCGCGCGATGTTCACGGCCCGCTCCGGCGAGAGCTTCGTCACCGGGTAGACCGTCAGCCCGACCCAGTACTCGGTACCGGCAAAGAGCGGCATCGTCTCCTCGGTGTTGTGGTCGATCAGCACCCGGCGCTGCTCGACGCCCTCCTCGGCGAGGATCTTGAGCGTGCGCTCCACGCCGAGCCGCTTGTACTGGTGGGGCGTGTGGACCAGCAGCAACAGGTCTCGGTCGCGGCCGAGCCGGGCCTGCTTGCGGAAGATCTCCTCCTCCGCCTCGGTCTGCCGATCGAACCCGATCTCGCCGATGGCCACGCAGCGCGGCCGGGACAGGTACTCCGGCAGGCGCTCCAGCACCTCGTTCGCCAGCGCCAGGTCGTTCGCCTCGCGCGGGTTCACCGAGAGCGTGCAGTGGTGGGAGATGTTGTACATCGCGGCCCGCTCGTTCTCGTAGCCGAGCAGGTGCTCGAAGTAGTCGTAGAACGTGCCGGCGTAGTGTCGAGCCGAGCCGAGCCAGAACGACGGATCGATGACCGCTTCGATGCCGGCCAGCGCCATCGCCTCATAGTCGTCGGTGGTGCGCGCATACATGTGGATGTGCGGGTCGAAGATTCTCAAGGCTGCCTCCTGCTGTCTCCCGCGACCCGAACAGTATAAAATTTCTGTCTGGCGGTGCATCTGCCCGCCCTCGCAGCGTCTGGAGCCGCCATGCCCCGAACGAGCCGCTCAGTTGCCCAGCGACTGGCCGCGCAGCGATCCTCGAAGAAGCGCCGGCCGTCTCGATCCGGGACGCCGGCGCCAGCCCCGTCTGCCGCGCCAGAATCAGCCGAGTCGGCCTCGGTCTCGGTGGACCAGATCCTGGACGAGGTCGTCCCGTCGTCGGGCGGGCCGCGCACGGCGGCGGCGGGGGCGCTGACGGCCTCCCCGAACCGCTCGCCGTCGGCCACGCGTCGGGCCAGGACCGGCGTCGGTCGAACCGCCGTGAAGCCGGCGGTGCCCCGACGCCGCTACTCGGAGTACGCCGCCGAGTACCAGTACGTCTGGGCAGACCTCAGACGCATCGTCCTGGTGGCCGGCTTCCTGATCGCGCTGCTGATCGTGGCCTCGTTCTTCATCCAGTAGCCAGGAGTCAGGAGGGGCGCGACCGACGGGCCGCCCGCGCCCGGTCGGGGCGGCAACGCCGGCTTCAGCTACCGCGTCGTGACCAGGCTGGATGGCCCCGCCGGCCCGCGGCAGGCGCCATTGGCCCCGCCGGACCTGACGACCATCGAGCCGGCGCCCCCGCTGCCGGAGCCGCCCAAGGCCCCCGAGCCCTGGGCCTCCGACGAGCGCCGAAGGCCATAGCATCGGCCGGGAGGATCCGGACCACGAGGCGTGCGACGCTCGCGGACCCTCGCGCGGAAGAGGTGCAGGTCCGCGAGCTGCTCGCGCGTGGCCGCTCGGCAGGCGCCCTGCGAGTCGAGGCCGGCGCGGCGCAGTACGCCGTGACAGGCGGCGAGCTGGGCGAGGCGATCGTGGCGGACCAGGACGCGGATGTCGGGGCTCAGGCTCCCGGGTACCCGTCGGGAAGGACGGACGACGCGCCAGGGGAGTGAGCGCCGCATTTGACATTTCCGCGCCTTGCCGCCTACCTTGGACGCACGCGAGCGACCGGGAGGGGCCATGATCGAGACGACGACGTCCGATGCGGTGCTGGCGCGGCTGGAGGCGCTGACGGCGAGGCTGGGCCGTCTGGAGGCGGAGAACGAGGCGTTGAAGGCCAGGACCACCGACCTAGAAGCTGAGAATGCCCGGCTGACTGCCACGCTCACGACGCCGACCGTTGTGCCGTCGCCGCTGCCGACCACGACCAGCCGCCGACGGATGCTGCAGCGGCTGGTGCACGCCTCGGCCGCTGCCGCGCTGGTGCTGGTCGCGAAGGAGGCGGCCACCGCCGAGGCCTCCGCGAACGTCAGCGTCATCGGTCCATCCACCAACCAATACGGCATCGCTGCTACGGTCGGTGTCCCTCCGGCGGGCGTGACGATTCCCCCGCTCGGCGGCACCACCCATTCGGTGATCGGCTCCGAGGTAGGCGAGGGTACGGATCCGTTCTACACCCCCACGTTGAGCAGCGGCGTTCTCGGCGTGCGGGCAATCGCCAGCGCAGCCGGCGTCCAGGGAATCAATACTGTTGGCCCCGGTGTCTTCGGCCGGAGCCGTGGCGCTAGTGGGGTGCACGGGGTGTCCATCAGCAGCGCCGGGGTCTTCGCCGAGGGGTCGCTCGGGCTGTTCGCGACCGGGACCGGGGTCGCCGGGGTCTTCGGCGGCAGCAACGGCAACGGCTTCGGGTTCTGGGGCAACTCCGTCGCCAATGCCGGGGTCTACGGGACGTCCACGGCGGGTCCGGGCGTGCGGGCCGAGTCGACCAACCAGTGGGGCCTGCACGCCAAGGCTCCGGTCTACGCCGGGGTGTTCGAGGGCAGCGTCTTCGTCACCGGCCGGGTGACCGCGCTGGGCGGGTTCGGGGCGAGCGCGGCCGTCACGACGAGGGCGCTGGCGGAGGACGTCGGCGAGGCAACGCTCACGAATGGGAAGGCCACGGTGGTCCTGGCCGAGGACTTCGCCGCGGCCGCCAACGGCGACTATCGAGTGTTCCTGACCGAGCTGGCCGACCTGGGCGGACTGTTCGTCGCCCGCAAGGGACCGAAGGAGTTCGAGGTCCGCAGCCGGGGCGGCGCCGGGCAGGCCGCCCAGGTCGGGCGGTTCGACTACCGCGTGGTCGCCAAGACGGCCGGTGCCAACAACCCGCGCCAGGCGCCGCTGGCTCCGCCGGATCTCACGACCATCAAGCCGGCGCCGCCGCTGCCGGAGCCGCCGAAGGCCCCCGAGCGCGGGGCCTCCGAGGAGCGCCGAGGGCGATAGGGCCGGGGGTGCCGTCGGGCCGATGTCGCACCCCGGTGACGGGGCAGGGCCACCGTGCCAATCGTCGGGAGCGCCGACCGGTGGGCCGGCGTGGGCGGATCAAAGCTCGATTTGAACGCCCATTTCGTCGGCCCCAACGCAGCCGAGCGCGTCCGAGATATCTATACATCTCCGCGACTTAACCCGGCCGTTATCGCGCTCCAGCGCGTCGCTGGCATGGCAGATGCGCTGTATTCTGCGTGGGAGCCGAGCGAGTGTATCGTGAGGTTTCCGCCATGCTGACATCCTAGGGAGACAAGAGGAGAATTCCCAGATGGATCTTAAGAAGCAGCTCGCGAGTGCTCTTGGCGCCGGCATCCTGGTCTTCAGCGGCTCGACCATGGCGCAGGCCTACGAGGCGCCGACCGCGCCGGTGGTCCAGCAGGTCGGGCAGGCGACTTTCGGGAACCTGATCGCCGCCCTGAACAACATCGCCGTCGAGATCGACGAGCTCAACGCGTTGAATGGCCTGACCGTGCAGGACGTCCAGCTCGTGAACGTCGAGGACCTCCTGAATGGGAACAGGGTCAACGCCCTCAACAACGCGCTCAACCGCAACAACGTGGAGATCCTGAACCTCCACAACGTCCTGAACAGCAACGACGTCGACATCAACGTCATCCGGGGCGTGCTGAACAACTCCAACATCGCGGTGTCTGATGTGGTCGCTATCGATGTCCTGAGCGGCGGCGACGTGGTGGTCTTCCACCAGTAGAGCCCTTGTCGCGCCGGAGCCATACAGAACGCCCCGACCGAATTCGGTCGGGGCGTTCTCTTGCGGACAAGAAGTGCGATGGCCGGCCGAGATCCACTCCGCAACGTTCGAAGGTCGGCAGTTCGAGTACATCGCCGAGCCGCGGCGTGGCTTCGGCGCGGCCGGGGCGAGATCAGACGACCTCCAGGCTGTCCGGGCCGGGCAGGGCCGGTCGTGGCGACGAGGTCTGCCTCAGGTAGTAGAACGCCGTCGACGCGATGTCGTCCTGGAGCGGCAGGTACCGCCGTCCGGAGCGCCAGCCGAGCGCCTGGATCGTGACGCGCAGGTCGGACTCGAAGCGGATCGGATCCATGACGTGCCAGCGGTACATCCCGAACCGCTGCTGCGAGCGGTAGAGGCCGTCCGGTCGCAGCACCTGTGGGAGCCCCAGGAACGGCGTCGAGAACGGCGTGTAGCCCTGGCCCGGCAGGTCGAAGTTCCAGGCGCCGCCAAAGTAGTCCTCCGTTCCGGTCCCGCAGATCGTCGGGAACTCCCGGTCGCCGTCGAGGTAGAACTTGATCTCGCCCTCGCCCCACCAGCCGCTGTTGTTCACGCCCCAGGCGAGGTACGTGCCGACATAGTGGCCGGTCCCGAGCAGGTCGCCGACCAACGTGTGGACGGAGCCGTATGGCAGCGGGTTCGAGCGCCGCCACTGGGCGTGGAAGTAGGCCAGGTCGTCCGGCACCTCGGTCAAGGCGTAGTTGATCTGGTAGTAGACGATCGCGTCCTCGGAGGGAATTGACGGGGGCGGCGGGTCACCGATGGGGACGTTACCGGCCTCGGCGCGGTGCTCGAGCGTGATCCGAGCGCCGCTCCGGAACGGCATCTCCCAGAAGCAGTTCATCCCGCCGTTCGGGTTGACGGCGACCGGCAGCGAGCTGACCTGGGCGAACTGCGACCAGCCGTTGCAGAAGAAGTCGCCGAGCGGGACCTCGACGGCCGGCGCCGGGTCGCCGTCCCAGAAGAAGCGCAGCACCAGGCGACGCCAGTTGACGTCGTGGGTGGTGATCCAGATCTGCTGGATTGCGCCGGCGCCGGCGATCTCGGCCAGGGTGGCCGTTGCGCCGGGGGCGATCCGGATGCTCGGCGAGACCTTCCACCCCTGCCCCAGGTCGCGGGCGGCCTCGGCGCCGGTGCCCTCGGTGGCCATGCCGCCTCGCCCCTTCTCGCCGCCGAAATTCTCGGGGCTGATCGAGCGGGTCTGGGCGCGCGCGATGCGCGCCAGGTTGCCGAGGCTCATGTCGAGGCCGTTGAACTCTGCCACCTTCGTGCTCCTCCGCCGTCAGATCGAGGTGAACGCCGGGCCGTCGTCCCACCGGGCATAGGCGTCCGCACGCAAGTGGCGCCTCGTGGCCCGGATCTGCGCCCCGGGGGAAGGTACCAGGGCAACCCCCGCCATCCACGCGCGATCAGCCGAGGGACGAAGTCGTATCGGACGACGTCTCGGTGCCAGCCGTCACCCAGCGGGCGAGCACCGCGGCGAGGTCGTCGGGGCGGACCGGCTTGCTCAGATAGTCGTTCATCCCGGCCGCCAGGCACCGGTCACGGTCGCCGTGCGCACGGCGACCGTGACCGGTGCCTGGCGGCCGGGATGAAC
>Ga0075430_100006256_pt1 | contig 10043 bp, 5 predicted proteins | sample RhiMetdeltSRZDD4_FD_75294 | JGI IMG/M metagenome (GOLD analysis project Ga0075430, IMG submission 75294) | Populus rhizosphere microbial communities from Tennessee, USA - Rhizosphere MetaG P. deltoides SRZDD4 | ecosystem: Host-associated > Plants > Roots > Rhizosphere > Soil | place: USA...
CACAGTGGCATGGCCGCCACATTAGGACGGGGTCCCGACGGAAAGGCGCAATGTGAGGTCGGATTCGTGCACGCACAGCGCCGCCCGTCCGGGACAGTCCGCACAGAGCGCGAAATGCGGTTCGGCGGACGGCTCGAAGCGGCCCTCGACGACGCCGCGCGCGAGCCCCAGCAGCTCGTGCTCGAGGCCCTCCAGATCCGCCGCCTCGTACACCGCCACGGCCGGCTCGTCCGGCCGCTCGAGGTAGCAGTGGACCACCTCGACACGCTCCGCGCCCGCCTTCAGGGCGGCGAGAGCGTAGACGAGCCGTTGAGTCGAGTACGACTGCGCCGTCAGGGTCTCCGGGTCGAGCTCGCCGAGGGGATTGCTCTTCCAGTCGACCACCAGCGTCTTCGCGCCTTCGTCCGCGTGAACGTCCACCACGCCGTTGATGAGCAGGCTGCGATTCCCTATCTCGAGCGTGAAGGCGAACGGCAGCTCGGTGCGCACGCGCCGCGCAGCGGCGATGCGCTGGCGCAGCTCTGAGCCGGCGAGCCGCTGGACCATGTCGCGCACGTCATCGACATCGGCGGGCAGAGCGTCCATGCCGTGCATCTCGATCGCTGCAGCCACGTCTGCGTCGCTCGGAACGAGCGGGCGCTCGAAGTCGAGCCGCTCGAGCAGCCCGTGGACGACGGTTCCGCGTAGCAGGGCGCCGATGCCGGGCTCGGCCGCCGGCTCGCCCCCGGCCGGCCGCTCGACCGGGGTGAGGCGGAGCGCACGCTGGAGGTAGAAGCGGTACCCGCAGCGCCGGTAGTCCTCGAGCCCGGAGTAGCTCAGGCGGCTCACGGGGAGTGCGCGCGGTGCCGGCAGCATGCCGAGCTCCAGCAGCGGCTGCTCGTAGCCCGGCGGCTCCTCGCGCTCGGGTGCGCGTGGCGTGCGGTCCGCGGCCGGCAGCACCTCGTCGATCGTGGTCGGCGTGCAGAGCGTCCAGCGAACGGCCACGTCGCGGTCCTCGCGGCTGTCGACGTGGATGCCGTGCGCCCCGTCCGTGGGCAGGTCCGCGCAGAACCCGCGCCAGATCCAGCGCATCGGCTCGGCGAGCTCCGACGGGTCCGGGCGCTTGGCGAGGTCGGTGGCGCCGCTCAGGACTAGGTGCTCCTGCGCGCGCGTGACCGCCACGTAGAAGATCCGGCGCTCCTCCTCCTCGGCCGCAACCTTGCCCTCCGCCTTGATGCGCTCGAGGCGCGCGCTGTCCACCGCCCCGCCGCCGAGCCCGGCGAGCCGCAGGCCCACGCTGCCGTCCTCCGAGATCCGCAGCGAGCCGTCGTCGTCGCGGCCGTCCTTGCCGAGATCGGCCAGGCAGACGACCGGGAACTCGAGCCCCTTCGCCCGGTGCACGGTCATCATCCGCACGGCGTCCAGCGCCTCGGCCTCGAGCGGAGCCTCGCCCTCGCGGGTCTGGATGGCGTCGCGCTCCGCGATTGCGTCGATGAAGCCGCGCAGGTTGCGGCCCTCGTCGGCCTCGTACTCGCGCGCCATCCGCATCAGCTTGCGGACGTTCGCCATGCGGCGCGTGCCGCCCGGCAGCGACAACAGGTGCCGGTCGTACCCGGTGAGCGTGACGGCGCGGTCGATCAGGGTCTCGAGCGAGACCTGTCCCGCGATCCTGCGCTCGGCCTCGAAGCGGTCGGCAAACGCGGTCAGGCGCCGCCGGTCCTCGGCGGGGAGCTGCTCGAGCAGCTCGGGGTCGGCCTCGCCGCGGTCGCGCCCGAGCGCCGCGCTAAGGGCCCACCAGGGGTCGCGCCCGGAGCGCCGCGCTCGCAGCGCGATCAGGGAGACGGCGTCAAGCGACAGCCCCGCCAGCGGCGAGGCGAGGATGGAGTAGACGGCGAGCCCGTCGAGCGGGTTCGCCAGCGCCGCGAGCCAGTGGCGCAGGTCCATCACTTGCTGCTGACCCCAGTAGCCGCGGCCGCCGACCACGTGCACAGGTATCCCGCGCTCGTCGAGCGCGCGCTCGAAGAGGCCCATCGCGGTGGTCGCACGGAAGAGCATCACCACGTCGCCGTACGACCACGGCCCCTCGCGTGTGAGCTCGTCCACCCGCTTCGCGAGCAGCCGGGCCTCGGCGGCGCGCCACGGGGGCGCCGCGTGCATGGGCTCCCCGAACGGGTCGGGCTCGCTCGCCAGCAGGTCGTCCCAGCAGCCCCTCGTCCTGTCCACCACGAGCAGCTCGACACAGGGCGACGTACGCGGCTTCGGCTCGCGCGCGCCGGGCGCCTCGCGCAGCGGCTCGAAGCGCTCGCCCCAGGTGCGCTCGAAGGCGAGGTCGATCGCGTCGAGGATCTCCCCGCGCGAGCGGAAGTTCACGGTGATGCTCTCCGCCCGGCCGCCGGCCTGCGCCCGCTCCCAATGCTTCCGGAACACACCGACGTCGGCGTGCCTGAAGCGGTAGATCGACTGGTTCTCGTCGCCGACCCTGAACAGGTTGCCGCGCGCAAGCAGTTCGAGCAGCTCGTTCTGGAGCTCGTTGGTGTCCTGGAACTCGTCCACCAACACGTGCTCGAAGCGCGACGAGTACGCCTCGCGCAGACCCTCGTGCCGGGCGAGCAGGTCGCGTGAGATCAGCTCCAGGTCCTCGAAGTCGAGGCCGGAGCGCTCGCGCTTGAGCCGCTCGTAGCGGTCGCCGTAGAGCTCCAGCAGCGCCCGCAGCATCGTGTGGTCGCGGTGCTCGCGCTCGGCCACCTCGAAGGTCCGATGTGCGGCCAAGGCGTCCCGGTACTCGTCGCAGGCCGGCGTGGCGAGCGCCTTCGCCTTGCCGCCCTTGAGGGCCGCGCGGCTCTCGATGCAGTCGATCGCCTTCGCCACCGTGGCGGACGGCGGCGCCACCGCGAGCTCCGCCAGGGCGCTCTGCGCGGCCGCCTCGAGTCGCTCCTGCTCGCCGGCCGGGCGCGGCGGAAGCGTCTCCTCCAGGCGAGGGTGGCGCTGGCCGCGACTGCGCAGGTGCGAGTACGCCGTGCGCACCATGTCGCGCAGCGGATCCGGCCTGTAGGCGGCCACCATCTCGATCCGCTCGGAGTCGGAGCCGTCGCCCATGAACTCCTCGAGCGCGCCGTCGAACGCATCCGCCGCGAGCCGCTCGGACTCGAGCTCGTCTACCACGCGGAAGTCGGGGTCGATCCCCGCGCTCAGGGAGTGCGCGCGCAGCACCCGCGAGCAGAACCCGTGGATCGTCGAGATCCACGCGCTCTCCGACGCGCGCGCCTCCTCCCGGCGCCCGAGCTCGAGGAAGCGCCGCCGCACCCGGGTCCGCATCTCCGCGGCGGCCTTCTCGGTGAAGGTGATGGCGAGTATCGACTCGACGCCCACCTCGTCCTCCGTCACAGCCCTAACGAAGCGCTCCACCAGCACCGTCGTCTTGCCGGTGCCCGCCCCGGCGCGCACGAGCAGCGAGCCGTCGCGGCGCTCCACGGCGCGCTGCTGCTCTGGCGTCAGCTCGGTCACCGGTCGCTCCTGCAGATGGACGGGTACTTGCAGCCCCCGTTCCAGTCGCAGCTGTCCGGCCGCGAGCAGATCTCCCCGTTACGCATGCGCGCGTCCGTCTCGCGGATGCGCTCGAGCGCCCAGTCGAGCTTGGCCCGGAACGCCTCGGAGCTCAGCCGGTCGTTGTCGAAGTAGCCGCTGCCCAGCTCCTCCACGTCGGCGGCCACCATCCCGCGCGGGCGCGGGTCGTCGCTCGCCAGCGCCACGTACACGCCGCCCGCGGCGCGCAGGCCGAGCAGTCGCTCCACGACGAGCATGTAGAGCGCCGCCTGGAAGCGGTTCTCGGGCTCCCAACTCGCCACCTTGTAGCGGTCGACGCTGCGGCCGGTCTTGTAGTCGATCACGAGCGCCATGCCGTCGTTGACGTCCACACGGTCGATGCGCCCGCGGAGCCGCAGGCCGCCCTCGATCTCGACCGGCTCGCCGCCCTCGCCGAATCCGAACTCGAGCTCGAGCTCGGCCGGCTCGAACCGTGTGTCCGAGTCGGCCTCCGAGCGCAGGTAGCGCAGCAGGTCGAACTCGAGCCGGCGCGCGGCGGCGCGCACGCGCGTCTGCTTCGGAGACAGCCTGAACTCGGAGCGGCGGTCGCGCAGCTCCTCGACCAGGATGCGCTCGGCATCCGCAAGGTTGGCGTGCGTCACGCGCCGCGTGCCGGTCTCCTCGCGCAGGCGGCGGTAGGTGTGCTGAAGCACCTCGTGCGCGTACGACCCGCGCACCATCGCCTCTGGGTCGGGCGCCAGCTCGTCCGGCTTCAGCAGGTCCTCCACCAGCCACTTCACGGGGCAGTCGGCGAAGTGCTCGAGCGCGCCGGCGGAGACGGCTTCGCGCGCGGCGAGGTGGTCGCGCAGCGGCTCGGCCGTGAGCTGGCCGGGGGGCGGCTCCGGGCGCCGCGGGCCGGCGGCCGCGTGGGCGCGGTCGAGCTCGGCCGCGGTGGGCGCGTCCTCGGCCGACCAGGTCACGTCCGAAAGCGAGCGAGTGCGCAGCTCCGCGTCGTCTTCGAGCAGGTCACGGACGTCGTCCACGAAGTACGACTCGGCCTGTGGGTTGCCCTCCTCGTCGCTCGAGCGCGAGCTGAGCACCAGCAGGCGCTCGGCTCGCGAGGCGCAAACGTAGAAGAGGTAGCGCTCGCGGTCGAGCCGATCCTCGCGCACGGGCAGCACGAGCCCGCTCGCGGTGGCAATCGCGCTGCGGTCCTCGTCCGACAGGAACGGCTCCGGCGAGGCGCCGCGCGGGAACTCTCCCTCCTGGAGCCCGCACGCGAAGACGACCTCGAAGCGGCGAGCGCGGATGGCCTCGGGCGTGGCCACCTGCACGCGATCGGGCTGCGGCCGCTCGCCGATGTTCACCTCGAGCTGGTCGAGCACGCGCAGCACCCGAGTGGGGTCCACGCGCTGGCGCCCCAGCACGGCGCGCAGCTCGGCGAGCGCCTTCTGCGCTTCCCTCAGCGCACGCGCCTCGTCGAGCTGCGGTCCGCTCAGCACGGCGGCGGTGCGCTCGTACGGAGCCGCGAACAGCCGCACGAGCCGCGCCTCCAGCTCCGCCACGAAGGCCGCCGTGTCGCGGGCCCGCGCGAGCCTGTCGAGCTCCTCGAGCTTCCAGTGGTCGCGCTCCCAGAGAGCGCGTGCCTGCTCGGCGCGGTGTGCTCCCTCCTTGCGGACGTCCGCCTCGAGCCGGTCCGCGAGTCCGGGCACCCGAAGCAGCCCCGGCGTGCGGAGGTACGTGAGCAGGTCATCGGCCGTGCCCGCCGGTGTGGCGCTGCGGATCAGCGCCAGCAACCCACGACCGAGAGCGCTGTGGCCGAAGGGCAGCTTGCGGTCGATCGAGTACGGGATGCCGTAGGCGCCGAAGACCTGTTCGAGCAGGGATGAGTAGCGCACGGGGTTGCGGAAGACCACGGCCACGTCGCCCGGCTCGACGCCCGACCGCAGGAGCTCGAGGATCCGCGCGGCGGCGAGCTCCACCTCGGCGCGCTCGCCTCCGGCCGAGTGGAAGGAGATGGCCGCGCCCGGGTCGATCCGCGCCCCCGGCTCGTCCTCGAACAGGAGCCGCTCGACGTGGTGGAGCGCCGCGCGCGACTCCGCTGCGTAGTGCACGTCGACCGGCGCGAGCTCCTGCTCCTCCGCGCCCAGCGCGAGCAGCTCCTGGTGCAGCGTCGCAACGGCCTTGAACGCCCGGCGTCCGGGCTCGAACGGGAGCGAGACGGTGACGTCGGCCCCCGTGACGTTCGCGATCGTGTCCAGCGCGTCGAGCTGGAGCCTGTCGAAGTCGTCGAAGCCGTAGGCGAACACCGGCGTCCGCCCCCAGGCGTCGCGCGCGTCGCGCAGCGCGTCGAGCGCCCGCCACCCGAACAGCTCCTCGTCCGCGAGCCCCGCCGTGTCGAGGCCGTCCCGGTACGCGCGGTAGACAGCGGCCACCTCGTCGGCGTAGGCGCGTCGCGGGCCGTCGCCGGCCCACCTGCGCAGGGCGGCCGTGAGCCGCGGCGGGTCCACGCGCGTGCGCCCGAGCTCGGTCACGAAGCGCGCGGCCGCGCGTGTGAATCCAGGCTGGGACGCGGACTCCGCGAGCACGCGGAGGTCTGCGCGCCGCACCGCCTCCTCCACGATCAGCTCGCGCTGGAAGTCCGAGGCCACGGGCTGGCCGTAGCCAACCCTCGCCGCGATCTCCTCGAACAGCCACTTGAAGCGCAGCACTCGGGCGCCGAAGACCGCGCCGCGCTCCGCCAGCTCGCGCTGGGCATGCTCCACGTCGCCGAGGGTCGGCACCACCAGGATCGGCTCGTCGTCGAGCCGGGCGCGCAGGCCGCCCAGCACCTCGCCCGCCTTGGCGGCGTTGGCCGGGCCGGTTACGAGTCGGAGTGGCACACGGAGATAGTCGCTACTCCACCGGATCGCCTGCGAGGACGCCCTTCGCGGCCGCCGCCTCGAGCGCCCCCAGGAAGCGCTCCGCCGGCAGCAGCACGGGCGTCTCCTGCAGCTCCCAGCCCCGGTTCGGGCGCATTATCCAGCGGGCGATGCGCAGGCGCTCGTCGTCCAGGCGCTCCACCCGGAGCTCGTCGCGCAGCTCGCCAGAGCGCCCCGGGCTGGCACCGTGCCCGCCCACCGCGGGCTCGCCCCGCCAGTCGAGCTCGGGATCGGCGAGCAGACCCTGCTCCGCCGCCGAGCTGAGCAGCCCGGCCAGGTCCTCGAGCGCCACGACAGGCGCGTCCTTGACCAGCTGGCCGGCGTTCCAGGCGGCGAGGCGGAGGCCCCCGGGCACCTTCTCCAGCCGCACTTCGCGGCCGTCGTCGTAGGGGCCGGCTGCGGCGAACGGCCCGCTCGAGACTCGTGTCGCTCCGGCGGCCTGCACGCGGCCCTTGGGGCTGGAGCGGCTGCCGGCGCGGGCGCTCGGCCGTGGACGGCGCTCCGGCTTGCGGTTCGGATCGAGGACGGTGCCCTTGGAGCAGATCGGACACTCGGCGACGAATCGGTTGTGGCGACAGAACAGCGACACGCGGCAGCTCTGAATCTAGCGGCCTGACACCATGCCCCCGATGCGGACCGCGGTTATCTCGGACCTGCACCTCGGCGGCCTGGCCGGGCACGACGTCGCACGCGAGGGCGCGGAGCGCGACGCGCTCGTGGCCGCTGTCAGCGATGCCGACAGGCTCGTCCTGCTGGGCGACGTCGTCGAGCTGCGGGAGCGTCCCCTCGCCGACTCGCTGGAGGTGGCCCGCCCGGTGATCGAGCAACTCGGCCGCGCGCTGGCCGGCCGCTCGGTCGTGCTCGTGCCCGGCAACCACGACCATGCATTCGCCGAGCCGTGGCTCGCCGGCCTGCGCCTCGACGCTCGCGGCCTGCCGACCGAGACCGAGTGGCCCGTCGGGCCGGGGGACGGCGCCGCGGGCCGGCTCGCCGAGTGGATGCCCGACGTGGAGCTCAGCCTCGCGTACCCCGGGCTGCACCTGCGCGAGGGGGTCTACGCGACGCACGGCCACTACCTCGACCTCCACCTCACGGTCCCGCGGCCCGAATCGCTCGCGGCGTCGGCGATGGCACGTCTGACCGGCCGCGGCAGGTCGTCGCGGTCGGCCGCGGACTACGAGGCGATCCTCGGTCCGCTGTACGCCTTCTACGCGGGGCTGGCGCAGGGCGCCTCGCCGGCGTCGCTGTCGCGGGGCAGCGGCATCTCGCGCCAGGTCTGGAAGCGCGCCAGCGGCAACGGGCGCCCCGCGCTGGCCCGCTTCCTGCTCGGCCGAGTCACGATCCCGGGAGCGGTGGCCGCGCTCAACGGCCTGGGCTTCGGCCCCTTCCGCGCCAGGCTCACCGGCGAGGAGCTGCGACGGGCCGGCCTGCTGGCCATGGCGCGTGTGGCGGAGGTGCTTGCACCGGGCGCCGAGCACGTGATCTTCGGCCACACCCACCGCCCCGGCCCGCTGCCCGGGGACGAGCAGGCGGAGTGGACCACCCTCTCCGGCACCCGGCTCTGGAACACGGGCAGCTGGCTCTACGAAGGCGCCTTCGTAACGGCCGGCAGCGAGAGCCCGTACTGGCCCGGGACGGTGCTCATCCTGGAGGACTCGGGGCCGCCGCGGCTTGAGAACGTGCTCCGGTCGGTGGACGAACTACGGCAGTGACGGGAGCCGTTCCGGCGGCGCCAGCCGAAGCTCAACTAGGCGGGCTTCAGCGGCCAGATCAGCGTGTCCTGCCGCGCGCTGAAGTGAAGTAGCGGCTCGCCCTCGAGGCGGACGCCGATCTGGTCGGCCATCCCCTGCGCCTCCAGATCGCCCTCGGCGGGCTGGAGCGGCCACGGTGGGTGGTGGATGTCCACTCGCAGTGGTCGGCCCTGCTCGTCGACGACGTACGCGCAGTAGCGCTCGGCGAGCCAGCGCGCGAGCTGATCGTCGCTCCGCCCGTCGAGCGGGCCGTAGGAGCCGCGGAATCGCGCCGCGGGTCCCGACGAGTCGATCCGCTCGCTCTCGTAGTCGATGCGCGAGCCGACCCGCTCGGCCCGCATGCGCGCGTGGAAGTACGGCAGGCGGTACAGCCGCCTCGCTGCGATCACCGCGGCGCGGCGCGCGGCATCGAGGCTGAAGAAGTAGACGCCGGGCTTGCCGTCGAGCTCGACGTACGTGCGCACGTTGAGCTCGGGGAAGCGGGACAACCAGGGCAGCGGCGGCGTGCCGCGCAGCCGCACGCCGGTCACGACGAAGGGCGTGACGCCGAGCCAGGCGCTTCCGTCCTCGTAGAGGTGGAGCGGCAGGGCAGGAGGCATGAGCCGCCGCAGCTCGTGGGCCGGCACCCGCCAGTGCGCGAAGAGCAGGTCGCACCAGGTCTGGCCCTGCAACCAGGGTCCGTCGGGCAGCGGCCACGGCCGGTGCCCCTGTTCCTCAAGCGTGCGCCGCTGCAGCGCGATCGTGCCGGGCACCGTTCGCAGATACCCGCGCGCGGAGCGCGTACGCCCCCTCGTCGAACTCACGGGTGCGGTGGCGGAAGGGCCAGGTGTATGTCGGCCACAGCGCGGAGTTGTGGCCGTTGCGGTCGATGTAGTAGCTCTGGCAGCCGCCCGACACCCAGACCGTGCCCTCGGTCATACGGTCCAGCTCGGCGTTGTACGCCGCCTGCGCCTCGGGCCGGACCTCCACGGTCGCCGCACCGTTGCGACGCAGCGTGCGCAGGGCGTCCAGCACGTAGTTGATTTGCGACTCGATCATGAACACGATCGAGGTGTGGCCCAGGCCCGTGTTCGGTCCGACGAGGAAGAACAGGTTCGGGTAACCGGCCACGGTCGTGCCCTTGTAGGCCTGCATGCTGCCGCCCCAGACCTCGGCGAGCGTGCGGCCGTCGCGCCCGCTGACCCGGTTTGCGATCGGCACGTCGGTCACGTGGAAGCCGGTGCCGTAGATGATCGTGTCGACCTCGCGCTCGCTGCCATCCTCGGCGACGACCGAATGCGGCCGGATCTCCCTGACGCCGCCGGTGACCACCTCGACGTTGGGCTTCGCGAGGGCGGGATACCACTCGTCGGTCGGCAGGATGCGCTTGCAACCCATGCGGTAGTCGGGCGTGAGCTTCCTACGGAGCTCCGGGTCCTCGATCTGGTCGCGGAGGTGCTTCATCGGAATGCGCTCCAAGAGCTTCCTCACCGCCCGGTGGCGGAACTGGAGCACGAACAGCTCGCGCGCCCAGTAGATCCCGGCCCTCATCGCCAGCTGCGCCGGCGGGAAGAGCCGGTATAGCGCGCGCTCCCAGCCCTTCAGCGGGCGGTTGCGGTGCGGGATCACCCACGGCGCCGTCCGCTGGAAGATATGCAGCTTGGCGACCTTCGGCTGGATCTCCGGCACGAACTGGATCGCGGAGGCTCCCGTGCCGATCACGGCCACGCGCTCGCCGTCGAGCCTGTGGTCGTGGTCCCACTGGGCCGAGTGGAACGACGTTCCCTCGAAGCTGTCGATGCCCGGAACTGCGGGCAACGACGGGTCACTGAGCGGGCCCTGGGCTGCGATCAGAACGTCGGCCGTCATTGCCTCGTTTGATGTCTCGATC
>Ga0075430_100006259_pt1 | contig 10040 bp, 11 predicted proteins | sample RhiMetdeltSRZDD4_FD_75294 | JGI IMG/M metagenome (GOLD analysis project Ga0075430, IMG submission 75294) | Populus rhizosphere microbial communities from Tennessee, USA - Rhizosphere MetaG P. deltoides SRZDD4 | ecosystem: Host-associated > Plants > Roots > Rhizosphere > Soil | place: USA...
GGCCCCGCCAACGTGAGTGTCATCCTGAAGGGCTATCGCCTGCGCTATGCGCCGAATTCGCCCTGAACGCGGCGTGACGCTGATCGAGCTGGTGATTGCGATGGTGCTCGTCGGCATCATCGTCGCCGCCGTCGCCTTCTTCCTGAACCCGCTGCGCCAGAGCACCGACCTGGCGCTGCGCGCCGAGCTCAGCGACATCGCGAACAATGCCTTGCAGCGCATCGGCCGCGACGTGAAGCTCGCGCTGCCGAACAGCGTGCGCAGCAGGACCTCCGGCGGCGTCGTGTACCTGGAGTTTCTCGCCTTGCGCACGGGCGGGCGTTATCGCGCCGGCGGCGACGGCCCGGCGGGCGGCGCCGATTGTCCGGACGATGGCTCGGGTTTGCCGGGCAGCGACCAGCTGGCTTTCGGCGCCGCGGACACCTGCTTCAAGACGATCGGCAAGCTGTCGGAAGCGATCGTCGCCAACAGCGACGATCTGGTGCTTTTCAACCTCGGGCCGGATCCGCTGGGAGTGGACCCGGCCGGCTTTCCCGACCAGAACGCATACGCCGCGGCGGCGGCCAATCGTGTACGCATCACGGCAGTGGATACCTCGGAAGCCAACCGCGACCGCCTGGCTTTCAATGCCAAGACCTTCGTTGCAGAACGGCATGATTCACCCGGCAAACGATTTTTCGTCGTGTCCGGCGCGGTGAGCTATGTCTGTGACCCTGCCGCCGGCACCATCACCCGGCGCTGGGGCTATACCGAATCGCCGCTGCAGCCGGTCAGTTTTTCCGACGGTAGCGCCGCGCCGATCGCGGAGAACGTGAGCGCCTGCGTTTTCGACTACAACTCCAGCGTTGGCCCGCAACTGGGTCTGCTCACGCTGCGCATCACCCTGCAGCGCGCGCTGTTCGGAGGCGCCAGCGAAACGGTGAGCCTGTACCACGCAGTTCACGTGAACAACGCGCCATGAGGCCGGTCGCCGGACGCGCCAGGGGCTTCGCGCTGATCCTCGCGCTGTTCCTCATCGTGTCGCTGGCGGCGATCGCCGGTTACCTGCTCACGGTGTCGAACGCGCAGGTGGAAGCCGGCGTCATGGACGAACAGGGCGCCCACGCCTACCAGGCAGCGCGCGCGGGTCTCGAATGGGGCGCGTACCAGGTGTTGCGGGCATCCAATTGCCCGCCGGGGCCCACGACCATGAGCATGTCGTTCGCCTCGGGCATCCGTGCCTCTGTGACCTGCACCGCATTTGTCCCGGAGTCCGAAGCGGGGGTGACGGTCAATACCTTCCGCATCACCTCGACCGGGTGCAATGACGCGGCTGGCTGCCCGGGCACGGCGGTTCCGGGGTACGTTGAACGCCAACTGCAGCTGACCGTCGCCAACTGATGCCGGGAACTGTCAGGATTGGATAAAAAGCAAATATCGTCCTTTACAGAAAACGCATTGACAACAAGCCTTTATTGATTTATTTTCAAGTTAAATCAGCAAGTTGGGGCGAGGGCAGGGATGAAATGGCCGTTTACGCGCAACGCACGTGAACCGGGCTGGCTCGCGATTGGCCTGCATCCCGGCGAGTTGAGCTATGTGCACGGCCGATTCATGCCGGGCGCGGCTTCGGTGATCGAGAAGTGCGGCACGCGCAGCTTGGAAGGAGATTACGGCGGCGCGGAGCGGGTGGCGAAAGAGCTCGGCTTCGGCCGCTACCAGTGCTCGACCTTGCTTGCCCCCAGCGACTACCAGATGCTGATGGTGGACGCGCCGAATGTGCCGCAGCCGGAGCTGAAGACAGCGATCCGCTGGCGCATCAAGGACATGCTCGACTACCGCGTCGAAGACGCGACGGTGGACCTGCTCGCCGTGCCGCCCAACCCCGCGGGCGCGGAGCGCGCGCAGTCCATGTATGCGGTGACCGCGCGCAATGAGGTGATCCAGGCCTGCATCGGCCGCTTCGACGCGGCACGCATTCCGCTGGCGGTGATCGACATCCAGGAAACCTCGCAGCGCAACGTCGCAGCACTGTTCGAGCGCGACGAGCGCGGCCTGGCGATGCTCCACCTCGGGCGCGACCAGGTGCTGCTGACGATCAACTTCCACGGCGAGCTGATGCTGGCGCGGCGCATCGAGGTCGGGATGCAGGCCCTGACCTCGGCGGGCGGCGCGGCGCGCGAAGAGCTGATGCAGCGCGTGCTGCTCGAGCTGCAGCGCACCTTCGACCATTTCGACCGGCAATTCGCCTATGTGCCGGTCGCCAAGCTGATGCTCGCGCCGGAACCGGAGAACACCGGGCTGCTGGAATACCTCGCCGGCAACCTCGATCTCCCGGTCGAGCGCGCGCGCCTGTCCGCGGCGATCAGTTTCGGTTCGGCGGCGGAGCTCGAGCCGGAGCAGGAGTGGCGCCTGTTCCACCTGATCGGCGCCGCGCTGCGCCACGAGTCCAAGGTGCTGTGAGGCGCGCGGCATGAGCCAGCAGATCAACCTGTACAACCCGCTGTTCCTGCGCAAGGAGAAGTACTTCTCCGCGCGCACCATGCTGCAAAGCATCGGGCTGATCGCGCTCGGCCTCGCGGTCCTGGTTGCCTATGCACTGCTGCAGACGCGCGAACTCGAGCGCGTGTCCGGCGATTACGGCCGCCAGCTGGCCGCGCAACGCGACCAGTTCATCCGCCTCGGCGGGCAGGGGCAGAGCAAGTTGCTGGAAGCGGAGGCCGCGCGGCTCGAGGCGGACGCGCGAATGCGCCGCGCCGTGCTCGAGATGGTGCACGGCGGCGAGTTCGGCAATGCCGACGGCTTCTCGCGTTATTTCGCCGCCTTCGCGCGCCACGCCATGCGCGGCGTGTGGCTGACCGGCTTCAGCGTGGGCGAAAGCGGCAACGAGCTGCAGATCCGCGGGCGCGTGCTGTATCCCGACCTGGTGCCCGCCTACCTCAAGGCGCTGAACGACGAAGACGTGATGCGCGGGCGGCTGGTCACGGAACTCAAGCTCGTGGCCAAGGATGAATCCGCGGCGCGGCGCGGCAACGCGGCTGCCGCCGCGGGGCCGGAGCGCTTCGTCGAGTTCGACCTGTCCGCGCCGCTGCGCGTCGCGGAGCTGGCGAAGCCCGGCGCGGCGAAAGGCAAGCCGTGAACGCCGCCCTGCAGCGTTACGTCGAGCGCATCGACAACGCGACGCTGCGCGAGCGCGCCCTGCTGTTCGCGGCGGCGGCGCTGATCCTGATCTTCATGGTGAACGCCGTGCTGCTCAAGCCGCTGCGCGACACGCAGCGGCGCCTGGGGGCCGAGCTGGCGCAGCGCGAAGTCGAGCTGCGCACCGTGCAGGCCGAACTGCAGCGCCTGGCGCGCACGCGCACCGTGGACCCGGATGCGCGCAACCGCGCGCGCGTCGCGGAACTGCGCGCAGAGCTGGCGGGGCTCGACGCGAAGATCGCGGCCGAGCAGCGGCGCTTCACCTCGCCGCAGCGCATGCGCGCGGTGCTGGAGGAGATGCTCGGGCGCAACCAGCGCCTGCGCCTGCTCGACCTGAAAACCCTGCCGGTCTCGGACCTGTCGTCCCGCGGGCAGGCGGGGCGGCGCGTATTCCGGCACGGCGTCGAACTCACGCTGGCCGGCGGCTATCTCGAGCTGCATGCCTACCTCAAGGCGCTCGAAGGGCTGTCGACGCAGCTGTACTGGGGCCGGGCTGAACTCTCGGTGACGGAGTACCCGGTGGCGACGCTCAAGCTGACCGTATACACGCTCAGCTTCGACCAGGCCTGGCTGGTGGTATGAGCCGCGTCCTGTGCACATGGCTTCTTTGCTGCTTTGCAGGCGTCGCGCTGGCGCAGGCGGCGCCACTTGCCGATCCGACGCGCCCGCCCAATGCGGCGGGGGAGTCCGCGGGCGATGCGGTGGCGCGCTCCGGTCCCCAGCTGCAGTCGGTGCTGATTTCGCCGGCGCGCCGCGTGGCGGTGATCAGCGGCCGGGCGGTGGCGCTCGGCGACAAGTACGGCGACGCCACCGTCGCCAGCATCACGGAGAGCGCCGTGCTGCTGAAGTATGCCGGGCGCAGCGAGACTCTGCGCCTGATTCCCGGTGTGGAGAAACGCGAACGGCGCGCCGCCGATGCGCCGGACCCGGAAAAAGGAACTGCCCAATGAAGCGAACCCTTGCCTGGATTGGCATCACGCTGATGGCCGCCTGCGCCACGCCGCCGCCGCGCCCCACCAGCGTGGATCCCGCGATCAGGGGCGAGGTCGACCAGGCCATTGCCGGCAGCGGCCCGCGCCAGTCGCAGGTGCCGGACCAGGCCCTGCTGCCGCCGCTGCGCATGGAAATGCCTTCCGTGGCGGGCCGCCCGATGGACCCGCGCTTCGACCTGTCGGTGAACGAGGCGCCAGCGGCGCAGGTGTTCATGGCCATCGCCTCCGGCACGCGCTATTCCATGCTGCTCAATCCCGGCGTGAGCGGCACCATCACCGTCAACCTGAAGGACGTCACGGTGCGCGAGGCGCTGGATTCCCTGCGCGAACTCTATGGCTACGACTACCGCATCGACGGCACGCGCATCTTCGTGCAGGCGGCGGGCCTGCAGACCAAGATCTACCGCGTCAATTACCTGATGGGGCAGCGTCGCGGCACCAGCGACTTGCGCGTGCAGTCCGGCTCGCTCGCCGACAATGCCGCCTCCAGCGGCCCGCCGACTCCCACTTCTCAGTCGCAGCCGGTTCCGGGCGGCGGCGGCTCGCAGACCTTCGGCGGCGGGGCCGCCCGCTCGCTCGACAGTACTCGCGTCACCACCAACACGGTGAACGACTACTGGGTCGACCTGCGCGCCGCCCTCGCCACCATCGTCGGCACGGGCAACGGGCGCAGCGTCGTCGTGACGCCGGGATCGGGCGTGGTGATGGTGCGCGCTTTCCCGCAGGAGCTGCGGGCGGTGGAGCACTACCTGCGCGAGACGCGCCTGGTGGTGGAGCGACAGGTGATGCTGGAAGCGAAAGTGATCGAGGTGACCTTGTCCGAAGGCTTCCAGTCGGGCATCAACTGGTCCCTGTTCCGCACGCATGCCAGCCCGCGCGGGGCGATCGGGCAGATCGGCAACGACACGCAGCTGGGCACGAGCAACAGCGGCGTCCCGCTGATCGGCGGCGGCCTGGCGAGCGATCCGGCAGGCGGCATTCTGGCCAGCACGGCGACGCTCGCCGGCAACGCGGGCGCCGTCTTCGGCCTGGCCTTCCAGACCTCCAATTTCGCAGCGCTGCTGCAGTTCCTCGACTCGCAGGGCACCACCCAGGTGCTGTCCAGCCCGCGCATTGCCACGCTCAACAACCAGAAGGCGGTGCTGAAGGTCGGTACCGACGAATTCTTCGTCACCAACGTCTCCACGGTCACCACCACTACCGGCACCAACACGCAGCAGACGCCGACGGTGACGGTGGCCCCCTTCTTCTCCGGCATCATGCTCGACGTCACGCCGCAGATCGACGAGCTGAACAACATCACGCTGCACATCCACCCCTCGATCAGCGAGGTGACCGAGAGCCGCCGCGTGGTGGATCTCGGCGGCACGATCCCCTCGATCACGCTGCCGCTGGCGAGGTCGGCGGTGAACGAGTCCGACACCGTGGTGCGCGTCACCGACGGCAACATCGTCGCCATCGGCGGGCTGATGAGCGTGGACGTGCGCGACGGCCGCACCGGCATCCCCGGCGCGGCGGATGCCAACGTGCTGCTGCGCAATTCGGACCGCCAGGCGCGCAAGCGCGAGATCGTGATCCTGCTGAAGACCACCGTCATCCGCAACGACGACAGCTGGGGGCAGGACCTGCGCGAGACGCGCGAGCGGCTGGAGCGGTTCATCCCCGAGCGCCCGGCGCAGGGTCCGCGCCCGCAGTGAATTACCTCAGGCACTTCGGCCTGCGCGAGGCGCCGTTCGGCATTACGCCCGACACGAGCTTCTTCTACGCCTGCCGCAGCACGCAGGAAGCGCTGAACACGCTGCTGATCGCCGTGGGCAACGGCGAAGGGTTCATCAAGATCACGGGCGAGGTGGGGACCGGCAAGACCCTCCTGTGCCGCAAGTTCCTCGCCACGCTGGACGCGTCCTGGGCCAGCGCCTACATCCCCAACCCGGACCTCGAGCCGCGCGCGCTGGTGCAGCAGATCGCCGAGGAACTGGGCGTGCGGGTCGAGCCCGGCGTGGACCAGCACCACCTGCTCAAGGGCATCACCCGCGTGCTGCTCGACAACGCGCGGCAGAAGCGGCGGGTGGTGCTGTGCATGGACGAAAGCCAGAGCATGCCGCTGGAAACGCTGGAAACCCTGCGCCTGCTCACCAACCTGGAAACGGAGAAGCGAAAGCTCCTGCAGGTGGTGCTGTTTGGCCAGCCCGAGCTTGACCGCAAGCTCGCCTCGGAATCGATCCGCCAACTGCGCCAGCGCATCACCTTCCAATACCGTCTGCGCGGGCTCGATCGCGAGGAGATCGGCGCCTATGTCGAGCACCGCCTGGCAATCGCTGGCCACGCCGGCGCGCCGCTGTTTGACGCCGGCGCCCTGCGGGCGCTGCACCGGTCAAGCCGCGGCGTGCCGCGGCTGGTCAACATCCTCGCCCACAAGGCCATGCTCCTGGTGTTCGGCGAAGGCGGCCGCTGCGCCTCCCGCCGCCACGTGCAGGCGGCGCTCGCCGACACGCCCGCGGCGGTCACGGCGCGCGCATGGTGGTGGCAGCGGCTCAGAACCGGCCGCACCGCAGACTCGCCGTCGCGATGAGCCTCATCAACAAGATGCTGCAGGAGCTCGATCGCCGGCATGCCGGGGGGGCTCCGCAGGGGCAGGTGCCGCATCCCGCGGTGCGCGCCGTGGAGATCGCGCGCAGCGGCCAGGAATGGTTCTGGCGCGTGATCGCGGCGCTGATGCTGATCGCGGCGGTGTGGACCCTGTGGGTGGTCTACCAGCTGCAGCCGCGTTCCGTCGCCACGGATCTCGCCTATCGCGCGGCGGAGAACAGCCGCCGGCGCGCGGCCCCTTCGCCGGCCCCGGCACCGGTGGCTGCAGCGAGCGTGCCCGCGCCCGCGGCCGCTGCGCCCGCAGCGCCCGCTGCGGCCGTGGCTGCACCGGCGCCGGAGAAGCTGACCAAGCCGATCGAGACCCTGAAGCTGGCCCTGACCATCGATACGCCGCTCGCGACGCGCGCGGCGCAGCCGCGCAAAGCGGAGCCGGTGCCCGCAGCGCGCGTCGCCGGCGTGCCGCCGCCCGCCCGGCCCGCCGCCGCACGCGTGGAAAAACGCCCGCTCACCGGTTCGCCCGCGGAGCGCGCGGAAATGGAGTACCGGCGCGCCGCATTGCTGCTGGAACGTGGACGCGTCGCCGATGCGGAATCGGCCCTGCGCGCCGCGCTCGATGCGCACCATGCGCACCAGGCGGCGCGCCAGACCCTGATCGCTCTCCACATCGAACAGGGACGCATCGATGACGCGCGCCGGCAGTTGCAGGAAGGGTTGGCGGTCAACCCGGCGTATACGCCCTTCGCCGTGGCGCTGGCGCGCATCCACGTCGACCGCCGCGAGTACACGGCGGCGCTGGAAATCCTGGAGCAGGCGAAAGCCGCCGGACAGGCCAGCGCGGATTACCACGCGTTGCACGCGGCGATCCTGCAGCGCATGAGCCGCCACAAGGAGGCCGCGGATGCCTACCGCAAGGCCCTGGGGACCGGCGCGCAGAGCGGCGCGACCTGGGTCGGGCTGGGGATTTCGCTGGATGCGCTGGGCAGCAGGCCCGAAGCGGCGGAAGCCTTTCGCCGCGGCGTCGCCGCCGGCGCGCTCGCCGAGGAAGTCCGGGCGTACGCGGCTCAGCGCATACGCCAGCTGCAGTAGTCAGGCGGCGTTCGAGGCGCCTTCGCCGACCTGCTCCAGCCGGTAGCCGTAGTTGTAGATCGGCACCACCCGGAATCCGGTTTCGCTGCGCAGGTCCAGCTTCTTGCGCACCTGGCTCACGTGCGTGTCTACCGTGCGCGTGACCAGGTCGCCGCTGCGGCCCCAGACCGCTTCCTGCAAATGGCTGCGCGACAGCAGCCGGCCGAGGTTGCGGAACAGCACGACCGTCAGCTCGAACTCCTTCGGCGTGAGTTCGACGCGCTCGCCGTTGCGGCGGATCTCGCCGCGCTGCACGTCGATCTCGAACGGCGGGAACGACAGGCGCTTTTCCTCCTCGCGCGGATACGCGCGGCGCAGCAGCGCGTGCACGCGGGCCAGCAGCTCCTGGCGGCGCGCGGGCTTGACCATGTAGTCATCGGCGCCGTTCTCCAGGGCGAACACGATGTCCTGCTCGGAATCCCGCACCGTCACGAACAGCACCGGAGCCTGCTTGGACACGTTGCTGCGCAGCCACATCAGCACGTCGGCGCCGGAGACGTCGGGCACCTGCCAGTCCAGGACGAACAAATCGAAACTCTCCCGCCCGGCGTGCTTCATGGCCTCGCGGCCGCTGAGGTAGCCGTGGACGTCGTGGCCGTCGTCGGTCAACCAGCGCTTGAGCAGGGCCAACTGGTCCGGATCGTCTTCGAGAATGGATATCCGCACGCTGCGTACTCCTCCCCGCGGCAATGATACTGCGTCGTCCAGCCGGCCCCAAGCGGCGGTATGGCAGAATTCCCGCTCTCCCGGAGACCCCATGCGCATCGCCCTGCTGGGCGGCGGCACCATCGCCCGCCTCGTACTGGAACACATCGGACGCGGAGATCTTCCGGGCATCGAGGTCATCGGCGTCGCCGGGCGCGGCGCAAGCTCGCGCGGCGCGGCCCTGGCGCGCGCCCACGGCGTGCCGTTCGTCGTCGGCTGCGGCGAGCTGCTCGCGCTGCGCCCGCAGGTGATCGTCGAGGCCGCTTCGCACGAGGCCGTGCGCGCCCACCTGGTGGAAATGCTGGACGGGGGGGTCGGCGTCATCGTGCTGTCGGCGGGCGCTCTGGCCGACGACCGGCTGCGTGCGCGGGCCGAGGCCGCCGCCCGGCGCACGGGCGCGCAGCTTTGCGTGCCCTCAGGCGGCATCGGCGGTCTCGATGCGCTCAAGGCCGCGTGCGCAGCGGGGGTGGACGGGGTGAGCATCCAGGTGGCCAAGCCGCCGGCGGCCTGGAAGAACATCGCTTATGTCGAGGCGTTGGGCGTCGATCTGGATGCGCTCAACGGGCCGCGCACCCTGTTCAAGGGCGCCGCGCGCGAAGGCGTGCCGCATTTCCCCCAGAACGTGAACATCGCGGCGGTGCTGTCGCTGGCCGGCATCGGATTTGCGCGTACCGAGCTCGAGGTGGTCGCCGACCCGGCGCTCACGCACAACACCCACACGATCCGCGTGATCGGCAAGACGGGACGCTTCACGGTGGTCTTGGAGAACGTGCCGGCGCCGGACAACCCGAAAACCGCCTGGCTCGCCTGCTACAGCGCACTGGCGGCGCTGAAGTCGCTGGCCACCTCGATCCGGTACGGCAGCTAAGCCCTTGATGCGGCTGGCAGGCCTTTGCGCGGCCGCGAGCGAAATTCTGCGTCGCATTCCTTGACTAACCAGCGGAATTCTCACATAATTTCGGGTTCCGCCGGAGGGGTGCCCGAGCGGCTAAAGGGGGCAGACTGTAAATCTGTTGGCCTTGCGCCTACGTTGGTTCGAATCCAACCCCCTCCACCAGCGCATCGGGCGGCAGGACCTCTGGGCAAGGCGGAATGGACGATGGATGGATGCGTGGGCGAGGTGAAAAAGGCGGGTGTAGCTCAATGGCAGAGCAGAAGCCTTCCAAGCTTATGACGAGGGTTCGATTCCCTTCACCCGCTCCAGCGAAAACTCCGCCCATGTAGCTCAGTGGTAGAGCACTCCCTTGGTAAGGGAGAGGTCATGCGTTCGATCCGCATCATGGGCACCAGGGAACCGGCAATTACCTAGAGGCAGTTCGACATCGGAAGACATCATGGCAAAAGGCAAATTTGAGCGTACCAAGCCTCACGTGAACGTGGGGACGATCGGGCACGTGGACCACGGCAAGACGACGCTGACGGCGGCGATGACGCACGTGCTGGCGAAGAAGT
>Ga0075430_100006265_pt1 | contig 10033 bp, 7 predicted proteins | sample RhiMetdeltSRZDD4_FD_75294 | JGI IMG/M metagenome (GOLD analysis project Ga0075430, IMG submission 75294) | Populus rhizosphere microbial communities from Tennessee, USA - Rhizosphere MetaG P. deltoides SRZDD4 | ecosystem: Host-associated > Plants > Roots > Rhizosphere > Soil | place: USA...
GGATCGAGCGCGTCCTTCACCCTCTCATTGAGACGCCGCTGCGCGTAGTCGTTGAAATCGAACGTGGCGTTGACGGGGTCCATCCACCCGAGGTGCGTGCGGTACTCGGCGTAGCCCGCCTGCGCCGTCTGCGTGATCAGGGCGTTGAAGAGCTTGCGGATGCTGGCGATCTGCTGCGCGTTGTCGCGGTCATACATCAGCATGTTGATGTTGGTGGCGAAGCGCCCGCTGATCGTGAAGCTCGCATAGAAGTCGACGTCGTGCTCGGCGATGATCCTGCGGCTGCGGCGCAGCTGCCCGAGGACGTGTTGCGAACTGGCCGGCACGACGGGTGAAAAACCCATGTGCCCGCCGCGCCCACCGATCCAGTCACCCATCTGCAACGCCACCGCGGACGGAATTCCGAGGGTCGCGTCGTACTGGCTCGCGGGGTCGCCCGTCTTCCACGTCTCTTCGAGTGCTCGCGCGGCGAGGTGCTTTCCGAAGGCGCGCTTCACCACGTCTGCCTTCGCGCGATTGATTGCCTCGTCGCCGTACAGGCGCACTTGAACCTGCCAGTACCCGAGCTCGTGTTCCTTGAGCAGCTCCTGCACACGGCTGTCCGGGATGGCGCCTGGCTTGTCCCAGAAATCCCTGCGCTGCCCTTTGAGCACGATCTTGCCGAGCCACGAGGGGACGAAGACGTTCTGGTCGATCACACCGGCAAGCTTCAGCGGCGTGATCGTATCGACGACCCAGCCGATGTCCTCCTCGTTCGGGATGTCCCAGGTGAGCAGCAACGAATTTTCGGGCGCAGGCTGCAACCACACGCCCGCCTTGGTGACGACGCCGAGGTTTGACTGGGTGAACATCTGTGTCCAGTCCGGGCCGTAGCTCAGGGGGAACAGGTGCCAGCTGTGATTGCCCTGCATGGCGCCCATGCCGGTGCGCACCAGGCCACCGTCCGGAAGCACCACCTCGAGCCCGCAGACGTTGCGCGCATGCAGGCCATAGGGCGTGTAACCGATGCCGTGATCGAGCGCGTTGCCGACGACCGAGCCCCAGGCGTTGCCGGGCACGGACATCCAGAGCGGTGCCTTTTCGCGCTGCAGGTGCTCGTAAAGATCGAAGAAGCCGACGCCCGGCTCGAGCACGCAATAGCCCAGCGTGGTATCGAGCTCCAGGATCCGGTTCATGCGGCCGAGGTCGAGCACGATCGTTCCCGGCATGCGCGGCGCATTCGCACCGTACCCGAGATTCTTGCCGCGCGAGGTCGGCCAGAGCGGGGTCTTGTACTCATTGGCGAGGCGCACGATGGCCTGCACTTCTTCCACGCTGCCCGGCGCGAGCGCGGCCGAAGCGGGCCACTCCTTTTCCGAGCCCGGTGCGTAGATGTCCGAGTAGGCATCGCGGTCCTCGTCGGTCGCGAGCACCCAGCCCTTGCCGACCACGCCCTCGAACGCCTGCAGGGCCTGCCGGAACCTCGCCGCGGACAGACGTGGCGGCAGCGTCAACTCCACGGCGTCATCTCCGGCCCCGCCCGCAGCTGCCGCGGCCGTGGACGGCCGTGTGAATTCCCCCCATGTCGCTCCTCTTCTACAGTGCCGGCCCAGCATCGCCCCGCAAGGCAGGGATCTGCGCCAGTAGAGCGCACGAGTTTTGCGATTGCAAGATTCAAACAATTGTTAGTGTTCACGGTACGATCCCAGCAGCACGGGCGGCCGATCTCATGCGGGCGTTCGGCGGTCGGATTCAGGAGCGAGGGCACGATGGCTGCACGTCGAGGGCGGACCTTGGGGAACCACGAGATCGAGCTGCTGGTGGCGATGCTGAAGTTCGCATCGCTGATCAGCCGGCCGATGCGCGATGGGGTAGCTGATCCGGCGGGCCTGAGCTCGAACGAGCTCCGCCTCCTGATGGCGCTCTCCGGCGAAGGCGAATCCGCCGGTCATCACCTCGCGGAATTGATGGGGATGCACGCCATGAACGTCAGCCGGGCACTGGCGTCGCTGCAAGCCATGGGGCTCGTCGAGCAGGTGAAACAGCGCAGCAACCGCCGTCGCAAACCGTATCGAGTCAGCGCCCGCGGCGCCAAGGCGCACGTGGCGCTGGCCGCCAACATGGGAGAAGTGGCGCGCTTTCTGTTCGGCACACTCACCGCGCAGGAGCGCGCGGGCCTGAGGACGATCCTGGCGAAGCTCGACCGGCAGGTGCTCACCTGGCAGCCGCGCGAGCGGCGTCCGCACGTGCCGCGGGCCTGACCGGCCGTCGTGTCAGGTCGGCCCGGCGAGCAGCGCGCCGAAGCGCGGGTGGGCAAAGTGCATGGGCACATCCTGCCGGTGCGGCCAGGTCTTGCGGGTCTGGTTCGGCGGGAGCAGCACGTCGGGTCCCAGCGGATTCTCCGGGTAAGTCTGCGTGGCCGGCTGCAGATGCGAGACGGTCTTTGACCAGCCCCGCTCGTAGTCCGCCTGCCACTGCATCATGTAGTCGAGGCGCTTGATCTTCCACACCCCGGCCTCGCGGACGTAATCGTTCTCGTAGATACCGGCCTCGAAGAACTGCAGCGGCAGTCCTTCTGGCTTGTATTCCCGGCTCTCGTGGCTGCCGCCCATCAGCAGGCCGCGGAACCGTCCCTTCGCGGTCTGCCGGTCCGGCGCCACGGTGATGATCTCCTGCATCTCGAAGTGATCGAGCAGCAGGCCGTACACCGGACCGTTGACGCCCTGGGTGAAGTAATTCTGGAACCAGGTTCCGTACAGCCGCCGGACGCCCTCGTGCCCGCGGTACTCTCCGGAGAGGAACACCACGGCGCCGTCCCGGGCGAAGAGATGCACCACGTCCTCCGCGCGGTTGAAATCGATGTAATAGCCATAGGCCCAGTGCAGACGGCGGATGGCGTTGACGTCCTCGAGCTCGCCGACGCGATGCTCGAGCGCTGCAAGCCGTGCCTCGAGTTCCGACATGGAGAGTCCCTCTGGTCGATTGCGTGTGACGTTAACAAGTGTTAGGTAGGGGAAGCGAGAGGAACACAAGATGGACTGGAAGGGCAAGACCGCGCTGATCACGGGTGGCGTCTCCGGCATCGGCTTCGGGATTGCTCGCGCGTTTTGCGCTGCGGGAATCGACCTCGTCCTGACCTGGCGGAACGAGGCCTACCGAACTCGGGCGGAAGCGTGGTTCGCCGACGGCGGCCATCCGATGCCGCGCTTCGTCGGGCTGGACGTAACCGACCGCGCGGGCTGGACCGACGTGGCGGATCGCGTGGGCCCATTCATATCCTCGTCAACAATGCCGGTGTCAGCGTGTTCGGCCCCACCGACGAGGCGAGCTACGCCGATTACGACTGGATCATGGGCGTGAACTTCGGCGGCGTGGTGAACGGTCTCGTGACCTTCGTCCCGCGCATCAAGGCGCAAGGACAGGGCGGGCACATCGTCAACGTGGCATCGATGGCGGCGTACCTGTCCGGGCCCCAGGCCGGCATCTACACGGCGAGCAAGTTTGCCGTGCGGGGCCTGACCGAGTGCCTGCGCGGAAACCTGGCGCCGTACGGCATCGGCGTGTCGCTCGTGTGTCCCGGGCTGACCCGGACCAATGCCTGGGACTCGGCGTTGAAGCGCCCGGCGGCGTTCGCGGTCTCGGGCTTCGCGCCGCCCGATCGCGTCGAGCTCGAGCGGTTCGGGACCGCGTTCGAGGCCGGGATGGACCCGCTCGAGGTGGGCGCAAAAGTACTCGCCGGGATGAGCGAGAATCGCGCCGTGATCTTCACGCACCCGGAATATGCCGAGGATTTTACGGAGATCTACCGTGAGTCGGTGGCCGCCTTGCCCGACGAGCCAGTGCCGGAAGCGCGCCAGCACATCGAGCGGCTGCGGCGAGAGGCGAATCGCGCCGCGGCGGCGGGCAAGCGCATCGGCCTCGACGACCTGACCTGAGCGTCGCAGCGGAGAGGATGATGACCCCAGAAGGCGTCAACGTGCGGCACCCCGACCGCGTCTGGATCGGCGGCGAGTGGGTCGGCGCGCATTCTGGCCGGACCATCGATCTCGTCTGCCCCAATACCGAGGAGGTGATCGGCGCCGTCGCCGAAGCCGATGCCGAGGATATGAACGCGGCGGTGATGGCCGCGCGCGCGGCCTTCGACATCGGCCCCTGGGGCCGTCTCCCGCCACACGAGCGCATCGCGGTCCTGAAGCGCATGGCGCAGCACCTGCACGCGCGCACGGAGGAGATCGCACGCGCCTGGACGCTGCAGATGGGCGGGCTCGCGAGCTTTGCGGTGCCGATGACCGCCGGCTCCACCATGGCTTTCGAGCAGATCATCGCCGCCGCGGAGAAATTCCCGTTCGTCGAGACCCGGGCCTCGCCGGTCGTGAAGAGCGCAATCGTCGCGCATGAGCCCGTCGGCGTGGTCGCGGCGATCGCCCCCTGGAACGCCCCCTACGGAATCATGCTGAACAAGGTGGCCTACGCTCTCGCCGCCGGCTGCACGGTGATCATGAAGCCGTCGCCGGAGACCCCGCTCGAGGCCTATGTCATCGCCGAGGCGGCAGAGTCCGCAGGCGTGCCGGCAGGCGTGGTCAACCTGGTGTGCGGCGACCGTGCGGCGAGCGATCACCTTGTCTGTAACCCGGGCGTCGACAAGGTCAGCTTCACCGGCTCGACCGCCGTGGGAAAGCGCATCGCGAGTATCTGCGGCGGGCGCATCGCGCGCTGCACGCTGGAGCTCGGCGGCAAGTCGGCAGCGATCGTGCGCGACGATTTTCCGACCGATGCGGCGGCCCGGCTCCTCACCGGGACCATCACGCTGATGAGCGGGCAGGTATGCGCGATGCTGAGCCGCGCGATCGTGCCGCGGCGGCGGCATGACGAGCTGGCGGACGCCATTGCGCGCCAGATGAAGCAGGTCGTCATCGGTCATTCCGACGATCCCGCGACACAGCTGGGACCCCTTGCGATGAAGCGCCAGCTCGAGCGCGTCGAGATGTACATCGAGGACGGCCGCCGCACGGCCGATCTCGTCACCGGCGGCCACCGGCCCGGACACCTGGCCCGTGGCTACTTCATCGAGCCCACGCTCTTCGCCAGCGTGAAGAACCAGAGCCGCATCTCGCAGGAAGAGATCTTCGGTCCCGTCCTGAGCCTGATCCCGGTCGAGGACGAGGAGGATGCGATCCGCGTTGCGAACGAGTCGAACTACGGCTTGAACGGCTCGGTGCTGACCCACGACGCGGAGGCGGCGTACCGCATCGCGCGGCGCGTCCGCACGGGTGCGATCGGCCAGAACGGGCTGCGCCTGGACTTCGGGCTCCCCTACGGAGGATTCAAGCAATCCGGTCTCGGCCGCGAAGGCGGCATCGAGGGACTGGCGGCTTACCTGGAGACCAAGACCATCCTGCTCGACGAGGCGCCGCAGGCGCTGTAAGTCGCGCGCCGCGCCAGAACCTGCGAAGGGACGACGATGAACCGCGCCGGAATGTACGAGGTGCTCGACGCGTACCTGGCGGCGCTCGGCCGGCGCGATGCGCAGACGGTGCCCTGGGCCGATGGACCGCTCACCTCCGAGAACAACGTGATGCTCGCGGTCGGCGATGGCCTGTGGGGCACCATCGAGGCCATCGGCAGCTACCGGCTCCGCTTCGCCGATCAGGCTACGGGTCAGGTCGGCTATTTCGGTACGGTGCTCGAGCACTTCGAGGAATCCGCATACACGGTGCGCCTGAGGGTGAACGAGGCCGGCCGCATCCAGGAAGCCGAAACCATCGTGGTCCGCCAGTCCGATTCCGGCATCAAGTTCGAGAACCAGCGCTACTGGGACAAGCCCATCCTGAATGCCGATGCGCGCAGCCCCGTGCCGCGCGCCGAGATGGTCCGCCTCGCCAACGGCTATTTCGACACGCTGCAGCTGAACGATGGCACGATTCACACGCGCTTTCATCCCGATTGCAATCGCGTCGAGAATGGCGTGCAGACGACGCACAACCCGGCGTTTGCGAAGATCGTGCCGGTCGCAGCGCTCGGCTGTGAAGAACAGTTCCGCACGGGCAACTACCGCTACGACGATCGCTTGCGTGCACGCCGCTTCCCGCTGGTCGACGAGCCGCGCGGACTCGTGCTGGCGTTCGGGTTCATCGACCATAGCGGCCGGCTTGCGGAGTACCAGCTCACCGACGGGCGCACGGTGAAATCGCCGGTGCGACGGCCGCACAGCTTCTATCTTGCCGAGCTCTTCAAGATCGACGCCGGAGTGATCTGCCAGATAGAAGCCAACTTCATCACCGTTCCCTACCACATGCCGAGCCCCTGGGACGGGCGATGAGGCTGGCGGTAACCGCACTTTCGCTCCTGCTCAGCGCCTGCGTACCGGAACCGTCCGGTTCGGCTTCGCAGGCGGACACCGCTTCGCGCCCCAGCGCCGACGACTGGCCGACGACCGGCGGCAATCCCGGCAAGTCGCACCACTCGCAGCTCGCCGGCATCACCGCCGCAAACGTCGAGGCGCTGGGCCTGGCCTGGAGCGCGGACCTGGGCACGAACCGCGTGCTCGAAGCGACCCCCGTGGTTATCGACGGCGTGATGTATACGAGCGGCGTCGCCGGGCGCGTGTACGCGTTCGACGCCGCCACGGGCAAGGAGCTGTGGCGCTTCGACCCGCAGATGGACATGCAGGTCAATCGCACAGTGTGCTGCGATATGGCCAATCGCGGCGTCGCGGTGGCTCGCGGCAAGGTGTACGTCTCGGCACTCGACGGCTGGATGTATGCGCTCGATGCCCGCACGGGCCAGGTCGCCTGGAAGAGCGACGCCGTCGTCGACCGCAATCGCGGCTATTCCTCCACGGGCGCACCCGAAGTGGCCGGCGACGTCGTCGTGATCGGCAACGCCGGCGCGGAATATGACGTTCGAGGCTACGTGAGCGCTTTCGACCTCGAGACGGGCGAGCTCAGGTGGCGCTTCTGGATCGTGCCGCGCGATCCCAGGCTGGGCCCGCAGGATCATCCCGATCTCGAGCGCGCCATCGAGACGTGGGATCCGGACAGCCGCTGGGACGTCGGCGGGGGCGGTGCAGCGTGGGACGCGATCAACTACGACGCGGAAACCGGGCTTGTGCTGGTCGGGACCGGCAACGGCGGGCCGTACCACACCATCAAGCGCTCACCGAAGGGCGGCGACCAGCTCTACCTCGCGAGCATCGTTGCGCTGGACGCGAAGAGCGGCCGCCTGAAATGGTTTTACCAGCAGACGCCGGGCGACAACTGGGACTTCACCTCCACCCAGCCCATGATCCTGACGCGGATGGTGATCGACGGTGAGCAGCGCCCGGTCGTCATTCACGCACCCAAGAACGGTTTCCTCTACGTCCTCGATCGGCGTGACGGGAAGCTGCTGCGCGCCAGTGCCATCGTGCGGACCAACTGGGCGACATCGGTGGACCTGAGAACCGGCCGCCCGGCGATGGACCCCGCCACAGCCGACTACGGCCAGAGCCCGAAGATCGTGTTCCCGGCCACACCGGGCGCCCGCAACTGGCACCCTGCCAGCTTCGACCCGGAGAGTGGCCTCTATTACGCATCTGTCCTCGACATGGGGAATCTCATCTTCAGTACGCCCGGGGCGAAGCCCTTCGTTCGCAGGATGCTGAACAACGATGCGGCGCTGATCTTCGGCACGGATCTCGAGGCCGCCCTGCCCACGCTGCCGCCGCCGCTCCAGGCGGCGGTAAAGGCGCTGCCCGCGTTCGAGGAAGTGAAGCGCAAGCCTTACGCGTCGGAACTGCGCGCCATCGATCCGCTGACCGGCCAGACCCGCTGGTCCGTGCCCACGCAGGGTTGGCAGGACCGGAGCGGCGTACTTACCACGGCCGGCGGACTCCTGTTCCAGGGCAGCATCGACGGGACGTTCCGCGTGTTCGACAAGCGCGACGGCCGGCTGCTCAAGTCGATCGACACGGGCAGCTCCATACTCGCCGCTCCCATGACCTACCGGGTGAATGGTGTGCAGTACGTCGCGGTGATGGCGGCATGGGGCGGCGGCGGCTTTCCCTACGTGCCGCGTTACTCTGCAGCGTACAAGCGCGGCAACCGGGGGCGAATCCTCGCGTTCAAGCTGGGCGGGGGCGCCGTGCCCATTCCGCCCGAGCTGCCGTCGTTGGAGCCTGCACCACCGCCACCCGCGCAGAAGCCGGGAATCACGGCGGACACCCTCGAGCGCGGCAGGGCGCTGTTCTTCGGCAACTGCGTGCTGTGTCATTCGAATCAGCATCGCTCGATCACGCCGGACCTGCGCCGAATGCAACCTGTCATACACGAGGCGTTCCAGCGCATCGTGCTCGAGGGTGCGCTGCTCCCGAACGGCATGCCCCGCTGGGACGATCTCTTGAGCGTGGCCGACGTCGATGCGATCCACGCGTACCTGATCGACCTGCAGGCCACGACCCGTGCGGAGGAGCTCGCGAAGCAGGAGGCCGGCGTGCCGCTGGATGCACCCAGCCTCGCGATCCTGTCGAACTACTAGGAAGCATCTGGGCGACGGACCCTGGCATAGTCCGAACCGACGATGAGAGACGGCGTCGGCGAGGATATGCTGCCCTCGCCTTCTCAAGGGGCATCACTCGAGGGTTTCAATGGGGACCATTTCGATCCGGCCGGCCGAGGCCCCGATCACCGAGGACGACGCGTTCATCCGCCGCGCCGTCGCATCCGCCAGCACGCCGGCCCTGATGATGTCTCTGATCCACGTGAGCGGCGATCGCGGCGTGCTCGATGGCGCGATCCGTCCGCGCACCGCCGTGCTGAACGAAATCCAGTCCGGAATGACCGACGCCGAGCGCGCGGCGATCGTGGATCTCGCGGTAGACGTGCTCCGCGAGTACCGCGACCGCGGCTCGACGCTGCCACCGCCGCCCGGCGACTCGACGATTCTCGAGATGATGAGCTTCATGGTCGGCGAACGCGTCTCGGACGAGTACGTGCCGATGATGCTCGAGGAGCTCGCCCTCGACGGGACCGACCGGCGCTCGATTCATTGGGAAGCGCGAGCCGCGACGCGCGGCCGCGCTGCCAATCACCGCGTGGTGATCATCGGCGCTGGCATGTCCGGGATCCTGGCCGCGATCCGGCTCGAGGAAGCGGGCATCCCCTACACCGTGATCGAGAAGAACGACGCGGTCGGCGGCACCTGGCTCGAGAACCGCTACCCCGGCTGCCGCGTCGACGTCGCGAGCCAGTTCTACTCGTACTCGTTTGCCATGCGGCCGGACTGGAGTGAGTACTTTCCGCGGCGCGAGGAGATCCACGACTACTTCGAGAGCTGCGTCGACCGCTTCGGCGTCCGCCCGCACATCCGCTTCCGGACCGAGGTCACGCGCGCGGCCTGGGACGAGTCCGCGTCCATCTGGCTGCTCACGCTCCGTGACGCCGATGGCAAGACTTCTACCATGCGTGCGGATGCGCTCATCTCGGCGGTCGGACAGCTCAACCGTCCACGGCACCCGGACATTCCCGGGCTCGACCGGTTCAGGGGGACGGTCGCGCACACGGGCGCGTGGCCCAACGACCTCGCGTGGGAAGCCAAGCGCATCGCCGTGATCGGCACCGGCGCGAGCGCTTTCCAGCTCGTGCCCGCGATTGCGCCGAAAGCGTCTCACGTGACCGTGTTTCAGCGCTCGCCCGTGTGGATGTTCCCGAACGCGCACTACCACGAGGGGGTGAGCGCCGCGCACCAGTGGGTGCTGCGTCATGTCCCGTACTACGGGCGCTGGCTGCGCTTCCTGCTGTTCTACCCGGGCTCCGACGCGATGCTGCCGGTGTGGACCGCCGACCCGACCTGGCCACACCCCGAGCGCGCGGTAAATGAGCGGAACGACCTGCAACGCGAGCACCTCACCGCCTGGATTGCGTCGCAGGTGGGCGACGACGCAGACCTCCTCGCGAAGGTGGTGCCCGACTACCCGGTCGGCGGCAAGCGAATCCTGCAGGACAACGGCAGCTGGCTCGCGGCGCTCAAGCGCCCCGACGTCGAGCTCGTCACGGAGAAGATCGCATCGATCGACGAG
>Ga0075430_100006266_pt1 | contig 10032 bp, 10 predicted proteins | sample RhiMetdeltSRZDD4_FD_75294 | JGI IMG/M metagenome (GOLD analysis project Ga0075430, IMG submission 75294) | Populus rhizosphere microbial communities from Tennessee, USA - Rhizosphere MetaG P. deltoides SRZDD4 | ecosystem: Host-associated > Plants > Roots > Rhizosphere > Soil | place: USA...
GAGCCGTTTCATCGTCTGCTCGAGGGCCTGCCGTCCGACGTCGTCGGCGTGAACTACGACATGGGGAACAGCGCCGCGCTGGGGTTCGTGCCCGCCGACGAGTTCGCCGCCTACGGAGACCGCGTGCTCGCCGTTCACGTGAAGGATCGGCTCAAGGGCGGCGGGACGGTGCGGCTCGGCACCGGCGACACCGACTTCGACGGGTGCTTCGCCGCCTTGTCCCGCGTGAGCTACGCGGGGCCGTTCGTCATCCAGGGTGCGCGCGGCACGGACGACATGGCGACCGCGGCCGAGTACCTCCGGTTCGTACGCGCGCGGCTGGCGCGGGCGGCGTAGAGGCCGAGGAATGGATCTCGGGCTCGACGGCCAGCGGGTGATCGTGAGCGGTGCCACGCGCGGCATCGGCCTCGCCATCGCGCGCCGCTTCGCGCGGGAAGGCGCCAACGTCCTCGTCACCGGTCGCGGCGCCTCGGATTTGAAGACGGCGGTCCAGCTGATCGAAGCGGACGCGCCGGCCATTCAGGCGCTGGCCGTGGCCGGCGACATGACGGGTCGGGACGGAGTCCTCGCCGCGTGCGAGGCGGCCGAGCGTGCGTGGGGAGGCCTCGACGTGGCCGTCGCCAACGTCGGCAGCGGGTCATGGCCGGCGCTGTTCGAGGCCACCGAGCGCGACTGGGCGACGGCGCTGGAGATCAACTTGCTCGCGGCCGTCGAGCTCGCGCGGGCGGTCGTGCCGGGCATGCAGGCGCGACGGCGCGGCGCATTTCTCGCCATCGCGTCGATCGCCGGCCTGGAGGCCATGCCCGCGCCGCTGCCGTACGTCGCCGCGAAATCGGCGCTGCTGGCGTTCAGCAAGAACCTCGCACGCAGCGTGGCCGCCGACGGGGTCCGCGTGAACGTGCTGAGCCCGGGGAACGTGCTCGTTCCTGGCGGAGCGTGGGCGCGCCGGCTGGATGCCGATGCGGCCCGCACGACCGCGTACATCGAAAGCGAGGTTCCGATGCGGCGGTTCGGCCGCCCGGAGGAGATCGCCGACATGGCGGTGTTCGCCTGCTCCGACCGGGCGAGCTTCGTGACCGGCGCCTGCCTGGTGGCCGACGGGGGACAGACCCGTGGCTGGTGACGGTGTGCGCGAGCCGACGCCCACGCAAAAGCTGTTCGACCTCGGCGGACGTGTGGCGGTCATCACGGGCGGGGCGGGCCTTCTCGGCGTCAAGCATGCGGAGGCGATCGCGGAGACGAACGGCGTCCCCGTCCTGTGGGACCTCTCCGCGGCGCGTCTCGATACCGCCCTCGCGCACTTCCGCGATCGGTTCGGCCTGAAGCTGCTCGGGGTGGAGGTCGATATCACGGACCGCGACGCCGTCAAGCGGGCGGCCGCCGACACTGCACGCGCCGCCGGCGAGGTGGAGATCCTCGTCAACAACGCGGCGATGACGGTCGAGAGCCTGCAGGGCGACCGCGCGTACTTCGCGCCCTTCGAGGAGTACGACGTGGCGCTCTGGCGTCGCGCGCTCGACGTGAGCCTGACCGGTGCATTTCTCTGCACGCAAGCCGTCGGCAGCGACATGGCCCGGCGGGGCCACGGGGTCATTCTCAACATCGCCTCCGACGTGGGCACCATCAGCCCGGATCACCGGATCTATGCGCCGAGCGGTGATTATCCGGGGACGCCGTTCAACACGCCCGCCTCCTACGCAACCGTGAAGGCGGGGTTGATCAACCTGACGCGGTACCTCGCGACGTACTGGGCGCCGCGCAACGTGCGCGTGAACGCGCTGTCGCCGGCGGGGGTGTACAACGGCCACGACGAGGGCTTTGTGAAGCGGCTGACGCAGCTCATTCCGCTCGGTCGCATGGCGACCCGGGACGAGTACAAGGGCGCCGTCGTGTTTCTGGTGTCCGACGCGTCGGCATTCCTGACGGGATTCAACGTCGTAATGGATGGGGGACGCACGGCGTGGTGAGTCGCCGACGTTCACCGGCGAGGGAGCGCATGAGTCATCTCGACGAGAAGGTGATCCTGATCACGGGTGGCACGGGCTCGTTCGGTCAGCAGTTCACCGACACGGTCCTGAAGGACCACAATCCGCACGCGGTACGGATCTTTTCCCGCGACGAGCTGAAGCAGCACGAGATGGCGCAGCGTCTGCGCCACGACTCCCGCGCGCGGTTCTTCATCGGCGACGTGCGGGACAAGGAGCGGCTCTACCGCGCCATGAAGGGGGTCCACATCGTCGTGCACGCGGCCGCCCTGAAGCAGGTGCCGGCGGCGGAGTACAACCCCCTGGAGGCGGTCAAGACCAACATCATGGGCGGCGCCAACGTCATCGATGCCGCCATCGACACCGGAGTGGAGAAAGTCATCTTCCTCAGCACGGACAAGGCGGTGCGTCCCGTCAATCTTTACGGCGCCACCAAGCTCGTGGCCGAGAAGCTCTGCGTCCAGGCCAACGCGTACGCGGGCGGCCAGAAGACGCGCTTCAGCTGCGTGCGCTATGGCAACGTCGTCGGCAGTCGCGGCAGCGTCATCCCGCTGTTCCTCGAGGGACGTCGGAACGGCGTCATCCGCATCACCGACGAGCGCATGAGCCGCTTCTGGATCACCCTCGAGCAAGGCGCGCGCTTCGTCATCGACTGCATCGCGCGGATGGGGGGCGGCGAGATCTTCGTCCCGAAGATCCCTTCGATGCGGCTGGTCGACACGGCGCGCACGCTCGCCCCCAACGCCCGCTGGGAGATCATCGGAATGCGACCGGGCGAGAAGGTCCACGAGGAGCTGATCACCGCCGACGAGACGCCACGCGTGAAGGAGTTTGCGACGGGCTACCTCATCGAGCCCCAGCACTCGTTCTGGGACCCCATGCACAACGGCGACGCGACGCCGGTGCCGCCGGACTTCGAGTACCGCAGCGATACGAATACCGCCTGGATGTCGCCGGCGGAGCTCAAAGCGTGCATCGCAGAGTCCGGTCACCATCTGGACGACGTCAGCGTCCTCACCGGCGACGGCGACGCGGAGCCGTGACGGTCGCCCGCGCCCTCGTGCGCGTCGACGCGTCCCCGTCGATCGGCTTTGGCCACCTCTCGCGCTGTCTGGCGGTGGCGGCCGGCCTCGGGGCGCGCGGATGGTCGGTGGACTTCGTCACCCGGAAGCCGAGCGCCGACAAGGTACGGGATGCCGGCTTCGGGATGCGGCTGCTCGAGGACGACACCTCCGCCGACATCGAGCGCACGCTGGTGGCCGGCCTTGCGCGCTCGCTCGGCGCCCGCCTCATCGTCGTCGATCACTACGAGATCGACGCTGCGTACCATGCCGCGCTCCGGGCCACGCAGGCGACCCTGGTGGTCATCGACGACCTCGGTCGGCATGGCATCGGCGCGGACATCGTCGTGAATCAGAACATCTACGCCAGCGAAGCGCTCTATCCCGCGGCCGAGGGCTGCCGGATGCTCCTCGGTCCGCGCTTCGCGCTCCTGCGGCCCGAGTTTCTCACGTGCCGCCGGCCGTCGTCGTCCGAGATCCCGCCGGTGCCGACGGTGCTCGTCACGCTCGGCGGTGGTGAGACCGGTGAGATGGCCTGGGTCGCGGTCGAAGGACTGCTGCGGGTCCGCGCAGAGCTCGGCATCGTGGTCGTGCTCGGCCCAGGGGCGGCGCCCACGGGACCACTCGAGCGTGCCGCGCGGGGACGTCTCCGCATCGTTCGTGATCCTGCCGACATGGCGGGGTTGATGATCCGGTGCGACCTGGCGATCTGCGGGGGTGGGACGACGTGCCTGGAGCTCGCATGCGTCGGCGTGCCCGCGCTGGTCATCATCATGGCCGACAATCAGCGCCGCAACGCCGAGGCGCTCGCCGCTGCCGGCATCGCGGTGAGCCTCGGCGAGCACGCGGCGGTCACTCCGGCCACCGTCGAAACGGCGGTGACGCGCCTGCTGCACGACGCGGACTTGCGCCGGCGCATGGCGGATCGCGGCCAGGCCCTGGTCGACGGCCGGGGTGTCGAGCGCCTCCTGGCGGAGATCGAGCGCCGATGACCACGGTCAGCATCGGCGGGCGTCGGGTCGGTGACGGCGAGCCGTGTTTCTGTATCGCGGAAGCGGGCAGCAACCACAACGGAAGCCTCGACATGGCCAGGCGGCTCATCGACGTCGCGGTCGAGGCCGGGGCCGACGCCGTCAAGTTCCAGCTGTTCCGTGCCGACCGCCTGTATCCGCGCGGTGCCGGCCGCAGCGAGTACCTGAAGCTCGACCGCTCGATCTACGACATCATCGCCGAGATGGAGCTGCCGTACGAGTGGATCGAGCCGCTCGCCGAGCACTGTGGCGCCGGCGGCGTGATGTTCCTCGCCTCGGTGTTCGACGAGGATGCCGCCGATCGGATCGAGCGATACGTCCCGGCGTTCAAGGTCGCCTCCTACGAGATGACGCACATTCCGCTCGTCCGGCATCTCGCGCGCAAGGGCAAGCCGCTCATCATCTCCACCGGTACCGCGCACCTCGACGAGGTGCGGGAGACGGTGGAGGAGGTGCGGCGCACCGGCAACGAGGACGTCATCCTCATGCAGTGCACGGCGAGCTATCCGGCGCCGCTGGACGCCTTGAACGTGCGTGCGGTCCAGACGCTGAAGCAAACGTTCGGCGTTCCCGCCGGGCTCTCCGATCATTCGCGCGATCCGATCGTGGGTCCGGTGGCGGCCATCGCGCTCGGCGCGAACATCCTCGAGAAGCACTACACGCTGGACAACGATCTCCCCGGACCCGACCATCGGTTCGCCGTCGAGCCGCATGAGCTCAAGGCCATGATCCAGGCGGTCCGGAACACGGAGCGCGCGCTGGGCACCGGCGAGAAAGCGCCGCTGGCCATCGAACAGGAGCTTCGCGGCTTTGCCCGCCGGAGTGTGTTCGCGTTGCGCGACATCGACCCCGACGACGTCTTCTCCTCTGCCAACGTCGCCGTGCTTCGGTGCGGCAACCTCGGCGCCGGCCTGCCCCCGCGCGAGTATCCCGCGCTCCTCGGCCGCCGCGCGGCACGCCGTATTCCGGCCGAGTCGCCGATCCACGCCGAGGACGTCCGATGAGACATGGGGGACTTTCGGTGCGATTGAGGCGGGCCACGGCGGCCGACACCGAGGCCGTGTGGCGCTGGCGAAACGATCCGGTCACCCGCGCGGTCTCGCTGGACACGGCCGAAGTCCCGTGGGCCGTGCACGAGACGTGGTTCGGCGACTCGCTCCGGCGGGACGACCGCGAGCTGTACATCGTTGTGGCCGACGGCGAGGACGCCGGCATGGTCCGTGTCGACGTGCGGAACGGCGAGGGCGTGGTGAGCGTGAACATCGCGCCGGAATGGCGCCGGCGGGGCGTGGGGACGGCGGCCCTCCGGACACTCGTCCGGCAGACGCCGCGCCGGCCCGGTCTCGCGCGTCTGGTCGCGGAGATCAGAGCCTCGAACGTCGCGTCGCGCGCCGCGTTCGAGCGGGCCGGCTTCAGCGAGTCCGACCGCCGTCACGACGGCGCCGAAGACCTCTTGCGTCTCGCCGTCTCCGCCTCGCGCGGCGACGGACGCCGCCTCTGCATCATTCCGGCGCGGGGCGGCTCCAAGCGCTTTCCGGGAAAGAACGTGGCGCTGTTCGACGGCACGCCCCTGCTGACGCGGACGGTCGAGGTGGCGCGCGAGGCGGGAATCTTCGATCGGATCCTGGTTTCCACGGACGATGCCGAGGCCGAGCGCCTCGCCCAGAAGGCCGACGCCGAGGTGCATCATCGGGCGGCGGCCCTCGCCGACGACTCCGCCCGGCTCGTGGACGTGTGCCTCGCCATTCTCGACGAGCTGGCCGCGGCCGGTGAGCCGGTGGACACTTTTTGTCTGCTCATTCCGACGTCGCCGTTCCGGACGGCGACTCACGTGCGCGAGTCCTACGAGCTGCTGCGCGAGCGGCGCGCAAACGGTGTGATGTCGGTGGCCGTGTTCCCGCACGTGGCGTTCTGGGCCGTGCACGAGGTCAAGGGACATGTACGGCTCTTCTGGGGGAAGCGCTGGCTGCGCAGCCGCCATGAGCTGCCATCGCTCTATCGCCACAACGGCGTCGTGCTGTGGATGCGGGCGGCGGCCTTCCGCCGGTACCGCGACTTCTACTGCCCGAAGGTGGTGCCCTATCACATGAGCCTCGAGGAGTCCGTGGACATCGATTACCCGCTGGACCTCGACCTGGCGGAAGTTCTTCAGCAACGGAGGCGACGATGAGAAGCGTGATGATCGGCGACAAGCACTGCGGCGACGGGCATCCGGTGTTCATCGTCTTCGAGGCCGGACCGACGCTCACCGGTCTCGATTCCGCACGACAGCTGATCGAGGTCGCGGCGGAGGCCGGCGCCGATGCGATCAAGTTCCAGATCCTGGATGCCGATCGCCTCATGGGTCAGAAGGATGTCTCGATCACCTACAAGGTGCTCGCCGCCCGTAACGGCGGCGCCACCGAGGACGTCACGGAGCCCCTGGCGGTGATCCTGCGTCGACGCCAGCTCGCCCGGACGGAATGGGCGGAGCTCAAGCGCTACGCCGACAAGGTGGGCATCACGTTCTTCGCGACCGTCGACTACCCGGAAACGCTCGACCTCGTCGTCGAGCTCGGCTGCCACGCCGTCAAGATCGCGTCCGGAGACGTGAACCACTATCCGTGGCTGGCGACGGCGGCCCGCACCGGCATCCCGATCATGGTCGATACGGGGTCGTCGACGATCGGCGAGATCGAGCGTGCCGTCGAGATCGTCACCGCCGCCGGCAACGACAAGATCATCATCCACCACTGTCCGTCGGGGTATCCGGCGCGTCTGGAGAGCATCAATCTCCGAATCATCTCGACGCTGCGTCAGATGTTCGAGTTTCCGATCGCGTTTTCCGATCACACGCCGGGGTGGGACATGGACGTGGCGGCGGTGGCGCTCGGCGCCACCATGATCGAGAAAACCATCACCCTCGATCGAACCACCCGGAGCCCCGAGCACATCATGTCCCTGGAGCCGCCCGAGGCGGCGGCCTTCGTGCGCGCGCTCCGCGACGTCGAGGTGGCGCTGGGATCGTCGCGTCGGCGCATGACGGCGCAGGAGGCCCGGGGCAAGCTGGCCGCACGCCGGAGCCTCTTCGCCGCCCGCGACCTTCGCCGCGGGGAGCGGCTCGGCGAGGACGCCGTTGACTGGCGGCGACCCGGAACCGGCATCGTTCCTGCCGAAGCGTCGTACGCGGTGGGACGCGTCCTGGCCAGGGATATCAAAGCGGGCTCCATGGTGTCGTGGGATGACCTCGCCTGAGGCAGGAGCGGGCATGACCGAGCGGCAGGCCGTCGAGCACTGGAAGGGCGACTTCGGCAACGCCTACACTCTGCGGAACGAATCGACCGAGCAGTCGCTGGCGAGTCGTGGACGGCTCTTCACGCGTATCCTGGCCGCCACCGGCCTCGCGCCCCGATCGTCGGTGCTCGAGGTGGGCACCAACATCGGGATGAACCTCGTCGCCCTCGGCCGGCTGGCCACGGTGTCGCGGTTCGGCGTCGACGTCAACGCGTCGGCCCTGGCCCGTCTCCGCGCGGACCCCGAGCTCAAAACGGCCCTGGTGGCAAGGGCGCAGGGCGAGCGGCTGCCGTTCCGGACGGCGGCCTTCGATCTCGTGTTCACCTGCGGCGTGCTCATCCACGTACCGCCTGACGATTTACCCGAAGTGGCCGCCGAGATCGTGCGCGTGTCGGCGCGGTATATCGTCTGCGCCGAGTACTTTTCGCCGCGGAGCGAGGAGATCGAGTATCGCGGGCACCGCGGGCTGCTGTTCAAGCGCGACTTCGGCGGCCTCTTCCTCGACCGCTGGTCCAAGCTGCGGCTGCTCGATTACGGTTTCCTGTGGAAGCGCGTGGAGTTCGACGACCTGACCTGGTGGGCCTTCGAGAAACCCGCGCCGGACTACCGATGATCGTCGTCGTCGATTACGGCGTCGGCAACCTTCGCTCGGTCGCGAACGCGTTCGAGGCCATCGGGCAATCGGTCACCATCAGCAGCGATGTCCGTGACCTGCGCGCCGCCTCCGGCATCGTACTGCCCGGCGTCGGGGCCTTTCCCGACGGCATGAGGCGTCTCCACGCGGCCGGCGTCGTCGACGTCCTCACCGCGGAGGTGCAAGGACGCGGCAAGCCGTTCCTGGGCATCTGTCTGGGCATGCAGTTTCTCGCCGACGATAGCGCGGAGGGCGACGGCGCCCGCGGCCTCGGCTGGATCCCGGGGACCGTTCGACGCCTGGAGCCGAAGGATCCGCGCGTCAAGGTGCCGCACATCGGCTGGAACGAGCTGACGCTGACGCGCGACAGCACCCTCTATGCCGGCCTCGGCGAGGATCCGGTTTACTACTTCGTCCACAGCTACCACTTCGCGCCCGCTCCGGACGCCGGTGACGTGGTGACGGCGACGTGCTGGCACGGGGAGACGTTTGCCGCCAGCGTCGAGCGCGGCAACGTGTTCGGCGTGCAGTTCCACCCCGAGAAGAGCCAGCGGGTCGGGCTGCGGATCCTCGAGAATTTCGTGGCGCTCGTGCGCGCGGCCGCCTAGCGTGCTGAAACGGCGTCTGATCCCGGTGCTCATCCTCCGCGACGCGCAGGTCGTGCAGAGCGTGCAGTTCCGCCACACGAACGTCATCCACTGGGATCCGATGAAGGCGGTCGAGTTCTTCAACGCCTGGGCCGTCGACGAGATCGTGGTGCTCGACGTGAGCCGCGATACCCGCCGGCGACAGCGGTTCTACGACGCCGTGTCGGCGCTGTCGCGCAAGTGCTTCGTGCCGCTCACGGTGGGGGGCTGGATCGGATCCGTCGACGAGATCCGCGCCATCTTGCGCCTCGGCGCCGACAAGGTCGTGATCAACACGCAAGCGGTGCGGCGACCCGCGTTCATCTCCGAGGCGGCGGCCACGTTCGGCAGTCAGTGCGTGGTGGTGGCCATCGACGTCCGGCGGGCCGAGGCGGGAGGCCACGAGGTCTACATCGACCGCGGACGCGAGGCGACGGGCCGGGAGCCGCTCGCCTGGGCGCAGGAGGCCGAGCGCCTCGGCGCCGGCGAGATCCTCGTGACCTCCATCGACCACGAGGGTGCCCGGCAAGGCTACGACCTCCCCCTCGTGCGTCGGCTGGCGGACGCGCTCGACATTCCCGTGGTCGCCTTCGGTGGTGTGTTCACGTGGCAGCATCTGGTCGATGGCGTCGTCGAAGGCCGGGCGGAGGCCGTGGCCGCCGCCAACATCTTTCACTACACCGAGATGAGCACCAAGCGCGCCAAGGACTACATGCGCCTGGCCGGCATCGACGTGCGCTGAATCGAGGAGAGCGACATGGACTACTGCAAGCGCTGTCTTTATCCCGCGAACGCGAAGCCGGCCATCATCTTCGACGACGACGGCGTGTGCAGCGGCTGTCGCTACCATGAGTCACGCCAGCGCATCGACTGGACGGCGCGGGAGGCGATGCTCCGGGAGCTGCTGACGGAATTCAAGCGACGGGCCCGCGAGGCGGGGCAGATCTACGACTGCATCATTCCCGTCAGCGGCGGCAAGGACAGCCACTACCAGGTGCATCTCATCAAGGTCGTCTACGGGCTGAACCCGCTGCTGGTGACCTTCAACCACTGTTTCAACAGCCGGCTGGGCGTGCGCAATCTCGCCAACCTCGTGCAGCAGCTCGGCTGCGATCTGATCCGTGTCACCGCGAACCCGCAATCCGTCCGGAAGATCGCCCGGGCCATGGTCAAGCGGGTCGGCGATCTGACCTGGCACTACCACGCCGGCATCCGGACGGTGCCGTTCCAGGTCTCCGTCAACTACAACATTCCGCTCATCATCTGGGGCGAGCATGGCTTCGCGGAGCTCACCGGCATGTTCACGCTCGACGACCTGGTGGAGTTCACGAAGTGGACGCGCCAGGAGCACGACATGCGCGGTGTCGAGGCGGAGGAGCTGATCGACGCGGAAGCGGGCATCGGCCGCGCGGACATCGTCCC
>Ga0075430_100006271_pt1 | contig 10029 bp, 10 predicted proteins | sample RhiMetdeltSRZDD4_FD_75294 | JGI IMG/M metagenome (GOLD analysis project Ga0075430, IMG submission 75294) | Populus rhizosphere microbial communities from Tennessee, USA - Rhizosphere MetaG P. deltoides SRZDD4 | ecosystem: Host-associated > Plants > Roots > Rhizosphere > Soil | place: USA...
CGGCGCACGATGGGACTTGTATCAGCCGGGGTCGAGCTCGAAGACCATGCCGGCGATCTCCACGTCGTCGCCAGGCTCGAATCCCGCCGACTCGAGCGCCTTGATCACGCCGAGCGCGCGCAGGCGCTCCTCGACGTAGCGGAGCGCCTCCTCGTTCTCCACGTCGTGCCGGGCGATCAGCCGCTCCACGCGCTCGCCCGCAACCCGGAAAGCTCCAGGGCCGGTCCGCTCGACGTTGAACGTGTCGCCGCGTCCGGGTCGATAGACGCGGTGGGTGGCGGGCGTCTCGGCGGGCGCCTCCTCGCGGCGCTCCGGCGGCACGTGCCGGAAGATCGAGCCGGCGAGCTCGTCCAGCCCCTCGCCGGTGGCCGCCGAGGTGGCGATCACGTCCACGTTCAGGCGGCGCGTCCACTCCTCCAGCGCCTGATCGACCTGCTCGGGCGGCACGAGGTCCGCCTTGGACAGCGCCAGGATGCGCGGGAGCTCGGCCAGGCCATGCCCGTGCTCGCGCAGCTCGGCCTCGACGGTCTCGAAGTTCTCCACCGGGTCCGAGCCGTCGAGCGGCTGAAGGTCGAGCACGTGCACGAGCAGCCGGCAGCGCTCCACGTGGGCCAGGAACTCGTGCCCGAGGCCGGCGCCCGCGCTGGCTCCCTCGATCAGGCCGGGGATGTCCGCCACCACGAGCTGGCGGTCATCGCGCTCGAGCGTGCCCAGCACCGGCTCGAGCGTGGTGAACGGGTAGTCCGCCACCTTCGGCTGGGCGCGCGTGACCCGGGCAAGCAGCGACGACTTGCCCGCGTTCGGCAGCCCCACGAGCCCCGCGTCGGCCATCAGCCGCAGCTGGAGGTCGAGCGTGCGCTCCTCGCCGGGAAGGCCGCGCTCCGCGAAGCGCGGGCTTTGCCGCGTGGCGGTCGCGAACTGCTTGTTGCCGCGCCCGCCGCCTCCGCCGCGAGCCACCAAGGCGCGCTGGCCCGGCGTGACAAGGTCCCAGCGGTCGCCCGAGTCCGGGTCCTCGACCACGGTCCCCGGAGGTACCCGCACCTCCAGCAGCTCGGGTGTGGCGCCGTGCTTGTTCGCGCCCTGGCCGTGGCCGCCGCGCTTTGCCGTGAAGTGGGCGCCGCGCCGGAAGCCGGACAGGTCGCGCAGCGACGGGTCGGCCACGATCACGATGTCGCCGCCGCGGCCGCCGTCGCCGCCGTCGGGCCCTCCCTTGGGCACGTGGGCCTCGCGCCGGAAGGAGACCACGCCGTTCCCGCCGCCGCCGCCTCGCACGTAGATGCGCGCGCGGTCGTGGAACACGGCTAGAGGGAGGCGGGCGGGGGTTGCGCCGCGCGCGCGGGCTGGTCGGCCTGCGGGGGCTCCGCCGGAGGCTCCGACACCGCCCGCGTGCCGATCAGCCGCGCGATCAGCTCGCCGTCGTCGGGGAAGAGCCCGGCCGCGGGCAGCCGCTTGAGCAGCTCGATCCAGCCCGCGTGCCCCGCGAAGGTCCGGCGCAGGATCGGCGTGGCGTCCTCCTCGCGGCCGTTCGCGGCCAGCGCCACGCCATGCCAGAAGGCCAGCTCGAGGTTGTCCGGCTGCGACCGGTGCGCCGCCTCGTACTCGACCAGCGAGCCCTCCACGTCGCCGGCGATGGCGAGCTGGTCGCCCACGTCGGCGCGCTGGTAGGCGCGGCGCAGGCTCACCAGCCGGCGCAGCTCCACCACCGGGTCGCGATGATCCTCCACACGCAGGTCGATGGGCCGGTCCTCGGCCGGGTGGCCCGTGGCGCGCGGCGTAACGACCAGGATCGCGGCGGACTGGCGCCCGCGTATGTCGCCGCCCTCGGCCTCGGCCGCGTCGAGCGCGGCGAGCAGCCGCTCGGCGAACCCGCCACCGGAGGCGGCCGAATAGGCGCGCACCATCGCCGCGGGCACGGTGTCGCGGTCCATCATGTTCGCCTGGGCGCTCACCTGGTCGCCGACCGCGTGCCCCGCGTAGCGGATGCAGCGCGAACCGGTGTGAACCGCCACGCGACCACCGCGGTCGATCATCGCCACCTGCCGCGACGACTCCTGTGCGTCGTCGGCCAGCAGCTGGTGGAGCGCGGCTGGAGCGCTCTTGCCGTCGCGCATCAGCGCGAGCCCGCGCGGCCCGTATGCGGGCTCCACCACCGACTGGGTGGCCACGGCGCCCACGCCCGCCTCGGCCCAGCTCACGATCGAGCCCACGCCGAAGAAGTGCGACTGGACTGCCACGCCGAGCTCGCCGCTCGACGGGTCTCGTGCGACGATCGAGTAGGTCAGGAGCGGGAGCGTAGTCGGTCGGTGCGCACTCGGCCGAGCCGAGTGCTTCCGCAACTACTGGGAGTCGGCGGCGGGCTCGACCGAGATCACGCGGCCGCGGCGGCCGCCCGCGAACTGCACCGTGCCGGGCCGGGTGGCGAAGATCGTGTCGTCCTTGCCGATGCCGACGCCCTCACCGGGGTGGAAGCGCGTGCCGCGCTGGCGCACGATGATCTCGCCGCCGGTCACCGCCTGGCCCGCGAACACCTTCACGCCGAGCCGCTTGGCGTTCGAGTCGCGGCCGTTGCGGCTCGATCCGAGGCCTTTCTTATGAGCCATCCGAGTCCTCCTGCTTGGCGGCGGCCTTCTTGCGCGCGCCTGCCTTGATCGAACTGATCTCCAGACGCGTGAGGTGCGAGCGCGCGCCGTAACGCCGCTTGTAGCCACGCTTGGGCTTGAACTTCAGCCCATGGATCTTCTTCCCGAGCTCGTGGCCCGTGACCACCGCCTGAACCTTCACCCTGCCGAGCTCACCGCTGTCCAGCACGGACTTGTCGCCGTCGGCGAACAGCAGCGGCTCGAGGTCGACCTTGTCGCCCTCGTCCGCGCCCATGCGGTCGACGAGGATCGACTGACCCTCCTCGACGCGGTACTGCTTCCCGCCCACTCTGACGATGGCGTAGCTCATGGCAGCGGACGAGTCTAGCGATCAGAGGGCCTGCGGCACGGGCGCTGACCCGGCGCCCATCGGCTGCTGCGCGAGCGCCTCGAGCTCGGCCACGGCGCGGTCCTCGGCGGTCTCCGCCGCGATCGCGTCGGCCAGCCGCCGGGCGCTCGCCGCAAACGACGGCTCGTCCAGCACGCGCCGCACCGCGCCCGCGATCGCCTCCGGCCCGGCCTTGGGCTTCAGCCGCAGACCGGCGCCGTGATGCGCCACGCGGGCGGCGTTGTCGAGCTGGTCCCTGCCGAGCGGGATCGCCACCACCGGCACGCCTGCCGCCAGCGCCTTGATAACCGTGCCATGGCCGGCATGGGTCACGACCACCTTCGCGTGGCGCAGGATCTCGCTGTGCGGCGCGCGCTCCACGACCGTGACGTTCGAGGGCGCGTCGATCGCCTCAACCGGAATCGTGGGCCCGGTCGTCACCAGACCACGCACCGGCAGATCACCGAGCGCGGTGGTCGCGCGCTGGAGCGTTTCGGCGTGGTCCATGAACGTCGAGCTCATCCCGACGAGCACGAGCGGATCGTCTCCCGCCGGCGGAGTCCACCCTCCGGCCCACGCAGGGTCGTCCAGGCGCGGACCGACCAAGCGGACGTTCGGCGGCGGCGTGAAGCTCTCGTACTCGAAGGCGCGGCTGGTCATGAGCAGGAGCCGGTCGGCCCGCTCGAAGTTCTCGAGCACCGATCCGATCGGCTCGAGCCCGTTCGCCCGCCTGACCTCGTTGAGCTGATCGAGACCCTTGTCGAACAACCGGGCCATGACCCGGTTGAGCGCGGCGTCGCGCGTGCGCCCAAGCGGCCCGCGGGCGGGCTTCAGCCCCGGACCGAGCGGCGGCGTGCCCGAGCCCGGGAAGGACAGCAGGTTCGACACGAGGAACGCGAACGGGACCTCCTCGGCCTCGGCCGCGATCTGGGCCCCGAAAACGAAGAAGTTGCCCACGACCACGTCCGCCGGGCGGCGCTGGAGCTCGGCGCGCACATCGGCGGCGAACAGGCCGGCCGGACCGACCATCGCTCCGTCGCGCACGCGGGCAAACGCCTGGAACGGCGTCTTCGTGTCCCAGTCCTTCATGATCACGCTCTGCGGGTCGAGGTTCGGCCGCTGAGGCGCGCGATCCCACACCACATGCTCGGCGCCGGTGGGCTCGATGTCGGGCGCGAGGACCCGGTCGGCCAGCACGCGGACGTCGTGGCCGCGCTCGACCAGCGCCCGTATGACCGAGGTGTCGGCCGGCACCGTGCCGCCGCCGTCGATGATCGCGAACAGGTAGCGCTTGGGCGTGGTCATCGCTGTCTCCTATCGAGTATCGCTTGAACCATGTGTCGAATCGCCGCGACGGTCTGCTCGCGGCCAAGTCCCTGGTCACGACGCAACAGCTTCCAGGTGTAGACGTCCGTGGCGACGATGAGCTCCGGCAGCAGCTCCGGTGCCTGGAACATCGTCTCGACCCACTCCCGGTGGCTCTTGCGGCCGCGCGCGAGAAGCGGGCCGAGCGTCGCAACCTTCTCCTCGAGCGCCAGCATGCGGATCACGGCGTCGCCGGTGACCTCGTAGTCCTCGACGAGCGCCTCGACCGCACCCTCAACGTCACCGGGCTCGGGCGTGTAGCGGCGAAGGGTGATCTGCTTCCCCAGATAGTCGTATGCCGCTGTCGCGAGCTGCTCCTTGCCGCCGTAGTGGTTGATCACCGTCTGGCCCGAGACGCCCGCACGCCGCGCAATCTCCGCGAGTGTCACGCCGTCGTACCAGCGGTCCAAGAAGATCTCGGCGGCGGCCACGAGGATGCGCTCGCGGGTCGCCTCCACGGCGGCCGCTCGAAGCTCCATGTTGTAGGGCTTCGCCGTTTTCATTTGACTTGTACCCAAACCATTTGGGACACGTTAAAACGAATTCAGCGGATTGTCAAGTCTCGGCCGCTGCCGGCGCGCCGGTGAGCGGATCGGCGCACTCCTTGGGCTGCCTGCGCGAGCGCTGGGCGATCAGAAGGCCGGTGGCGACGAGCGCGGCGCCGGCGAGCGCGCGGGCGGTGATCGGCTCGTCGTAGAGCGTCGCGCCGAAGACCAGGGCTCCGAACGGCAGCAGCATCGTCAGGAACGACACCGCCTGGGCAGTGATGTGCCGCAGCAGCACCGTGAGGGTCACGAATGCAACGGCCGACCCGAACAGCGCCAGGTAGGCGATCGAGCCGACCGACTCGGCGCTCCACACAGCCTCGCCCCAGTTTTCCCCCAGCGCGGAGACCAGCAGCAGCAGGAGCCCGCCCACGAGCATGGCCCAGCCGTTCAGCACCACCGCGTCGAGCTCGGCCGCACGGCGCTTCTGAGAGATGCTCCCCACGGCGGCGCCGAGCGGCGACAGCGCGAGTGCGGCGGCCCCGACCGCGGCCTTGTCGGAGCCGAGCTCAACGCTCTCGAGGAAGGCGAGCGCGAGGCCGCCGATGCCGATCAGGACGCCGAACAGGAGCGGCGCCCGCAGCGGCTCGTCCGGGAGCAGCACGCCCGCGAGCAGCGCCGTGTAGAGCGGCATGATCCCGAACAGGACCGCCGCGAGCCCGGACGGCACGTACTGCTCGCCCCAGTACACGAGCCCGTAGGCGAAGGCGAACGGCGCGAGCGCGAGCACGCCCGCGAGCAGCCAGTCGGTGCCCAGCGGCCGCCGCTGGAACGCGGCGATCACGAGCAGGACGAGCCCCGCCACCGCAAAGCGGATACCGGCACCGAGCAGCGGCGGACAGTCCTCGAGGCCGATCTTGATGGCGACCCAGGTGCTCGACCAGATCAGCACGAGCAGGGCATACAGCCCATAGACCAGCGAGCGACTCACGCGATCGAGGCTATCGACGGTGCCGCCGACGCTCCATGTCCCACAAGTCGGGCTTGTGCGGCCGGTTCGCCGTGTGCCGCGAGTCAGCCGGCGACTGGATAGGGACAGCGCTCGAGCGCCCCGTCGGTCTCGCGGAGATGGGCGGTCTCGCCGTCGACGACGACGTGCGACGCCGCCGATCCGAGCGCGAGTCCCGCCAGGTAGACCGCTCCGATTCGGTGCACGTCGCGGACCTGACCCAGTCGCTCCAGGGAACGCGTCTCACCGGCGGTGGCGCTCGAGCCGGCGCGCAGGACGAGGCGTATGTCCGGTGCCAGCGCGCGTGCGGCGAGCGTGACCGCGATGTTCTCGAGATCGTCGGCCGTTACCGCGGCCAGCGCGAGTGCGTGCTCGGGCGAGAGGCGCTTGAGCAGCGAGGGGTCCGCGCCGCGTCCGATGACCACCGGCAGGCCGAGCTCCTTCGCGTGGCCGACGTTCTCTCCCTCCTCGTGGTTGTCGATGGCGACAACCGAGATGCCGCAGCGGCGAAGCAGCAGGGCGAGGCGCAGGCCCACCTGCCCGAGTCCCACCACGATCACGTGATCGGAGCGCGGCACGGCCCGGCGACCGAGCAGGCCGGTCAACCGCCGCCCGATCAGGCGCTCCACCAGTCCCCCGGTGAACGCCGCGGCGAACAGCAGGGCGATCATCATGCTCGCCGAGATGACGAGCTTGAACCAGTCAGGCCCGTCCTGCACCGCCAGGTTCGGGTCGACGGTCACGAGCGTCTTGACCGCACCGTAGAACGAGTCGACCAGGGCCTGGTCCAGCACGAGCGCCGCTGCAACCGTTTCGAAGACCAGGACGGCGAGCAAACCGACCGCGCCGAAGAAGACCAGCGCGGCGCTGCGATCGAACGGCTTCAAGATGGCGCTGGCAAGCGCGCGAGCTCGGCGGGCGCGCACCTCGGGCAGGGGGACCGGCTCGACGGCTCCGTCCTCGCAGCGCAGCCCCACGGGGCGGCCGTCGTCGACCAGGACGGCCGCGAGGTCGTCGCTGAGACAGGGGCCCGCCAGGGTTGGGGCGACGATGTCGGCCACAGACGTGATCGTGCAGTTGCCGATCACCTGCTCGAGCTCACGCGCGGTCTCGGGCTCGAAGATCGTGGCGACGATCTTCACGTCCGGGTCCAGGTGGCGCACGAGCAGCGCTGCGCGCAGCGGCCAGGCGTCGTCTCGGGAGACGACCATCGCTGCGTCGGTATCCCGTTTCAGCGCGTCGCGCAGCTCGTCGTGCGTTGGATCCTCGAGCCGTTCCACCTCGGCGTCCGCCGCGCGCAGCGCCTCGGCCGTCTCCGCGGTGAGGTCGCCTTCCCCAAGGAGCAGGATCCGCGGCATGCCGCGGCAGCCTATCTGCGGCTTGTGCGGCCGTGTCCGGCTCCGGACGCCGGACGCCGCGAGGGGCTAGCGCTTCTTCGTTCCGAGTAGGCCGCCCTGCAGCTTGCCTGTGCGCATGCGCTGCGGGTGGTCGCCGACCGGGATGCGGGCAATCTCCTGCTCGGTCTCGTACGACACCACGGCGACGGCGTCGTCACCGCTGAACGACACGAAGCAGTAGCGGCCGTCCGCGCTGTTGGTGGACCAGTACGGCTTCTTGCCGTGGGCCGCAAGCGTGTAGGCGAACGTGGTCCGGTCGACGATCGCGGCGTAGTCGGACATCGTGCCGGCGGCGCAGAGCTTCGTGCCCTCGGGGTTGATGGCGAGGCCGTGATGGGCGGAGTCGAGCAGGTACTCCTCGCGGCGCATCCCGGCGGCCTCCTCGCTGAGCGGGAGGTGCGCCAGGCGCACCACGCGGTCCTCCTGGAGGTCGTACTCCACGAAGCCGTGGAAGAACGAGACCTGGAAGTACACGAAGCGCTCGTCGGGCGGCGCCAGCGCCATCGGCCTGACCGCGCCGCTCATGTCGGGCTCGCCGAACTCGTCGAGCTTCTGGCCCATGTCGATGCGGCGGAGGACCTCGTAGGTGTTCGCGTCGACGATCTCGAAGACGCGCTCGCCTTTCGTGGCGTCGAAGACCGGCTCGTCGAGCGGCGTGTAGACCGTCCCGATGCTGGCGTGGTAGATCAGACTGCCGTCGTGCGAGTAGTTGTTCTCGTGCGGCTGGTCACCGCTCGGGAAGCGAGCGACGATCTCGCCGCTCGCCGTGTCGATCACGTCGACCACCTTCGCCGTCGACGCCGATACCAGCAGCCGCGTGCCGTCCGGTGAGATCGCCATGTGGTCCGCGCGGTTGCCGTCGACCTTGGTGCGCCAGACGATCTCCCTCGTCCGCAGGCTGATCCCGACCACGTCCGCCAGGCTCGGGCGCGAGACGTACAACATCGTCCCGTCGTGCGACGAGAACATGTCGTCGACGTACTGGTCGTGGCCCTCGCCGACGAGCTGCCGGATCGCCAGGAAGTAGCCGAGCCGCTCGGGATTCGACTGGATCTCGGCCATCCGCTCGTCGATGTCCGGGATGATGTTGATCCGCGCCAGCCTCTGGAAGGTCTGCGGATCGACCACGTCGGCCGTGCCGTCCCAGTTGTTGCCGACGTAGAGCACGTCGCGCTCAGCCGGCCTCGGCGCAGCCGCCGCGGTCGCCGGCACCACGATCATCACGAGCGCGGCGATCAGCGCAATGACAGTCGCCGCGTGACCCCTACCCGCACGCATCGGCGGTGTGCTTACCCAGTCTGGGCACTCTCCATACGTGCGAACCGTTCGCGGCGCAGCCCCCTGGGGTCGGATATCCGCCATCGATTCGTCGGGCAGCCCCACTGGGAGCGTGCGCCGGCCGTGGACCCTCGCCCCCGCCGCGCTTCAAGCTCGCGCTCCTCACCTGGGCCGGCGTCTACCCCATCATCACAGTGATCCTCGGCTTGCTAGGGCCCGAGCTGGCGACTTGGCCGCTCGGCCTTCGGACTCTTGTGGTGAGCGTGCTGATGGTCGCGACGCTCAGCTGGGTCGTGATGCCAGGCCTGACACGCCTGCTGCGCCCCTGGCTCAGCCCAGCGTGATCGGCGGCATGGCTGGTCTCCGGGCCGCCTCGCCGTAGAGTGCCGCTCGTGGCGAGCGGCGGCGAAGCGGTCCGGGTCGAGCTACCGGGTGCGGAGCCGGGGCCACTGCGCCGCATCCTGTGGCGGGTGGCGCTCGCGCTCGGCCTGATCGCGTTCGTCGCCGTGCTCACGTACATCGGCCGCGACGGCTACGTCGACCCGGAGGACGATTCGGTCAGCCTGCTCGACGCGTTCTATTACTCGACCGTCAGCATCACGACGACCGGGTACGGCGACATCAGGCCGGTGACCGACGGCGCGCGCCTGATCACCACGGTGCTCGTGACACCCGCGCGCGTCGTGTTCCTGATCCTGCTGGTGGGCACCACGATCGAGTTCCTCGCGGAGCGCAGCCGGCAGGCCTTTAGACGGTCAAGATGGAGGAGGACCTTGAACGAGCACGTGATCATCTGCGGCTACGGCACCAAGGGCAGGAGCGCCGTGCGGACCCTGATCGGCAAGGGCCTGCCGCGCGAGCAGATCGTGGTGCTCGACGAGAGCGCCGATGCGCGCGCCCGTGCGACGGCGCAGGGGCTTGCCGCCGTGGCCGGCAGCGCCACCTCAACCGAGGCGCTCAACGAGGCCGGCGTCCGCGAGGCGAGCTCGGTGGTGGTGGCCGTGGACCGTGACGACACCGCGGTGCTCGCCACGCTCACGGCGCGCGAGCTCAACTCCAAGGCCACGATCGTGGCCTCGGTGCGCGAGGAGGAGAACGTGCATCTGCTCCACCAGAGCGGCGCCAGCTCGGTGATCACCTCGTCGAGTGCCGCCGGCCGCCTGCTCGGGCACGCCGTCCACGAGCCACGCGTGACGGAGATCCTGGAGGACCTGCTCTCGGTCGGCGAGGGTCTCGACATCGAGCACCGCCCGGTCGAGGAGGCGGAGCAGGGGCCGCTGTCGGCGCTGACGATCGAGCGTGGTCTCGTCGTCGGCGTGATCCGCGACGGCGAGCTGATCCGCTTCGACGATCCGCGCGCGGCCGAGCTGCGCGCCGGCGACCAGGTGGTCTACCTGCACAGCCACCGGGCTAGCGATGTGGCGCCTACGTAGGCTGGCCGACCGCAAGCCGTCCGTTCGCCTGCTCGCAGTAATTCTCGGCGTGCCGATCTTTGGGACCGGCGTCCTGGCGGTCTTCGTCACCGAGA
>Ga0075430_100006280_pt1 | contig 10024 bp, 6 predicted proteins | sample RhiMetdeltSRZDD4_FD_75294 | JGI IMG/M metagenome (GOLD analysis project Ga0075430, IMG submission 75294) | Populus rhizosphere microbial communities from Tennessee, USA - Rhizosphere MetaG P. deltoides SRZDD4 | ecosystem: Host-associated > Plants > Roots > Rhizosphere > Soil | place: USA...
GGCGTGCTCTGCAGGCGTCGCACGTCCCCGGCGGCGATCGCGCCGATCACGTCGCGCGGCGTGCCGGCCCCGAGGACGCCGAGGGCGACCTTCGGGCCGACGCCCTGGACGCCGACGAGCAGCTCGAACAGCCCGAGCTCCTCTTCCGTGGCGAAGCCGTAGAGCGAGAGGGCGTCCTCGCGGACGGAGAGATGCGTCAGCAGCGAGACGCTGCCGCCGGCGGCGGGAACGTGGCGCAGCGTCTCGGCCGAGACGCTGAGGCGGTAGCCGACGCCGCCGGCCGTCTCGACGACGACGTGGCCGCTGCGCCTGACGGCGACCTCGCCGGCGATGGAGGCGATCATCGACCGCCCGCCCCCGCGGCGGCGATCGCCGCGGCCAGTGCCGGGACGGTTCCCGTGCGAGTGCCGTTGCCACTGCCTGCCGGGAGCGCCCCGGCCAGCGGCGCACGGTTGACGTGGCAGATGGCGGCGCCGAGCGCGTCGGAAGCGTGATCGGGCGTCGGCAGCTCGGGAAGCGCCAGCAGCGCCTGCACCATCCGCGCGACCTGGGACTTGTCGGCGCGCCCGCTGCCGCAGACGGCGCTCTTGATCTGTTGCGGGGTGTAGCCCGCGCACGGCACGCCGGCCTGGCCGGCCGCGAGCATCACGACGCCGCGCGCCTGGCCGACCGCGAAGGCGCTGCGGGCATTGACGCCGAAATAGAGGTCCTCGATCGCGACCGCGTCGGGCTCGTGCTCGGCGAGCAGCTCGGCGACGCGCGCATGGATCGTCGCCAACCGGCGTTCCGGCAGCAGGTCCGGCGACGTCTCGATCACGCCGCCGTCGAGCGCGACGAGCCGTGCACCGGTCTGCGCGACGACGCCATAGCCGGTGTTGGCAGTGCCAGGATCGATTCCGAGTACGCGCACCACGAGAGGCATTCTCCGTGGCTGCCCGGACGCCTGCGTCCGCCCGTCATTTGGTCGTGGCGGCGACGGCCTCCTTGTCGGCCCAGCGATCGTCGACCACGTCACGCGCGACTTGCTGGCTCCGGCGATGGCCGGTCACCGCCGTCAGGAACTGGTCGCGCTCGAGCGCCAGCAGGCGCGTTGCGACCTTCGCTCGCACGGTTGCCGTGCGCGGCACGTCGTAGAGCAGCGCGATCTCGCCGAACGACTCGCCTGGGCCCTCGGTTCGGCGGAAGTCGCCGTTTTCGATGACCTCGACCTCACCGCTCTCGATCAGGAAGAAGCGGTCGCCGATCTCGCCTTGGACGATCACGTCCTCGCCCGGCTCGACGTCGATCGTGACGAGGTCGTGGCTCAGGCGTTCAAGGACCGCGATCGGCAACGGAGCGAAGATCGAGTTCTCGCGCAGCAGGAGATATTGCTCCTCGGCGACCGGCGCACCGACCTCGAAGCCGCGAAGCCGACTCCAGCAGAGAATGACGAAGATCGGCATCAGCGCGCCAAGGATGAGCAGGGCTCCGCGCGGCTCGACGAGCTCCAACAGCACGATCGCCCCGATCGATCCGATCGCCATCGCCGCAAGCCGGGCCGACTCCAGCGAGCCGATGACACGGCCCATCGTCTCGTCCGAACCCAGCCGCTGCATCAGCGTCTTGGCGGCGACGTCGACCAACGTAAAGCCGGCGCCGACCGCCAGCCAGCCGAGATACGCCACCGGCTCGCGCGGCCAGATGCCGGGAAGCATCGTCGCCAGGCCAAGGATCACGCTGCCGATCGCGATCGCGATCACGAGCTTTCCACGGTCGAACAGCAGGGCCAGGCCGGCGCCGCCGAGCAGCGCTCCGAGTCCCCAGCTCGCGCTGAGGAAGCCGACGCTCCCCTCTTCGAGATGGAGCAGCTCGAGCACCATGACGATCCCGATCACGTCAGCGAAGCCCTCGAAGAGGAGCAGCGTGATCAGCGTTGCGCTGGAGAGACGCAGGGCCGGGTGTTCGACCAGCGCTCGCAGGCCGAGGCCGAGCTCTGCGACGATGCCCGACAGCTGCTCGTCGTGACCGTAGGTCGGGCGGCTGTCGCGCTTCACGGCCGCGATCGTGAGCGTCGCCAGCGCCCAGGCGCCGGCGGCGACGCCGAACACGTACGCGGGCGAGGTGGCGCCGAGGAGAAGGCCGGTGACGATCGCCGCCAGCAGGAATCCGGAGTTCTCCATTGCGCTGTGCGTGACGTTGCCGGCCGACAGCTCTTGGGGGCTTCGCGCCAGGCCGGGCATCAGCGCCGACTCCGCCGGCGCGTAGGCGCACGAGGTGATCGCGAACAACGCCGGGAAGATGAAGACGACGGCCGACGGCGCGTCGAGCGACGCCGCGAGCGTCGCGCCCGCGAGCACGGCCGTCGTCGTCACGCTGCTGACGAGCAGCACGACGATGCGCGGATAGCGGTCGACGAGCAGTCCGGCGAACGGCGACACGATCGCGCCGGGCAGGAAGCGCACGAGCGCGACGATGCCGACGCCGACCGCGCCGTGCGCCTCGAAGCCGTAGACGCCGAGAGCGATCGCGAAGGACCAGCTTGCGAACGAGACGCAGATCCGCGCCACGCCGAGCAAGCCGAGATCGCGATTGCCGAAGTCGATGACCAGCGCGTGGAAGGCGAACCCCAGCTTCCGTGTGGCGCGCCGCATCGTCGTGCTCATGCGGCTACAGGGTTACTACCAGCGCGGCGCCGAAGAGCGCGAGCACATGAAACGACTGGTCGACGGCCACGCGAAGCCCAGGTGAGGTTTGAGCAAGCCCCTTGACGCGCGCCATGTAGGCGTCAAGCAGCCGGCCGTCGTCCTGGATCATGTGCGGAAGCACGATCAGCACGCCGATCGCGAGCGCCGTGACAAGGTCACGCTCGATTCCGATCCAGATCATCGCCGGAACAAACGCCAGCGTGTAGGAAGCGACATGCCCGAGCAGCGCTCGCCGCGCCGTCCGGTCGCGAGTAAGGCCGTTGGCCTTGTTCCGTGCCTGCCAGTCTGTCTGCAGCAGGAAGTCTCCCGCCAGGTGGGAGACGAGCAGCACGGCAAGGACCTCGACCCAGCGCACGCGGCGAACACTAGGCGAATCACGGTATGGGAGCCCGTCAGGCCCACGGCTTGGCCACCCGGCCAATTCCGGGCCCCGATTCTTGGACCGCCTGGCCACACACGTGGCGCAAAAGTATGAGGTAGGTTTGCGCTCCTTCCGTATACATCGCTGTGTGCGAGGATGTCGACAAGGTCGGCGCGCTCGCGACGACAGCACCCAAGGATCGGGATTGCCATGCGCGTTGCCGCCGCTCGAGTGCCCTTCGTCTGTGCCCTACTGGTGACGCTGGCGCTTGCCATGAGCGCCCTCCTGTTCGGCGCGTGGCCGTCGCAGGCCGCCAGCACGGGCAAGCTGTATTCGGTCACCGTTTCGCCGCCGACCGTGGCCGCGGGCGTGAGGACATCGTTCAGCGCCGTGATCGCCAACCCGGCCACCCAGCAGCAGCAGGTGGGCTCCGTGAACCTGACCGCGCCGAGCGGCTTCAAGGTTGTCTCGGCGTCCGTCCCGGGACCGGCGACCGCGAGCGTGTCTGGCAGCACCGTGCGACTGCGCGATCTCTCGCTGGATCCGGGCAATACCGTCACGGTCAGCGTCGTCGCCGATGCCCCCTGTGCGACCCAGACATCCCCCTGGACCGTCCTCGCGAAGCAGGCCAACGACTTCAACGGACCGCCCGGCAACACCCTGACGCTCGACAGCGCCGCGAGCTCGCTCACGAGCTCCGTCACGGGCGCCTGCGCGCTGCGGTTCTTCAAGCAGCCCGCCAATGCCCGTGTCGGGCAGACCGTGACCTCGACCGCCTACACGCCGAGCGGCCCGCCCGTGAGCGTCGAGGTCGTCGATGGCGGGGGCGCGCGGGTGACGAGCTCGACGGCGCCGATCAGCATCGCGCTCTCGGGCACCGGCGCCGGACCGCTAAGCGGCACGACGCCGGTGAGCGCGGTCTCAGGGCTGGCGACCTTCTCGAACATCGCGGTCGGCTCCCCCGGGTCGTACGTCCTCGTAGCGTCGAGTCCGGGACTGACGTCCGTGTCGTCCAGCGTCTTCCGGGTTGACACCGTCGCGGTGAGCTGCGTCGAGGACGTCAGCTGCGCTGGAAGCGCGACCACGTCGACGACGAAGCTGACGGTGACCGCCGACCCGCTTGCCGGCCTCCCCGATGCGGGCTTCCTGACAATCTCGTTCAACGTCGGCTTCACGCTCGACTGCGCCGGCTACGAGGAGTTCGCTCCAGCGGACACCGCGCTGATCAACATGTCGGCCGATCGCACCAAGACCGAGGCGTCGACGATCGCCAAGAAGCAGATGAATCTGGTTCCCAACAACGGCGCATCGTTTCTGCAGACGTGCCTCGGCTCTCCCGAGCCGTTCGTCACCCGGCCCGCTACGCCTCCGCTCCAGGTGCTGCCGGCGGCATACGACTGGGACGGTAACGGCAGCCTGGATTCGGTCTACGTCGGCCTGCTTCCCGACTGCGGGCCGGCGCTGGCGCCGTGCGTGAGCGTACGCAAGAAGACCGGCGCCGGCGACGGCTACATCGAGACGCGCCTGCCGGCTGGGCTGGGAGATCCCTTCCGCACCCACTGATGCCGCGACGTCGTGGCCGGCTCCGGGAGACCGGGCCGCTACGGCGTCGCCGCAAGGAGTTCCCCCGGCGGCGTGTCGATCGCCAGCGGAGGTGTGTGCAACGTCACGACGTGCAGCCGCTGCCGTCGCTCGGCGCAGCGGTCGACGTCGGTCTGCCGTCGGGGATCATCTGCGCCTCGAATCCTGATCAGGACATCGAGCGTCACCGCGACCTCGAAGTCGCTTCCCTGCTCCTCGGCGGCGGCAAGCGCCGCCTCAAGCGCCATCTCGGCGCCGTCGTCGTCGCCCAGCTGCGCGAGCGCGATGCCGCGAACCCTGTGCAGCAGTGGCGCCGTTTGCTCACTCGTCGGCAGCAGCCGCGCCACCGCCTCGAGCGTCGCAGCCGGCTGCCCTCCGAACAGATGCGCCTCGGCGAGGTACGCCTCGACCAGGGCCGCGTCGACCGGCACTCGGAGCCGCCGACAGACCGCGAGCGCCTCATGGAGCAACTCCAAGCCCTCGGCATGCCGTCCCGCCCGCACGGCGAGGCGCCCGTAGAGCGCCGTCGCGAACGCGGCGCCGATCTCGTGGCCGGATCCGAGCAGCGTGCGTCGCGCACGCTGGAGTCGCGGGGCGGCCTCGTCGAGACGGCCCTGGTCGCTGAGCACCTCGGCGGTGTTGCAGTCGTAGATCGCCGCGTCGGCGACGTTGCCGGCCTTCGCGCTTGCCTTCGCGGCCTGCTCGTAAAGGCTTACCGCGTCGTCCCAACGACCGTCGAAGTACGCATTCGCGCCGAGGTTGTTGAGCACGACCGACTGCCGCAGCAACTCCCCGAGCCGGGTGTAGATCTCCAGCGCCAGCGGCGCGTACACGGCTTCTTGCGGCCGTCCGGACGCGTACAGGCCCCAGTCGAGCACGATGTAGGCGTGCGCGAGTGCACGCTCCTCGCCTGCCGCCTCCGCCTCGGCGATCGCCCGACGACAGAGCTCCATCGCCTGTTTCGTCCGCCCCTCGCGTTGACGGATGCCCGCGAGCATCGACAGCGTGCGAGCGCGATGCTCGCCGGCAGCGCTCGGGGGGTCGGCGTCATCGAGCGCGCGCAGCGCCCGCGACGCCCAGCGCACGGCAGACCTGACGTGGCCGACCCGATCGGAGATCCGGGCATGACGAAGCAGCAGCACGGCGCTGGTGACCGGGTCGGAGGTGATCAGCCGGCGTGCGCTCCGCAGCGTGCCTGCTGCGGCATCGAGCTCGCCGATCGCGACCTGTGCGTCAGCGAAGTCGACGAGGACCGCGACGATCTCAGCGACCGGGCGGTCGATGGCGTGCCCCGCGTCCGCAGCTAGGCGATAGAAGCTCGCCGCCGCCACCGGCGCAAGTCGGTTGCGCGCCCGATCGGCAGCCAAGCGCGCATACGTCCATGTTCGCGCGTCGTCACCGGCGCGCGCGAAGTGCAGCGACAGGGTCTCGGCCAGCCGCTCACGGGTTTCTCCCGCTTCCTGCTCGAGACGTAGTCCGACCGCTTCGTGCAGCCGTCGGCGCTCGCGAAACGGCAAGCCCGCGTACGCCGAATCGCGGATGACGTCACGACGGAAGCGCATCGTCCCGTCGCCGACATCGACGAGCATGTGCGACAGCCGCTCCCACGTCGCCTCGTCCGGCGGTGAAACCCCGTCGTCGAGCATGTCGGTGAGGTAGCTGGGGTCAAAGCCGACGCCAAGGACGGCCGCCCGCCGCAGCAACGCCCTATCGGCAGGGGCCAGACGGTCGATCTGGGCCATCGCCGCAGTCTCGATCGAGTCAGGCAGCGGCGCGTCGCGATCGGTCGCGAGCACGCGCAGCAGTGCACGCAGAAACTGCGGGTTGCCGCCACAGCGGTCGACCGCGCGCTCGAGCACATGCGGCGGCAGCGGCGCCGCATCCGTCGCCGCCTCGGCGAGCCGCAGCAGTTCGTGCCGTGCGAGCCCGTCGAGCTGCAGGGTGATCAGCGTGCCGTTGTCCGGCAAGCGCAGACCGGTGGCGCCCTCGCGCCGTGTGACCACGAACAGCCACGGCTGATCGCCGACCTCAACCAGGATCGCGGTCAACAACTCCGCCGAGGCGGCATCCATGAGGTGAACGTCCTCGATCTCGAGCAGCGTCGGACTGTTCATCCGCTTGCGCAAGAACCGCTCGAGGATCTCGCGAAGCTTCTGAAGCCGGAACTCCGGCGCCAGCTGGCCGACCTCCACCGTTGTCGCCGCCTCCGTGCCGAACGGCAGCGCCAGCAGCGGCAGCCACTGGCGCAACTCGGGGTCCTGCTCGTCGACGGTCGCCTGCAACCGGACGAGCACGGCGTCGTCGGAAGCGTCAGCCTGCAGCCCGATCAGCGGCCGCAGCAGCTGTTGCCAGGCTGCGTACGGGGTCGATGCCGTGTAGGCCTCGCAGACAGCGTGGATCCGCGTGAACTCGCCCGCTGCGGCCCTGATCTCGGCGAGCAGGCGGCTCTTTCCGATTCCCGCCTCGCCGACGATCTCGACCGCTTGCGTCGTCCCACTCAGCGCGAACTCGCGCGCCTGCCGAAGGCGATGGAGCTCGATCGTGCGCCCGACGAGCGGGCTCGGCGCGACGGGATCGTTGGGAACCCGGCCGGGAAGCGCAGGCCCGACGCGCGACGCGTGGACGGGGGCGCGCTTTCCCTTGACGGCGAACGGCGCGATGTCGGTGAGCTGAAACGGCGTGACGACGCGATCGAGCGCCGCCCGCGTGGCATAGATCTCGCCGGGCGACGCGCGCGCGGTGACTCGCGCAGCGAGGTTGACGGTGTCACCCATCACGCTGTAGCTGCGCCGGGCCGCGGGCCCGAGGTCAGCGCAAAACGTGTTGCCACGATTTACGCCGACGCGCACCGGCAGTCGTCGATCACCGTCGACGATGCGACGAAGCGCCAGCAGCAGGCGGTCTTCGTCGTCGCCGACGATGCGCGGCGCTCCGGCAGTGAGCATGATCTTGCCGCCATCGACGTCCGTATCGGACTCGAGGAAGCACACCTGCTGCTCGTCTGCGGCGTGCTGCACGTCGGCTACGAGCTCGTGGAGCGCCGCCGCCGCCGCATCCGCCCCTTCGCGCTCGATCAGAGTGTCGATCCCCTCGAAGCGCACGAAGGCGGCCGTGACCTGGCGATGCTCCGACGCGGGCTTCCCGCCGACGATGTGCCGGCGGACCTCTGTCGACAGGCACATCGCGATCGCCTGCTCATCCGGCAGCCGGGGCAGCCGGGCCGCATTCCAGTCGTCGACCGGCGGTGGCGCGACGAGCAGATGGCCGCCGCCCTTCGCCGCGCCGACAGACGCCAGCGGCAGGCGGGCGGCCGCCTCGGGGCTGATCACAACCTGCCCGGGGCCTGCCGCCTTCTCCATCTTCGCCATCGTGGTCGCCGCCGGCCCGACGATCAACAGCTCGCGATGGGACTCCCCGACCAGGAACAGGTGGAACTCGCCGCTGTGCAGCCCCTGGGACATACGAAGCGGCACAGAGCCGGCTCGGTTGGGAATTGCGCCGATGATGCGCAGCCGGCTGCGCATCTCCAGCGCCGTCGCTGCCGCCCGGGCGACATGGTCGGGGCCGGAGAAGAGCAGCAGGAGCGCGTCGCCGGCGAGCTTGACCATCGACCCGCCGCGGGCATGAGCCACCGAGAGCAGCCCGGTGAACACATCGTCGATCGTGTCCACCATCTCCTCGGCGCCCTCGCGTCCGCGTCGTGCTAGACGCTCCGAGAGCTTCGTGAAGCCGGACACGTCGCTGAACAGCAGCGTCGCATCGAGCGTCCGGCGCTGCGCCTCAGGCGACTCGGCGACATGCGCCAGCAGCACGTCGGGCACGTAGGCGTCGAACTGCCGGGCCGCCGACGTGCGTGTCACACGATCGGCGGTCATCGCAACAGACTACGGGAGCAGCGTCGCCACACCCAGCCTCGTTCTGGTCAAACTTCGCGCGGACGAGCTGGACCACGTGGCCAAGGGAACTGGGTTTCGCCCTCAGCTGGCCGCGGGCGGCCGGCCCCGTGCGACGTCACATGGCCGCTTCGAGCACGTCCGCCGGCGCGTCGAAGTTCGCATGCACCGAATCGACGTCGTCGTTGTCGTCGAGCGCGTCGATCAGCCGCATCAGCTTGCCGACGGTGTCGGCATCGACCGGGACCGACGTCTGGGGGCGCTGCTGCACCTCGGAGGTGTCGACCTCGACTCCGGCCTGCTCAAGCGCGGCACGGACCGCGGTCAGCTCGGACGGGTCGGTGATCACCTCGATCACGTCCTCGTCGACGACGATGTCCTCGGCGCCGGCCTCGATCGCGGGCATCAGGTCCTCTTCCGAGTAGCGGCCGGCGTCGACGAGGATCAGGCCCTTCTTCTCGAACAGGTACGCGACCGACCCAGGCTCACCGAGGTTGCCGCCGGCCTTGGTGAAGGCATGGCGGATGTCGGCGCCGGTGCGATTGCGGTTGTCGGTCAGCGCCTCGACGAGGATCGCGACGCCGCCGGGCCCGTAGCCCTCGTAGAGCACCGCCTCGAACGCGTCGGCGTCCTTGTCGGCGCCGGTGCCCTTGGCGATCGCGCGCTCGATGTTGTCCTTGGGCATCGATGCGTCCTTGGCCTTCTGGACCGCAAGCGCGAGCGAAGGATTCCCTTCGATGTCGCCTCCCCCCTCTCGGGCGGCGACGACGATTCCGCGGGCGAGCTTGGTGAACAGCTTGCCCTTGCGCGAGTCGACGATCGCCTTCTTGTGCTTGATCGACGCCCATTTCGAATGTCCCGACATGGGTTCGATTCTACGGCCGACGCCGTCCGCGCGAGCCACGTATCGTCCCGGCCGCATGCCTATCGATCCCAACATCTTCAAGGCCTACGACATCCGCGGCATCTACGGCGACCAGATCGACGGCGATGTCGCCGAGCAGGTCGGCCGTGGCTTCGTCCGCGTCATCGCCGAGCTCAGCGGCAAGCCGCAGCGCGAGTTGCGTCTGGGCCTCGGTCGTGACATGCGGTTGACGGCGCCCGAGCTCGCGGCGCGCTACCGCGCCGGCATGGTCGCCGAGGGCGCACACGTGCTCGACATCGGCCAGGTCGGGACCGAGATGCTCTATTTCCTCGTTGGATCGCGCGGGCTCGACGGCGGCCTGATGTGCACTGCTTCGCACAACCCGAAGGCCTACACGGGTGTGAAGCTCGTCAAGGAGGGAGCGATCGCGCTCTCCGGCGACGAGGGCATCGACGACATCCGCAAACTGATCGAAGCCGGGCTCGGCGATCCGGATCCGGCGCGGAGCGGCAGCGCTGAGGAGCTCGACGTCACAGCGGACTTCCAGGCGGCCGTGCTGGCCTTCGTCGATACCAGCAAGATCACGCGGATGCGCGTCGTCGTCGACGGCGGCAACGGCATGGCGGGGACGATGGTCGGA
>Ga0075430_100006282_pt1 | contig 10023 bp, 23 predicted proteins | sample RhiMetdeltSRZDD4_FD_75294 | JGI IMG/M metagenome (GOLD analysis project Ga0075430, IMG submission 75294) | Populus rhizosphere microbial communities from Tennessee, USA - Rhizosphere MetaG P. deltoides SRZDD4 | ecosystem: Host-associated > Plants > Roots > Rhizosphere > Soil | place: USA...
ACCTCATCTTCACCGATGAAGTACCCGACGCCGGCCACGCCGAGGTGCCGGCCCCACTTGTACAGGTACTGCGTCTCGCCGCCGCGGGCGTTAATCACCAGGTCGTCGACGTACTGCGCGGCTGGTCCCTTATCGGTCATCTCGGGTTCACGGATGCCGGGCTTCTGGTTAGCCGCGACCAAGTGCATGCGGCTGATGCCCGCGGAGAACCAGTCCATCACCGAGCCGAACTCGCCGATAGAGCGGGTGAACTCCCACATCTCGTCCTGCCACGTCTTGTACTGCAGGGCATACTGCTCACGCGCGGCGCCAGACAGCGTCTGCGCGGAGCCGACCAGGATCTGCGGGTTGACCTGGTCCAGCGGCGCCGGCAGGCGGGGCCGAGTGCGTGCGGCCGCGGCGTTAGCCACCGGGTACCTCCTCCTACGTCCGACGTGCGATCGCGGCGTTAGCCCACATAACGGCAGCGTCTACATGGTCCAGCGCGATCTTGCGTTCCTCCGAGTTCGGCGCGGCACGCGCGATCGCACGCGCCAGCGTCAAGCCGACCGCGCGTACACACCGGTACGTCTCAACCTGCTCAGCGTCGCGCGGCGGATGGTAAGTGAACCGGTTATTCAGCTCGTCGTCGATGTTGTCCACTAGTCCGGCTCCCTCTGCGCGATCAGGCCGGTAACGGACGAGGCGACCAGCGCCGCCAGCACCCACAGCATCGTCTCGTGCCAGCGCCAGGTCAGGTACGTCAGGCCGGCTCCGACCCAGATCGAGGTGCACCAGTCGCACTCCCAGGCGTATGCGAGCGACCGCATGACTAGGTTTGTGTCGTGTCCGCTCATCGAGACCCGGCCGCGCTCCTCCGGCGGCGCATCCGCGTAGACGCCCCACCGCGTGACGAACTTGTCGCGCATGACACAGTACAGCGGGAACTTGTCACGCGTCACCCAGCGGGTGATCCGGTGCGTCCCGAGCGCGAGAAGAATTACCGTCACGGAGAAGAGACCGACTGGCACGCGGAGATCGTACAACGGATCTCCGCGGCGAGCGAAAAGACGACGAAGGGGCCGTCCCACGCCGCGCGCTGTACCGCGCGGGGAACGGCCCCTTCTCTGTGCGTTGACGCAGGATCGACTTCCGCGTCCCCTTTAGGCTTTAAACGCGGTCTGCCCGTTGCAGCGGGCAGAGCATCAAATCCTTACCGGCGTGATCGACCGGCTTGACGTCACCGTTAAGCTTATGAGAATATCTTATCCAGGGCGTCGTTGACGGAGCTGCGAAGCGTCTTCGGCGCGGACTTGTTGACGTCATCCAGAAACTTCGCAACGTCAAGCGCGCTGCAGACCAGGAACGCGTACTTCTCTCCCGTTGATGTGTGCGTAGTCAGCCGCAGTGACAGCAGCGCGGGGTTAGACATGCGCAGCTGCAGCGACGCGACGCCGCTTATCATCGGTATACCCGGAACGCAGCTCATCAGCGCGTCCGAGAAGGCCTGTCGGTCGACCTGCCAGAACTCGTCGGTGCCCTCCGCGTGGAGAGTTACCGCGAACGGGTCGTCATCCTCGTAGGTCCACATCACCGATATGCCGCCATGATCATGCATCTTTCGGCAGCTGACGACGGTCAAGATCCGCATGTTCTTCGTAGTCATCTCTCTTCTCTCCTCACCTGGCGGTTGCGGTGATTTCCGCGACGCAGTCCGGGCAGAGCAGCAGCTCGACGCCGTTGTCCGCGCGGACGGAGACCAGTTCGGTCTCTGGCACGATCTCACCCATCCGCTCGCAGCGGCCCAGGTGATCAGTGTACTCGTACATCTTCTCACTCCTCACTTTAGCTTACGCGTAGACCGCGCGGGGCTCGAACCCGCGACCTCCGGATTGAGAGTCCGGTGTGCTAGCCAGCTGCACCAGCGGTCCCTAGTTGAGGCGGTGTACGCAGCTTGTTTCCACGTACAGGCCTTGTGCTCCTTCGGGTTTTTCTCCCTCTCCGACACTCAACGTGCATGGTGCAGGATTCGAACCCGCCCATTCTGCTTGGAAGGCAGACATGCTTCCGCTAACATCAATCATGCTTTATGAGGCCGGGGCAACTTCTTCGAGCGGTCGCGCCCGGCTTTTAAGTTGTCAACTAGTTCATATTATCACAACAGCTTGCCGGACGCAATCTCGATCACAAGCGTCGCGGCGACGGTCAACATGCCGCCCGCGCCGGCTAGTAGCGCCAGCGCCAGGAACCGGCAGCTCTTCTGCGGCGGCTCGCCACTCCCGCCGGACGCGGTCGTATGTCCCATGTCTTGCATTCTCTTCGCGCCGGCCGCCAAGCCACGGTAGTGGCCGAGCGCCTTGCGCAGGTCACCGTTTCCGCTCACTTGTCCTCCTCTAGCTCAACGTCGGGAAAGTAGACGATGACGTCAAACGCCATGGTGTCAGCGCGTGAACGCGTTATCATCTGATAACCAAGCTCAAGCTCGTCCTCATCGATATCTTCATCATCTTTCATCCCGTTAAACGTGATCGCGATCGCCGCGCCGAGCGCTAGCTGCGCACGTGACGAGATGACAAACCCGATGCACGTCTTACCGTACATGCCACGTCCCGAGTAGTCTGACCGGAACGTCTCGTCATCAGTCTCAACGTCGAACGTGTTGCGCATGACGTCGATGATTTCATCGACCTGCGACTTCGTGATCTTCACCGCTCTCTCCTCTGCTCGTCGTTCACTCTAACTGTGTCAAAAGATATGAATAAAAGGCACCCCGGCCGGCTTCAGACCGGTCGGGACGCGGACTACTCAGCCCCGTCTAGCTTACCCGCCGCGACGCAGCACAGCTCACTGGTACAGGCGCGCGGTTCGGGACACGGCAACGTCGCCGCGTGGTAGTGTCCGCACTCGTGATAGGGAACCTCCTCCCGCACGAGCTCGAACTGGATGTCATCGTTAAACATTATCCCTGCGCTCCCCTCGTCTCCTGCCCGGCGTAGACGCCGCGCTGGAAGGCCTCATCACTGTCATCTTCCCACTTATCGACGATGCGCCGAACGCCGTCCTTGTCGAACCCGAACTCGGCGATCGTGTTGCGGATAAAGCGCTCTCGCTCTTCCCTCGTCACCCTACTCACTCCTTCATGAGATCTTGGTCTCATCGGCAGCCGCCTAACGGCTGGACGGAGCTCTGCCTCCCGGCGATCTCCGTTTCGACCTGCTAGTTCTTGCTCTCGTCAACGACCTCGAACGCGGCCGGAGCGACGTCCTCAGACTCCTCGTTCTCGGCGTCCTCGTCGTAGTCTTCGTCCTCGTCCTCGTCGTAGTCATCGTGCTCAGGACCCGGGTCAATCGCGTCCTGCATGAACCCGTACTTCGCGGCCTCGTCAGCCGCGTCCTGCGTGATCTTCGCGAGCAGCTGGATGTGCTCGGGAGTGCCCTCCGCGAGCGGAGTCACCGCGTAGACCGGCTGCGAGACCGCGACCCGCAGGTCGCGAGTCTCACCGTCGCGGACCAGACGCGCCGCGTCCTTGAGCGCGGTCTTGCTCGACCGAGTCAGCCAGTCCCCGCCGGCGGGGTGCTGCACGTTGATCCACTCATCGCCTCCGGGAAACGTCGAAACGATCTTGACCTGGATGACGTAGCGCTTGGACATGATGTTTCTCCCTCTTAATGGTCTTCTGGCCATCTTCAGAACCCGCCTAACGGGTTGACGCCTCCCGGCGTTTCGGCCTCTACTTCACGATCGCGATGATCAGGTCAGACGCGGTGCCGTCGTAGCGAAACTTGATGACCTCACCGTCGGTGAGCACGATGCTCGCGTCGATCCCGATCTTCTCGTAGCCGTCGTTAAACGTGTCCGCGCCGTCCCACCAGCGTGACTCTTCCCAGGTAGACGCGTCGTAGTTGATCCCAATGGTCGCGACACGCTCACGCTTGCTTTCCCAATCGCGCGCCAGATATCCCCACGCGGTGTTACCGTCGCGCAGCGGCAATCCCTCGCTGACGACCACGTCAATGAACGCCCGCTTGAACTCACTCTTCCAGCTCATCGCTCTCTCCTCGCTCGTCGTGTTCCTATTAACTATAACGCCCGGGGGCACCGTTTGGTTCAACACCGTGTGATGAATTTTTGTCATCTCTATGACATAAGTTCGGTGACGATCAGGACCCAGGTACCGACGGTGACTAGGATACCGAACAGCTCAAATGGCCACCAGACGCTGGTCTTGAGGTGGTTTCGCAGGGCTTTCATCTCTTCGCTCCTCATCTTTATGACACGAGTACGATTACCAGGTAGATCAGTACTCCGAAACAGATCGAACCTAAGACGACGACAACCTTGATCACATCTTGGTCATCCCGGCCAAAGCTAGCGTAAAAGCGCCCGATCTTGGTGTGGTACAGGAACCGCTCGGCCAGGTTCGGCTTGCCCCAGGTGTCTTTTCGCTCGTTCTTCATCTTTTCACTCCTCGCTCGTTTTTTCCTCTACGTTAATCATACCATGACGATGACAGCTTTGCCAACTCTATGACGGTGACTTTTATGTCATCTTCATGACAGCGCAGCAGTCCTCTCGATCGCAGCCGGTGCAGCCGCAGTCTCCCTTAAGATCACACGCTCCCGTGCAGTCCGGATTATCACAAAACCCGTACCAGTCGCCGTCAACGCAGCACTCTCCCTCGAGCGGGTCGCCGCAGCTCGGCGGCGCCAGTGACGTCACCGCCGGTCCCACGGCGACAGGCTGCGCGCCCCGAGCAGGTCACCCGGCAGGACGTTCTCGAGCAGGGACGGCGCCGCGAGCAGGCCATCCGTGTGCGTCTCGGCGGACCAGGACGCCGGCACGAACGCCAGCAGCACCGACTCGGCGACGTCGGGCGAAACGCCGAGCCGGTCGATGATGTCCTTCTTCGCCTCGATCTGGACCTGGCCCTTGGCGGCAACGATCTTGTACAGCGGCATCGTCAGCTCGCGGATCAGCCGGTCCTGGGTGTCCGGGCTGAGCGCCGAGAAGTCCCAGTGTCGCGTACGGGACAGCTCCCGGCCCAGCCACCACATCTCGGCACGCCGGTTGTAGTACAGGTGCTCGTTTCCCGCGGTCGGTGACATGGCAACGTTGATCGGCACGACGCTGGCGTCGTGTCCCGTTGAGGCGGTCGCGCGCTGCGCGTCGAGCACCTCCAGTGGCGACGCGTCATGACGGCTAGACAGCGCCCGCAGGTGGCCGTAGACGCCCCAGCCGACGCCGATGCTGTCTACCTTGACGGTCTTGACGTTCCACTCACGTAGCACCAGGACGATCGCGCCGACGGTCGTCGTCGGGTCCGGACTAGTGAACTCCTGGATGTAGAGGATCGCGCCACCACGCCGGATCGTCACCACCGTGCGGTCGTTTCCCGCGCCGACGTCGACGCCGGCCTCGACGTCGTCGGTTTCGTGTACCGGCATCTCGAGGTAGCGGCACTGTGCCGCCCAGTTGTGCGGCACCACCTGCCACGGCGAGCCGACCTTCGGGAACTGGCCAGCGCACTTCGAGGTGAACAACGCCGACTCTTCTCCCCAGTTGTGCCGGCGGTCCTCGACCCACCCCGGTGAGATCAGCATCTCGCGCAACCGGTCCGAGACCGGCTCATCCGTAAAGTTGGGCGTGTCCTCGTAGGAGATGTGAATGACGTGCCACCCAGAGCCGGGCTGACAGATCTTCTCGAACTCGCCCGAGCCATCCGGGTTGCCGACGGCGACCATCCGCGCGTTCTCGTTGGACGCCAGCGACGAGCCCTCGTTCCACAGGTGCAGCGGGATACCGTACGCCTCGTCAAAGATAACCATCAGGTAGCGCGCGTGCAGGCCCTGGAAGGCGGCCTCGACGTGATCCGGCGGCTTGCGGCCCAGCGCCGCCAGGAACTTGCCGATGTACCACTCGCGCTTATTGGTGTGTCCCTGCAGGCCGATCCGCGAGTGATGCTGGTTGATCTCGTTCCACAGCACCGCGTCGACCTGCTTCGAGGTCGGCGCGGTGCTGATGACTCTCGCCTCGCCGGCGGCGTGGGCGTCGATCCACCAGCAGCAGAGCAGACCCATCGTGAAGCTCTTGCCAGAGGAGTGACATGAGTGGATCGCCACCTTCGGGTGGTCGCGGACGGCCCGCAGGATCTCCTTCTGCTTGGACCAGACCTCGACGCGCGCCCGGTCCGTCGCCCAGCTCACCGGGTCTTGGCGCCAGCGTACGTTCGCCGGCGTGGCGAGCTCGGCGTAGACCTGAGCGCGCGTCTTGGTCTCCACGGCTAGATCTTACCCGATCCCAGCTCGACGGCGATCCGGAACAGCGCGTCCGGATGACTGACGTGAAACGGCTTCGGTCCCGTCTGGAACAGCATGTTTATCTTGTCCCGCGTCTCACGCCACGTGCGGTTTACCAACGTTACCGTGCCGGGCAGAAAGACCGCGTCCGCGGCCGCGCGCAGCGACCCGTACGCAGCGATTGCCCGCAGCGCCCACGCGTGTGGTATCTCGATCTCAATCGGCGCGTCCTTATGCAGTCGCATCCGGTACCGGTACTCCTGCGCCTGCAGCTGCAGCGCGCTCAAGACGTCGGGCAGAGTCTCCATATCTCTCCTCTACGAAGGCACGGCTCGTCAGGTGCCACTGGTTGCCAGCGGGACAGGCGTAGACACGCAGAAGCTTGCCGCCGGCAGCCATGTGTCGCGCGGCCGAGGCGCTGGCCGCGGCCTCACTCGGCCAGCGGCGCTTGCGGCACACGCGACACAGTCGGGGACGGCGCGTCTTCCGCGTCTTCAATTCACGCGTCCGTCCATTCCACGCCGCTTCGCCGGAACGACGGACTTCTTGGCGTTGTTTCCGGACGGAGCCGGATCTACCCGGCCGGAGCCGGCCTTGCCGCCGGTCGGCTTGGCGGCCTTCCCCTTGCCGCCCCGCTTGTTCGGGTCCCACCACTGCCACCACTTCTTTGCCATCTCACTTCTCCTCATCCTCGTTGTCGTACTGGATCCATCCTACGCCTCCGCGTATCGGCTTTGTCACCTCAATCATGTGATCGAGCGCGGCGTCGACGAGCCGCTGGTACTCCTCGTTGCTGATGCCCCACGGAATCACCTGGACGTCCTCGAGCGTCATCTCCTCGAAGGACGGACACGGCGGAACACACGGTTTTGAGCTGAGATCTAGCTCTCTGTCTTCATCGACCAGTCGCCAATCTTCGGGTCTCTCGTTCAGCATGTCACTCATGTATCACCTGTGTTGGTGCGCACCAGCCACGCACGTCAGCTATGACGACCGTGTCGTCGGTCTTTCCGCGGTGCAGCTCATCGTACCGTTCCTGGTCGTGGGGTAGGAAGACCGGCACGTAGACGACGCGCACCGCGTACGGCACGCCCCTCTGGTCACCGATCGCCGCGCGCATGCGCCACGACGAGCGGACACCGGCCATCGGCTCGGCGTCGGTACGCGCACCGATGACGATCTCCAGTGTCTCACCCGGCAGCCCGAGAAGCTCAAGCACCCGGTTGAAGTCCGCGTTGCTTATGAACTCTTTCACGCGTCCCCCAGCGGTACGACCGTCCACGGCGTCCGCAGGACGGTCTGCGTCTTGACCAACACAGGACTGTGCAGCGTGCCGTCCGCGGTATTTCCGCGCGCCCGGTCCTCGTTCATCAGCCGGGCGTGTCTGGCGGTCCGGTCTAACGACTCGTCCTCGTACAGCGCGGCGCGCGTCAGCAGCTCACGCAAACTCTCGGGCAGGTTGACCAGCTCGGGTGCGTCCGGGTCGTTGAAGATCGCGAAGTACGTCGAGCTGTCGAAGTCGTTGACGTCGAAACCGAGCAGCTTGTCAACCTCGTATACCGGCTGGTAGTTGGCCAGGTCGAGCTTCTCATCGTCCATTACAATGATATCGACCTGCGGCTGTGGGACGTAGTTGACGCCGTCCCAGTTGATGACGCTGCGGTCAGCTGCGGCAAAGCAGCCCGGACCAATCGTCACGGTGTCACCTAGGTCATTCGGGTCTTGATGCAGCTCAACGATGTCATGATTCATTTCTGGTAGATCCCCCTCGCTCGGCTGAGCCGGCCGTTCGGCTCACGTGTACGATAACCGCCGTAGCGCGCGGTCCGGACCAAGCCGATCATCGGCTTGGAACGCGCGGTCACGATCTGCTGGTCCTTGTTGAAGATCCCCACGGCCTCTAGGACCTCGCGAATCTCCCGCTGCAGCGCCTCGTCCCGGAGCGCGTCTTCCAGGCTGACGATGTCATCCATCGCCGCGGACGTCAGCACCAGTTGCGCGGCGCGTACCTGGTCCGGCGTCCGTTCGGTTACCATTAACTGTGTGGCCGCGCTGGAGACGTCCGAGAGGCTGTCTCCGTACGGGCTTTTTGGCTTAGGCAATGACTTCTCCGTCAGTCTCTTCGGGATTGGTGATCTCTTCAGGTGATTCGTGTAGCTGCGCCGCTAGTTCCGGCGGCAGGCTTGACCAGCCCGAGATCGAGTCACCCTCTGCATCCAGATGCTTCATGATAGCACGCATCGATTCAATCACCTCAGGTGTCTGCCATGATTCATCATCACCAAAGGGTATACCGCCGGCGTCTAGACGCTCAGAGACGTGTCTGCGCGCCGGTTCATCAGACTCAGACTCAGTCACAGTAGTATCTTAAACCGGCGCGTCCCTTTTGCTCGCGTCTGCCATTAGGCTTCAGATGTGGGGCGCGGCGTCGATGGGACGCGCCGGAGCCTCTAGTGGTTGATGTCTTCTTCAGACTGGAACTTCTTCAGCGGCACGATCTCGTAGTCCGGTTCACCGGTCTTTGTGTACGGATACGGGCCGTCGACAGCGTCGAACTTCACAGCTTCGTTCGCCGCCTCGGTGACGTGAACCCAGGCCGTCGCAACCTGGACGTTCTCAGCTGCCGGATACTGGACGACGAACTCGATCAGCTCGTCGTAGGTATAACGTTCACGTCTCTGCTGTCCTGTAAGGTACCAGTAGAAACCGATCTTAATCGCCACGTAGCTGTACGACTTGTGCGTGTCATCCGCCGCGTTGTGTGTCTTGGTGAACCGGATGACGTCACCGATCTCGAACCGGTCCCGGCCAAACCGCTTGAGCTGGAAGATCTCTTTCTCCAGTTGCCGAAGCCGCTGCTCGGCCTCTTCTAACCTGCTCACTGCTCTTCCCCTTCTCTTATGTGCGTAGTACCTACCCGACGATTCATACCACTCACTGACGTCTTCAGAGTACGTCATCTCTCTACCACGGCTTTCCGTAGTTCTGAATCAGCGGCAGCAACCCGCTGGTCATCGCATTGCCGATGTCATAATCTAACGTGACGAGCAGCGCGAGCAGCGCTGTGAGCTCATAGACGCCAAAGTGCCGACGACGCTCCCACAAGAACTGGTTCATACCTTTATCTTACCTCAACGATCTGATATGACCACACCTCAATCACGTCTGGCGTGTCATACAGGTACTCGTTCTCGGCGACCTGCTCCTTGAAGACGCCCAGATACGGTCCCCACTTGTGCCAGCGCCAGCCGTCGCGCTCGGACTGCTCGGCCTTAGTATGCCGTCCCAGAAAGACGAGCAGTTTGCGCTTATCACGTTCTAACAGGTTTAACGGCAGCTGCGTCCAGTGGTCAACAACGCCAAAGCAGCTGACCCGCGGATCAATCTCTGGCCAGTGGTTGACCAGCAGACCGGTGGCGTCTAGCTCCTTGTCAAAGTTGATGTGCGCCAGGTAGACGCCGCGGTAGACGCGGACCGGTTCGCTTTGGTAACCGCCGCTAAGCTCGCGCAGCATGACAAGAAACTGTTCATGTGGCGCGCGCCAGTCCTCGGGTAGATCCTTCAACATCTCTTCTCTCCTCACTCTACGGGATGAATCTTACAGTCCCTATCATAGCTTATGATGCGTTCCACCCACTCCTCAGGATAGTCACCGACGCCGAAGCCCCGCAGCCACGTGCACGTGCAGCCGGCCTGCCGCGCCTCATAGCACGGCTGGCCGGGCTGCGGCTCTGTGGCGCTCACAGAA
>Ga0075430_100006283_pt1 | contig 10023 bp, 9 predicted proteins | sample RhiMetdeltSRZDD4_FD_75294 | JGI IMG/M metagenome (GOLD analysis project Ga0075430, IMG submission 75294) | Populus rhizosphere microbial communities from Tennessee, USA - Rhizosphere MetaG P. deltoides SRZDD4 | ecosystem: Host-associated > Plants > Roots > Rhizosphere > Soil | place: USA...
GATGATCTACGGCGCGCAGGTCTCGCTCTCGGTCGGGCTGCTGGGCGTCTTGATCGGCTCGGTGCTCGGGACGATGCTCGGGATGCTGGCCGGCTACTTCTCCGGACCGGTCGACGAGGCCATCATGCTGGTCGCGGACATGCAGCTGGCGTTCCCGTTCATCCTGCTCGCCATCGCGATCATCGCCGTGCTCGGCCCCGATCCGGCCGGCGCGATCCCCTGGAAGCTCATCGTGATCGTCGGGATCAGCGGCTGGATGACGTACGCGCGGGTCTGCCGCGGCGTGGTGCTGACGGTGAAGGAGCGCGAGTTCGTGCAGTCGGTGCGGGCGCTCGGGGGCTCGGACGGCCGGATCCTGTTCCGCCACATTCTGCCGAACATCCTCTCGCCGGTGATCGTGCTGGCGACGCTGGACCTGGCGCGGCTGATCATCCTGGAGTCGACGTTGAGCTTCCTGGGGCTGGGCGTCCAGCCGCCGGCGCCGTCGTGGGGCGGGATGCTGGGGCAGGGGCGGCAGTACCTCGATACGGCCTGGTGGCTGAGCACGTTCCCGGGGCTGGCGATCATGCTGACGACGCTGGCGATTAGCCGGGGCGGCGACTGGGTCCGCGACATCCTGGACCCGACCCTGCGCTCCGGATAGGCGTTCGGATCCGGGCGCGAGCCGCCGGGACTGTGACTCCGATCACAGGTCGCAAAAGCATCGCATGCTAGACTCGGCCCGTCCGACGACGGTGATGGTGTCCAGGAATGTTCGCCGGCCGTGGGTGCTGTTCTGCCGACTTCGTATGACGAGATGAGTGGCCGAAGGAGAGCCCAGATGACGCACACCCTGGCGACGGTGCACGCTCCATCGCAGCGACAGCGCGGCTACCAGCCAGGTCGCCGTCGGCTCCTCCAGGCTGGCGCGGCGGCTGCCGGCCTCGGGCTCCTCTCCGGCTGTTCGCGGATCGCGTCGCTGCGCTCGAGCGGTCCGCGTCGGATCGGTGCCCTCTCGGTGGAGAATCCGGTGGTGCAGTCCTGGATGGCGGTCTGGGAGAAGCGGGTGGCCGAGCTTGCCGGTGCGCGGAGCGAGCAGGTGATCGTTGAGGGGCGAATCGCAGCCGACAACGACGGTTTCGACGTCCTCGTGAAGGAGCTGTTGGACAAGCGGGTCGAGGTCATCATGGCGGCTGGTTGGGTGGCGATGGACGCCGCGAAGCGGCACACCTCGACGGTCCCGATTGTCGGCATTAGCAGCGATCCGGTCGGGACGGGGCTGGTGCAGAGCTTCCAGCGTCCGGGTGGGAACATCACCGGCCTGACGACCCTCTCGGTGCCGTTGGCCGCGAAGCGCGTGGAGTACTTCAGGGAGACGATCCCGGGGCTCCAGCGGACCGGCGTGATGTGGAACTCGCTCGTCCCGGACCGCAAGGCCGAGTTCGCCGAGACGGAGAAAGCGCTGGCGACGCTGAAGATGGACCTGCTCTCGCTGCCGGTCCAGCGGCCGGCCGATTTCATCCCGGCCTTCGAGGAAGCGAAGGCGTGGCGGGCGGACGGCCTGATCCTACTGTTCGATCAGATGACGTTCCCTGCGGCGACTGCCCACGCCTATTCGCCGGACCCGAACATCGATCCGCTCGCCTACCTGATGGCGAAGTACAGCACGCCGGCCGTCTGCGACGTGCGGGAGTGGGCCGAGGGGAGCGGCGGGCTGACCACCTACGGGCCGGACTTCCCCTGGCTGTTCACGCGGGCGGCCGAGATGACGGACAAGATCTTGACGGGCACCAGGCCCGCTGACATCCCCATCGAGCAGCCGTCGGACTTCATCCTGACAATAAATCTGGACGTCGCCCGGCAGATGAACATCGCCATTCCCGAGAGCGCGCAGCGCCTCGCGCACAACATCTACCAGAAGCGGCCGTCGTAGCCGCCCGGTCGGTGCCGCGGAGCGAGACGGCCTCGGCGCGGTACACTCTTTGTAGATGGAGTGTGCGGAAGGAGGCGGGTGATGGACGTCCTCGGAACGCTGCCGGTCTGGGTGCAGCTACTGATCGCCGTGCTGGTGGCCGGCGTGCTGATCGTGATGAACCTCGGCTGGCTAATGCAGGCGCGCGGCTGGATGCAACAGCAGCAGCAGAATCGGCGCCGGCTCGACGCCGAGCGCGGGACCGGCGCGCCGACGACCGGCACGACCCCGCCGGCGCGGCCGGAGCGCGACCGCGCCTGACGCAACCGGATATCGGGGCGCGGCGGGGCGAGCTTACTTCGCCGCCGCCATCGCGTCCAGGTACTCCTTGCGGATCTGCTCGCCGGCGTCGCTCTGCCAGGTCTTGAGGATCTGGTCGAACTCGCTGAACGGCTTACGGCCGAGCAGGATCTCGCGGATGCCGTCGTTGTACGCCGTGTCCGCGACGGCGCCCTTCGCGTAGAGCGTCGGCGCGTAGAAGCCGTTGGTCGGGTCGTCGACGCCAAGCGGCAGGACCGCCTTCTCGGCCTCGTGGGCCGCCTGCGCGTAGCCCGGCAGGGCCGGCTCGCAGTGGACCCACGGGTGCTCGGCGATGTACCGCCAGGGCACGTAGCCGGAGCGGCTGCGGCCCTCGGCCGACGGCTGCGGCGTGCCCTTCTCGTCGACGGTGTAGTCCTGGTCCTTGATGCCGTACTTCAGGAGCGTGCTCTCCTCGCTGCCGAACGGCGAGGCGAGGAAGTTCATGATCCGGAGCACTTCCTTGATCCGCTCCGGCGGCCCCTTCTTGAGCACGTTCATCGAGACGAAGCCGGTGCTCAGGTAGTGGACCGGCTTCTGGCCGGCCGTGGCCGAGAACGGCTTGATCAGGCCGGTCCTGGTCGGCGGGTTCTGCTGGAGCCCGCGCTGCCAGGCGTCGACCCAGGAGTTGCCGTGCCCCTCGACCGTGATGACGAACTTCTTGCCAACCCAGTCGGTGCGCGAGTTCGTCATCGTCGCGATGTCGGGCGTGAAGACGCCGAGCGCGATCAGCTCTCTGAGGTAGCCGACGGCGGCCTTGTACTCCTCGGTCTCGCGGTCCTTGACGAGCTTGCCGCTGGACTCCAGCTTCCAGTTGTTCGGCGCCTGGAACATCTGGAGGTAGCCGCTCAGGCCGAACAGCCGGTCGTTGGTGCCGAAGTTGCCGACCGCGCTGCGGAACTCGCGCGGCCGGTTCAATTGCTGGAGCACCTTCTTGAAGTCATCGGCGTCCTTCGGGGTGTAGTCGGCGCCGATGTCGAGGTCGTAGAAGTCGACGTTCTTGAAGAAGTTGCCACCGAACGGCGGGATCGAGGTCATCTGGCGCTGGATCGGGATCAGGTACATCGCGCCGTCGATGATCGAGATCGAGTTCTTCCAGGCGGGCGTCGGGATCGCCGCGAGGTACGGGTACTCCTTCGCCGCGTCGCCGCTCAGGAACGGCGCGAGGTCGGCGCACTTCGCCTTGAAGAAGGCCGGCAGGTTTGGAGCTACGCTGAACCCGAAGAAGATGTGCATGATGTCCGGCAGGTCGTCGCTGGCGATGACCGTGGCGAACTTCGGGCGGTAGTCCGCCCCGGCGACCATGCTCATCTGGACGTTGGCGTTCAGCCGCTTGTTGACCTCCTGCCAGGTCGGGTTCTGCTCGTACGGGGTGGGGGCCGGGAAGTACGACGGGATCAGGACGTTGACGGTGCTGCCGGTGCCCGGCGGCTCGCTGATCGCCTTGAAGGAGGCGGTCGGATAGGTGTCGTAGGCGTCGCTGTAGAGCGGGTCGTCCAGGTGGTAGTCCGGCTTGATGCTGCTCTTGTACGCCGTGTAGGTCGGGAAGGTGACCTTCGGCTGGGCGGCGGGCTTCTGCTGGCCGGCGTCGGCCTTCGGCGCGGCCTGGCCGGACGCCTGGCCGGCCGGCGCCGTCGGAGTGCAGCCGCTCAGGACCAGCGGCAGACCGCCGACGGTGACCAGGGTCCCGGCGGAGGCGACCTGGAGAAAGGCGCGACGGCTGAGTCGCGCGTCAGTCCTCGACCCACGGCGCGTGCTGCTCGGTTTCCTCACTGCCACGCGTCACCTCCACGTGATCGCGAACGTCGCCAGCGGGCTCCATGAGCGGCCGACGTCGTACGCGGGCCTCTCCCACGCTGGAGAAGTTGTCCGACAATCGCTCCTCCGGACTGTAGGCGGTCGCCGGAAGCCTGTCAAGTGTTGAAGACGCGGCCCCGAATCTGTGGATACGCCTGGCGTGAAGAAGCGACGGCAGCGCAGCGTGAGACGAACGGCCGTGCGGGGACCGCTGCTGCCGCGCAGTACGTCCGGACGCGGTGGTCGACCACCGCCCGCAGACCGGCCAGCCCGGCGCGCTCGGGCGGGATGCCGCTCCCCTGCAGCGGTCGACCGGCCACCGCCTCGCGAGCGTGGAACTGGTCCGGCCGCGGCCGGACCGTCGACGCGGCCGGCAGGGCGTGCCCCGGCAGTGCCGCCGGGCCACGGTCGCGCCGCACCCGGTCGAAGTCGTCCAGGCCGTCGCCCCCGAGCGCACTCAGCAGGAGGAACGTCTCGACCAGCTCCCCCCGCCGCCGCCCCTTCGTCGACTGCTTCGCCGGCCGGTGCCGCTCCGCCGCCGCGATCACCCCACGGCGCCGCCGCGGCTCGATCAGCCGCGCCGACCCGGCCTGCGGCGTCACCTGCTCGGTCAGTCCACCCGCCAGCTCGATGTCCAGCGCGTTCGCCAGCGGCCTCCGCATCGCTGCACCCCCCGGTGGAGCCTACTCGAAGCCACTCACGGATCGGGGGCCGCCCGTTTGACACGCGGCGGGCGCGACCCTCAGCATTACGCGAGAGCCGGCGCGTCGAGCGCGGGCCAGACGAACGGGGTGTGCCCGCGGGTGGTCGACGAGCCGTGAGTCCGAACGAATCGCTGCTGAGGCCGGGGGGCGGCAGCGTGGACACCACGCCGTTGCCGCGCCTGCGGCCGGGCGTCGACGCCGCGCCGGTCCCGCCGGAGCACGGGGACAATCTGATCTGCCTGTACGACCGCCAGGATCCGGCCGGCGGCCAGTTCGTGACGACGCGCGTCGGCGTGATGCTGGCGAGCCTGTTCGACGGGAACCGCACGGAGTCGGGCGTCCGGGCGGCGTTCGCGCTACGGACCGGCTCGATGCTGGCGCCGCACGACCTCGCGGCGTTCGTGGCGGAGCTCGACAAGGCGAACCTGCTCGACAGCCCGCGCTACCGCGCGCAGCAGCAGGTGCTGGCCGGGCAGTTCAGGGTCGGGCCGCTGCGTCCGGCCGTGCACGCGGGCGGCGCCTACCCGGGCGAGCCCGACGCGCTGCGCGCGTTCCTCGAGAGCCGCTACACGGCTATCGGCGGGCCGGGCGCCGGTCCGGGGCCGGTGGCGCATCCGAGCCGACGCGCCCTGATCGCGCCGCACATCGACCTGCACCGTGGCGGGCACTCGTACGCCTGGGGGTACCGCGCCCTGGCCGAGGCCGAGCCGGCCGAGCTGTACGTCCTGCTCGGCACCAGCCACACGCCGATGCAGCGGCCATTCGCGGCGACCGCGTTGCCGTACGACACGCCGTTCGGACCGGTGACGGGCGATCCGGACTTCCTGGAGCGGTTCCAGCGGCGCGCCCCGTTCGACATCTTCGAGGAGGAGCTGAGCCACCGCCGCGAGCACGCCCTGGAGTTCCAGGCCGTCTACTTGCGCCACCTGGGCCACTCCGGCGAGGGCAGCCCGGCCGGCGTCGTCTCGATCCTCTGCGTGCCGCCGAATGCGACGGTCGACGGCGGCACGCCGCGCGACGATCCGGCCACCGAGGAGTTCATCCGGGCGCTCGACCAGACCATCGCCGAGGACGGCCGGCGGGTCTGCTTCATCGCCGGGGCCGACTTCGCGCATGTCGGACCGCAGTTCGGCGACCCGACACCCGTGGACGCCGGCTTCGCCGAGCACGTGCGCGCCAGCGACCTGGCGATGCTGGAGCAGGCCGCCGCCGGCGATGCCGACGGCTTCTATCGGCAGGTGGTGCTGGAGGTGCCAGGGCCGGGCATGGCCAACGAGAGTATGGCCGTCGGCGGCCCGCGCCGGATCTGCGGCCTGGCGCCGATGTACGCGCTGCTGCGGCTGGTGGAGGGCAGCAAGGGGACCGTCCTCCACTACGACCAGTGGATTGAGCAGGCCGGCCTGGGCTCGGTGACGTTCGGCTGCGTCCTGTTCGAGTGATCCGGTACCGACGATGGCAGCAGCCCGGCGCCCACAGGTCGAACCGCTCGACGACGACGAGCGGCGGCTGCTCGAAGCGCAGACCCGTCGCAACCTGGACGGGATGGAGTACGAGGCGGCCGGCCGATTCGACCTGGCACGGGCGCTCTACGAGCAGAACGTGGGGGAGGGGTTCCCCGGCGACTGGCCGTACAGTCGGCTGGTCAGCGTGTACGAGGGTCAGGGCGCGTACGACGAGGCCGAGCGCGTGCTGCGCCGGGCGATCGAGGTGACCCGGGCCGACCGCCGCAAGCCGGCCTCGGACCGCAAGAGCCTGCTCGACGGGCTCCAGGGGCGGCTGCGGGTGCTGAAGAAGACGGCCCAGGCCGCCCGCTCCCGCGCGAAGCAGGGCGGCGCGGGGCCGGGCCACGCGTTCGTGCCGCTCCCGATGCTCGACGACCCGCGATGACGGAATGCGTGACCGGCCCGAGTTTCGCCATGCTGCTGCATCTGAGCTTGAAGGAGAGCCTGTGATGTTCGTCGCAATCAACCGCCTGAAGATGCCGGCCGAGTACGGCAGCCATCTCGAAGAGCGATTCAAGGGGAACGCCGGCGGCATGGCCGGCGTGGCCGGCTTCGTGTCGTTCGACCTGCTACGGGCCGAGGAAGGCGGCGAATACCTCGTGGTGACCCGCTGGGACGACAAGGCGTCGTTCGAGGCGTGGCGCGAGGGCGACGCGTTCTCCCGGGCGCACGGCAACGTGAATCCGAACAGCCCGGTCAGGTCCGAGCTGGGCACCTACGAGATCGTCCTCAGCAGGCCGTAGCGAGTAGCGAGGTTCGCGTGCCGGAGCCGTTCGCCGTCGTCTCGGTGGAGCAGATGCGGGCCCTGGAGGCCGCCGCGATCGAGGCCGGCACGCCCGAGCGTGTCCTCCAGGAGCGGGCCGGTCTCGCCGTCGCCGACGTCGTCGAGGAGGAGCTGGCGGCGCGTGGAGATCGGGCAGGAGGGTCGCCGAGAATCGCTGTGCTCGTCGGGTCGGGGAACAACGGTCGCGACGCCGTGGTGGCCGGGCGGCGCCTGGCGGCACGTGGCTGCCAGGTGAATCTCTGGCATGGCGCGCGGTCGCCGCTGTCCCGGCAAGAGACGCTTGACGTCCGAGCCGAGGGCATCAGGATCCGTCAGTTCGACGGCGGGGGATGGGCGGCGCCCCTTGTCGCTTCCCATGAAGGCGCCGATATCGCAATCGACGGCCTGCTGGGGGTAGGGAGCAGGGGGCCGATGCGCCCGGACCTCGCCGCCGTCGCCTCGGCTGTCAACGAGGCACGATCCACCGTGCCGACGCTGCGGGTGGTCGCGGTGGACGTGCCGAGCGGTATCGACGCCGACGACGGGTCCACGCCCGGCCAGGTCGTGCCGGCCGACGTGACGGTCACGTTCGGGGCGGTGAAAGCCGGCCTGTTGCGCTTCCCGGCCGCCAGCTACGTCGGCCGGCTGGTACCGAAGCCGATCGGCCTGTCGGCCGGCTCGGCCGACCGCTTCCCGGTCCACGTGCTCGACGAAGCGCTGGTGGCACCGCTGGTGCCGGCCCGCCCGCTCGACGCCCACAAGTACAAGTTCGGGCGGGTGCTCGTGGTGGCCGGCTCGGATCGGTTCGTGGGGGCCGCCTGCCTGGGATCCGAGGCCGCCGCGCGGGCGGGGGCCGGGCTGGTGGGCGTCGTCTCGACGGAGGCCGTGAAGCGAGTGCTGGCGACCAGACTGCCAGAGGCGACGTATCCGCTGACGCTGGCCGGCTCGGACGACGACCCCGAGGGCGCGGCCGACCGGGTCGCGGGGCTGCTACCGGAGCAGGCTGTGGTGCTGATCGGGCCGGGCATCGACCGGGCCGAGCCGACGGACCGGTTTCTGCGGCGGTTCCTGGCTCACAACGGACAGCCCGGCCGGCACGTCGATGCCGTCGTCGACGCCGATGCGCTCAGCCTGCTGGCGGGCTGGGAGCGGTGGTGGGAGAAGATCGGCAAAGGGAACGTGCTGACGCCGCACGCCGGCGAGATGTCCCGGCTGGTGGCCTCCGACCCCGACCTCGGCGAGGTCGAGGGAGAGGCGCCGTGGGAGACAGCTCGCCGGGCGGCGGCGCGCTGGCGGCAGGTGATCGTGCTGAAGGGGCCATTCACGACCGTTGCCGAGCCCGGCGGTCGGGCCTGGATCTGGCCCCACGCGAATCCGGCCCTCGCGACGGCCGGCACCGGCGACGTACTGGCCGGACTCATCACCGGGCTGCTCTCGCAAAGCATGCTGCCGCTTGATGCGGCTCGACTTGGCGTGGTCGTGCACGCGGTAGCGGGCCGGCGCCTCGTGGAGCGGCGGGGCGCGCGGACCCTCGTCGCTTCGGATCTGCCGCCGGCGCTGCCGGCCGTACTGTCGGCGCTCGCGGCACAGGATCGACCATGCTGACCGACCTTCAGAGCGTCCGGAGCCCCATTGCACGCGACATTCTCTGCTGAATCGAAAATGCTGCTCCAAAACCGTTGCGAAGGTTTTGACACCGTGCCGCCAAAGCCGTATACAGGAGGATGCGTCGGCAGCCGGGCGACGCGCTCGTGGAGGGGCTCATGAAGATCCGGTTCTGGGGCACGCGCGGCTCGATCCCGTCGCCCGGACCCAGGACGGTCCGATACGGCGGCAACTGCTCCTGCGTCGAGGTGCGGACCCCGGGCGGTGAGCTGTTCATCATCGACGCCGGCACCGGCATTCGCGAGCTCGGCCTCTCGCTGATGGGCGAGCAGCCCGTGGTCGCCCACATCCTGCTGAGCCACACCCACTGGGACCACATCTCCGGCTTCCCGTTCTTCCCGCCGGCGTTCGTGCCGAGCAACACCCTGACGATCTATGCCGCGCGCAACATCGACAAGCGCCTCGAAGACGTCATGGCCGGGCAGATGGAGTACACCTACTTCCCGGTGACGCTCGGCGACCTGCCGGCCGAGCTGAACTACCGCGAGCTGCTCGAAGAGACGTTCACGATCGGCTCGGCGCGGATCACGACGCACTACCTGAACCACACTTCGATCTGCATGGGGTATCGCATCGAGTCCGCGGGCCGCAGCGTGGTGTACGTCAGCGACCACGAGCCGTACGGGCTGGCCCTCTTCGGCGCCGACCCGCCGGCCGATCGGATCGGGCGCGGCCTGCGCGACGGCGTCGTGCACGTCGGGGACCGGCGGCTGATCGAGTGGGTGAGCGGCGCCGACCTGGTGATCCAGGACACCCAGTACACGCCGGACGAGTACCCGAAGAAGATCGGCTGGGGGCATGGCAGCGCCGACTACGTCACCGATGTGGCGCTCATGGCCGGCGTGCGGCGGCTCGCGCTCTATCATCACGACCCGCTCCACGACGACGATACGATCGACCAGATCGTCGACTATTGCCGCGCACGAGTGGCCGAAGCGGGCGCATCGCTGGAAGTGTTCGCGGCGGCAGAAGGACAGGAGCTCGTTCTGTAATTTCCAACGAGAACCGTGGCACGGTCATTGCGTTTCTCAGTATGTCGAAGGATCGCTCCGGGTACTCAGTGAGAGGATGGCGCCAGATGCCGGCCGGCTTGGACGAACGCCCGAGACTGCTCATTGCCGAAGATGATCGCGACCTTGCCGAGACGATGCGCGAGGTCCTGGAAGAGGATTTCGCCGTCGACCTGGCTGCGAACGGCTCCGAAGCCGTGGCCCGGGCGCAGGACGGCCACCCAGACGTCGTGCTGATGGACGCCCGGATGCCGAAGATGGACGGCCTGGACGCCTGCCGGGCGCTCCGCGACAACCCCGAGACGGCCGACGTGCCGATCATCGTGGTGACGGC
>Ga0075430_100006288_pt1 | contig 10018 bp, 9 predicted proteins | sample RhiMetdeltSRZDD4_FD_75294 | JGI IMG/M metagenome (GOLD analysis project Ga0075430, IMG submission 75294) | Populus rhizosphere microbial communities from Tennessee, USA - Rhizosphere MetaG P. deltoides SRZDD4 | ecosystem: Host-associated > Plants > Roots > Rhizosphere > Soil | place: USA...
GCGCGTCTGCTGCAGATCCGCGCCAAGCAACTGCCATCGGGGCCGTTCCTGCAGCTATGCGATGGATTGGTTGACATGGCGGCGCCTTACGACGCCGCCGTCATCGTCAACGATCGAGCCGACTTGGCCGTAATGGCCAAGGCAGCAGGAGTCCATGTGGGGCAGGAGGATCTGGCGCCTGGGGAAGCTCGGCGTCTCGTCGGTGCGGACGGGATCGTTGGCTTCTCGACGCACACGGTCTCGCAGATCGAGGCAGCAATTCGCGAGCCCATTACCTACCTGGCGGTCGGGCCCGTGTTCGGAACGAAGACCAAGGACACTGGGTATTCGTCGGTTGGATTAGAGCTCGTCTCGACAGCGGCGCGGCTGGGCGGGGCGATCCCCGTCGTGGCGATCGGCGGGATCACATTGGAGACGGCGGAGTCAGTGCTGCGGGCCGGCGCGACCTCTGTGGCGGTCATCGGCGACCTGCTGTCGCAGGGAAATCCACAGGAGCGTGTGGCAGCGTATCTGCAGCGTCTCGAGCAACATCGCGTATAGTCCGGGAAGCAACTGGAGGAAACGTGGCAGGTTCACTGTTTCGGACAAAGTCCATCGACCGTCTCCTCGCCGAAGCCGCGGTCAGCGGCGAGCGCACCCTGAAGCGGACGCTCGGCGGCTGGTCGCTCGTCGCGCTCGGCATCGGCGGCATCATCGGCGCGGGGATTTTCGTGCGCACGGCGGCCGCCATTGCTGAACGGTCGGGACCGTCCGTTACGATTGCCTTCATCGTCGCGGCGGTTGGTTGCCTGTTCGCCGGGCTCTGCTACGCCGAGTTCGCGTCGATGATTCCAATTGCCGGCAGCGCCTACACGTACTCCTACGCGACGATGGGCGAGTTCGTGGCCTGGATCATCGGTTGGGACCTCGTGCTCGAGTACGCGGTGGGGGCGGCGACCGTGGCGATCGCGTGGAGCGAGTACTTCAACAGGGTGCTTGAATTCATCGGCTTCAACATCCCATACCAATGGCGCCACTCACCGTTTGAACATGCCGACGGCGTCTACGGCGTCATGAATATTCCGGCCGTCATCATCCTGGCCATTCTGTCAGCCCTGCTCATTCGCGGCACGCGCGAGTCGGCGTTCGTGAACAACCTGATCGTCATCACCAAGGTTTCGATCGTCCTGATGGTGATCGTCATCGGCTGGCAGTTCATCAACCCGGCGAATCACACGCCGTTCATCCCGGCGGCGACGACCTATGTCACGCCGCAAGGGGTCACGCACAACTACGGCGGCGTGCTCGGCATCCTCGGTGCGGCCGGTGTGGTCTTCTTTGCGTTCATCGGCTTCGACGCGGTCTCGACCGCGGCGCAGGAGACCAAGAATCCGAAACGCGACATGCCGTTCGGCATCCTCGGATCGCTCGTCGTCTGCACGGTGCTGTACGTGCTGTTCTCGTATGTGCTGAGCGGCGTGGCCACGGTCGAAGACTTCCGCAGCTCGGGCCGGGAAGCGTCGGTCGCCTTCGCGATCACCAAGTACATGACCGGCTACGGATGGCTGGCGCAGTTGGTCACGGTGGCGATTCTCGCCGGGTTTTCGTCGGTCATCCTCGTGATGCTGCTCGGGCAGTCGCGCGTGTTCTACGCGATGAGCCAGGACGGCCTGGTGCCGAAGGTCTTCTCGGACGTCCACCCGCGTTACAAGACGCCGTGGAAGTCGAACATGATCTTCTTCGTGCTGACGTCGCTCTTCGGCGCGTTCATTCCCGGCGACGTCGTCGGCGAGATGACCAGCATCGGGACGCTGTTCGCGTTCATGCTCGTGTGTGCCGGTGTGTGGATCATGCGCGTTCGCCGGCCTGACATCCCGCGCGGGTTCGTGGTGCCGGCGCTTCCAGTCGTCGCGGTCCTCGGGATCATCACCTGCGGCGCGATGATCTATGGTCTGGGCTGGACGAACTGGCTGCGGCTGGCCGCGTGGCTGGTCATCGGTCTGGTGCTGTTCTTCGGCTACGCTCGCGGCCACAGCCGATTGGAGACATCGAGTCGAATGGAAACCGCATGACCGCACGCGTCCTGGACGGGCAGGCGCTCGCGGCCCGCATGCAAGAGGAGATCAAGCCAGAGGTTGCAGCATTCACGAAGAAACACGGACGCCCTCCCGGGCTGGGGATCGTTCTGGCCGGCAATGATCCGGCGTCCGAGGTGTACGTGGGCCACAAGGTCAAAGCCGGCACCAGCGCGGGGTTTCGTGTGGACCTCGAGCGTCTTCCCGAGACCGCCTCGCTTGCCGATGCGCTGGCGCTCGTCGGACGGCTGAACGCGAGCCCCGATCACGACGGCATCCTCGTCCAGTCACCGCTGCCAAAAGGCATGGGTCGCGGAGCGGAGCAGGCGGTCTTCGACACGATCGATCCGGCCAAGGACGTTGACGGGTTCGGCGCGGCCAGTGTCGGCCTGCTGGTGCAGAACCGGCCGAAGCTCGTCGCCTGCACGCCGTGGGGCGTCATTCAACTGCTGCAGCGCGAGAACATTCCCATCGCCGGCCGACATGCCGTCGTCATCGGTCGCAGCGACATCGTCGGCAAACCGATGGCGCTGCTGTTGCTGCACCGCGACGCGACCGTGACGATCTGCCATTCGAAAACGCCCAATCTCGCGGAGATGTGCCGCCATGCGGATCTCCTCGTCGCGGCCGTTGGCCGACCCGGAATTGTGACCCGCGACTTCGTGAAGCCGGGTGCTACCGTCGTGGACGTTGGCATCAACCGGGTGACCGATCCGGCGATCGCCTCAACGCTCTATCCAGCCGGGCACAAGCGGTTGGCCCTCTTTCAGTCGAAGGGCTCGATCCTCGTCGGCGACGTGCACCCTGGGGTCGAGGAAGTGGCCGGAGCGCTGACGCCAGTCCCTGGCGGCGTAGGCCCGCTCACGATCACGATGCTGATGGCCAATACGTTGAAGGCGGCGCGGGATCGGTTGGTGGTTGGTTAGTGGTTGGTGGTTCGTGGTTCGTGGATGTGGTTCGTGATTGGCCGTTACAACAGGCCAAAAGACACGAGGCACCAACTCCAGATTCCCTCGGGTTGTCGCGAACTGATCAATCCGTTGAGCATTCTTCCAACTCGATCCACGCGCTCTTGAACTAGAGCGTGATCGGATGCGCCGCAGTACCCGAGACGTTTAGCAACTTCCAGCTGGACATCAACTTCCCCCTGCGAACCGAGCGCGATATCCAGATGATCGAGCAGGACTCGACGGCGTTTTCGTCGAGAGCCCTCGCCGATATTTGACGGAATAGATACCGCTGCTTTCCGCAGTTGTGAGGTCAGGCCGAAGATTTCTTCGCGAGGAAATGATTTCGAGAGGGTGTAAATGTCCTCTACCAGCTTCATCGACTCCTGCCAGACCTCGAGGTCTTTGAAAGACGTTGTGAGAGTCATGAGTGCTACAGGAGCACGGCCCATGCCGAACGTGTTTCTTAGGAAAAATAAGCCAGGGACACGGCTAGTACTCAGAAACCGAAGTGTCGGCATCCTGCAACGGTGCATCAATTGCAACCATTACGAACCACGAACCACGAACCACTAACCACGAACCAGCGCGTCATACACCGCCCGAACCTGCCGGTTCGTCTCCTCGAATGACCCGTCGGTCTTGATCACGTAGTCGGCCCGGCTGGCCTTTTCGGATGTCGGAAGTTGCGCCGCCAACCGTTGCCGCGCTTCCGTTTCGGTGACCGAATCGCGGTGCATCACGCGGCGAAGCTGCGTCTCCTCGGAACAGACGGTCACGATGACTTCGTCAAAGTCGCGCTCGCGTCCGGTCTCGTAGAGAAGGGGAATATCAGCAACGGCGAAGGGCTGGCCGCCATCGAGCCCAGCGAACCACTCGTCGGTCCGCGCGCGAACGATGGGGTGAATGATCTGTTCGAGATCGCGGCGCGCGGCAGGATCGCTGAATGCGATGGCCCCCAACCTGCGCCGATCGAGCGCCCCGTTCTCGTCCACGATATTCGCTCCGAAGCGCGCGACGATAGCGGCCAGCCCGGGCGAACCTGGTGCCGCCGCATCACGTGCGAGCGTGTCGGCATCGATCGTCGGTACGCCGAGCCGCTCGAACTCCGCCCGCACGTGACTCTTGCCGGTTGCAATACCACCTGTGAGCGCGACTCGCTTCATGCGTGAACCGAGAACCAACGGAACCACCAACCACCAACCACCAACCACCAACCAGCTAGGACTCGCTGAGCTCGGCGACGATCGTGTCCTTCGCCGGCGCGATCCGCTCCTCGACGAACGTGTTCCACTCATGGCACTGCGGACATTGCCAGAGCAGCTCCGTGCTGCGATAGCGGCAACGGACGCAGACGTGCGGGTCGAGATAGAACACCGCGCTGCGAGTGAGGTCCACGTATTTGCGGACCATGCCTGTATCCAGCCCCAGTGCGATCAGCGACTGCCACACTTCCTGGTGGATGACCAGTCCGTGCGGGTTGTGGGGCAGCGCATCGAGGAGCAGGTCGAACGCCTGGCGATGCTGTCCGCCGGCGGCCAGATGACGCGACAGGGCCAGCCGCGCCCGCCAGTCCTGTGGATCGCGCGCGATCACCCGCTGACAGAGGTCGACGAACCGGCGCGGTGCGCCAAGCGCGCGATACGTGCGCTCGAGACGTTCGAAGGCCAGATACGTGCGCTCGGGCACTGCTTGCACCAGCGTTTCCCACGCCTCGACGGCGCCCGCCATGTTGCCCTGGCGTTCGCGGACGTCACCGAGCTTGAGGTAGGCCGGCGCAATCCGGCTGTCGATGTTGATGACCTCCTGAAACGTCTTCGCGGCGCCCGCGACATCACCCGATGCCGCCTGGACGCTGCCCATCTCGCTGCGCAGGAATCCGAGGATCTGCGGATCCTCCTCGTGCTGCCGCGAGTCGATGGCCGCCATCTGTTCCCGCACGCGCGCGGCCTCGGCCCACTGATGCTGGTCTTCGTACAGCTTCTGCAGGTTGACGAAGGCGTAGCGATTCAATCGATCGAGCCTGACGACTTCCTGAAACGCCTCGAGCGCGCGATCGACGAAGCCGCCGTGGCGGAAGTCGAGTCCGAGACAGAGGAGCACATAGGCGTGTTCGAGCGTGCGCAGATCCGTTCGTTGCAGCAGCGCCTGATGGACGTTGATGGCGCGGCCCACCTGCCCCTTCTGTCGGTACAGGTTTCCGAGAATCATCTGGATTTCGAGCGCATCGGTGTCGCTGCTGGTGGCCTGCGTCAGCTCGTCGATCGCCTGGTCGATCTGGTTGTCGACCAGGAAGTTGAGCCCGAGCATGTAGTGCGGCGTCTCGCGCAGGCGGCGGCGATCGATCCAGCGGCCGTCGCGCAGCTTGTAGCGCTCCCATGCCTTGCCCACGGCCAGACCGACGAGGAGCGCCACGAGGACGGCGAGAAGCGGCGCGTACGCGGTCATAGCGCAGTACCTAAATCATCTGCGTGCGCCAGAGGTCGTGCAGGTGAACGACACCCTGGACCACGTTCGCCGCATCGACGACGACGATAGATGTGATCTTGCGCTGTTCGAGCACGTGCAGCGCCTCGGTCGCCAGCGTTTCGGGGGAGACCGTGACCGGGCGCCGGGTCATGACCTCCGAGGCGCGGCGGCTGAGAATGTTGGTGCCATTCGTCATGTGCCGGCGCAGGTCGCCGTCGGTGATGATGCCGAGCAGATGCCGCGCGTCATCGACGACGCACGACATGCCGAGACCCTTGCGCGACATTTCGTAGATGACGTCGGGCATCGAGGTGTCGACGCCCACCACCGGCGTCTGCTCCCCACCGTGCATCAGCTGGTCGACTCGCATCAGGCGCTTGCCTAACTTACCGCCCGGATGCAGGCTGGCAAAGTCCTCCTGCTTGAAGCCCTTGGCGACGAGCAGCGTCATTGCCAGCGCGTCGCCGAGTGCGAGCGCGGCTGTCGTGCTGGCGGTCGGGACCAGGTTCAGTGGGCAGGCTTCCTCCGAAACACGGCAGTCGAGCGTGACGTCGGCGGCTTTGCCGAGCGTCGACTGGCAATCGCCGGTAATCGCGATCAACCGGGCGCCCAGCCGCTTGATCGTCTCGAGCAGCCCGAGCAGTTCATCGGTCTCGCCGCTATACGACAGCGCCACCATCACATCGTCGGATTGCAGGACACCCAGATCGCCGTGAATAGCTTCGGCCGGGTGCAGGAAGAACGCGGGCGTCCCTGTGCTGGCGAACGTTGCGGCGATCTTCTGGCAGATGATGCCCGACTTGCCGATGCCGGTGACGATCACGCGCCCGCGGCATTCGAGGAGTAGCTTGACGGCGCGCTCGAACGCGCCGTCCAGTCGATCGACAAGGGCCAGAATGGCCGCAGCTTCGGTTTGCAGCACCTTTCTGGCCAGAGCCATGTCGAGCGTCACGCGCGCACTCCATTCGCGACGGACGTCTCGCGTGCGATGGCATCGAGTCGCTTCAGTTTTCGGAGCAGCGCTTCGAGTTTGTCCAGGCGCAAGGCATTCGCGGCATCGCTCTTGGCGCGAGCGGGCTCTTCGTGGACCTCCATGAACACGGCATCGACGCCGGCGGCGACACCAGCGGAGGCCAGCGGCTCGATGTATTCGGCGAGGCCGGCGGTCACGCCATCTCCCGCGCCCGGCAGTTGAAGACTGTGTGTCACGTCGAAGACCACCGGGTAGCCGAGCTCGCGGAGCATCGGAAACGATCGCATGTCGACGATCAGGTTGTTGTAACCGAAACTGACGCCGCGCTCCGTCACCAGGATCGATTCGTTTCCCGCGGCGGCGATCTTCGCCACGACATGTCGCATGTCACGCGGCGCCAGGAACTGTCCCTTCTTGACGTTCACGACCTTGCGCGTACGCGCAGCGGCGACAACGAGGTCTGTCTGCCGTGACAGGAAGGCGGGGATCTGGAGGATGTCGGCGACGGCGGCGACGGGCTCGGCGTGCGAGGGCTCGTGAATGTCGGTGAGGATCGGCAGGCCGGTTCGGGCTTTGACGTCCGCCAGCGTCCGCAACCCCGATTCGAGTCCGGGCCCGCGAAACGAGGTGCCCGACGTGCGGTTGGCTTTGTCGTACGAGGCTTTGAAGACGAGGGGAACGCCGCATGACGCGGCAATCCCCTTCAGCGCCACGGCCAGATCGAGGGCGTGGCCGGGACTCTCGATCACGCACGGTCCCGCGATGAGGGCAATCGGATTGCCGCCGCCAACGGCAAACGAACCGATCGAGACCGGTGTCACGGGCTTATTCTAGTCTTTAGGCTCTGGGCGCTAGTCTTCCGGCTGACGCCGATTGGCTCCTCGTTCCCAGAGCCCAAGGCCCAAAGCCCAAATTCCACAAGGCTCAATCTATCCAACCTGCACACGGCTTTGCGCGCCGACCTGCTCCAGCTTGCCCGACTTGTGCCGGTACGCCGCCTCGACGAAGCTGGCAAACAGCGGATGCGGCTTGATTGGTTTCGACTGGAATTCGGGATGGAACTGCACGGCGACAAACCACGGATGCGACGGCAGCTCGGCGATCTCGACGAACTTGCCGTCGGGTGATCGTCCAGACACGCGCATGCCCTTGTCGTTGAGCTCCTTCTCATACAAGCAGTTGAACTCGAACCGGTGGCGATGCCGTTCGGAGATCAGCGACGTGCCATAGATTCGCTGCGCCATCGACCCTGGCGCCAGCGCGCACTCGTAGCGGCCCAGACGCATGGTGCCGCCCAGGTCGTCCACACCGAGAAGGTCGCGCAGCTTGTAGATAACTTTGTGCGGGGCGTTCTCGTCCACTTCGGTGGAATCGGCGCCATCGAGGCCGCACACGTTGCGTGCAAATTCCACCGTCGCCCACTGGAAACCGTAGCAGATGCCAAAGAACGGCACGACGTGCTCGCGGGCATATTCGGCCGCCTTCATCATGCCTCGCGTACCCCGCGAGCCAAACCCGCCTGGCACGAGGATCCCGTCGGCGCCGTCGAGCAGCGCGCCGCCGCCTTCGCGTTCGAGCGCTTCGGCTTCCACCCAGTTCAGGCGTACCTTCAGGCGATGCGCGAACCCGCCATGGAAGAGCGCTTCGTTGAGGCTCTTGTACGAGTCCTCGTATCCCGTGTACTTGCCGACGACGTGAATCGTCAGCTCGTCGGTCGGGTGCTTGATGCGATCGACGAGCTCTTCCCAGGCTTCCGTGCGCGCCAGTGTCAGCGGAAGCCCGAGTTGCTTCAGGATGATCTGGTCGAGTCCCTCGGCTTTCAACACGAGCGGCACTTCGTAGATCGTGTCCACGTCTTTCGCGGTGATGACCGCCTCTTCGGGGACGTCGCAGAACAACGCGATCTTCCGTTTGATGTCGGCGTCCAGGAAGCGGTCGGTGCGGCAGAGCAGGACATCCGGCTGAATGCCGATCGAGCGGAGGTCGCGCACGCTGTGCTGCGTTGGCTTCGTCTTCAGCTCGCCGGCCGTGCCGATGAACGGCACCAGCGTCAGGTGAATGTACAGAGTGTTCTCGCGGCCGACATCGAGGCGGAACTGCCGGATCGCCTCGAGGAACGGCATGCTCTCGATGTCGCCGACCGTGCCGCCGATCTCGACCAGCACGACATCGACGTCGCGTGAAGCGAGCCGGATGGCTTCCTTGATCTCGTTGGTGATGTGTGGAATGACCTGGACGGTTCGACCGAGGTAGTCGCCGCGGCGCTCCTTCTGGATTACCGACAGGTAGATCTTGCCAGTCGTCCAGTTGCTGTTCCGCGTCGCCACCAGGTTCGTGAAGCGCTCGTAGTGCCCTAGATCCAGGTCCGTCTCGGCGCCGTCGTCGGTGACGTACACCTCACCGTGCTGATACGGGCTCATCGTCCCTGGATCGACGTTGATGTAGGGATCGAATTTCTGCAGGGCCACTTTGTAACCATGGTCCTCCAGCAGGCGGCCGATGGACGCTGCCGCCAGCCCCTTGCCGAGGGAGGACACCACGCCACCGGTCACGAACACATACTTCACAGGCCGTCCGTCAGGTCGCTGGTTCATGCCACCTCACACGCGCTCCGCCGCCGACACGCGGCGACGGACGCGCTCCAAGTCTTCCGGAGTATCCACTTCAACCGATTCGAATCGGGTTTCGACTGCGCGAATCCGATAGCCGTGCTCGAGCGCGCGTAGTTGTTCGAGCGATTCAGCGCGCTCGAGCGGCGTTTGCGCCAATGCCGCGAATGAGAGCAGGAATTCGCGGCGAAACGCGTAGAGGCCGATGTGCTTGAAGCACACGCCGTCTTCGCGGCAAAAGGGAATCTTCGAACGCGAGAAATACAGCGCATCGCCGCGGCGATCGACCACGACCTTCACCACGTTCGGATTCTCTTCATCCGCCGGATCGGAGATCGCCTGACGGAGCGTGGCCATGTGCACGTCGGCATCGTCGGTGAACGGCGCGATCACTTCGGCGATCATCTCCGGCTCGATGAGCGGCAGATCGGCCTGCACGTTGACAACGATCGCGCAGCGCAGATCGCGCGCCGTTTCGGCGACGCGATCGGTGCCAGTGCGGTGCCCCGGTTGCGTGAGCCGAACGACGCCGCCAAATGATTCCACGGCGCTCGATATCCGCTCGTCATCGGTGGCGACGACGACTGCGTCGACACCGCGAGCCTCCGCCGTACGCCGGTAGACGTGCTCGACCATCGGCCGGCCAGCGATATCGGCAAGCACTTTTCCGGGAAGACGCGAAGAATCGTAGCGGGCGGGGATGACGGCGACGGCGTGCTGTTGTGACGTTCTCAGGAAAGGATTTGGGAACGTTACAGGGGGCACGGCGAATCATAGCATAGCGCCTCGGACGTCGAGCGGTGTGCGGGCTGATTCGACGGTCGCTAACAGCCGAAATGCTAAGATGAGTTGTCCGCGCCATGACCTGGAAGCTGTACGCCATCGTGTCTGCCGGGGCGTTCGCCGCGACCTATTTGGTGTCGTCGCCGAAGACGGAGCTCGCACAGTCAAAGGCCGTCGCCTCAC
>Ga0075430_100006290_pt1 | contig 10016 bp, 7 predicted proteins | sample RhiMetdeltSRZDD4_FD_75294 | JGI IMG/M metagenome (GOLD analysis project Ga0075430, IMG submission 75294) | Populus rhizosphere microbial communities from Tennessee, USA - Rhizosphere MetaG P. deltoides SRZDD4 | ecosystem: Host-associated > Plants > Roots > Rhizosphere > Soil | place: USA...
GCCGCTGGTTAAGCAGAGCGACGTCAGTCGTCATCCCGACTGACGTCGATTCCACTCTCTCTAATAAGGTTAACCGGTCCGTATGCGGGCGCGAACTTTCGTGTCACAAACCCCCTGGCTCGAACCGAATCGAGCCGGCCAGGAGAGTCGCGAGCCGTAGGAGGTAGAGAGTGGGACTGCTTCGACCTGCCCGCCGCTACCCGGACCTGTCGCCCGACGAGCAGACCGCCGTGCGACACCTCGTCGGAATGTGGGGCAAGGACGACTGAGGCGTCCGACCTGCGCGTTCGCCGCCGCCGATCGGGCGGCTCCACGCGGAGGGTGCACCGGACTCGAACGACGCCCACGATTGATCCTGAGCGCCCAAAATCGTCTTCGTGGCTCGGGACAGCGGCCCCCTTGAAATAGGCGCTGAAATCGAAGAATCTGGGCTCGCCCCTCCTGGAGCGAACCTGCAGATCCGGCGCCGGGCTGCTTGTCGCTTGGTGCCGTCGCTCCCCCAGTTGACTGCTGCACCGTGAAGGATCTACGCGGTGGTCGACTGCCCTACGCCGGCCGGGAGTTCCTGTGGGGACGGCGGGCTCGACGACAGTGCTATCGTGAGGTGTACCGGCACCGGGGGACGCGGTCATCGTGAAAGGACGCTGCTGTATCCCGGCAGGTGCAGCGCGTAGCGAGGGAGTCTCAGCGTGGCAGACGTGTTCATCTCGTACGCGCGCCACGACACGCGCTTCGTCCAGAAGGTCCACGCGGAGCTCGCCAAGCGCAACCGCGATGCCTGGGTGGACTGGGAAGACATCCCGCTGACCGCCGAGTGGCTCGCCGAGATCCAGCGTGGCATCGAGGCCGCCGATGCATTTGTCTTCGTGATCACACCGGAATCGATTGCCTCGGCAGTGTGTGGGCAGGAGCTGGCGCACGCGGTAGAGCACCACAAGCGGCTCGTCCCGGTGGTACGTCAGGACGTGCTGGCCAGCGCCGTTCCGCCTGCATTAGCGACGCTGAACTGGATCTTCTTCCGCGCGGACGACGACTTCGCGAGCGCCTTTGACTCCTTGGTCCGTGCCCTAGACACCGACCTGGAATGGGTGCGGGCGCACACGCGCCTGCTGACGCGGGCGCTGGAATGGGATCGCGGCGGTCGGAATGACAGCCTTGTGCTACGAGGCAGTGACCTGCGGGCGGCGGAGGACTGGCTTGGACGGGCCGGTACAAAGAAGGAGCCGAGCCCCACCCCTCTTCAGGCGCACTACATTCTGGCGAGTCGGCGTGTGGCGACGCGGGTGCAGCGTCAGACCCTGGCAGGGGTGTCGGTAGCGCTGGTCCTCACGGCGAGCCTCGCGGTCTTCGCGCTGGTGCAGCGGCAGGAGGCGATAACCCAGACTGGCCTGGCGCTTGCTGAGGCGAGCGTTCGGGCCACGGCGGAATCCAACGCCCGAACCGCGGAGCTTGAGGCACGTACGGAGGCGGAGGCGCGTGCCACCGCGCAAGCGATCGCCGAGACGGAGCGAAACATCGCGGTCTCACGTGAGCTGGCGGTCAGCGCTACCGGGCAGCTCGGAACAGACCCTGAGCTGAGCATCCTCCTGGCAATCGGGGCAGTGCAACAGGCGACGACGGCACAGGCAGAGGAGGCGTTGAGGCAAGCCCTGGTGGAATCACACGTGCGCAGCGTGATGCGCGGCCATACAGCCGGGGTGCAGAGAGCGGGGTTCAGCCCAGATGGGCGACGGGTGGTCACTGCCAGTCAGGACGGGACGGCGCGGGTCTGGGACACGAGCAGTGGCTTGGAACTGGTCACGCTACGCGGACCCTCGGAAAGGGTGTACAGCGCCGCGTTCAGTCCAGACGGACAGTGGATAGTTACTGCGGGCAACCCGGCGCAGGTGTGGGAAGCGGCGACCGGCAAGGAGGTCGCCGTCCTGCGCGGGCACGATGGATCAGCGCTCGCCGCGGAGTTCAGCCCCGACAGCCAGCACGTGGTCACCGCGGCTACGGGAGACTTCACGGCACGGGTGTGGGAAGCGGCGACCGGCCGGGAGATCGCCATCTTGCGTGGCCACTCGCTCACAGGCATCAAGGTTGCCTTCAGCCCGGACGGGCAGCGCGTGGTCACCGCCAGCGAGGACTGGACAGCGAAGGTGTGGGATGTCGGCACGGCTACAACGCTCGCCGCGCTGCGCGGCCATGGCGGCCGGGTGAACAGCGCGGCCTTCAGCCCGGACGGTCACCATGTCGTCACCGCCAGCGGGGACGAGACAGCGCGGATGTGGGAGGCGACGACCGGCCAGGCGGCCGCCGTCCTGCGCGGGCACACTGGGCCAGTGGTCGCCGCGGCCTTCAGCCCCGACGGGCAGCGCGTGGTCACTGCGAGCGAAGACCAGACAGCACGGGTCTGGGAGGCGGCGACGGGTAGGGAGCTCGCCGTCCTGCGTGGCCACGCCGGCACTGTGGCCCATGCGGCGTTTAGCCCTGACGGTTGGCGGGTGGTCACCGCCAGTCAGGATAGGACGGCACGGCTGTGGAGCCCTGACTCTGGCATGGAGATTGCCGCGTTGCGCGGTCACACCAGCGCCGTGCAGAGCGCGGCATTCGGTCCGGACGGGCGGCGGGTGGTCACTGCCAGTCAGGATGGGACAGCGCGGGTCTGGGACTCCGGCGCCGACACGGAGTTTCCCGTGCTTCGCGGCCATGCAGGATCGGTCGTTGATACCGCGTTTAGTCCGGACGGGCGGCGGGTAGTCTCCGCGAGCGGAGACCGCACGGCGCGGGTGTGGGACGCGACAACTGGCAGGGAACTCGCCGTCCTGCGGGGGCACACAAGCGGCGTGCGGAGTGTGGCCTTCAGCCCGGACGGGCAGCGGGTGGTGACCTCCGCCCCGGACGGGACGGCGCGCCTCTGGAATCCTGATGCCGACGGAGAGCTCGTCAGCCTGCGCGGCCACACGTACCGGGTGCGGAGCGCCGCCTTCAGCCCGGACGGGCGGCGGGTGGTGACCGTCGATCTTGGGGCGGTGCGAGTGTGGGAGGTGGAGACGGGGAAGGAGCTCGGCGTCATACGAGGTCACACGTCGGCGGAGAGCGCGGCATTTAGCCCGGACGGGCAGAGCGTGGTCACCGCTGGCCTGGACGACACAGCACGGATCTGGGAGGCGGCGACCGGCAAGGAGCTTGTCGTTTTCCGCGATCACAGCAGTTGGGTGTACAGCGCCGCCTTCAGCCTCGACGGGCAGCGAGTCGTCACCCCGAGTCTGGACGAGACGGCGCGGGTGTGGGACGCGACAACTGGCAGGGAACTCGCCGTCCTGCGGGGGCACACAAGCGGCGTCGAGAGCGCGGTCTTCAGCCCGGACGGGCAGCGAGTCGTGACTGCGGGCGAGGACCAGACAGCACGGATCTGGGAGGCAGCGACGGGTAGGGAAGTCGGTGTCTTACGCGGTGAAGGCGGCGGGATACAGGCTGCCATCTTCAGCCCGGACGGGCAACAGGTGGTCACGGTGGGTGACGATCGAATGGCCCGGATCTGGGACGCGGCGACCGCCAGGGAGTTACGGCGCCTGGAGGGTCACTCGGCGGCCGTGGTCAGTGTCGCGTTCAGCCCGGACGGGCAGCGCCTGGTCACTGGAAGCCAGGATCAGACAGCGCGAGTCTGGCATCTGGGGTGTGAAGTCACCTGCGACGTTGAGGCCCTCAGGCAGTTTGCCCTGACGCGCGTCACGCGAGAATTGACTCCCCAGGAGCGCGAAAAGTATCACCATGAGCTACCGCGCTGAGGTCACGTGCAGCGCCCGCGCCGAGCCCCGCCGCTGGGCCAGTCATGTCGCTCCGGCCGGGATTTCCGAACATCCCGTGCTGCTCGCCAAAACGACCGTAGACGACTCTACAGGGCACGAAAGACCCTTCTTGACTCCAGGGGCACGGGGTGTCGGTTTTGAGCGATTCCTGAGCGATCCTAGAATTGCGAGATAAGGAGTCGTCAGTACGCGGGTTTGGGGAGGCAGCCTCACGTTTTCGGGCACTGCCGCGCGAGCCGGCACCAGGTCGGGTTTTTCGCAGCTCGCCCGGCCGACGGAGCCCGGCCGCTCTCAATGATCGACGCGCTGATCGGCCAGACGCCGGGCAGTCCAAGTTGCGGGACCGCCTCGGCCGCGGCGGCGGTCTACGGCGGCCCGAGGCGGTGCCGCCACCGCGAGCGTCGGCACAAGTGACCCTGGCAGGTGGGCGGCGTAGGGGCCGAGCAGGCCGTCACTGGTGTCGAGGGCGCGCACCTCATCGAGCAGCCGTAGCGACTCGGCTGGGCGCGGGGTCTACGATGGCCGTCAGGAGGCCAGCAGGGCGGTGGGTGCGTACGGCGGCGGGGTAGCAGGAGCGAGTCTTCGATCAGCGACGTTGGCCGTCGCATCCAGCTCGCCAGCCATGTGCGGCGTCTCCGCGGTGTCCGCGTGCTGGCCCCGGACCGGGCGTAGCGCGTCCCGGTCCAGGGCACCGATGGCATGGGCTAGCGCGACCCGGTGGCCTTGTAGAAGTAGTAGTCCGAGGTGTACGGCACGTTGCGCGCGGCGCCGAGGTTGGCCGCGTTACAGCCGGTCGTCGGCGCCAGCCCGCCGGTCGTGTTCACCCGCTGAATGTACGTGGTGGCCGTCAGCAGGTCGCCGCCGTCCGGCCCCGGCGTCGTCGACGCGGCGCGCAGCAGCAGCCAGGGGATCGCGTCCGACGACACCTCGACGCCCGCCACCCGCGCGCCCACGACCTTGCTGCCGTCCTTCGCCTGCCACGTGGGGCCGGCGTCGTGCGTCATGATCTGTTTGCCGCTGTCGTCCACGAGCTTCGCCGACGGCGCCACGAACGTCCAGGCGAAGCCGGTCGACGAGCGCTGGCAGGTGTAGTTCTGCGTCCCGGTAGCGTGGCCCAGGAGGAACGGGACGTGCCCCGCCGGGGCCTGGATGGCGGCCGGCACGCTGGGTGGGGGCGGGTTATCGGCGTGGGCGAGCCCCGGCAGCAGCGCGGGCACGGCCAGCGCCGCGACCAAGGCGCTCTTGGCGAGCGTGCGGGCCAGACGCGCGGTGGGCAACATGGGCAGCATGTCAATCTCCTGTCTCAGTTATCGTCGCACGAACCGATCGCGCGATCTTGGGTGTCTGAGGCCCGAGCGAACACACGAGGGCGGGCCTCGACCCTCGCAGCCAGGACAGCTATCCCGGCTGGATCGCAGTTCGGCGGCCGACGTCGCGTCCGCCCGGCAATCCCGGGCACCGACGGGTCGACGGTCTCCGAAGGTGGCCCGGCCGTCGCCTGGTGGCCAGGCCCCGACCCTGGGTGGTGCCGTTGCGGCTCACCCCGTGGGGGGCGGGCATGGGGTCGTCAAGGGCCAGCCACGCGCCGGCCGCCATTTGGAGTTCCGGGCCATCGTGAATCCTTCCTTCCGGAACGCCGCGATCGTGTGCCGCGGCCCATCCGTCGCTCGCGTGTCGTTCGACACGATCAGCGTATCGGCCGGCCGAGCGAGCGTCATGTCCAGAACTGGACATCTCCGCTGGACATCTCGCCGACGCGTCGTTCGTCGCCGGGCCTACGGGAGTTGGACGGACGTGGTGTAGACGCCCTGGCCGCCGTCGTCGTCCCAGGCATCCAGGAAGATGTCGTAGGTCCCCGCCGGAACGGACGCGCCGTACGTGTGCTCGCACTTGAAGTGGCGGCCGTCCTTGCCCATGCTGCACGCCGTCGGCGCGGGTGAGGTCGGGTCCCACCACGCCGCGCCGACTCGCACGGTGTCGTGCGCGCCGAGGTCGACGACGTCGCCCTCGACGACCACCTGCCGCCTTCCTTGCCGCTTCACCGTGACGCTGCTCGGCGTGATGTTGGGCGCCACGTTGTTGACCTGGATCGGCACGAAGATGACATCCTGCCCGGCGCCGTCAGCGTTGTCGTTGGGCGACCCGGGCGCGGGCGCGGTCTGCCGATCGTACACGGTGATCTGGAGCTGCGACCCGGAGGGCCCGCTCACCGAATCCTTGAACGTGTGCGGCAGCGTGAACGACAGTTGCCCCGCCGGCAGCTGGATCACCTCCGCCGAGGGGACCACGCCCCAGTTGTCGTGCCATTTCACCCTGACAGTGTGGAGATCTCCCGGGTCGGGATCGGTGAACGTCACGCGCAGGGTCGCCGCCTGCCCCTCGTTGAGCGCGGTCGGGGTCACGGTGGCGCTGGTGATCGTTGGCGGCGTGTTGGCGGTCGCCAGCACGGCGGCGGTCGAGGTCGCCAGGAGCAGCGCACCGAGCGCCAGCGGCCGGAGCCCGGTGCGCACGAGATGCGCCTGGAGGCGACGGGTGCGGTCGCCTGTGCGTCGTATGGTAGTGCGAATGGCGTTCATCGGTTGTTTCGTCTCCTAGCGCGCCACATCGGGCGCCCACCGAAATGCCCGGCCTGGTGGGGGGCGGGTGCCCACCGCGCCCCCCACACCTGAGCGTATGGCGCGCCGAGCGCTAGGTCATGTCCATTCCTGGACATCTCCCCTGGACATCCCTCGGCGGGCTGGCCGCAGTGCCGGGGCGTCCGGCTCGCTCTTGCCCGAGCTATCGCCACCGTCGGCGTGGTCACGGGCACCGCACCCACGTCGGCTTCCCTGAGAGGGCGCGAGGGCCGGATCCATGATAGAGCGTGATCCTCGGCGAGCGGTCCACAATGGAGCGCCCGACCGGACGTTTGGGGCGCCGCGTCGAGTGTTGGCGTGCTGATAGATCGCGGCTCGACGGTCCCGCACTCATTACGTCTCGTCAACGTGTGAGCACCCCGGCCGTCTGGCCAGCGCGCGGGTATCAAGAGTTCCTATTGATAGGCCAGTGCTCGTCTCGCCAGTAGAAGTCGGGGCCGGACGCGGGCCACGGACGCAGAAACGCCCCGGATCGTGAGATGATCGGGGCGTTTCGAAGACGAGTATGGAGGGGCGGGCACGACCCATTGTCGGCGGAGAGGAGCGCAAGAGGCTTGCCACACGCGCCAACGACGAGCCCCACCGGCCCGTGGAGATCGCGCGGTCGCCAGGCGGTCGAGTCGCAACTCCTTGACGTTTCGCTTTGCCCACCTGGCCGGAGCGCCGGGGTCATCCCTCGGCAGGGTGGGAGTGCCCCACCCACCTGACGAGACTTGATCGGGATGACCCGCCCGGTGCAGGGTACGGCCCGCGCAACGATAGGTGTCCCCGACCGGGACATCGATTGGGGATACGCGCTCGACGCGGAGCCGGCCGCTGCACTGTCCGCCCCAACGCGCGGCGTGAGAGATGTCCACCGCGATGTCCAGTTCTGGACATGACGCGGCGGTCGGCCAGCCGTAGGCTGACTTGTGGGGCCCTGCCGGGCACACGGCCTCCACACGACGAGATTGCCTCAGGGCGCCAGATGCGGCGCCACAGAAGAGAGGAACCTTCATGTTGAGCTTGCCAACCATCGCGCGGGGGGCGTCGACGCTCGCCCTCGCGGCCACACTGCTCGCGCCGGTGCTCGCGCCGTCGACGCCGGCGCTCGCGGAGGAGCCGATCGTCCGCGACCACCGTGATCCGTACGCGCGCGTCCAGGTGGTGATCAAGCGGATCACCATCCACGAGGACAGGGACTGGGGGAACGGCGAGATCGCCATTAGTTTCACCGTCAACAGCTACAGGGCTGGCTGCACACCGTTTTCCGGGGCAGCGTGCGAGACACGTCTGCTCAGCGGCGGGATCCCCGAGTTCAGCGCGTCGGATGACACGGTGAAGGCGTTCGATCGGGTCATCCCATCGTACGGCGACTCCGTGACCGATGATGCGATCAGCCCACCGTTCGGCATCCCACTCCGTCCGGGGACTCAGTACGGGCTCTCGATACGCGGGGATGAGCGAGACCCTACCATCGACGATAGACTCGGATTCCTGAACACCCTGATCACGGACAAGGACGGCCAGGTCCAGTTCGGCACCCGCACCGAGCGAGGTTTTCTCAACGACTGCGACCTCTTTGGAGGCTGCGGAACCGAGCAAGCGAAGTATTCGGTGGAGTACGAGATCCGTCGTGTCCCGCTGCCGGACCTCCGGCCGGTCAACATCAAGATCTACGACCTGCCGGGCAACCCGAAGCAGCTGGTCTGCGCGGCGGTCCAGAACATCGAGACGGCTGACGCCGGTGCGTTCGAGGTGGCCCTCAAGGTCGACGGCGTCGTGCCGCCCGGCGGACGAGCCACGGCCGGGCGCCTCGCCTCGGGAGATGCCGGCGAGCTGTGCGCCGAGATGGCGTTGCCGGCCACTGGCCAGCACCAGCTCTCGGCGGTGGTCGACGAAGCGGACGGTGTGATCGAGTTCAACGAGAGAAACAACGCCTACGAGCAGGCGTACACCGCCCCGCAGCAGGCTACCACCTCCGCGCCGGAGCCGGAGGCGACCGCCGCCAAGCCGGCGACCCCGGCCGGTGCGGCCCAGGCGGACCTGACCGTCAGCGCGATCAAGGTCAATGGCCGGGTGCTGGACGGCAAGGCCGACTGCAAGGACGGCAAGTACGCCATGGCCGTCGTCGTGAAGAACGCTGGCGCCGAGAAGGCCGGCGCGTTCGCCGTGCGGCTCGCGGTGGACGGTGAGGCGGTGGCGGAGCGGCCCGTCAGCGGCCTCGAGGCCGGGCAGGAGCGGGAGGTCCGTGTCGAGGACGTCCGGCTGAAGAAGGGCGAGCGGAAGGTCGCGGCGATCGTGGACCCGATGAACCCGCTGGCCGATTCCACACCCGACAACAACGAACTGAAGGTCACCCTGCAGTGCAAGGGCGACGGCTGAGCTCGCTCGGCAATCGGCCCATCGAGCAATCCCTGCGACGGGCCAAACCGGAATGTCACGACCCGGCGAGGTGTGCACCTCGCCGAGTCGCGACGAGATCGTGCCCATCGTCCGACCACCACTGCTCCTGGTGCTGCACATCCCGATTCGGATTCTGAGTTTGGCGGGCGGTCGTTCTGGCTTGGTCCCGCTCGGCGACGGCCGCAACCTGCGGCCCTCATCCGCGGCTACATCGGGTGAGGGCCGCCTCCACGATCTTGCCGGAACGGACACACCACAGCCCCCGGCCGTCTGGCCGAGGCGTGGGCGCCATCAGCGGTAAGCATACGCGCCCTCCGAGACATGGCCAGGTCTGGCCCACCAGCGGCCACACCATCTCCGGCGGTCCTGGCCGGCTTAAAGCCGGCTAGTTCGTTGCCGCTGCCAGCATGTCGACGAGCTCGCACAGCCGACGCGGGCTGAACGGTTTGGCCAGGAAAGCGTCGGCACCGGCGTCGAGCGCCTGCTGCTCGGCGTCGGTCGCGCCGTTCGCGGTGATGACGATCACGTCGGTTGCCGCATGCGAGGGGTCCTGGCGGATCGCGCGGCAGACATCAAGCCCGTTTGCGCCAGGCATGTTGACGTCAAGGATAGCGATGTCGACGGGGTCCGTGCGGAGGACGTCGAGCGCGGCGTCACCCGTGCCGGCCTCGACGACCTCGTGATCGTCCAGGATGCGACGGATCAGCAGGCGGAGGCTGGACGAATCGTCGGCGATCAGCACGCGCATGATTGGAGAACGACCGCGTGTGCTTCCTGGGGACGGACGGCAAGGTGTGGTCAGATGCAGGCGCGCGTAACGGAGCTCATCCTGGAGCTCGGGGCGCTCGGGGCGGTCGTCACGGAGTACCGCAGGTACCAATCGACGTATCGTCCCCGACATCGTCATGCCCCACGGGCGGCTCGATTCGAGACTGCCCATTCCGGCCAGCGGTGGCTCTTGATCGGCGCAGAATTCGGCCTATCCTACATGTTGCTGGGGCGTCAGGATCAGCCTGCTGACGCCCAGTGCTCGGGCACGAGGTTGGCCCAACAGCCTCGTGCCCACCTTCTCCTGCTCATGCCCGGAGTCGACCATGCACGCCAATACCGACGCGCCCTGGTGGCGTCACTGGTCGATCTGGGTCGCCCTTGTCCTCGCGGCGCTCGCGATCTTCCTGCCGGTGGTTCGCTGACGACCACA
>Ga0075430_100006297_pt1 | contig 10011 bp, 7 predicted proteins | sample RhiMetdeltSRZDD4_FD_75294 | JGI IMG/M metagenome (GOLD analysis project Ga0075430, IMG submission 75294) | Populus rhizosphere microbial communities from Tennessee, USA - Rhizosphere MetaG P. deltoides SRZDD4 | ecosystem: Host-associated > Plants > Roots > Rhizosphere > Soil | place: USA...
GTCCGATCTCGCGGCGTCGCTCGGTCATATCGGCAATCCGGCGCATCCCGAGGTGCAGGCCGCACTGGAAGACGCGGTGAAGCGGCTCAAGGCGGTCGGCAAGGCGGCCGGCATCCTCACGCTCAGTGAAGAAGAGGCGCGGCGCTATATCGGCTGGGGCTACACCTTCGTGGCGGTCGGCTCGGACATCGGCCTGCTCGGACGCGGGGCCGACGCGCTGGCGAAGAAGTTTAAGACTTGATGTCGGCTCGGCTCTATCCCCGCTCATTCCCGCGAAAGCGGGAATCCAGAAATCTTGTTCCTTCATGGCCCCTGGGTCCCCGCTTTCGCGGGGACGAGCGGAACTGTGGGTCGCGTGCTTAAGACTTGATCCGCGCCATTTCGGGATCGTAGAGCGGCCGCAGCGAGACTTCCGCCGGGTAGCGCTTGCCGGCGATGTCGATCTCCCAGCGGGCACCCTTGAGATACGCCTGATTGATCGGTTCGCCGGCTTCGATCATGAACAGGCCGACCGCGCCACCGAGCGTATGGCCATAGGAGCCGGCGCGCACATAGCCGACTGGCTTGCCGTTGCGATGCACGACCTCGGCGTGGAACAGCATCGGCTCGGGGTCCTTTACCAGCACCTGTGCGAGGCGCCGCGTCAGCGGGCCGGCTGCCTTCTGCTTCAGCGCCGCGTCGCGGCCGATAAAGTTCGGCTTGTTCAGGTCGACGAAGAAGCCGAGCCCGGTCTCGAACGTGTTGTCGGTGTTGTCGATGTCGTGGCCGTAGTCGCGATAGCCCTTTTCCAGGCGCAGGCTGGCGAGCGCCTTCAGTCCGGCATGACGCAGGCCGAACGGACTACCGGCGGCGATCAGGCGGTCGTAGACATGCGCGGCCTGTTCGGCCGGAATGTATAGTTCGTAGCCGAGTTCGCCGACATAGGTGATGCGGATGCACAGCGCGCGCGCAAGACCGATGTCAATCTCACGTGCCGCGCGGAACGGGAATGCCTCGTTTGAAAGATCGGCGCTGGTCAGCGTTTGCAGCAGCTCGCGCGAGCGCGGTCCCTGCACGTTGATCTGGCAATAGGCAGAGGTGACGTCGGCAATCGTCGCCTGCGCATCGCCGGGCACGTGGCGGCGCATCCAGGTCTCGGCGTGACGGTGCATCGTGTCGGTGACCACCACCATGAATTCTTCGTCGCCGAGCTTGGTCACCGTGAGGTCGGCTTCGAGCGTGCCCTTGTCGTTGAGCCATTGCGTGTAGGTGATGCGGCCGGCATCGCCGTCGACGTCGTTGGCGGAGATGTGGTTCAGTACGCGGCCAGCGTCGCGACCCTGCACCAGGAACTTGCTCATGAACGACATGTCCATGACGATGACGGCTTCGCGCGCGGCCCGGTGCTCGGCCTCCCACCACGGGAACCAGTTCTGCCGCCCCCAGGAGAGTTTCTCGACCTTGGGTTCGAAGCCTTCCGGCGCGTACCAGTCCGCACCTTCCCAACCACTGACGTCGCGGAAATAGGCGCGCGCCGCCATCAGCCGGTCGTGGATCGCCGACGTCTTCACGCCGCGCGCGGTCTGCAGCGTCATCGTCGGGTAGTGACACTTGTAGACCATGCCGAGCGACTCGATGGTGCGCTCGCGGCGATACTCGGGATTGGCCTGGTACTTGTGCAGGCGGTCGATGTTGAAGCCGGTCACGTCGGCGTCGGGCGTGCCGTTGATGATCCAATGGGCAAGGAGGCGGCCGATGCCGCCACCGGTCAGAATACCAATCGAATTAAGGCCGGCGGCCACGAAATAGTTCCTGAGCTCGGGCGCCTCGCCGACGATTGGGCGCAGGTCGGGCGTGAAGCTTTCCGGGCCGCAGAAGAATTTCTTGATCCCGACCTCAAGCGAGACCGGGACGCGGTTCATCGCCTTTTCGAGATAGGGCGTCATGCGCTCCCAGTCCGGCGGGATCTCGCCGAACGAGAAATCCTCCGGAATGCCGTCGACATGCCACGGCGCGCAGACCGGCTCGAACAGGCCGACCAGCAGGCCGCCGACCTCTTCGCGGAAATAACCGTACGACGCCGGGTCCTCGAGCACCGGCATCGACGGCGGCAAGTCCGCGATTGGCTCGGTGATCAGGTAATAGTGCTCGGCCGCCTGGTTCGGGATGGTGACGCCGTCGCGCTCACCCAGCTGCCGCGCCCACATGCCCGCGCAATTGACGACGTATTCGGCCTCGATGTCGCCCGATGAGGTACGCACGCCGGTGACGCGATTGCCCCGGCGCAGCACACCATCGACGCGCACGCCTTCGATCAGGCGTGCGCCGGCCATGCGTGCGCCCTTGGCGAGCGCCATAGTCACGTCCACCGGATTGGCGCGGCCGTCGTCGGCAACGTAGAAGCCGGCAAGGATGTCATCGACGCGCGCGAGCGGGAACAGCCGCTTGACGTCCACGGGCGATATCTCCTGTACATCGACGCCGCACAGGCGATTGAACGTGGCGACGCGGCGATACTCCTCCAGCCGGTCAGTATCAGCGGCGACCTCGATGAAGCCGACCGGATTGAAACCGGTCGCTTGGCCGGTCTCGGCCTCCAGCCGCCGATAGAGGTCACGGGTGTATTTCCGGAGCTCGGTCGAGGTCTCCGAGGTCGAGCCGAAGGTAACGACCAGTCCCGCGGCATGCCACGTCGTGCCCGAGGTGAGCCGGCCACGTTCCAGCAGTACGACGTCCTTCCAGCCCATGTGCGCAAGGTGATAGGCCACCGACGTCCCTATGACGCCGCCACCGATCACCACCACACGCGCGCGATCCGGAATCGCTGGAGCAGCCATCGTTAGGGTCCTCGAAAAGCTACTTGGTTGAGCATGATCTTATTCCGGAAATCGCTGTCACTTTCGGGTTCATGCACCGTTCGGCCATTACCACTCATTCCGCCGGGCTTGAAGTGCAATCGGCAGCGTCCTGGTTCCGACCGCAGTCTGCTGGCTCGACGCGGCGCATAAAACGAAACACCCCGCACAAGGCGGGGTGTCGTGTCAGCATCATTAATTTCGCTCAGCCTCAGCCCTTGAACACCGTCTCCGGCCGGCTGAAGAACGTATAAGCGGCGTCGTAGAACCGCAGGTAGTTCTTCGACGTGGCGGCGGCGTGCGCGATACCCGGCATCATGACGTACTCTTTGTCCGGGTTCGGCAGCTTCAAGAAGAAATCGACCAGATCCTCGTCGGTGGCGATGCCGTCGTACTGGCCGCGCAGGATGACGGTCGGGACCTTGATCTGCGTGGGATCGCAGACCGGCAGGTTCTCGCACATGTCGATATAGGTGCCGTTCGGCACCGTGGTCTCGATCGCGAGGATCGACTCGACGTATGGCTGCTTGCGGCTCTCCATCGCGGTCTCGGTGTGGTCGCGCATCATGGTCGAGAGCAAGAACTCCCGGTTGATCGGGCGCGTCACGCTCGACTTCCATTCGGCGATCTTCTGCGCACGCTTGATCAGGGTCGGGCTGCCCTTGCCGGTATAGACCATGGCGTCGAGGCCGAGTCGTGCTACGCGCTCGGGATGCTTCTGCGCGAACAGCGCGGCACGCAGCGCGCCCGACGAGAACCCGATCAGATGCACCGGGCCGCTGTTGCTGTTCTTCTGGATGTAGTCGGTCGCCGCGAGCAGGTCCGGCACGCCCTGTGCCACGGTGGCGAGGTGGTCGGCCGGCTTGTCGGAGCGGCCGTAGCCGAGGAAGTCCACCCGCCAGATGTTGAAGCCGCGGCAGGCGAACCAGTCGAGGATCGACGCGTCGGGATCGCCGGGGATGTCGAGGTCGAAACCCTGCGAACCCATGGACGATCCGTGCACCAGCAGGATCGTGCCCTTCGCCGGCTGCGTCACCGAGCGCTTCTCGGCCAGGAACAACTTCTTGCTGTTCGATGTCGTCCAATGCTCATGGCTGGGCTGCCGCGTCGTCGTCACCGTGCTCATAAATCTACCACCCTTGTTGGCCGCCAGGTGTTCGTGGCGGCGTTTCCTCAATCGTCTCTATTTCCCGCGTATCGCAGCGGCGCTCTCCCACCAGGGACACGGCGGTGTCTTCGATCATGCAGGAAAATCAGCTTGACCCGGACCGCCCGCGTCGTGCCCGCGGAATGGGGTCAATAGCACGACTTACCGGCCTTTGAACTACGTCTCAAATTTGAGCTTTCCGCTTTCACTAATTGCAATTTTTGTCATCCACAACGCTGCGTAGCATGGAAATAAGAGAGGCGGAATGTCGAGGACAGTCAGGCGGTTAATTGCGGATCAGTCGGGTGCCACGGCAATCGAATACGGCCTGATCTGCGCACTGATCGCGCTCGCCCTCATGATCGTCTTCGACGTCGGCAAAAGCCTGATCGCCGCCCTCGAAACGCTCATTCCTGCCTTAAGCTGAGGGAGCGCTGCACCTCCGCTCGGCGAACCGTGGCCCGTATGAGACATCATGCGGGCCACGATGTTCGCGTCGTCATCTTCCTTACGCCAGAAAGTATCCTTCCTGAATTGCGCGCACGTAGAACTCGATCACCGGCGGCGCAATACCCAGCGGAAGGCCGTCCTCGGCCTTTTGGTAAGTATGCACGCCGGCGCCCCATTGCACGACGCGCACCTTCGGCGCCGGATCGAGTTGCGCGAACATCGGCAGCACCACCTCGCGATAGACCTCTGGTGAATGGTCGCGGCTATCCTTGGCGATGCAGAACAGGACCGGCGGCACCGGCTTGGCGCCGGGGCCGGTCTGCGGGTAGGGGAAGCCTAGATAGTGCTGCACCAGCGCCGCGGTATCGGCGGACGACAGCTTGAGCCGCGCGGCGGCCGCCCGCGCTGCGGCTTCAAGCGAGGCGCGGATGTTGTGGGTGATCACGTACTCGGCTTTGAACTGCGGTCGCGACTTGGTCTTGTCCCACCAGTCGAGAATATCCTCCATGAGCCAGGGCAGTCGCATCAGCGCCTGCGGCCCCTCCTGACCGAGCGCCTCGGGCCCTGCATAGCGGGCGCGGTCGCGCCAAGTGCGGATATAGAGTTCGTTGAACGGATCGGTGCGCGGCGCCTTGCGGGTCGTCACGCGCGCATGGCCGGCGACCTTCCCCAGCGCGCCCGACCAGTTGTGCTGCTCCTCCTGGATGAAGCCGAACGGCGAGTTCTCGACCGCGAGCATGCCGGCGACGTTGGGCACGCGCTGCGAGATCATGAACACCATCGGGCCGCCGGTCGAATGGCCGGTGAGATAGATCGAGAATTCACCGGACGGAAAATGCCGGCCCAGAGCGTCCTTCATGCCGACCTCGAACGCCACCGGCCACGCCGCCATGCGGTCGTAGAAGATCGTACCGGGCTTGGCGCGGGCGACGGTGCGCGTGCCGTAGCGCATGCGCATCGTGGTGTCGCGCACGATGTCGTATTGATCCGCCGTGATGTGCTCGCCCTTCAACCAGATCGGCGTGCGAACGGTGCCTTCGGCGCGGATGGTGTCGCCCGGCCAGTCGCGCGACGGATCGTCGAGGTAGAGCCGGCCGGGAAACGTCATCGCTACGGCCTTGCAGCCGAATTTGCCGGCGAAGAGCTTTGCCATCGGCTCCATCGACTTGTAGTCGCCCGAGCCGCCGTGCAGCAGAAAGATGCCGATCTTGTTGCCGTCGGCGCCGCGCGCGACCTGGGTCTGGTCGGCGGGCTCGTAGACGGTGACGCCCATGTCCCAGTCGAGCCCGAGCGCCTGGATGCGGAAGATGTCCTCGGTCTGCCGCAGCGGCAGGTCGGGTTTCGCAAGCACGGCATCCGAGCGGGCGATGGTCTCTTCACGCGAGACCCGCTCCGGCGGCTGCCAGCCATCTGTCTTCGGCACGACGTTCATGGCTGCAACCCTTTCAGCCAGGATTATCCGGCCTATGTCGCGGCGTGGCAATCAGGGATAGTATCGGTGGTGCTGGGATCGAGCTCGGAAGGCCAACCGATGAAACGACCTCGCGCGCCTGTCTGGTGCGCTCTTGCCGTTGCCGCGATGGCGGTCGGGCTAGCCTCAACGTCACATGCGCAGCCGGCCGACGAGTTCTTTCGGGGCAAGCGCGAGCTGGTCTTCATCACCAGCTCCAATGTCGGTGGCGGCTACGACAGCTATTCGCGCTTGCTCGCGCGATACCTGAGCAAGTACCTCCCGGGCAATCCGCGCTACGTCGTGCAGAACATGCTTGGCGGCGGCGGCATGCGCGCCGCCAACTTCCTCTACAATGTCGCGCCCAAAGACGGCTCCGTCATCGCTTTAGTCGATCGCGGCATGCCGACGGCGCCGTTGCTCTACGGCGATAAATCGCAGGCGCGTTTCGAGGCGGTCAAATACGCCTGGATCGGCAGCCTGATGCGCGAGACCGGGATGGGCGTGATCGCGGCGCGGTCGCGTGTCAAATCAATTGAGGACGCGAAAATTCATTCGACTCACTTCGGCGCCACCGGTCCGGAGACCGATCCTGCAATGTATGCCAGGCTGGTGAACGAACTTGTCGGCACCAAGATCCGGGTCATCAACGGCTACAAGGGGCAACCCGAGCAATTCCAGGCGATTGAGCGCAGCGAACTCGACGGACTGTTCATGAGCGGATGGTCGGGGCCCGGCCGCGCCTATGTGCGCGACCAGATCGCGCGTGACCAGATGCGCCTCCTGGTGCAGATGGCGCCTGCACGCGATCCCGAGCATGCGGAGACGCCGACCTTGCTCGACCTCGTGGCGTCGCCCGAGGACCGCGCGATTGTCGAACTTCAGCTCAACCGCGTCGCCATCGGCCGGCCAGTGATCGGCCCTCCCGACGTTCCCGCCGACCGCATCGCGATGTTGCGTGCGGCGTTCGACAAGGCGCTCGACGATCCGGAACTCCGCAAGGAGGCCGCGTTGCAGCGATTGGCCATCGATCCGATGAACGGCGACGAGGCGCAGCGCACGATCAATCGCCTCTATCAGACGCCGGCGGCGGTACTCGATCGTATGCGCAAGATCGTGCAGGTCACGGCGGAGTAGCGCCCAGTTCCTTGGCGCGCTTGAGCGATGTGATCATCGACACCCGCATCAGATAGTCGCGCGTGCGCCGCGGATCGGCCGCGATCGCTTCCAGGTTGGCCTTGAATGCGACGCCGTCGGACTCGAGGTTGCGCTTGTTCTGGATGGTTTGCTGCTCGATGTATTCGAGCGTCACCAGCCGGCGCTCGCGATCGAACAGATCAAGCTCTGCATCGGACGCGCGTCCGTGCCGGGCATCGCTTATCCGCGTCGTCAGGTTGATCGCGTCGTGGATGCCGCCATTCATGCCCATGCCGCCGAGCGGGTTGTTGATGTGCGCGGCGTCGCCGATCAGGAACGAGCGGCCGAGTCGCATCGTCTTCGCGACCCGCTGATGCACCCGGTAGAGCGTGGTGTGGGCGATCTCGTAATTCGTAATTCCCGGTACGATGCTCGCCATTAGCGCCTGGGCGAATTCCGGCGTCAGCGCAGTCTCGTCGTTCTCGTCGGCGGAGACTGGAAACATCACCCGCCACAGCCCCGGAATCTGGAGCAGAAACCGCCAGCGCTGCGGGTCGGCGACGTAGCTTACGGGTGCGAGCCCGGGGATCGCGCCATAGAAATCGAACGGCGTGCTGATCACCAGGAAGCGGTCCGGCCAGGTGAAGCCCTCGAAGTCGATGCCGAGCGAGCGGCGCACGTCGCTGCGCGCGCCGTCGGCGCCGATCAGGTAACGGCCGGTGCAGGTCTCGGTCTTGCCATCGCGCGCAATCGTGACCGTGACGCCGTCGGCATCCTGGCTGACCTGATCGACCGCGCTGTTGAAGTGCAGCGCGAAGCCTGTTTGCCCGCGAAGCTGCTCGTACAGAATGCGCGTGAGCCGCGACTGCTCGCATTGCAGGCGGTAGGGATGGGCGGTGACGTCGGCGATCATGCCGAAGTCGAATTGCGCCAGAATGCCGTGGCGCATCGTCCGGTACTGGAATTTCGGCGCCGTCAGCCCCTGTGCGATCAGGGGCCGCGCGGCGCCGAGCGCGTCGAGCATATCGAGCGTCGGCGGATGGAATGTCGAGGCCCGCGACTCCGTGCTGAGGTTGGCGCCGGCCTCGAGCACCGTGACCGGGACGCCATTGCGTACCAGATTGGCGGCGGCGGTGAGCCCGACCGGGCCAGCGCCCGCGATCAGCACGTGTTCGTTGGAAGTCATTCCAGGAAACCGCGACTTTCGACAGCGTCACTCAATCTGCGCGATACCCGCCTTGGTGATGACGTCGCGATAGAGCACGATCTCGTCGGCATGGAATTTCTTCGCGGCTTCGAGCGTGAGCGCGATCGGCGCCGCGCCGGCCTTCGCGAACGCCTGACGCACGGTGGGGTCCTGCAGCGCGGCATTCAGTTCCTTGTTGAGGCGCTCGAGGATCGGCAGCGGCGTTCCGCCAGGCGCTGCCAGAGCGAACCAACCCGACATCTTGTACTCGGGCAAACCTGCTTCGGTCGTCGTCGGCGAGTCCGGCAGGGCCGCGAGCCGCTCATTGCCGGCGACGCCGAGCACCTTCGCGCCGCCGCCCTGGATCGGCGCCGACACGTTCGGGAACCACTGGAAGCCGAGCGGCACTGTGCCGGCGATCAGGTCGGGGCCGTATTGCGCAATGTTGCGATAGGGCACGTGCGTGAGCTTCGTGCCGGTAACCTGCGCGAAATACTCACCGGCGAGATGCTGCGAGCTGCCGATGCCCACCGACCCGTAATTGAGCGTACCGGGAGCGGCCTTGGCGCTGGCCACCAGCTCCTTCAGTGAATTGATCTTGGCGTTGGCGCTCGCGACCACGACGATCGTGAAGCCCGCGAACGGTGAGATGATCGCGAGGTCCTTGTAGGGGTCGTAGCCGAGGTTCTTGTAGAGCGAGATGTTCGCGGCGATCGGGCCGGAGCCGGCGCCGACGATGGTGTAGCCGTCGGGAGCCGCCCGTGCTGCCGCCATGGTGCCGGAGTTGCCGCCGGCGCCGGGGCGGTTCTCGACGATGATCGGCTGTCCCATCGACTTCGACATCCGCTCCAGCATGATGCGGCTGACGACGTCGCTCGCGCTGCCGCCGGCAAACGGGATGATCGCCGTGATTGGCCGCGACGGATAGGTCTGCGCGGGCGCCGCGCTGGCAAGCATGGCTGGAAAAACGACGCCGAGGATGAGCCGCGCTGCAATCGTCTTCATGTGTCTGACCCTATCGTTGAGAAATCAGCTTCCCTTGAACTTTGCCGGGCGCTTGGCGTGGAACGCCTCGACGCCCTCACGGAAGTCGTCGGATTGCCGCAGCCGGCTGTAGCAGTGTCCTTCCAGTTCGATCGCGGTCGAAAGCATAGCATCTTCGGTGTCGTTGAGCAGGCGCTTGGCCGTGCGCTGGGCAAGCGGCGAAAAGACGCTCGATCGATCTGCCAACCCAACCGGCCGCCGCTTCGTCCATGTCCGGATGTTCCTTAGCTGCTAACAATGCTACATCTCGGGGCCATGACCAAGCATGACATGCCCGCGCCGAGCGGCCGCAATTTTGGCGACAATGCGCCCCAGCCGGTGCGCAGCTTGCGCGATTGGCTCGACCATCTGGAGGCGCGCGACCGCTTGAAGGTGCTCAAGCCTGGCGCGGGCTTGCGCTTTGAGCTCGCGGCTATCGCCAAGCGCCTCGACGGCCGCCGCGCGACGTTGTTCCCGAAGCCCGACGGCCACCCGATCCCGGTCGTGTCGGGCCTGATCTCGGATCGCGGCTGGATGGCGGAGGCTATGGGGGTCGAGCCGGCGGAACTGCTCGCGCGTTTCGAAGATGCCGCGCTCAATCCACTGCCGTGGCAGGAAGTCAAATCCGCGCCAGTGCAGGAGGTCGTGCACCGCGAGGTCGACCTTGCGAAGCTCTTGCCGTTGCCGACGCACAACGAGCACGACAGCGGCCCCTACGTCACGGCCGGTCTGATGATCACCCGCAACCCGCAGACGGGCAAGCAGAACGTCTCGATTCATCGCT
>Ga0075430_100006298_pt1 | contig 10009 bp, 7 predicted proteins | sample RhiMetdeltSRZDD4_FD_75294 | JGI IMG/M metagenome (GOLD analysis project Ga0075430, IMG submission 75294) | Populus rhizosphere microbial communities from Tennessee, USA - Rhizosphere MetaG P. deltoides SRZDD4 | ecosystem: Host-associated > Plants > Roots > Rhizosphere > Soil | place: USA...
CGAAGACGCGCTGGCTCGCGCGACGAAGACGTTCACCGATCAGGGCAAGACCAATCCGGCGCGTCCGTTCGTCGTCATCTTCCTGACCGACGGCCAGCCGACGATCGGCGAGACGAACGAGGACGCGCTGCTCAAGAAGTCGTCCGTCCTCGCCGGCGCCAACTGCCGCGTGTTCTCCTTCGGCATCGGCACCGACGTGAACACCCACCTGCTCGACCGAGTCGCCGCCGAGACCAAGGCGTTCAGCCAGTACGTGCTGCCGCAGGAAGACCTGGAGGTGAAGCTCAGCACCTTCTACACGAAGATCAAGGAGCCGGTGCTGGCGAACGTGCAGGTGGCGTTCGAGGGGAACGTGAAGGCGTCGCAGGTGTACCCGAGCGCGATGCCCGACCTGTACAAGGGCGAGATGCTCCTCGCGTTCGGCCGGTACAGCGGCCACGGTCCCGCCGCCGTAAAGGTGCGCGGCACGCTCAACGGCGAGCCCCGGGAGTTCGTCACCGACGTTCGGTTCGTCGAGCGCGACCTGTCCAACGGCTACATCCCCCGCCTGTGGGCGACCCGCCGGGTCGGGTGGCTGCTCGACGAGATCCGGTTGCGCGGGGAGTCGGCCGAGCTGAAGGACGAGGTGACTCGCCTCTCCCGCGAGCACGGCATCGTCACACCGTACACCGCCTACCTGATCATCGAGGACGAGCGGCGGCGGGGAGTGCCGATCGCGATGCAGAACTTCCGGGAACTGGACGCCGACGGCGTCACGCGCCTGGAGGTCGAGCGGCAGTACACCCGCGCCGCGGGCGAGGCCCGCGACCGCTCGCTCCGCGCCGGGACCGAGGCGGTCGCCACCGCCCAGGACATCGGCGGCCTCAAGAGCAGCTCGAACGTGGACGAAGTTGCGCGAGGCGGTGCCCAGCTCGCCCGCCGGCCGCACCCGGCGGCGCAGCCGTCAACGGGCGGTTTCGGCGGGGCGGCCGCAACCGGCCCCGTGGCCGCGGCGCCTGCGAATGAAGCCGGCGACGGATATAAGATCGCACAGAATTACGCCCAGCAGGCCCGCGTGGTGAACGGCCGCGCGTTCTACCGCAACGGCGACGTCTGGACCGACTCCACCGCCCAGGCCCGCAAGGAGCTGAAGCGCAAGGAGGTGGCGTTCAACAGCGACGAGTACTTCAAGATTGTCGCGGCCGACCGCAATGCCGCCCAGTGGCTGGCGCTGGGCGAGCAGGTGGACGTCGTGCTCGGCGATACGCTTTACGTAGTGCGATAGACAGCGCTTTACTCCCTCTCCCCGGTACCCCGGGGAGAGGGCAGGGGTGAGGGGCTACCGCCCGTTCGCGCCCGCCGCCGGCGCCGGGTCCTTCCCCTCCTTCGACGCACTTGTCTCCGTCGCCAGCCACGAGTTGAGCTCCTGGCGGAGTTGCTTGACGAGCTGCGGGTGCTCCGCCTGGCGGGTAATCATCTCGCCGGGGTCGGCTTCGACGTTGTAGAACTCCGGAGGCGAATTGCCCGTCAGGACGAGTTTCCACGGGCCTCGCATCGCAACGAGCTGGTGGTAACCCTCCGTCCGCCACTCGAAGAAGAGCGTGCGCTCCGGCGCCGCCGCCTCCCCCCGCCACACGGCCAGCACGTCCCGCCCGTCGACCTGCCGGCCCGACGGGAGCTTCCCCCCCGCCGCCGCCAGCACCGTGGGCAGCACGTCGGTCATGTGGATGATCTCGTTCGACGCCTTGCCCGCCGGCACCCGCCCCGGCCATCGCACCACGCCCGGCACGCGGATGCCGCCCTCCCACAGCGTGCGCTTCTGGCCGCGGAACGGGCCGTTGCTGCGGTGGTAGGCGCTGGTGCCCTTGTTGCCGGCTTCGAAGGTGGCGCCGTGGTCACTGGTGAAGATGACGAGCGTGTCGTCCGCCAGCCCCGCCTCGTCCACCGCCGCCAGCAGGCGCCCCACCTCCTTGTCCAGCCGCGTCGCCATCGCAGCGTACGTCGCGTTCAGCGGGTCGGCCGGGTCCTTTTCCTCGAACTTGCCCTTCTGCTCAGTCACGTCTCCCGGCGGCGCCTGGATGCCGAAGTGCGTCAGCGTGTACGGCATGTACAGGAAGAACGGCCTGTCCCGGTGCCGGCGGACGAAGTCGATGCCCCGGTCGGTAAAGAGGGTGTTGGCGAAACCCTCCACCGGCTTCTCCTCTCGGCCGTCGAACAGCTTCCTGGGGTACTGCTGGTGCGCCGCGGTCGCGTTGGTGAAGCCGAAGAACTCGTCGAACCCGTGGTCGAGCGGGTGGACGTACGACTTGGCCGGCGGCCGCGGGCGGCCGTGGTGCCACTTGCCGAACATGCCGCTGACGTACCCGTGAGGCTTGAGCGCTTCGGCGATCGTCACTTCGTCGGCCGGCAGGTCCTGATTGTTGGCGCTGACGCCGCAGTGAATGGTGTACCGGCCCGTCATTAACGCCGCCCGGCTCGGCGCGCAGACGACGCCGGCGGCGTACCAGCGGGTGAACCTCGTCCCCTGCGACGCGAGTTTGTCCAGGTTTGGCGTGGCCCACTCCTTTCGGCCGTTGAAGCCCACGTCGCCCCACCCCAGGTCGTCTGCGAGGATCAGAACGACGTTGGGGTGACGCGCGGGTTGGGCAGTCGTCGTCGGGAGTAGCACCAGGGATGCGAGGATTGCACCGAAGATGCGCGTGGGCATCCGGACAGTGTAATCTACCCCGGTGGCCGCCGACCACGCCGTGGGCACAGCGCAGTGGAGCCCCGGATCCTTACGCCGCGAGTGAATGGAATCCTTCCGCGCCTTCACCCCCACCCACGCCGCGGTCATTGTCACCTTCCTGGCAGTGACCGGGGCCCTCGTCTTCGCGCGGAGGCGCCTCGGGGACGAAAAGCGCCGCGCCGCCTTCGACCGCGCCCTCGGCGTCCTCGCGGCGCTGATCTACGTTGTCGTCAACGCCTGGCCCCTGCGGCCGAAGCACTTCTCACTGGAGTGGTCGCTGCCCCTGCACGTGTGCGACATCACCACCCTCGTCGTGCCCGTGGCGCTGCTGACCCGGTCGCGGCACGCACGTGCGCTGGTGTACTTCTGGGGGATTGGGCTCAGCACTCAGGGGTTCATCACGCCGGACCTGCGCGACGGCCCGGCGAGAATCGGGTTCTGGATGTTCTGGCTGGCCCACTTCTCCGTCGTCGGCGGGGCCGTCTACGAGGTCGCCGCCCGCGGCTACCGGCCGACCTGGCGCGACTACCGGTTCGCCGCGGCCGCGGGGCTGATGTACGTCGCCCTGGTCCTGCCATTGGACGTGCTGCTCGGCGTCAACTACGGCTACGTCGGCCCCGCCATGCCCGGCCAGCCGTCCATCGTGGACGCGCTGGGGCCTTGGCCGTATCGGGTTGCGGTGATGATCGTGCTGGCGGCCGTCGCGACGGCACTGTTGATGCTGCCGTGGGACCTGGCCGCGCGGTTGCGGAGAAGGGACGGGCTGGCCGCACAGAACGTGGGCGCTACTTAGCCCCGTTGGCGACAACGGCGTGAGGCGCGGCGGCTTGCGAGTCCGCGCCCGGCTGTTCGTGCAACGACCGCACCGCCCCCGCCAGCCAGAGTGCGGCGAGCAGGACGAGGGGCAAGACCCACAGCGGCACCTGCGGCGGCCGCCAAGCATGGTTTCGCACGACACGGGACACGACCGTTACCTCCTTCAGGCGTCGCGGCTAACCCTACCCCCGGCGGAGGGGCCGGGGTATTGCCCTGATCGGGGCTACGGACCGCAATCGGCGCGCCCGCGGCCCTTGTCACGTCCGGCGGGTTCCCTACAATTCCGCGGCCGTTAGCCGAAATAGTCGTTTCAATTTGCCCCTTTTCGACATCCGAGAGGAAACGGTTCCATGCCCGCCACCGGAAAGGTAACCCAGGTCATCGGCTCGACGTTCGACGCCGAGTTCCCCGAGGACCAGCTCCCCGAGATCTACAACGCCATCAAGATCGACACCAAGCAGGACGGCCAGACGATCCGCCTGACCGGCGAGGTGGCATCGCACCTGGGCGGCGGGCGCATCCGCGCCGTCGCGCTGGGCTCGACCGACGGCCTCCGCCGTGGCATTGACGTCACCGACACCGGCGGCCCGGTGACCGTCCCGGTGGGCAAGGAAACGCTCGGCCGCGTGTTCAACCTGCTCGGCGACCCGATCGACAACCGCGGCCCCGTCGCCGCCACCGACCGCCGGCCAATTCACCGGGAGCCACCTGACTTCGTTGACCTGACGCCCAAGGCCGAGGTGTTCGAGACGGGCATCAAGGTGATCGACCTGCTCACCCCGTTCCTCCGCGGCGGCAAGGCGGGGCTGTTCGGCGGCGCCGGCCTCGGCAAGACGGTCGTCATCCAGGAACTCATCGCCCGGATCGCCCAGCAGCACGGCGGCTACTCCGTCTTCGCCGGGGTCGGCGAGCGCACCCGCGAGGGGACCGACCTGTGGCTGGAAATGCAGGAGGCCCAGATCGGCAACACCGGCAAGCACGTCATCGACCAGACCGTCATGGTCTTCGGCCAGATGAACGAGCCGCCGGGCGCGCGGCTCCGCGTCGCACTGAGCGCGCTGACGATGGCGGAATACTTCCGCGACGAGACCGGCGCCGACACGCTGCTGTTCATTGACAACATCTTCCGCTTCACGCAGGCGGGCTCGGAAGTGTCGGCGCTGCTCGGCCGCATGCCCAGCGCCGTGGGCTACCAGCCGACGCTGGCGACGGAGATGGGCGAGTTGCAGGAGCGCATCACCTCGACCAAGCACGGCGCCATCACCAGCGTGCAGGCGGTGTACGTCCCGGCGGACGACCCCACCGACCCCGCCCCCGCCAACGCCTTCGCCCACCTCGACGCCTTCATCTACCTCGAGCGCAGCATCGCCGCCAAGGGCATCTACCCCGCGGTCGACCCGCTCGCCTCGGCGAGTCGCGCGCTCGACCCGCAGATCGTCGGCGAGGACCACTACCGCGTGGCGCGCAAGGTGCAGAACATGCTCCAGCGCTACCGCGACCTCCAGGACATCATCGCCATCCTCGGCGTCGACGAGCTGTCCGAGGAGGACAAGCTGATCGTCAGCCGCGCCCGAAAGATCGAGCGGTTCTTCTCCCAGCCGTTCTTCGTCGCCGAGCAGTTCACCGGCAAGAAGGGCGTCTACACCAAGATCGCCGACACCCTCCGCAGCTTCGACGAGATCTGCGACGGCAAGGCCGACGACCTCCCCGAGCAGGCCTTCCTTTACGTCGGCGGCATCGAGGAGGTGCGCGCGAAGGCGAAGGCGATGTAAGAACTGTTCCCGCGTGAGACAACGTGCAACCGGGCGGACGACACCTTCGTCCGCCCGGTTCGCATTCCGATGCCGCCATCACCCTGCTCGCGGCGGGCCTGCCCGCCGCCCGCGCCGCGTGACGTCGGCAGAGAGGCGCGCCGGCCCCGCCTGACGTTCGGCTACGACTCCGTCGCTACGCCCGACCGCTGCCCCCGATTGCCGCAGTGAGGTAACCCGGTCGCGGATGGAACGGTCCGCCGGAGAGTTGCATCAGACGATCCGGGCGATGTACAGCCCCTCGGCGTCGAAAGAGCCGGGGGTCGTCAGGCGGGACTTGCGCACCGGGCTGACGCCGGCGGCGCCGCTGCCGCGGAAGTACGACCCCACCGCCGTCGCCGCGATGCCCGTCGGCGCGCTCGGCGAAAACCTGCAGGGACCGACGGACATGACCTGGAAGCGGCCGATCGGCCACGCCGCCACTCTGATCCCGGACGCCACCGGGAACGAGACCCCCGGGCTGACGCGGACGCTGCCGATGGTCGCCGGTGCCGCGAACTCGGCGCGGGACGCGGGCAGGTCGGTCACGCCCGCGGCCACGCCGGCGAAGACCGTGCTGTCGACGAGGCTGACGGCGCGCACGCTCCCGATCGACCCGGCAGTGCGGACGACGGAGCGGACCAGCTCGCCGCGGACGTCGAGCAACTTCAGCGACGTCCCCTCGCCCGTGACGTTGAAGTCGGCGTAGCACTCGACCGGGAAGTCGAACAGGCGGGAGGGGCGGAAGAGGACCGAGCCGATCGACGGGGCCGTGACGACGTCGTCCAGCACGTCGTCGTCGCGCCACCGGGTGGCGGTCAGGCGGCTGATGGGGGACTGGGTGGTCAACGTCAGGTCGGCGGCGTTGGTCACGTTGATCGCGGTGGGCACGCCGGCGCCGCCAATGGTCACCCGCGAGCCGCCGGTCGTGCCGAGCAGGGTGAGCGACTTGAGGGTGCCGGCGACGGCGAGGTCGCCGAACAGCGCCGTGCTCGCCCCCGTCACAGAGCGCAGCGAGCCGTTCACCTGCAGGCCGGTGAGCATGACGCCGGAGTTCGGCGGCGTGGTGATCGTGAGCGACGAGGCGGCCGTCGTCCCGTCGAGGACGAGCGACAGGCCGGTCCCGCGGCCCCAGTCGTACGCCCGCGCGGCGCCGGGGCCTTTGAGAGTGAACGTAACCTCCCGCGCCTGCCCCCCTTCGGCCCAGGGCACGGGCACCGTCACCCGCGGCACGTTGCCGCCGGGGGTGTCGCCGAAGGTGGCGACGGGCGCCGGCGTCGCGCCGCCGCCGGCGAGGTACACCTCGATCCCCCCGCCGCCGACGGCGGCGAGGTCGTCGCGGCCGTCATTGTTGAAGTCGGCGGTGACGACGTCGAACCCGACGGGCCCGCCGGTCGCCGACTCCGAGCCGGCCGGCCGGAACGTGCCGTCGCCGCGGCTGAGGAGCACGAGCAGGCCGTCGTCGGTACCGACGGCCAGGTCGTCCAGGCCGTCGCCGTTCACGTCGGCGGCGACGGGGACCGACTGGGGGGAGAAAGGTTTGAAGGCGAAGCCGTGGCGGGGGGTGCCGTCGGACCGGGAGAGCGTCAGCGACAGCGGGAGGTTGGGGCTGCGGCTGCCGCCGACGAGGTCAAGGTTGCCGTCGCCGTTGAAGTCGCCGAGGTCCTGGGGGCCGCGTAGCCGTTGAGCGTGCCGCCGCCGTGGCCCTGGCCGGCGGGGTGGCCCCGGAACGCGCCCCCGCCGGCGTAGGGGGCCTCGGGCAGCAGCCGGCCGGCGCCGTCATTCAGCCGGACGCCGCCGCGGTCGAACAGGTCGGTCCAGCCGTCGCCGTTGACGTCCACCGGCAGCCCGGCAACGGGCGCGTTGGTGTCCAGAGGGACGAACGCGCCGCCGGCGCGGTAGAGGATGAAGCGATCCGCGGCCAGCTCGCGGCGGCCGTCGTGGTCGAAGTCGCCCGTGGCGAAGGCGGACCGACGCGTCACCGGGACGGGCAGCGGGTCGGTCGATTGCTCGAACCGGCCGGCGCCGTCGGACAGGTGCGTCGTCAGCAGGAACAACTCGTCGCCGGGGAGCAGGTGAAACACGACCACGTCCTCGTGGGCGTCGTCGTTGAGGTGCGCGGCGAGGACCCGCGCCGGCCGGCCGAACGTCCCGGGGGTGCCGGGCGAGACGAAGTCGTCGAACCGCCCGGCCCCGTCGTTCATCAGCCCGCAGAGAAAGCCGTCCAGCGGCGGATTGTCGGTGCGATACAACCCGACGCCGACGACGTCCACCGTCCCGTTGCCGTCAAAGTCGCCGGTCGTGAGCAGCCCGGTCCCCGCCACGTCGCCGTACACCTGTGGCGGGGCGAACAACCCGGACGCGAAAAGCCGGCGGGGTTCCAGTCGGTCGACGGGCAAGAGAATGCTCCCTCCCTGGAGAGGCGGCAGTGGCTGGTCGGCCTCGCGGCGGCGTGAACGGCGTCACAGACCGCCCGCCGCGCGCCGGTCTTCGAACCTTCTTTATAGGCGGCCCGGGCTGTCGGTGTTTACGCAGTTCGGGCCGTCGGAGTGAGAGGGGGCACGGACAGGAGGAACCAGGAGGTCAATCGGCCCCACAATCGAGTTTTTTGGCTGGTTTTCACTTTACTTGCGCTGCTGGACTCGCGGTAAACTTGCTTGTCATCTCTTTGCGGGCCGGGGAGTGGTAACCCGGCGGCCGGCGGTCATTCGACCGGGAGGCCTCATGTCGGACGTCGAAGGCACGAGTTCGTCACGCGCATACCCTTCCGAAATCCCCCACAAGGCGAGGTCGGTCACGCGGGGCGCGATCGGCTTCACGCTGGTCGAGCTCCTGGTGGTGATCGGCACGGTCGTCGTGCTCGTGGCCATCCTGCTGCCGGCACTGGCGCGGGCGCGGGAGGCGGCGCGAATGGTGGCGTGCGCCAGCAACATCCGGCAGATCGGCCTCGCCAGCTTCGCCTACGCCGGTCGCCACAGACGCTTTCTGCCGGTGACGGTACTCGGGACCGGCGGGTTGGGCGGAGATCCGGAGTCGGCCATCTGGGGCAGCAGCCAAAGAGGCATCCTCGATTTCAGCCGGGGGACGCTGATCCCGGATCTTGGCGGGCCGCGCGCGGCGGAGGAACTGTTTAAGTGTCCCAGCGACGAGGAACCGAGGTCGTTGTCGGTGAATTACATGGAACGGTCGCGGAACTTCAGCTATTGCTTCGGAGACATAGGAGACAGTCACCGCAACGGACGCGGCTTTCGGAGCAGAAACGTCACACGGATTCGCTGCCCGGCGCGGAAGGTCATCATCTTTGAGAATGCCAATAGCCCATTCATCTGCGGCACTCCGGTAATTTACGACCTCGCACCTACCACGAGGTGGCATTTCTGGTCATCGCCGTGCGTCACAACTAGCGGAGCAACGCGTTCTACGCCGACGGGCACGTCGAGTTGTTCGACTCGCTCATCCTCAAGGACGAGACGGTCGCCAGCGCGTGGGAAAACGCGGCGTTCCTGAAGCACTTCCGTCACGACTCGGAGTAGCGGGACACGTCGCACGGCGGGAAGATTCCGCAACTGCCTGAATAGCCTGAAGTCTGCCCGGGCGAATTAACCGACACGACGGTGCAAGCGTCCGGACCCCAATCGCCGGATGGCGGCGCCGGCCCGGCCAACGCCGGTGGGGCGGTTACGACCTCCGCGCCGCGGACCGCTGTCCGGAGTGTGGCAGCCGCGTCGGCGGGGGCGAGTCCGGGGAGCGGCAATCGGCGGCACCGGCGCGTCACAAACTCGCGCCACCCGCGCCCTCTTGCTCGAACTCCGCCTCCCACTGGCGCATACACCGGTCGGCGCGAGGCGGCCGGCCCGGTAGAATACCTGGAGCCTTCGCGACGGCGTGCGGCGGCTCGGGTGGAACCCGACCCGTTGGGGAAGAGCGTCAAGCCCAGTTCCCACAGCGCCCCGAACAGCCGGTCTTCGGCCAGGATCAACCCCGTGCGGTGGTGCAACAGGGACCGGAGCGCGTCTTCGGCCGGCCGGAGCTGTCTCGACCGCGGCGGCTTCTCGTCGACCCACACAGCGCGTCGGCCAGGAGGTGGTACGACGGCCGGAGCAGGGGCCACCGCCACCGGCGGGCGTCGAGGTGGGGGCGGCCCGGTGGGGTCGGCCGACTGGCTGGTCTCGAGCCCTCTGAATTGTAGTCGAAGGGCCTACCACAAGGGCTCGCACGCATATTCACGGCGCGCACAGGGGACGGAAGCGATCACACGTCTTGAGGTCCAAGGGACTGCGCCTGACCCGAACCGCTCTGCCCCGTCGCCAGACCGACGTCGAGGTTCGCAAAGTTGATCTCCGACTCGCATGGCGGGGTCCAGTTGAATGACCGCATTCGATCCAAGAAGTGCTGGGGGAGCCGGACGTGGTACTTCCGGACGTAGTAGGCGAGTTCCGCAGGCCACAGGTACAGGCCGTCGGTGTTCGTGGCGGGGAAGAGGATCTTGTCGCAGGTCGGGCCGAGCGCGTCGAACACCACCTTGCCCATCGCGCTGTAATTGGGCGCACGTTCCAGGTAAGCGGCGATCTGCTCCTCGTGTTCCTGCGGCGAATCCGCGGCGGCGTCGGCGAGGCCGGGCAACCCCGCCGGGTCGTTGCCCCGCTGTTCGGCGATCTCGCGGTATCTGATCCAGATCACCTTGGCTGCCATCGGC
>Ga0075430_100006300_pt1 | contig 10008 bp, 5 predicted proteins | sample RhiMetdeltSRZDD4_FD_75294 | JGI IMG/M metagenome (GOLD analysis project Ga0075430, IMG submission 75294) | Populus rhizosphere microbial communities from Tennessee, USA - Rhizosphere MetaG P. deltoides SRZDD4 | ecosystem: Host-associated > Plants > Roots > Rhizosphere > Soil | place: USA...
AGCTCGCGATGCATCGCGCGGATGCGGGCGGCCACCTCGTGCAGCGCCTTCGCCTTGTCGAGTCCCGGCACCCGGCGCCATTCGCGCTGCGCGTGCCGGGCGCGTTCCACCGCCACCGCCACATCGGCGGCCTGGGCGCGCGGCACCGTCGCGATCGTCTCCTCGGTCGCCGGATTCTCGACCCGCATGGTCTCGCCGCTCTGGGCGCCCTCGCGCTTGTGATCGATCCACATCCCGACCTCGCTCATGGCTCCGACCTCCTGCGATCCACGGTGGCGGGCACCGGGACGGGTGCCGGCGCCTCGCTTTCGCCGAGCGGGGCGTTCAGATAGACGAATCGCACGCCGCTCCTGAGATAGTTGCTCACGACCTGCAGCACCTGGGCCTCCCGCAGCCACGGCGGTCCGGTCTCGTGGAATCGCTCCTCGATCAGCGTCGAGAGGCAGGTGAACCCGGTCGCCAGGGCACGGTCCCGGATCAGGGTGAGCAGGTGGTTCTCGATCTCGATCTGGTTCTTGATCGACGGCAGCGTCGCCATCGCCTGCAGGTAGAACGTATTGCCCTCGCCCAGGCGCGGGTCCGAGCCCACGCCCTCCTCGTCGTGGCTCTCCAGCGCGCTGCCGAGCGCGTAGGCCACGATGCGTCCCGAGACCCGGTCCTTGAGCGCGACGCCGGCGGCGCCCGGGTCCGAGAGCGTCCCCGCCAGCAGCTCGGGCGGGAACTGGAGCAGCGGTCTGCGGCCGGCGCGCAGGACGTCGGGCGGATACTGCGCCGCGCCGCCGTACCGGTCGATCTCGACCGCCAGGATCTCCGCCTGGTTCGCTTCGAACACCCCGGGAGTCAGCTCGAGCACCTCGATCGCTTCGATCGGACACTCGAGGGCGCCCACCCGGATCTCGGGCCCGGGCGCCATCATCGGCTCTCCCCGCCCGACCAGCAGGTCGTCCATCGCCCGGCGGAGGATCGCCAGGGCCTCGTCGATCGCATAGGGCTCGGTGTCGTACCGCGGATAGAAGCGCAGCGTCCGCTCGCCGGCCGGCAGCAGCACCAGCCCCAGCCGGAAGGCGCGGTCGCGCAGCGCGTCCCGCCAGTCGGCGCGCACGACATCGAATCCCAGCATGACACCGGCGCCCCTCACGTTGCCGAGGATGCCCGCGTAATCCCCGGCGAGCGCCTCGAGCCCCGCCCGCGCGCGGGCCCCCGTGCGCTCCACCTGCCCGAGGTCGAGCCGGTCGAGGACCGCCAGCAGGCGCACCATGCCGACCGAGTCGCCCTCCCAGGTGGTGTTGAACTTCTTCTCCTCCTGGAAGAACGTGGCCAGCTCCTCGCTCACGAACAGCACCCCGTTCTGTGCCTTCTTCGCCCAGATCACTGCGTCGGGCGGGATCGGGAGGTCGAACCGCTCGTGCGCCCACACCCGGCCGGTCGCGCCCCAGCCGGTCTGCACCTCGTCGAACAGGAGCGGGATGTCGAAGATGCGCGTCAGGAGCCTCAGCCGCTGCATGAACGAAACACTCGTCATGCGCACGCCGCCCTCGCCCTGGATCGGCTCGATCAGCACCGCCGCCACCCGGCGGCTGCGCTGGAGGATCTCGGGGGTCTGCTCGGCCCGCCGGGCCTGGATGAACGCGGACGGGTCCCGGTCGGCGACGGCCCCGGACAGGTACTCGTCGATCGCGTCGAGCTCGCGCTTGAAGCTCTCCCGCCGCCGATCCGCCTGAGGAGGTCGGCCCGAGACGAGCAGGTCCCAGAGCTGCTTCAAGCTCCGCTCCTCGCGGCGTGCGGTTTCGCGGTCGCTGCCGTCCAGGGTGGGGAACGAGACGTGGGGCCAATCGAACGTGGGGAATCCCAGGCGCGCCTTCTTGCGGTGCGTCACCGCCAGGCTGCCCAACGTGCGTCCATGGAAGGCGCCCTCGAACGACACGATGAAGCCGCCGTCCGCCTCCCCCGAGGTCTTGACCCGGTTGAGCAGGACCGCCTTGATCGCGTTCTCCACCGCTTCGGCGCCGGTGTTGACCACGAAGTGCCGGGGCGTGCCCGCCGGCGCGATCCGGTCGAGCGCCGCTTTCATGCGGAGCGAGAGCGCGGTCTGGTACTCGGAGTGCGCGTAGCGCGAGGCGGCGTAGGGGAGGTCGCGCACGAACGCCTCGACGACGCCCGGGTCGTTCTCGCCGAACGCCTGGGTGGCGATCATCGCGCCCATGTCGATGAACCGGTAGGGCTCCCCGTCTTCGTCGCGATCCGCGGTGGCGAGGAAGGGCCCGACCGAGTGGGCGGGGTCGAAGGCCACCGGGAGCGAGTAGAAGAGGCTGTGCGACGCGGCGTCCAGCATGGCGCTGGAGGCCGGCAGGCAGCGCCGGATCAGGTCGTCGAGCGGCTCGTCACCCTGCAGGGCCGCCGGCACGTGCGCGTGGACGTCCCCTCGCCGGTAACGGGTGTTCAGACATCCGACCCGCGCGAGGTAGTCCTCGAGACTGTCCCTGGCTGATGCGAAGGCGTCCATCGCTCCCTAGGTCCATAGGGTCCCACAGCGCGGTGGGCCGTCCCAACCCGGCGTCGGGCAGCCCGAAACGCGGGTCGGCGCGACGCCTACCCGGATCGACCCGGTTTTCGGCCGTTGGAAGAAGCGTCTGGACGACGATCTCGCGGGACGCCGCGGCCCGAGGTGCCCGGGCCGCCTCAGCCGGGCGGGCGCGGGCGGCCGCCGACCGGCGCGGGATCCGCCGCGCGGGGTCCGGCCTTGGCCGGGGCCTGCGGCGCGGGCGCCTCGCCCAGCCCGTTGCCGCCGTTCACGATCCGGGGCGCCGGCTCCCCTTCCTCGAGGTAGGTGTAGCCGGACAACCCCTCGTCGAAGCGACGCATGAGCAGGGCGGATTCCTCGAACGTCAGGAGGCCCTTGCGGAGGGACTCCTCGCAAGCCTGGCGCACGCGCTGCACCAGGTGCTGCTTCTGGTACTGGACGTATCCCAGCACCTCGGTGACCGAGTCGCCCTCCACGACGTGGGCGATCCGGTAGCCCGAGCCGTCGAGCGCGATGTGCACCGCGTTGGTGTCGCCGAAGAGGTTGTGCAGGTCCCCCAGGATCTCCTGGTAGGCGCCGACCAGGAACACCCCCAAGTAGTACGGCCGCCCGTCGAAGGTGTGCAGCTCGAGCGCGCTCTTGACGTCGCGCAGCTCGATGAACTGGTCGATCTTGCCGTCCGAGTCGCAGGTGAGATCGGCGATCACGCCCCGCCGCGTGGGGCGCTCGTTCAGCCGATGGAGCGGCAGGATCGGGAAGAGCTGCTTGACCGCCCAGTGGTCGGGCGCCGACTGGAACACCGAGAAATTGCCGTAGTAGGTGTCGGCGAGGCCCTTCTCGAGGCCTTCGAGATCGTCCGGCACGTACTCCAACTCGCGGATGATCTTGAGGATCGCCTCGCAGCAGCCCCAGAAGAGATGCTCGACCCGCGCGCGTCCCTTGAGGTCCAGCAGGCCCACGTTGAAGAGGTTGGTTGCCTCCTCCTTGAGCTGAAGGGCGTCGTGGTAGGCCTCCTGGAAATTCTTGCGCGACACCGAGCGCCAGGTCTCGACCAGCTGCTGGATCACCGGATGCTCGTCCTCGTCCACCGCGGGCGGCGCCTGACCGGCGAGCACCTCGTTGACGTCGAGAATGTTGAACACCAGCACCGAGTGGTGCGCCACCAGGGCGCGGCCCGATTCGCTCAGGATGTCCGGATGCGGGATCCCCGCCGTCTCGCAGGCCTCCTGGATGGTCGCCACCACGTCGTTGGCGTATTCCTGCATCGTGTAGTTGGTGGACGAGGGCCAGTTGGTCGACGAGCCGTCGTAATCGACGCCCAGGCCGCCGCCCACGTCCAGGTAGCTGAGCCCGGCGCCCGCCGCGGCCAGCTCGACGTAGATCCGGCACGCCTCCCGCATCGCGTCCTTGATCGCCCGGACCGACGAGATCTGTGACCCGATGTGGAAGTGCAGGAGCTCGAGGCAGTCCAGCATGCCGGACTCGCGCAGCTTCTCGACCAGCATTACCAGCTCGGTCGCGGTGAGCCCGAACTTGGACCGGTCGCCGGTCGACTCCATCCACTTGCCGGCGCCGCGCGTGGTGAGCTTCGCGCGCACGCCGATGTGGGGGCGGATCCCCAGCCGGCGGGACACCTGGAGCAGCATGTCGAGTTCGCGGTAGCGGTCGATCACCACGATCGGGTGGCGGCCCAGCTTCTGGGAGAGCAGGGCGGTCTCGGCGTAGTCCACGTCCTTGTAGCCGTTCAGCACCAGCAGCGCGTCGGGGCTGTCGAGCAGGGCGAGCGCCGCCAGCAGCTCGGGCTTCGATCCCGCCTCGAGTCCCAGGCCGTGCGGGCGGCCGAACTCCACCAGCTCCTCGACCACCTGGTGCTGCTGGTTGACCTTGATCGGATAGACGCCGCGGTAGCGCCCGCGGTAGCCGTACTCGCGGATCGCGCTGCCGAAACAGTCCACCAGCGCGCTCACGCGGCTGTGGAGGATGTCGGAGAACCGCATGAGGAGCGGCATGCCGAGACCGCGGCGCTGGAGGTCCTGCACCAGCTCGTAGAGATCGAGTTTCGGGCCCTCGGGTCCGGTGGGCGTCACCTCGACGTGGCCTGCCTCGTTGATGCCGAAGTAGCCGCTGGACCATCCCGCCACGTTGTACAGGGCGGCGGAGTCCTTGGTGGTCCAGGAACGTAGCTCTTTCAATCGTCCTCCCGTGGAAGTGCCCGACGCGTCAGCCGCGATGTGACGCGACACCGAGAGTAACGGCACGCGACGACGGACGCGAGGAAAGAGTGAGCGGAGGCCGAGGTCACGCGCGGTTCAATCGCGGCCGGCCGAATGCTCCAGCCACGAGGCGATGCGGCCCCACCGCTCCTCCGACACGTCCGCGGCCGCCTCGGGAGCCGGCGGGATATCGCTCGCCGGCACGTCCACGCTCGGCGACGGGGAGAGGGGCGCGCCGGCCGCATGCGCGGTGGTGGTGGACGGGCCGGACGCCTCTGGGCCTCCGGATGGCGGCTCGGGGACGGGCTCCGAACCCCCGCCGCCGCCCGCGACGCCGATCTCGGCCGCCGCGAGGCGCTGGAACTTCCGCAGCGCCCGCTCGCGCTCGCCGACCAGCGCCCCGATGAGCGCGTGCAGCTGCGCACGGTCGCCCGACGGCATGGGGTCGAACGCATGTCGGGCGAACACCTGCGTCAGCAGGGCGCGATCGTGGATGTTCCCGAGCGCCCCCTGCAGCTCGCGCAGGGGCTCGACCGGGCGCCAGGGGCCGTCCGGGATCGCCTCGGCGAGGCACTCGAGGGCGTACCGCCACCGCTTGATCCGGATGCGGGCCTGGTGCAGGGACTCGTCGTCGGGGCGCTCCACCGCGTCGCGCAACGACGCGGTCCCCCGCTCGGCGATCCGTCGCTCGGCCGCCACGGCGTCGACGCCGGTTCCCGGGCGCTGGCGCAGCTGCTCGCCGATTCCGCTTCCCGCGACCTCGAGCGGCCGCAGCAGGCGCCTGAGGCGGCGGGGGCTCACGCGCTTCATCGCCGAGCGCCTGCGGCGGGCCAGACGCTCGCGCAGTCGCTCGAGGACCACCTCCACCAGCGGGCGCTCGGCGCCGCGCCCGGCGGGCCCCTGGGCCGGCAGGTGCGATTCGGTGAGCGCCACGTGCACCTCCAGCTCGCGGGCCGGGCCGAGCCGGCGCCGGAGGCGGCGCAGCGAGCGCGATGCGTCGCGCCGCACCCGCGCCGGAATCAGGTCGCGCCACACCCGGAGCGCCGCCGCCATGCGCCGGGCGGCGACCCGCAGGTCGTGGATCGCCTCGACGTCGGCTCCGGTGCGTACGCGGCGGGCCGCGGCGGCCAGATCGGCGGCGCGGCGCTCGAAGCCTTCGCGCAGCCGATCGGGATCGGGCGTGGCGCCGATCGGCGACGGGCGATTCCGCGATCGCGTCGCGGATCGAACTCTGGATCGCGTGGGGGAGCGGGCGGGCATGATCCTCTCGACTGCCACCGACGGGCCGGGGCTCGTCACGCAGGGTACGCAACCGCACGCGCCGACGCCAGCGCCACGCGCGGCCGACCCGGGAGGGCGGTCGCGAGTGAGATTGACCGCGCGCGCGGCCGCCCCGTAGCATCGCGGGCGTCGCGGAGGGCGCATGACTCAGACGGTGATGGTGATCGAGGACGAGAAGGAGATCCGCGATCTCATCCGCTACAACCTCCAGCGGGCCGGCTTCCGCGTCCACACGGTTTCGGACGGCGAGGAGGGGCTTCGCCAGGTGTTCGCGTCCCGCCCGGACGCCGTGGTGCTCGACCTCATGCTCCCCGGTCGCAGCGGGCTCGAGGTGCTGCGCGACCTGCGGGACGAATCCACCACCCGCGACCTGCCGGTGGTGGTCCTCACTGCGCGCTCGGCCGAGATGGACAAGCTGCTGGGGTTCGAGCACGGCGCCGACGACTACCTGACCAAGCCGTTCAGCCCGCGCGAGCTGGTGGCGAGGCTGCACGCCCTGCTGCGCCGGGCGCAGCCGGACAAGGCCGGCGGCACGGTCGAGGTCGGGGATCTGCGCGTGGACACCCTGGCCCGCGAAGCGACGTGGCGGGGGAAGGCGCTCACGCTCACGCCGCGCGAGTTCGATCTGCTGGCGTTCATGGCCAGCCGCCCCGGCCGCGTCTCCACGCGCGACGAGCTGCTCCGCAAGGTCTGGGGCTACGACTACGTCGGGGAAACCCGTACCGTGGACGTGCACATCCGGCGTCTGCGCGCCAAGCTCGGGCCCAGAAGCGGTCTGATCGAGACCGTGATGGGTGCCGGCTACAAGCTGACGCGCCCCCCGCGCGCCAGCGCCGACTGACCGCGGCCTCCCGCCGCTCCCGCGTTTAGCTCCACCCGACGATCCACCGTCGTCGCGGAAGGATTTTCCCACCTGGAAACATGGCCGCCACGGGGCCATGTCCTGGTCTCCCCTAACGTCTCTCGCGCGAGAGGTGCCGGACCGGGCACACGGGAGCGGGCCGAGTTCGCGCTCGGCCCCATGCCGCGGTGGTGCAGCACCCTAGGAACGACATCACCGGCGCCTCTCCCACGACCGGCCTCAGTCGCCTCCGGCACCTGCCGGCGGCGCAGGCAGCACCCCCGCCGACGGAATCGGCGAGGGCCGGTCGTCCAAGTCAGCGGCCATGCCGCGAGGAGTCGGAGGGGGCCACGTGCGAGAGGAAATGGACCGAGCTCACCACATCACCGAACGACACCAATCGCTGGACGGCCCGGACTTCTCGTGCGCACACCCGATCAGGCTGCAGCCCTCCGCTGAGCCTCGCGGTCGCGTTCGGATCCGTCCGTCCGGCGCGCCATCCACCGTTCCGGCGTCGCTCCCGAGTCGTGTCGCGGGGGGAGCCGTCGGGGCATCGCGATCACCCATAGCGGCGCTCGCAGCGCCCGGTCACGCAGTTCAATGGCAGGCATCCTCGGGAGGCATCATGCGATTCGTTGGCACCCACGGGCTCACGTTGGTACGGCGGGGGCTGCTCGCCCTCGCCCTGCTGGCCGCCATCGTCAGCGGCGCGTCGGCGCAGCTCACCTTCGACGGGAACATTCTCTACAACAACCGGGTCCTGATGCCCGGCCAGACGCTCAACGACCAGTTCCTGTCGGTGACCCCCGCGACCGCGGCCTGTCCGGGCGGCTACAGCGCGATCGTGCTCGGCACGTCGACCTTCACGCACAACCTCTACGCCGATCCCCTGCTTCCCAACGCGCCCTACCAGACCAACATGGTCCCGACCTTCCAGCCGCTGGGCGGCAGCCCCGCGATCGGCAACGCCATCACGGTTCCGAACGACGGGTTCTTCCAGCAGGTCTGCTACAAGGGGGCGATGGGGTCGGGTCCGGGCGAGGACTGGACCGCCGGGTGGACCTACTGGGACTCCACCGGCGCCAACCGGCAGGACCTCCATCTCGGCGGGATGCCGGATCCGCGGCCGCTCGCGACCTACTCCAACGTCGACATCACCTCGCCGAACCAGTACTGGTCGCCCGACAGCAACTACCGGGTCGTCGGCCAGCTCCGCATCGTTCAGGGCGCGGTGCTCACGATCGCTCCCGGCGTGGTCATCTTCGAGGACGAGCCGTCGGTCGGGACCATCATCGTCCGGCGCGGGGGCAAGATCTTCGCCGTCGGGACGGCGTGCGACCCGATCATCATCACCACCACCGTCCCGCCCGGCTCCAACCGCAGCGGGCAGTGTGGCGGCCTCTACCTGCTCGGGCGCGGCAGGATGAATCCCGTCAACACGTGCGCGGGCGACTCGGTGGCGGCCGAGGGCGGCACGATGGGCTACTTCGGCGGCAACGACGACACCGACGGCTCAGGCGTCCTGCGCTACGTGCGGGTCGAGTACGCGGGCAAGGAGCGCTCCCCGAACAACGAGCTGAACGCGTTCACCTTCTGCGGCGTGGGCGATCGCACGCGCGGCGAATACCTCCAGGCCTTCGCCGGCGACGACGACGGGTTCGAGTGGTTTGGCGGCAAGATGGACTCCAGGCACCTGATCGCGATCGACGGCCACGACGACGGTTACGACACGCAGCTTGGTGCCCGCACCCGGTCCCAGTTCGTGATCGTGCGGATGTCCCCCGGGAAGTCCATCAGCGGCGGGCAGTTCGGCGACAAGGGAATCGAGGCGGACAACACCGAGACCTCCCCCTTCGACCAGACCGTGTGCGCCGGGCGCTCCTTCATCCAGCTTTCCAACGCGACCTTCGTCGGCGATCAGCGCCTCGACGACGGCACTCTGTATCCGGGACCGGCCTACGGCGTGCACTGGCGGCGTGGCACGTCCTACACCCTCATCAACTCGATCATCATGAACTACAAGGCCGGCGGGCTCGGGGTCGAGCACGACGCCACGTGGAACGCCCACTGCGCCGCGATTCCCGCCAACGGGACGGTCTTCTGCGGCCCCCCGGTGGGCGTGAACCCGATCACCACCGGCAACGTGTTCGTGGCGGCCAGCGCCCCCAACCCGTTCCGCGATCGAGTGAGCCTCTCGTTCACGCTCCCGCAGAGCGGGCCGGTGTCGGTCGAGATCTTCGCGGCCGACGGGCGACACGTCCAGACCGTGGCGCAGGGCGAGATGGAGGCGGGACCCCACAACCTGACGTGGACGGTCGGCAGGGACACGCCGGCCGGCATGTACTTCTATCGCGTCGTGGCCGGCGACAACCGTTCGACCGGCAAGCTCACCCGAGTGAATTGATGGTGTCCCCGGCAGCCCCTCGCTGGCCCGGTCGCGCGAAAGCGCGGCCGGGCCCCGGCGTGTGTCGGCAGGCATAGGAGGTGTTCGCCATGACTCCCTCAGCGATCTTCTGCAGTCGCGCAGCGGCGCGATTGCTCGTCATCGCGCTGGCACTCGCTTGCGCCGGCGCCGCCCAGGGCGCCCCCACCGGCCGGGTCCAGGGCAAGCTGGTCGGAACCGATACCGGTGAGCCGATCGGGTTCGCGGATGTCCTGCTGATCCCCGCCGACACGACGATGCGCCGGGTCGGCGGGCTCACCAACGCCGACGGGACCTTCTTGCTCGAGGCCCCGCCCGGGCGCTACACGCTGCAGTTCCGCGCCCTCTCCTACGCCGCCAAGCGGATCGAGGGGATCACGGTGGAGATCGGGGCCCTGCTGCCCTTCAGCACCGCGCTGGCCCCCGAGGCGATCCAGCAGGAAGAAGTCGTGGTCGAAGCCAAGGCGCGGCAGAACACCGAGGCCGCGCTGCTGTCGGCCCGCAAGAAGGCCGCGACCGTGGACGACGCGGTGAGCGCCGAGCAGGTGCGGAAGTCCCCCGACCGCGACGCGGCCGAGGTGCTGCGGCGGGTCACGGGCGTCTCGCTGTCCGAAGGCAAATACGACTTCGTCCGCGGCCTCGGGGAACGCTACAGCTCGACCGAGGTGGACGGCGTCCGCATCGCCAGCCCGGAGCAGAACAAACGCGTGGTGCCGCTCGACCTCGTGCC
>Ga0075430_100006302_pt1 | contig 10007 bp, 8 predicted proteins | sample RhiMetdeltSRZDD4_FD_75294 | JGI IMG/M metagenome (GOLD analysis project Ga0075430, IMG submission 75294) | Populus rhizosphere microbial communities from Tennessee, USA - Rhizosphere MetaG P. deltoides SRZDD4 | ecosystem: Host-associated > Plants > Roots > Rhizosphere > Soil | place: USA...
GGCGGAGGTCGTCAACTACACCGCATGGTGACCTTGCCGATACCAACTTCGAGATAACCCATCCTCACCATCCCCTGAGAGGCCGGAAGTTCAAGCTGGTCACATATCGCCACAACTGGGGCGAGGACCGGGTGTACTTCCACGACGCCGCGGGAAAGTTGAGGTCCATTCCGGCATGTTGGACCACGGTGGTGGCGGAAGATCCATTTGTGGCAATCGCCAGTGGCCGATGCCTCTTTCGATTCGAGGACTTGCTCAAGTTGGCTGATCTAGTGGAGAAGATTCGATGAAGACACGGCCGGCCTTCGTAAAGGGAATTACGCCGTCCATGTAAAGATAAATATGCCTACGCCAAGCGTCAGCCGAAGCTCTTTGAACCATTAAATAGCTAAACTGTGGCAATGGCAACGCGGGTATGGCGCAAGGAAATGCTTGACAATACGATAATATGGAGCATAATTATATTTACACGGGCTGTGGCCTGTGACCGCGTTGCCGATGCCGGAGAAAGATCCCAAACTCGAAGCCTTGCGGGAACAAGGGACTCTAAACCCACGGCCCCGCGAAGTGACCGACCCTCTGTTTGCCACCGACAGCTTCTTCGATCCCAGAGATCTTGTCCAGGTCAAGTACGAGATGCTGCGCCGGGTGCAGAGCGAGGGCCACTCGGTGACCGGCGCTGCGATGGCTTTCGGTTTCTCGCGGCCCTCGTTCTATCAAGCACTGTCCTCTTTCGAGGAGGGTGGGCTCGCCGGCCTGGTGCCTCACAAGCGCGGTCCCAAGCAGGCCCACAAGCTGACCGACGAGGTCTTGACCTTCATCGTCGAGATGCGCCAGAAAGAGCCGTCCGTGCGGACACCGGAACTGGTGCGCTTGATCCAAGAGCATTTCGGAACGAAGGTTCATCCACGAAGTATCGAACGCAGTTTGCTGCGGCATCAAAAAAAACGCCGCTGAACGAATCCGGCGCCCAACTGCGATCCACTCTGGATCTGTCGGAGCAGTACGAGCAACTCCGACGCGAGGCCACCAGTCGCTCGGAAGATGGAAGCGAAGGGTTGGGGCTGGCGTTGTTTCTCCGGCGTGGAATGACGGCGTGGATGCAGGCCTGGTCACAATGCACTGATCCTGTCGCGCCGAACGCACATTCCCGGCCAGCAACGACGGCAGCCGTTCCGATTGACCTGCGGACGCAGGTCGCCACACTGCTGGCTGGAATCATTCTGGGTCTTCAACAGGAGGCAACATTATGACTGCAACCGCTCACGATAAGGTAAACGCCGGCCATCTGAAGCGAAACGCTTATCTGTATATACGGCAGTCCACACTGCGTCAGGTATTTGAGAACACGGAAAGCACGATACGACAATATGATCTTCGCCAGCGCGCGGTAGCCCTGGGTTGGCCGGTTGAGCGCATCATTGTCATCGACAGCGACCTCGGTCACTCCGCCGCGACAGCCGCGGATCGGGAAGGATTTCAAAAGCTGGTAACGGAAGTGAGTCTGGAAAAAGCCGGGATCGTGCTCGGCCTGGAAGTCTCGCGACTGGCACGCAACTCCACAGACTGGCACCGGCTTCTGGAAATCTGCGCACTCACCGACACACTCATCCTCGATGAGGATGGACTCTACGATCCGCGCCACTTTAATGACAGACTCCTCTTGGGATTGAAGGGCGCCATGTCCGAAGCAGAACTTCATGTGATCCGGGCGCGGCTACAAGGCGGCATCCTGAACAAAGCGCGCCGGGGCGAACTGCAGTGCCCCCTGCCCGTGGGCTTCGTATACAACGGCGAGGGCCGGCCGATTCTCGATCCTGACAAACAGGTACAGGAGAGCATTCGGTTCTTTTTCGACGCATTCCGCCGCACTGGTTCCGCTTGTGCTGTTGTCAAAGCTTTCCGTCAGAAGAAACTCCTGTTTCCGCGGCGACTGAAGAGGGGGCCGAACAAAGGCGAACTGGTGTGGGCCGAACTCCCGCACAGCCGGACGCTGCACATTCTTCACAATCCCCGCTATGCGGGCGCCTTCGTTTACGGCCGCAACCGCACTCGCACAAAAGCGGATGGAAGTACCTCTTACACGAAGTTGCCCAGGGAACAATGGATCTTGTTCAAGGATGTTCATGCCGGCTACATCTCGTGGGAACAGTACGAGGAGAACCTGAAACGGCTCCAGGAAAATGCATACGCCAACGGTCAGGATCGCAGAAAGAGCCCACCACGCGAAGGGCCAGCGTTGTTACAAGGCCTGGTTGTCTGCGGCGTCTGTGGCAGCCGGATGATGGTTCGCTACCACACGCGACAGACCAAGATCGTATCGGAGTATGTGTGCCAGCGCGACGGAGCCGACCACATCGTCTCGGTATGCCAGCACGTCTTCGGTGAGCACCTGGATCAAGCTATCAGCCAGCTTCTCATCGACACGGTCACGCCCTTGGCGTTGGAAGTCACGCTGACCGTTCAGCAGGAGATTCAAACCAAGTTGGAAGAGGTGGACCGTCTGCGTAAGAAGCAGGTCGAGCGAGCACGATATGAGGCCGATCTGGCGCAGCGGCGCTACCTTCACGTTGACCCGGCGAACAGGCTTGTAGCGGATTCGCTCGAGGCCGACTGGAACAACAAGCTTCGGGCACTGAATGCCGCTCGGGAGCAGTATGAGGAGCAGCGCAAAATGGATCGGGCTACGGTGAGCGAACAACAGCGCGCTAGCATCATGGCGCTGGCCCATGACTTTCCACGGCTATGGCAGAACCCGAAGACGCCGGACCGGGAGCGAAAGCGGTTGGTTCGGCTTCTGCTGGAAGATGTAACTCTTATCCAAAACGAGGAGATCACGGCCCACGTTCGATTCAAGGGCGGGATCACGAAAACGCTGACGGCGCCGCGACCGCTCAACTCCTGGCAAACAAAAATGACCCCGGCCGAAGTGGTGACCGAAATCGATCGTTTGCTGGATCACCACACAGAGACAGAACTTGCCGGGATTCTCAGCGAGCGCGGCATCCGTTCTGGGGACGGAAAGCCCCTTAATAGCCGAGCGGTCGCACGTGTCCGCCGCAAGTATCAGCTCAAATCACGCTATGATCGACTGCGCGAGAAAGGCTTGCTCACAATCGAGGAGATGGCGGATCGCTTGAAACTCTCGCCGCTGTGGGTGCGGGCATGGGGCGAGCATGGCCTGCTCAAAGCCTATCAGGTGAACGACAAGAACATATGCCTATACGAAGATCCCGGACCGGATCCGCCGCGCAAGGCACAGGGCGTCAAGCTCGCCGAACGGCGTCGCTTCCCGGAAAACATCATCCACGGTTCGCAGGAGGTGCAGTATGAAGCGTAAGCCTTGTCCCAGGGATTGGCCTTCCGCGACATGCTGATTTCGATTCCGTGTTTTTTCAGCAGATCGGTGTAGTCGTTGCTTGCGTACTGCGAGCCGCGATCGGAATGATGGACCAGCCCCGGTTGGACGACCCGCCGTGCAATGGCCATCTGCAGTGCCGCTAAGGTGAGTTCATCCTCCAGCGTCCGATCCAACGCCCATCCGATGACCCGACGTGAGTAGGCGTCGAGGACCACCGCCAAGTAGACGAACTCGTCTTAAGCCGGATGTAGGTAATGTCGGCCCGCCAGAGCTGGTCAACACTGCTCAGCACCAGCTGGCTGGCCAGGTTCGGATAGATCTTGCGGTCGTGATGGGAGTCTGTCGTCACCACGAACTTCCTCTTCCGCACGCATAATAAATTGTCCTCTCGGAGAATTCGGTAAACCCGCTTCGGATTCACCGTCCAGCCCCGTCGTCGAAGCTCTGCAGTGATGCGCGGCCGGCCATAGCTCGGCCATTGCAATGCAATCCGCTGGATAGTGTCTCGCAAATCCATGTCTGTCGCCTGACCTGGTTTGGCGTCTCCACCGAAGCGATAGAAACCGGAACGGCTGACCCGGCCCAGTTTCACCATGCGCTCAATCGTCAGTCCACCGTTGGCCTTCACTTCTTCTTCCACCTTCCGGTAGACGGCGGATTTCCAGTCAACGCCTGCAGCATCCGCTGTTCTTCGATGCGCTGCAAGCAGCCCTTCAAAAAATCAATCTCCAAGGCCTGCTGGCCCACTTTCCGCTCTAGTTCGGCCACCCGACCCTCCGACCAGCGATCCTTCCCGTTGCCCGGAAAGGCGTTGCCGGGACCCTGTCGGAACTCGCGACGCCACCGATGCAGTACGTTGGCGCTTACTTCCAACGCACGCGACGCCTCGGCAATTGATACGCCCTGCTCCAGCCGACGGACGGCCGCCAGCTTGAACTCCTTCGTGAACTGTCTGCGCGACAACCCCATGACTCATTCTCCGTTCGATGGATTTTGAGTCTTAACTCCGTGTGTCAAAAATGGGGGCAAGTCCAGAGGGCGTTTTAGGCATTTAATTCAACGTGATTGAAATTGTATGTGACTGGCTTCGAGTCTAAATTGACTACCTTCCCGGCAGCAGACTCAACGCCCGGTTCCAATATCGATGTACGAGCTCGCGCTCATCAGTCTGCAGGCTGCCGGTACGCAGCAGAAGTGTTATATATACGGCCGCGAATGCGGCGGCAGTGATGGCAAGAACGATCAGCGGTCTTTGTGAGATCACCAGCAAACGGACGCCGATCGCTACAATCGCCGCTGCGGCGGTGATCGCGGCGATGCGGCCGAGTCCAGCCAGCTCGCGCGCATCCTCGCGTCCGAACCCAAGCACTCGCGTGGTCTTGAGAATGATCAACAGGCGTTCCGTGAAGGTAATCGCTACTACCAGCGCGACTGCCCCCAGCAGCCCGATCCTCTCCAGGCTCGTCGTCAGCACGGTTAGCAGAATACTCACCAGCACGATGCGCATCACCAGCAGATAGTAGCGGTGCTCGGCGAACGCGCGCAAAATGGGGTCCTGCACGATGATCATGAACGGCAGGAGCGTCAGATTCATGCGCAGCAAAGGAACGCTCGCCGCAAATCGTCCGGTGTAGAGCGTCACTACAAACTCGTGAGCGACAATCATCATCAGCGCATATACCGGCCAGTAAATCAGCGCCAGCTTGCGCATCACGTGAAGTGACAGCCGCAGGATCTCTTTTCGCCGGCCCTCCCGCTGGAGATAGCTGACCCGGCCCAGCAGGACGGAATTGATCGATTCGCGCATCAGGCCGAGCAGCGGCAACTGCGCCACGCCCACCGAGTAGACCGCAAACGCCGCTGCGCCGAACGCATTCGACACAAAATAGTTGTGCACGTCGGTCTGCATGGTGTAAATAAACCCCGCCAGTCCGAACGGCAGAGCATAGGCGATCTGCGACCGCAAAACGGAGATGCGGAACCGGCGCCAGTATCCGGGGAACCGCAGCCCCATATACCAGAGCAATATCGCCGTTTGCACCAGGCCTTGAAGCATGCCCGCGTACAACAGACCTTGAATGGATCGGGTCCACAGCGCCGCGGTCAGCATCGCCGCGGCTTTGGTAAGCTGCGCCGTGATGATGAACACCGTCGAGTACATCACGTCCTGATTCGCCGTCGCGAGCGTTTCGATCAGATAAGAAAAGATCCAGAGCAGGAGCACGACTGCCAGCGCCGGAGCGTAGGGCACGAGGTCGGTGGAGCCGAATATATGAAACAGAATGTCGGGGCGGAAGAACATGACCGCCGCGGCGAGCGCAGCCACCAGGAAGTGGAACAGCAGCGCATTAGCCGCCGCGGTCGTTCGCCGGGCGGGGTCCTGCTCTCGCGACAGGAAGTAGAACATGCTCATCCCGAATCCCAGCGGTAAAACTGCCTGGGCAGTAGTCACGATCAGAAACGCCTGCTTGTATACTCCGAATTCCCGCAATGACAGCACACGGGAGAGAACGATCGGGATGAAAAGTGTGAAGGCAAAGCCGATCACCTTCGCGATCAGAAGCCATCCTGCCTGAACCTTCAGCGATTTCGGCTGCGCGCCGGTCATGCCGTGATGGTGAGCTCGCTCCAGGACGGCAGATGCGCCGGGCGGCTCCATTCGAGATTCATCGATTGTTCGATAACGCGCGCGGTCTCATCCTGGCTGGCGAGCGTCGAGCTTTCGATCGTATGCGCCAGCCGCATCTCCGTGCAGAGCTCCCGCACCTTGTGATCATAGGGCATCACCGCACAGTCACGCCCCACAGCGAGCGCGAGTATGGCCGCGTGCAACCGCATGGCGACAATCGTTTGAGCGCCGCTCATCAAATCGATCAACTGCTGTATGTCCAAGGTCCATTCACGGATTTCGACAGCCTCGCGCTGCCGCATCATCTCCGCAATCTGACGATGGATTAGATCATCGTTTGCCGCCCCGCCATGGAACGGCAAGAAGACGATTTTGCAGCCATGCCTTGACACAATCGCGTCCAGCGCAGCGGCGAAGGTCCGGCGGTGCGGCTCGTCAAAGGCGTACTGCCGATAGACATCCGGATCCGACCGCAAGGCAACCACGATATAGCGTCCGTCGACTATGCTCCGTCCCGACGGCCGGATGCCGAGCAGGTCCTGAACGCACATGACGATATCGACGGTAAATGTCGCGCGCGACCCGGCGCCCAGCTCCTGGCACAGCTCATAAGACCGGCGGTCCCTCACGATGATGCGCTCGCAGCGGCCGAGCGCCGAGCGCAGCCATCGCCTGCCGTAACCGGTCTGAGGCCGGCCGATTCCCACGTTCACCAACCCGACCGGCTTGCCCATCAGAGATCCCGCCATCAGCTTCTCGATCGAGAAGCTGAAATGCTTCCAGCCGCGGTCGTCACGGATGAAATCGCCGCCGCCGGCCAGGATCATATCGGCTTCGCGCATCCGCCGCAGCAGTCCGAAGCCTTTGCGCCGCAGCCATACATCCACCCAGGCATATTGGCCGAGCAGCGGCAGATTCTGGAGCGCGGGCAGCCCGTGCAGGCGCTCCACCTCCGGCGCCATCGCGGCGCCTACAGTGATGCGAATTCCCTGACGTTCCAGCCACCGGTGCAGGCATCGCAGCATCAGCTCATCGCCGGCGTTTCCTGCACCGTAATAGCCGAACAGGATCGCCTGCTTCTCGCTCACGCCGGCTGCTGCTGCGCCTTCTTTCTATAGTTGTTCAACGCACGCGCAAGCGGCGGCGCCACGTCTAAAAGCGTGATCACAACCTGTAGCTTCGGCCTCTTCAGATAGGCATTGGCCCGTTTTAAATGTTCTTTCGCGGCGGCGTATTTCTTCTCTTCCAGGCTGCACTTGCCGAGATGAAGATCGAGTTCCGCTCGATATCGCTCGAGGGACTCGTCAATGATCCGGTGATGATGTTCGGTGAGCCCCGGAAGGTTCCGGTTGTTCTCGAAGATGCGGATGATGTGGTTGTAGCAGGCAACTGTATTCGATGTCAGACCGTCGGCTGCGCGACGCATCATGAGTGGATCCTCGATGAAGTCGAACCGCTTGCCGCGGGCCGCCAGCCGGCACCATAGATCGAAGTCTTCGACACAGCGCAACGTCTCGTCGAAGAGTCCGACTTCCAGCAGCGCTTCGCGTCGCGCCATGACGCTCGAAGTGGTCGGCTTGGCCCGTTCGCTCAGCAGCGCCTCCAGCGTCACCGGCCTCGACGAAGGCAACAGGCTCATGTACGTCTGTCCTGCGAACGGTGTGGCTCCAAACCAGATGCAGTTCGAATACAAAACCGACAGCCCGGGATCGGCGCGCATGACAGCGACCATTCGGCTGAGGTATTCCGGTTTCCACTTGTCGTCGGCGTCGAGAAAAGCGACAAACTCACCGCGGGCCGCGCGGATGCAGGCGTTGCGCGCGCCGCTGGCGCTTTTGTTCACATCCGTTTTCAGATAGATCAGCCGCGGGTCGGTATACCGGGCCAAAACAGATTCGAGCGCCGGCGTGTCGGGAGCGGCGTCATTGGTGACCAGGATTTCGAACTCCGCGAGCGTCTGCGCAAACACGGAGTCGAGACTCTCGGCAATGTACTGGCTGGCGTTGTAGGCCGGCATCACGACACTGACAACGGGTTTTGCCGGTTCAGTCATTTGCTGCCTATGAGCTTGTGATAAAGACGGCTCCACTGCCGCCGGACCGGCTCGCCGTCATAGCGTGAGATTTCTTTGTACGCCCGGTCGGTCAGGCGCCCGACCAGCTCCTCGTCTTCGAGCAGCCGCAGGCAGCATTGCGCCATCGCCTCATGGTCGTTGCAATCCACCAGCAGCCCGGTTTTTCCATCTTCGAGGATGTAGGGGATGCCTCCTGCCTTCGTCGCCACCACCGGCAGGCCCGATGCGAAGCATTCCAGAATCGATCCGGGCAGGCAGTCCAGGTCGGGACTGGTGAGATAAATGTCGGCCGCGTCGTAAAGCTCGGGAACCTTGGCGTGCGGCACGCGCCCGATGAATCGCGTGTTGCGAAGCCCCAGTTCTTTGGCAAGCGCCTCCAGCTGCGGCCGGCAGATGCCGTCATGTGCAATGGTCAGGCTCGCTTCGGGATACTTCTTCTGCACGATGTGGAAGGCGCGCAGCACGCAGCCAACGTTGTAGAGCGGCTCCAGGATCCGGTTGGTCAAGAATACCGGGCGCAGCTTGCGGCGCTTCCGGTAGAGGAACGGCTCTTTGTCGAGGATGTTCGAGATCGACCGGATCTTCAGCCCGTAGCGCGCAAAGACATCCACCAGGTAGCCGGACGGCGAAACGATTTCATGCGCCAGCTTCAGCGTGGGAATCGCCGTGCGCCAGTTTGTCAGGTGATCGTCGGCTTCGCCGCTGCGGTAGTTGATAATCGTCTTCTTGCCGAAGAGACGCCCGGCGAGCAAAGGAGTCAGCGACCACAGCGTGTACGACCAATAGGAAGCTGAGAAGATGTGAATGATGTCGTAACGCGGTACGCGCAGCAGCACGAGGGGAATGTAAAATAGAAACGTCGCGATGGTGCGCACGTATTTGATCTGCTGCAGCCATCGCAGCGGCCCCGGTAAAGTCGGGTTGATCGGTTGGAAATCGACCGCAAGCGATGGGTCCTGGCGGAGTTCGCGGATAAGTCGCTGGGCCTGCACCGCCTGACCTCCCAAAATCTCCACTGACGGCGCAAACAGCAGTACGCGAATGGCGGGCGTAGTGCGGGGCTGCTTCGTTCCGCTATTTTGTTCTTCCGGCGCTGTCAACAAAGTTGGCGCCACTCAGACGCTCGCCTCCTGGCGAACTGGGCGGCCGATCGCGATCTGCATAGGCGTGCAGCTTCGCGCTGCATCGAGCATGCGCAGGCAGCCGATGGTGGACCGGGCACCGTCAATGACGGTAATTTCCGGGGCCTTGCCGCTACGGATGCTGCCGATGAAGGATTCCAGTTGCATGCTATATCCTTTATCGGCCCAAAACTTACGTTCTGCACTGACGGAGGATGACTTTATCGCCACTGTCTTGAAATCCTCGGTGATCGCACCAATCCCTTGCGCATAAACTTCAACACGCTCGCCGCCGGAGGTCTTGCTGCCAACGGTCGAATACGTGAGATTGCCGATCGAGCCGTCTTCAAACCGGAAGCACGCCACCATGTTGTTCTCGCCCACCGGATCCTGCTTGCCCGTGGGCAGACAATATGCCGATACCTCCAGCGGCTCGGCATTGAGCAGCCAGTACATCAGGTCGACGAAATGGCAGGCCTCGCCGAGAATCGCGCCCCCTATCGAGATATCCGCCATCCAGTAGCTGCCCGATATGCCGGGCGAGTTGATGCGGCAGGTCACCACCGCCGGCGTCGACCGCCGCGACAGAGCCTGCTTCACGCGCCGGTAGTAGGGCGCAAACCTCCGGTTGAATCCCACCGTAATCTGCTTGCCGGTCTGCTCCACCGCGTCGATCAGCTCGTGGCACTCCGGTTCAGTCAGCGCCATGGGCTTTTCGACAAACACGTGCTTGCCCGCGCGCAGCGCCGCCAGCGATTGCGCCGCATGATACTGGTTGCGCGTGGCGATCAGCACGATGTCGATGTTCGAGTCGTTGAGGAT
>Ga0075430_100006303_pt1 | contig 10007 bp, 7 predicted proteins | sample RhiMetdeltSRZDD4_FD_75294 | JGI IMG/M metagenome (GOLD analysis project Ga0075430, IMG submission 75294) | Populus rhizosphere microbial communities from Tennessee, USA - Rhizosphere MetaG P. deltoides SRZDD4 | ecosystem: Host-associated > Plants > Roots > Rhizosphere > Soil | place: USA...
GAGCAGGGTCTTCCCTTCACCGACAATCGCGACCAGCTGATCCGCATGATGAGGGACCTCGACTTCGGCTATCCGACGCGCTTGTACGACGCGGTGGATTTCAGCATCGAGAACCTCGGGGGCGTTCAGGGGCGCAAGGTCGTGATCGTGTTCACCGACGGCGAGGACACGGCCAGCCGTCTGGGGTCCGGAGAAGCGCTCGATCGCGCCCGCCTCGAGGAAGTGATGGTGTATTCGGTGGGGCTCGAGAACGAATTCTACAATGGCGCGCAGCGGGTCCGGACCAGCCCCGATCGCGGGCTGAGGAAGCTGTCCGAGGAGACCGGCGGCGGGTTTTTCGTGCTGAAGAAGAAGGACGAGCTCGGTGCGACGTTTACGCGTGTCGCGCAGGAGCTGCACGCGCAATACGTCATGGGCTTCACGCCGGAAACACTGGACGGCAAGGTGCACAAACTCGAAGTGCGGGTCAAACGTCCGGGCATGACAGCCAGGGCACGGCGAAGCTACGTCGCGAGCCCCGGCACCGCGTCGACTGCCGGCAAGTAGCTGCAGATGAAGGCCGGTAGCGCTGCCACAGAAAGCTCACAGTTTTCTGACCTTCGGACGCTAAACTTTTAGTGGCGGTGGGCCGTCTAACTCTTTGAAAGGACGGAAACCTCCATGTTTGAATGGGATTTCTCCAGCAATGCGGAGCGCATCGTTGCGTTCCTGCTCGTCTGCACCATCATCGCTGTGGCACTTGCGTAAGGCGAGAACGCGCCGCCGGCCCTGCCGAGCTGCTAGCCGCCCTCCCGCTAACCCCCTGAGATGGTGGGGATAATCTCCACGACGTCGCCCGGTTTCAGCGCGCGTTCCCGCGCGTGATACAGCAGCATCTCGTCGTTCACGGCGAAGTTGAACACCGAATCGTTCAGCTGATCGCGGAAGCCCGGGATTCGTCTGTCGAGCACGTCGATCAGGTCGGCCACCGTCGCGAGCGGCTCATGAATTTCGAGCGAGTCGCTCGCGCTTACGCGAAGCGTCGACGGCAGCCGCACAGTGATCATTTACCGCGCCGCCCCCAGCGTCGCCTCGAGTTCCTCGCGCCACGCCTTCACCGGCACACCTTCATCATCGAGATTGGAAATCGCGTAGAAGCGCGAGATCATTTCGTCGAACTGCGCGCGATCGATGCGTTCGCCCTTGTAGGAACCGACCTGAATTGGCTCCTCGAACCAGCGCGGCGGCAGCGTGTCGTCCGCACGACGCACGCCGAGGCGCTGATTGATCAGGCGTTCGACGCCCATGATGTTCAGGCCGACGCGATCGAGCGCCGGAGCTGACATCGTCAAACCGGTCACGTTGGCAATCTGCGCCGCGAACTCGTCGAGGCCGGGCAGCGACGGGCTGTTGAACAGCTTCGTCGTGAAGCGGCACATCCCGACAGCGTCGCCCACGCCATACACGTTCTCGCAGGCGCGCACCGCCACTTCCTTGCTCTCGTAACTATTCGGCGGCGCGCTCACCGGACTGCCGTACAAGCGTGCCTTGAAATCCGGATCGTCGTTGATGCGTGCGTTGATCTCGAGCGTCACGCGGTTGCGCAGGTGATCCATGCCGCGCGTCGCGACGGCCAGTCCGAGGGCGAACGCCTTCAGAATGCGCGCATCGTGCGGATCGCTCTGCATCAGACCCTTCACAGCCATCCTGTACTCGAGGGCTTCGGGAGGGTAATGCCCCCGCTCGACGGCGCGGGTGCTGTCCGCAAGTGCATCGCCGAAACCCTCGCGGCGCGACATCATGAACAGCAGGCGTTCGACGATCCCGGCGTCACCCCAGGTCAACGGCAGGCCGCCGGTGTGCGATTCGTTGATGATCCCGCGCTGAAACAGCTCCATCGCCCAACCGATCGCTGACCCCGTCGACGCCGTATCGAGGCCCAGATCGTTGCAGATGTTGTTCAACCGGATCACCGACTCGATGCGATCGATGCCGAGGTTCGGCCCGAACTTCCCGAGCGTGACGTACTCCGGGCCGTCGCCGCGGCCGTAGCGATCGGACGCGTCAGAATTCAGCTGGTTCAGCGGACGGCAATTGACCGGGCATCTGAAGCAGCCGGCCATCCCCGGCCGGTACGGCGTGATGTGATCGGCATCGAGGCGATCGGTCCAGGTCGTCTCCTGGTTGTTCTTCGTACCCATCGCGCCGAGGATGCGGCTCGGCTTGTACAGAAATGGCGTGCCGGTCGTCTTCAACGCGTGCTTGACGACAGAGGTCTCGAGCAGCTTCTGCGCGATCGTCCGGTTGTATCCCTTGTAGGGCTGCGCCGTTTCGAAGTCGCGCGTCTGACCCTGCACGACGATCGCCTTGACCTTCAGCGATCCCATCTTCGCGCCTGGTCCGCCGCGCGCGTAGCAGGCTTTCGGCCCCGCCATGATGGCGCTCGTGAGCACGAGGTTCTCGCCTGCCCGCGTCACGTTGACCATCGACAGATCCCGCGTCCACGTGCCGCCGAAGTCCTGCGGAATACGTTCGCGCAGGTCGATGTTGTCGAGCCCGAGGTACGGCGTGCCGTCGAGGAACTCCAGCGTCCCCGAACGAATGCGCAGCAGCAGCCAGTCCGGTGCGCGGCCGTACAGCACCAGATGATCGATGCCGTTCATCCTGATGAACGACGGAAAGTAATCGCCGGCGTTGCAGTCCATGATCACGCCGGACTCCGGCGACCAGGAGGTGGCGTTGCCGCGGGCCGCGCTCGGGACGATGCCGGTCAGAATGCCAGACCCGAAGATCAGTGGAACATCCGTGTCCAGAGGGGTCAGCGACTCGTCGAGCAGACGATGCAGGTAGAACATGTTCGCGCCGCGGCCCGCAAGCAGCGTGGTGATCACCGGCAACGGCGTGTAACCGCGCTGCACCTGGCGGCGCTCGAGGTCAACGAACAGCGTGGCACCCTGCGTCGGAAACTGCGGCTCCCGCGGCAGCTCAGCGACAAGTCGAGCGACCCGGTCGCGGATGGCCATAAGAGAAGTATATCGGGCTCGAGGCTCGATACTGCCGTTGTTCGTGGTTCGTCGCTCGTAGCTCGCAGAACACAGACGGCGTCAATTCGCTCTACGAGCCACGAGCGACGAGCTACGGACCACGGCATGGCCCTGCCTTCGGCCCAGACGCTGAAGTTATAGAATGCCCCATGCGCAAGGCGTTCACGACTGCAGGCATCCTTCTGATGACAGCTACAACTCCAGGTCAGTCGCCGGGTGACCGGCCGGCACCCAATCCGCGTTCCACCCGATCCGTCGTGCTCGCGCGCAACGGGATCATTGCCACGAGTCAGCCGCTCGCCTCTGCTGCCGGCCTTCGCGTGATGCAGCAGGGCGGCAACGCCATCGATGCGGCCGTCACCGCCGCGGCGGTCCTCTCCGTCGTCGAGCCGACGATGAACGGGATCGGTGGAGACCTGTTCGCGATTGTCTACGATGCCAAGACGAAGAGCGTGCGCGCGCTGAACGCCAGCGGCCGGGCTCCCGCCGCGGCGACGCTCGAGGAGTTCCGCCGCCGAAACCTGCAGTCGATTCCGTACCGCGGCGAGCTGTCGGTGAGCGTTCCGGGCGTCGTCGATGGATGGAACGAGCTGCTGACGAAGCACGGGACGATCACGCTGGCGCGGGCGCTCGAACCGGCGATTGGTTACGCGAAGGACGGCTTCGCCGTCAGCGAGATCATCTCGCACCAGTGGAAAGACGTGGAAGACACACTCTCGCGCGATCCTGCCGCCGCGTCGACGTTTCTGGTGAACGGGCGCGCGCCCGCGACCGGCGACATCTTCCGCAACCCGAATCTGGCGAACAGCCTCTCGCAGATCGCGAGTGGCGGCCGGGACGCGTTCTACAAGGGCGCGATTGCCGATGCGATCGCGGCAGACATGAAGGCCCGCAACGGCCTGCTCACCGCTGCCGACCTGGCCGGCCACCGATCTGACTGGATCGAGGCCATCTCGACGACCTACAAGGGATACGAGGTTCTCGAGCTTCCCCCCAATACGCAGGGCGTCACCGCGCTGCAGATGCTGAACATCCTCGAGGGCTTCGATCTGAAAGGGCTGGGACACAACTCGGCGGAGTATCTGCACCTGCTGGTTGAGGCCAAACGCGCAGCCTTCGCTGATCGTGATGCCTGGCTCGCCGATCCGGCGGCGGTGCCGCGCGCGGCGCTCGATCGCATGCTGTCCAAGGAGTACGGAGCCGAGCGGCGGAAAGCGATCGACCCGAAGCGCGCGGCGCGTGACTACACGCCGCTCGCCATTCAGAGCCAGTCGCCGTCACCGGAAATTCATCCGGAAGCGCACGGTGACACGATCTACCTGACGGCCGCCGATCGCGACGGCAACGTCGTCTCGCTGATCCAGTCGATCTTCGAGAGCTTCGGCGCCGGGATCGTCGCCGGCAAAACCGGTATCGCGCTGCACAACCGCGGCAGTCTCTTCTCGCTCCGGGAGGGGCATCCCAACGTCATCGCCCCCGGCAAGCGTCCGTTCCATACCCTGGTGCCGGCGATGGTCCTGAAAGACAAGCGGCCGTGGCTGTCGTTTGGCGTGATGGGCGGCGACATGCAGCCACAGGGACACGTCCAGGTGCTGCTGAACCTGATCGAGTTCGGCATGAACGTCCAGGAGGCCGGTGAAGCGCCGCGCTTTCGGCATTCATCAGCAGGTCTCGCGCTCGAATCCGCCATTTCCCCTGACGTTCGTTTCGGACTCGACGCCAGAGGTCACCGGCTGATCACCACCATCGGTGCGTTCGGAGGGTTCCAGGGGATCCAGATCGACCCGCGGACGGGTGTGATGATGGGCGGATCGGATCCCCGAAAGGATGGTCTGGCAATCGGATACTGACGCGGGAAGCGTCAGCGCTTGATAGCGATGCCGGTCTGTTCCTGAATGGCTGGCAGCACGGCCTTCAAATCGTCATCTTCCAGGCGGATGATGAGCGGCTCGGAATTCGAGAGGAAGATTACCCAGTTGCGCTCGCCTCGGAAGAATCCCATGCGGCCCAGGTCGGCGCGGCTTTCAGCGTCCTTGCCGTTCGCATCCTTCCATCTGGGCTGCTTCGAACGCGAATAGAACGCACCGGCGATCGAGTTGTACGGCAGCACGGCGATCGGATTGCCGCCTGCACGATCGACGATCGTGAGCCTGCCGCCGCCGAGCTGCAGCACGCCCTGACGCTCTCGAGCCCGGTCGCCACCGTCGGTCACCAGCACCCGCACGCCCTCGAACGAAACCGATGCGGCTGAAGCCGTCGAAGCCGGGACGGCTGGAGGTGGCGGTTCGGTTGCCGCCGATTTCGCGACAGGTGATTTCGCCGTAGTGGCTGCCGTTTCGACAGGAGGCGGGGCCGGAGGCGTTGCGGGTGCCGTCGCACGTGCGTTCGGCTTCGGCGTCGGCGTCGCTGGTGGCGCAGGAACCGATCCAACAGGTTGCGCGGGAGCAGCGCCTGCCGTCGCCGCGACAGCCCCGGGACCAGGAGGCGGAGTCGCCGTCCCGTCCGCCGCGGTGGGCGGTGTTCCAGGTGCCTGACCGCCGCCCGCCTGACCATCCACAGAAGCCGGAGGGGTCGTCGGCGTCGATGACGATGACGATGAGGACGCGTCGGTCACGAGCTGCGGCTGCGTTCCAAGCAAAGGCAGCTGCTGCTGGAACGTCCCGCGACGCAACGCAGCAAATCCCAGTATGCCGATCCCCGCGGCGAGCACCACGAACATCGCCGCGATTCCAGCGAGATGCTTGCCGCCGAGCACGACGGTCGTGCCGGTTGTTCGTTCCACCGAGGGGCTCACAGGAGCGCGTGGCGCGGTCGATGCCGCAGCCGCTCCGGTGGCCTTTGCCGCAACTGCGGGAGGTGTTGCCACTGCCGCCCCAGTTGCGCTCTGCCTCGTACGGGCGGACGCTGCCGTTGTCCGCGACAACGCCTCGTCGTGCGCCATCGTCATGTCCGGATCGCGCAGCAATCCTGGCGGCGTCGGCGTGGCCATCGTCGGGAGATCGCCCAACGACTCGAGATGCGTGGCATTGATGAGTGCAGCGCGGAACTCCTCGGCGGTCTGGAAGCGGTCCGCAGGATCCTTGGCGAGCGAGCGTTCGAGAATGACGGAGCACCAGTCGGGCAGATCCGGGCGGACTCTGGCGACAGGCGTTGGTGCATCGGACAGTTGCTTCTGCACCATCGCGATCGCGGTGTCCGCTTCGAACGGCAGCTGCGCGGCGAGCAGGCGATACAGCACGACGCCCACGGCATACAGGTCAGCACGACCGTCCACGTCGCGACCGAGAACCTGTTCCGGCGCCATGTACGCCGGCGTCCCCATCATGTAGCCGCTCTGCGTGTAGTGTTCTGTGCCGAGGACGCGCGCGATCCCGAAGTCCATGACCTTGACGGTTCCACCATCGGTAACCATCAGGTTTGCCGGTTTCAGATCGCGATGCACGACGCCGGCGCGATGCGCGTGGGCCAGCGCATCGAGAACCTGCACGCACATTTGTGCGGCCTGCGGTGGCGCCAGCTGGCCGAGACGTTCGGACAGATCGTGGAAGGTTTCGCCGCGGACGAACTCCATCACCATCAACAGGTCGTCGTCGTGGCGATGCAGCTCGAAGAGGGTAGCGATGCCCTGATGGTTCAGGCGCGCGAGCGTCACCGCTTCGGCGCGGAAGCGCTTGAGTACGTCACTTTCCCCGAGGTCAGGGTTCAGGACCTTGATCGCAACTTCGCGTTCGAGCGTCTCGTCCACTGCCTTGTAGACAGTGCCCATGCCGCCACGGCCAAGGCGATCGACGATTCGATATTTTCCTACTGTCTTACCAAGCATGTCTGGGGAGCCCATAGCGGACCGGGCACACGAGTGTACGGACCGGTCGCGCGCGTTGTCAACGGACGGTGGGCAATCTCGATTCTACAACCGAAAGCCTGATCGCAGGGGGTCGTTCGGGTCGATGACAAATCTGTGCTCCCCGGTGATCCACGCTTCCCCTTCGATCTCGGGAAGGATGGCTGTCAAAGGCCCGACAAAAGTCTCCCCGATGATGCGTCCCCGGAAGCGAGAACCGATGATGCTCTCATGCACGAAGTCCCGCTCGGAGCCAAGAAGGCCCATTCCGGCCAGAACCGCCATCACGGCGCAGGTTCCGGTTCCGCATGGCGAGCGGTCCACCTCCGCAGCAGCAAAGATCGTGACATTCCGGAGGTCGGCGCCGTCTTCGGCGGGTCCAGTGAAAATCGTCCCGTAGATCCCTTCGAGCCTTGGCTCATCCGGGTGCACGATGCGGGCCCTGGCTTCGATCCCCCTCGCGATCTCCATGCCGGCGCGGCGCAGGTCGGCAAGCCGATCCGGCAGCACTGGAATTCCGACGGCCTCGCTGTCCACGATCGCATAAAAGGCGCCCCCAAAGGCGACGTCTGCGCGGACCACTCGGCCCGCCGCGGGCACCTCGATGCCGGCGAGGAGGACGAATGATGGGACGTTCCGGAACGATACCGACGCCACGCGGGGGCGGCCGTCGAGCGTGCCGAGCCTGGCGCGGGCTCGCACGGGGCCGGCTGGCGTGTCGAGCACGATTTCGTCACGGCCCGGCCGGCGCTGGAGCAGCCCTCGCTCCAGGGCAATCGTCACCACCGCGATGACGCCGTGGCCACACATGGTGCTGTAGCCCTCGTTGTGCATGAACAGCACGCCGGCGTCAGAGTCCGGATCTTCGGGCTCGGTGAAGAGCGCGCCATACATGTCGGTGTGGCCACGCGGTTCGAGCATGAGCGCGGTGCGCAGATGGTCGCAGTGCTCGCGAACCCATTCGCGACGCTCGAGCATGGTGTTCCCTTGGACTTCGGGGAACCCGTCGAGGATCAGCCGAAGGGGCTCACCGGCGGTGTGGGCGTCAATGGTGCGAATCACGTTCATGACACGCGTGCCGTAGTTCGTGGTTCGTGGTTCGTGTCTCGCCGGACCTCCGAGCTCTTCGAGAAGGCGCAGAGCTCGCGGATCGTGTTGGCGTGGATGGTGACGATCGTGCTGATGTCGGGGCAATATCCCCCGCCCATGCAGGTGACGACCGGCAAACCATAACAACGTTCGAAGACACGCCTGTCGCGCTCACGCAGGCCGTCGATCGAGAGGGCGAGACGGCCGAGGCGGTCGCCGTGGAAAGCGTCTGCGCCGGCGAGGTAGATCACCAGCTCCGGGTCGAAACGTTCGAAGACCATGTCGAGCGCACGGTCGAGCGCGTCGATATACTCGGCGTCCCCAGTGCCATCGTCGAGCGCGATGTCGAGATCGCTCGTTTCCTTGCGCGCCGGGAAGTTCTTCGCACCGTGGATCGAGAACGTGAACACCGTCGGGTCGTCGCGAAAGATACGGGCGGTGCCGTTGCCCTGGTGCACGTCGCAATCGATGACGGCAATGCGCAACGGGCCGCGTCGCGACTGCAGCACCCGAGTAGCGACGGCGACGTCGTTGAACACGCAATAGCCCTCGCCGCGATCCGAAAACGCATGATGAGTTCCGCCGGCGAGGTTGGCGGCCGCGCCCTCTTCGAGCGCAACGCTTGCTGCCGCGATTGTCGCCCCGACGCTGCGAATCGAGCGTTCGACCATCGCGCGTGACCATGGGAAGCCGATCCGGCGCTGATGATCCCGGTCGAGAGTGCCCTCGAACACAGCGCTCACGTAGTCCGGATCGTGGACGAGCGCGAGCTCGTCGAACGACGCCGGTGCGGGTTCGAACAGATCCCGGGGAGCAACCACAGCCTCGTCGACGAGCCGCTCCCGCAAGGCGCGGTACTTTTGCATCGGAAAGGAATGGCCGTCTGGAAGCGGCAGTACGAACTGGTCGGTGTAGAAGGCCTTCACGAGGTTCTTGCGTCCCGCTGAGCGAGATTATATAAGCTGCGCATGCTCCTGCTTTCCGAGTCGGACGTCCACCAGGTACTGTCGATGCCGGACCTGATCGCGGCGATGGAAACCGCGCTCGTCCAGTTCTCGTCGGGCCGCGTGCAGCAGCCGCTGCGCACCGTCCTCGAAGTCGGAGAGCGCAAAGCGTTCTTCGGCCTGATGCCGGCCTTCGTGCCCGACGCCGATGCGCTGGGAACGAAGCTCGTCACCGTCTTCGGCACCAATACGGCCGTTGGCCTGCCGACACATCTCGCAACGATTCTTCTCCTCGATCCGAAGACCGGTCAGCTGCTGGCGGTGATGGACGGCCGCTACATCACGGAATCGCGAACGGCTGCCGTGTCGGCCGTGTCGGTGAAGCATCTGGCGCTGCCCGACGCCGGCGTCCTGGCGCTGATCGGGTCGGGCGTCCAGGCCCGCAGCCATCTCGAAGCGATCGGGCACGTCAGACAGTTACGCGACGTCCGGGTATGGAGCCCGCGGCCTGACAGCAGGGAGCGCTTCGCAACGGAGATGCAAACCCATTGCGCGGCGCCGATCACGCCGGCTCCGACGGCTGCGGACGCAGTGCGCGGAGCGAACATCGTCGCCCTCGTGTCGTCATCCCGTGAACCTGTCGTTCGCAGCGAGTGGATCAGCGGCGGGGCGCACATCTGCGCGGTTGGCGCGTGCCGGCCGGATCAACGGGAGATGGACACGGCGCTGGTCAAGCGTGCGCGTGTGTTCGTCGATTCGCGGACCGGCGCGTTCGCCGAGGCTGGCGACGTCGTGATTCCGATGAAGGAAGGCGCGTTCGGGCGGGAACACATCGCCGGAGAACTGGGCGAGCTTGCAGCGGGAACGGTTGCCGGCCGTCAGCAGCCGCATCAGGTGACGATCTTCAAGTCGCTGGGCATGGCCGTCGAGGACGTAGCGGCGGCACAGCTGGCGATGACCCGCGCGACGGAAAAGGGCCTGGGACGAGGGGCTGTAATTTAGTGGCCACTGACGCACTGCGAGGCACTGTCGACCGGTCCACCGTGCGCCGCAAGCTTTATCATGGTCTTGATGAGGTCCATCGCGCTCGCGGCGATGCTCGCAGTGATC
>Ga0075430_100006304_pt1 | contig 10007 bp, 10 predicted proteins | sample RhiMetdeltSRZDD4_FD_75294 | JGI IMG/M metagenome (GOLD analysis project Ga0075430, IMG submission 75294) | Populus rhizosphere microbial communities from Tennessee, USA - Rhizosphere MetaG P. deltoides SRZDD4 | ecosystem: Host-associated > Plants > Roots > Rhizosphere > Soil | place: USA...
CTCCTCCCTATACGCTGAATTCAGGATCATTCGTCCGCTGGACAAACATCAGTGCCTGCAGCATTGGTCAATGTACTCAATTGTTCCGGATGCAGGACCCGTTGGCCGCGCATGATGCGTTCGAGAAAATGCTTGAGATCGACCGTATACTGCTTCACCAGGTATCCGGCTGCTCCAACTTCGAATGCGGCTTTCGCGTAAGATGGGTCGTGGTGGGTCGTAAAGAACACCACTTTAATGTCGGGCATCAGCTCGTGTAGTTGTCGGGCGGCCCCAAGACCGTCTAAGAATGAGAGGGAGAAATCGATGATCACGAGATCGGGATTCAGGCCTTTCGCAGCCTGGACCAGGGCTTCCCCATCGGTCACTGCTCCCAGAACCTGGAAGTGCGGCTCCAACAGAATTTCCATGAAGACGAGCACTGCTCGCGACGAATCGCCCAGCAGCACTCGCGGACGCCCCATGACTGGCACCATCGCTCGGTCTCGCCTCGAAAAAGGGAGGCCAATACTAGGGCTGTGTAGGTGAAACCACACGCGTATTGTTACGTGTATTAAGCGACAAAAGTTACTAGTGCCTGAGCAGGTACACCGATCTATGATTGGCGGTGGGCGTAACCAGGAGCTATGGATGTCCGGTCAAGCCTTGGGCGAGGGCATACTTGACGAGTTCCACCGTGGTGTGGAGATTGAGTTGGTCCATAATCTGCGCTTTATGAAATTCAACCGTACGAGGCGAGACGGTCAGCATACCGGCGATCTCTTTTACACTGTGTCCCTCAGCTAACAACTGCAACACTTCCCGTTGACGTGTGGTCAACTCGGATCCTTGCGAGGGCGCCGCATCGGTCCCGCGCAGCAACCCATCGATGACTTCTCGCGTCACGAGTGGTGTCACATAATAGTTGCCGCTATCCACTGCGCGCAGAGCCTGGCTCAGCTCTTCGCCGACAGACCGTTTCAACAGATACGCTGAGGCTCCCGCCTTGAACGCGGCCCGGACGTAAGCCGGATCGGCGTGCATCGTAATGAACACAATTTTGACCTCGGGGTGCTTGCTCTTCAGTCGTCGCGCCGCTTCAATGCCGTTCATGACCGGCATGGAAATATCCAAAATGATGATGTCGGGCTTGAGTTCGGATACCGCTTCCAGCAGGGCGCGGCCGTCTCCTACCGTCCCAACCAGATCGCATTTGTCTTCCAGAAGACGGCGGAATCCTTCGACCACGAGCGTATGATCGTCAGCCAGCAATACCCTCGGGAGGCTCATTGCACTCCTACTGGAATGGGAATCCTCGCATGCACCTCGGTACCCTTCCCGATAGCCGAGTTCACTTCGCAGGTGCCATGAAACACCAGCAAACGTTCTTGGGTATTGAGTAATCCGAGACCACGGTGACTACCCGTCATAGTATCCGTGTCAAACCCGATTCCGTCATCGCGTACAATCATCTCCACGAAGCGCTCGTCACCGGTCAACTCTAATTCCACCCGCGTGGCCTGCGAGTGGCGCGCGACGTTAGAGAGACATTCTTGTACAACGCGATAGAGGGCAGTGGCAATATCTTTCGACAGCGTCACGGGCAATGGCTGATGGACGAACAACACCTTGATCTTCGTCCGACTCGCGAATTCATCCACCACCCGTTGCAAGGCGGTTTCAAGGCCGAGATCGTCTAAAATCGACGGATGAAAGCGATAGGCCAGATGCCGGACATCATCAGATAGCGCGATAAGGTCGGTCAGCACAGTCGAAAGGCCGGATCGTGCCTCATTGGGCAACAGGTCCGCTTGTTTCTCTACACTTTGCAAACCCAGTGTCAGCATCGCCAACCGTTGATTGATGTCATCATGCAAATCGCGCGAAATTCGCCGCCGCTCCTCTTCCTGAGCCGTAATGATTCTCCCCGTCAACGCATGCAGAGCTTCCTGGCTGCGTTTCAACGCCTTTTCACTGGTCGCAAGTTCCGCGGTGCGCTCCTGAACGCGCCGTTCCAGAGACTCATTCGCCTCGCGGAGCAAGACTTCCGTGCGGCGACGTTGAGAGATGAACGCCACGGGCACCCAGATCGCCACCAGGCTGATAACACGATTACTCACGCCAAACCACAGCGGAACACCCGGAAACAACGGCCCGAATCCGGCTCCCAGGATCGTCAAGATGGAACACCCGGCAGCCGTCAACACGGGTAGAGCCGGGCGATTGCTCATGCCCGCAGCCAGAAGAACTACACCGCCGTATAAGACGGCTTCGGCCACAGCCAGGGGCAAGAAGAGGTCGATGACGAAGATGGCGAGGGATAGACTGGTGATGAACCCGATTGTCAGGTGATCGGACATCCCCGGGCGGGACATTGTGGGCTCCACGACGTCTCCTCGCAGTTTCACTCTCCGCAGTCTAACATGATACCTTGTTCCAAACTACGACCCCGTCGCCGCGGACGAGTTGATTCGTTGGTTTGAGACAGATTCACGAAAGATGTCACGAACGCGCCTGCTCATCGTGGGGTCTGGTTATACAGGCAGCCATCTCTATAGGTCGGCAAAGGCATGCGGGCTACCGGTGTCGGCTACCAGCCGGCATCCCGATGAGAACCTGCCTTATGTCGATTCAGACGACAGAATCTTTTTTGATCTGGAAAATCCTTCGACCTGGTCCGCACTTCCCCGCGATTGTCCCATGATCTGGTGTTTTCCCACCCGGCCATTGGCATTCGTTCAAGAGTTCGCCGAAACTCGAAGAGGATCATTTCCGCGCCTGATCGTCCTTGGGAGTACCGCTGCCTACAACATACCGGTTGGAAATTTCGATCGTCCTCCACCATGGTTTGATGAGTCGGCTGCCGTGGATCATTCACTACCGCGGGTTCAGGGCGAAGAATACTTGCGTAGTCGGCACGGCGCCATGGTACTCCGCGTAGCGGGAATCTACGGGTCTGGTCGCAATCCTCTGGATTGGATCAGACAAGGACGCGTGGGGATATCCGATCGCTACGTGAACTTGATTCACGTGGCAGATCTGGCAGGAATTTGTCTCGCGATGCTGCATGAGGGCACATCCGGAGAGATCTATAACGTGAGTGATGGAACGCCCCGAACCTGGGCAGACATCTGCCGGACGGCGGCTGAGCATTGGCGGATTATTCCTCACCACAAACCAGCAGATCGAAGTCCCGGCAAGATGATTTCGACTCGAAAGCTCCAGCGCGCCTTGACATACCGCATGATGCATCCGGATCTGTTCGAAGCGCTCGCTGCAATTGAACCTCCGCCCTCCTCCAACAATGACATCGCCGGTCAATGAGATTCTCGACGTCATTGGGACGCTACAAAGTCCTGCCGTCCTTGTCTCGCCTTCCCACTCGAAAGTGTCCGGTGAATAGCCTCCGCTGCAACCCTGTGCCCATCCGCTGTCCAATGCGTATCGTCAGGCAGGTAGGTCGCGATTCCTTTTCGTGATTCGGCTTTGAGCGCCGGGGTCAAGTCAAGGTATTCAATCTCCGGCGACAGGTCGGCCAGCAGTCGATGCAGGAGGCGGGGCAAATCGTTCATTGTCCAAGACCGGAGTTCATCGGTGCTTAACCTTACATTGCTTAGATCGTGGTACACCCTGTATTTCTCGGGAATGAAGACCACCATGAAACGGATGTGTCGATCCCGGCACAACTCGTATGCCTGTCGAAGATACGATTGCACTTCCCGTACTGTTTCTTCCGGATACGACACGACTTCGGAAGGAGCGAAAAAGACCGGGCTTGACGAATTCTTCTCGTCGTTGAATTCCGCCTGGTACTCCTGGATACGTGCGTTAGGCACGCATTCTTTCTGGGGTCGAAAGTAAAGAGCCAACAGGTTTCTGGACAACGAACGGAACCAGAAATCCTGCCAAAACGCATGTTGGCCGGCCACTCGCGCGGCCTTCCCGGGGTACTCCTCCACGTTGCTCAGGTCATTGCCCTCAAAAAACGCCCATACGACCACTTCGGGTCTCAGCGGAAGCCCAAACCGCTTCAGTACCGCCAATTCCTGTTGGGGACCGTACCCCGAGTGTCCAAGATTCGCGACTGTTCTGTCCCCTAGATCGGCCAGTACAGTCGTGCTGAGCGCCTTGTCGCGGATCATCGGAGCTTCGATGTAGGAGTCGCCTATGACGACCATGTCGGCTCTGTCCAAGTCTGCCGCGTTTCGGAATCCATTCCGGTCATATCGAACAGCGACCCGTTGCGAAGCGTCCCGGGGAAGACAGAGCGCGCGGCCGAGATTCCCCTCATAATCCGCCTCAAACTGATAATACGGCTCATGTAACCAAAGAAGCTCACGGTCGAACACCCGGCCTGCGCCGCTCAATGCATGGTGTCTTTCGAACGTGCCAAACACCGAGCGGTAATCGACGAACCGAAGCACCGCAGTCGCCTCCGCCGACAGGAAACACGCGCCTACCGTCACAGTCATCACAATGAACCGCTTGCCAATCTCTCTCCGCGGCAGATTGGACAGCATGGCGTATAAGCCCCACGCAAGCAAATATCCCGCGATCAGATTATCGATCAAATGCCGCATGCTGGACGCACCGGTCCACCACATTGCCCCGAATCCCAAGCCAAACAGAGCCACAGTCGCGATCCTTACAACATGTTTTCGTATGAACATCATTCCAATCTTTCCTTCATCAGGACCGAGGTCGCAGCGTTCGGCCGATGGACGACACCTATCGATTCCCACCGGTGTCATGACACATGCGGGGTTTTGGTCAGTCACAACGTACAGCTATACTGTACACATTGAAGCACTACTGATCAAGCATCGCCGATCATGATCGAGACGACCGGAGACAGGACCACGATGACCGGCATCCGACATGCCAGGTAGTGGGCTATTGCCCACTACCGACTGCAAGAAGTCCCTTGTCATTCGATTGATGCCTATGGTAGAGAGGCCCGCACGCGGAATGATCCGACGTTCATCATATCCGACGAGCACGGCATGGTAGAACGCGGCAGTCACAGGGGCCTGAGCAAGACTGAGCTACACGTCGGAGAAATGGTCCGGCGATTTCGCGCACTCCGCCAGCTCTCCGTCAGAACGTTAGCCGACAAATGCGGGTTCTCCCCCAGTTTCATCTCACAAGTCGAGCGTGGACAAGCTTCTCCCTCAATCGCCTCAACCGAACGAATCGCCACAGCCCTCGGCGTCACATTGGGCGAGTTTTTTCGCGCCGCATCGCCTTCCCTTCCCGCAATCGTCAGAGTAAAGGATCGACCGGTACTGCAAAGTCAGTGGTCTAACGCCAAGGTCGAGACACTCGGGCCGTCGAGCCAGGACAGCAGATTGGAATCCTTGCTCATGACATTGAAGGCGGGGGGTGCCAGCGCCTCTCGCCCCTATACTCGTCAAACGGAGCAACTCGCAGTTGTGCTCCGAGGATCGGTGACTCTACAGTTGGATGATACGGTGCATGTGCTGGAAGAAGGGGATGCCGTTTCCATTCCGGCCGGTACGCACCACTGCTGGAACAACCGTGCCCGCAAGCAGGTCCAGGTGCTCATCGTGACTGCGCGACTGCACTCATAGTACGAGAATGTCCCGTCCGCAGCTTCGACCCTATCACCAGGATTCGGAAGAGGACCAGAAAGGAGCGGCAGACTGAAGACTAGGAACGCAGTAACGCAATCACACTGAGGCATACGAGCAGGTTGTTGATGGCATGGCCGATCATGCCGGGCAACAGACTCCCAGTTCTTTCATAGACCCACGCCCAGACCACGCCGCTCCAGAAGACACTGATGAACCCGATGAGCCCGTATCCATGCGCAACGGCGAAAATAGCCGCGCTGATCACGGCTGCTGGGCCCCATTGAAACCGACGGCGCAACACTCCGAACAGCAAGCCGCGGAATGCCAGTTCCTCGAACACCGGAGCGAACACCACATACTCCACAAGACTGACAGCCATCACCGGGAGCGGCGCCCACACCAAGTCGGCATCAAACCATTCCGTCCAGTGGCTTGAAAGGTTCAGAGGCTCTGCGATCTTTCCCATCACCCATTCTCCCAACAATCCCGCCGCCACTACAGCGCTCACGGCAAACACCAGATTGCCGACCTTGTCGCGTTCCAGGCTCAGGCCAAATCCCTCGCCAAATGTGAGGCCTTGCGGTTTGAGCAAATGTACATAGGCCAAGAATAGGAGGGGCACGTTTGAGAGCGGTACAACCAGTACCCGAAGAGACGCGAAATCGAGTGCGGCAAACAAGAACCCGAGGGTCAAGACGGCGCCGATGGCGCCTCCCCGGAGGAGTACCGCCGCTCCCAGTTTGCCCGCCCATATTGGAGGTAATTCTGCGTGACCGACACGGAACAATTCCCGCTCTCCTCGTCGGTGAAACCAATAAAGCAGAATAGTCCCGCCGAAGATCATGAACGCGATTTCGATCGAAGCAAATATGCGCGACCGGCGTACGATTGCATCCGCTCGCGAATCGGCCGCGGAACGGACAGTGGTAAGTAGAGACGAATCTCCAGCCTTCTCCGCGATGCGGAGTGCCAGCCGATCATAAAACCATCCCACCGGCAACAACTCGGCTAGGTGTGCCTGAAGCTCTCCTTCGCTCTGCCGCGGCAGGTGGTCATCGAGATATCCGGCCTGCAGCATATGGGCAAACAGCGGGAACGGATCCTCCCGACCCGTCCACTCCGTGATCCTTTTGGTTACCTCTTGAACGCGCCCCGACTCGGCCATCAGGATTGCGAGATTGAGGTCAACCCGGGGATCAGCGGATACCTCGACCAGTTCTTCATACCAGGCGATCGCCTGATCACGTTCGCTGGTATCGCTTCCCATGGTGACTTCGTAGAAAAAATGTTCCCATTCCGGCAGCCGTCTGAACCCCTCCTCGACGTCCATAATACGGCTGACCATGTGTTCGAGGGCTTTTTCAGGGTCCGCCATGCGGCCAAGCTTGGGGATGTCAACGGCGAACCAGACAACGAGCGTGACTGAGGCGGATAACACGATAGCGGAAAGGATGGTGACGACCTTCGAAAATCTGGGATCGTACCAACGCGGTGGGGGAGAGGCTCCCACATACTGCGGTTCAGGCATCACGGGGGGGATATCCATGGGCTGTGCATCAGACGAATTCACCGACACCTCGTGTGATTGGAGTATAGCATCGGGTTTTCCACGGTGAAACTTCACTACCGATCGAAGGGACGCACGAAGTCGGCCCGATATTCTCATGGCTGAACGGTTTCCGTTTCGCTATACTACGTCTTATTGGCCTTCCGATCGGGGTCCACACCGCCTGCATCGTTCTCCTTGGGTGATGCCCCTCTGTGATGACAAGCTTGAGGAATTCGTCAGCAGCACAAGATTTTCACCCCCCTCGCCGACTTCTTCTCGGGCCTGGTCCAAGCATGGTCCATTCCCGGGTGCTACAATCATTGTCGACTCCCATCCTGGGGCATCTCGATCCGCTCTTTCTCGCCGTGATGGATGATATCCAGCATTTGCTACGGGAAACATTTCGGACAAGCAATCCCTTGACCATCGCCGTGTCAGGGACCGGGTCAGCCGGTATGGAAGCCGCCATTACCAATCTGATCGAACCAGGCGACACCGCGATCGTGGGCATGAACGGTGTATTCGGCGGGCGAATAGCGTCCATGGTTGAACGATGCGGAGGCACGGTGGTCCGTCTGGAGGTGCCGTGGGGGTCGGTCATCGATCCCCATATGCTTCGCGAGCGATTGGCGAAGAGTCATCGAGTAAAGGCGGTTGCATTGGTCCATGCCGAAACCTCGACGGGAGCCTGGCAACCACTCCAAGACATTGCCGCACTGTGCCACGACCACGAGGCGTTGTTGATCGTCGACGCCGTGACGTCCTTGGGAGGGGTTCCCGTGGAAGTCGATGCCTGGGACATTGACGTCTGTTTCAGCGGCACTCAAAAATGCTTGAGCTGTCCCCCGGGGCTCGCGCCTCTGACCTGGAATAGACGGGCTATGGACGCCATCAGGAAACGGACACATCCGTGTCAGAGCTGGTATTTCGACTTGGCGCTGGTTTCCGAGTATTGGACTGAAGGCGCCCGTGCCTATCATCACACCGCCCCGATTTCCATGTTGTATGGACTTCGAGAAGCACTACGCTTGGTCCACGAAGAGGGGCTTGAGACGCGATTCGCACGGCACCGCACGAATGGTACGGCGCTCCTGTCAGGCTTGACCGAATTGGGACTGACTCCCCTTCCCGATCCTGACCACCGTCTTCCCATGCTGAATTGCGTGCGCCTTCCCAGTCGGGTCGAGGATGTCTCGACTCGGACCAGGCTCCTCGAGGAATACGGCATCGAGATAGGCGGCGGGCACGGACCTCTGCGTGGAAAGGTATGGCGCATCGGCCTGATGGGTGAATCGAGCCAGCAAGCACATGTCTTGACCCTGTTGAATGCGCTCGAAGATATTTTTGCCCGATCCGGTTGGCTTTCGACACCGGGCATCGCAGTCCAGGCGGCAGTCGAAGGTTTTCGCAATCCATACGATTCAACACGGAGGACGGCATGAGCCGAGAGCTGCGATGGGTGCTCGCCGCCGCGGTGTTCGGCTTCATGGCTGCGGTCACCTACTGGATCCTCGCATTGGTCATTGCCGAATCCAGAAAACCTGAACTGGTTCCACCTGAACGGGTCACGGAGTTCGTTCACGCGGTTATCGAAGCCAATCGCGCCAACTATACGCAGAATGTCGTCGATAAGTTGCATCGACAAGGAGTGGTCGAAGCCGTCGAACATTGGAAGGAGGAGAGAGGACTCCCGTTGCCTGCGCAATTCCTGTTGGAATCGGGACGGCTGGTGGCGCAGAAGGATTTGAAATTCAGCTTCCGGCTGGCGAGCCTCACCCCGATCTATGTGTGGAACGGCCCTAATAGTGAGCTCGAGCGCCGAGGCCTTGAAGCGATTATCAAAAATGCGGAGAAGCCGTTCACGGGCTTCATTCAACAAGCCGGAACCCGGTACTTCCAAGCCATCTACGCAGACCGTGCCGTGTCGGACAGTTGCGTCACCTGCCACAATGCCCACGCGAATAGCCCCCGCCGCGACTACAAATTGAACGATGTCATGGGCGGGATCATCGTGACGATTCCTCTCGGTGAATAGGGATGGACCTCGCCATCATGAGGATTCGTGTCGTGGATGGACTCGGCTCCTCACGCGACAAAGGCGCCATTCTTATTCACAAGGATCGGATTACCGCGGTGGGCGCAATGCGCGACGTGAGAATCCCACGAAATGTCCGCCGAATCGACGGACGCGGTCTCACGGTGCTACCCGGCCTGATCGATTGCCATGTCCACTTGTGCCTGGGTGGTGAGGCCGATGTCGTCGGCACCGTCGAGAAGGAATTCGCGCAGGTGACCCTTCTCAAGGCGGCCGAAATGGCGCGACGCACGATCGACGCCGGATTCACGACGGTGCGGGATCTGGGCTTTCGCGATCATTCCGTGTTTGCACTCAAGCTGGCGATTGATTCCGGACTGGTGAAGGGTCCACACATCCTGGCGGCGGGTCTGGCGATTTGCATGCCTGGCGGACATGCGCGGTTCATCGGGCGGGAAGCGGCAGGAGCCGAGTCCGTCCGTACCGCAGTCCGCGATCAGGTCGCCGCCGGCGCCCAAGTCATCAAGGTGATCGCCTCAGGAGGCGTCCTCACACCCGGCACATCACCGGATGACGCCCAGATGACCGTTGACGAACTGCGTGCGGCGGTGGACGAAGCCCGGCACCATGGCTGCCCTGTCGCTGCCCATGCTCACAGCGCAAGAGGAATGAAAAATGCCGTCCAAGCCGGCGTCCACTCGATAGAGCATGCCACGCTCATGGACGACGATGCCCGCGCCATGATGAAGGCGCGCGGGGTCTACATGGTGCCGACGCTGTCCGCGCTGGCGACGACGGCCGCGTGCGGGAGGGGGTGCGGCATCCCGCCAAGCGCAGTGGAGAAGGCCAA
>Ga0075430_100006305_pt1 | contig 10006 bp, 10 predicted proteins | sample RhiMetdeltSRZDD4_FD_75294 | JGI IMG/M metagenome (GOLD analysis project Ga0075430, IMG submission 75294) | Populus rhizosphere microbial communities from Tennessee, USA - Rhizosphere MetaG P. deltoides SRZDD4 | ecosystem: Host-associated > Plants > Roots > Rhizosphere > Soil | place: USA...
CTCGGGGACATCGGGCGTCACTTCCCGGATACCGACGGACGCTGGCGCGATGCCGACTCGATCGAGCTCCTGCGCGCCGCCCGGGAGCTCGTGGAGGATGGCGGTCTGGCACCCGGCCAGGTGGACGCGACGGTGATCTGCGAGGCGCCGAAGCTCGCGCCGCACGCGGACGGCATGCGCGAGCGACTGGCGGACGCGCTCGGGGTGGACGCCGGGGCGGTGAACGTCAAGTTCACGACCAACGAGGGCATGGGCTTCGTCGGCAGGGGCGAGGGGATCGCGGCGCTGGCGGTGGCAACCCTCGGCGAGCGCGGCGCCTGAGGTGGCCGTCAAGGACCGGAACGAGCTCGCGTTTGCCGGCGTCGTCCGGCAGGCCGAGCTGGTCCGCGCCGGCGAGGTGTCCTCGAGGGAGCTGGTCGAGCTCTACCTCGAGCGGATCGAGCGCCTCGACCCCGAGCTGAACGCCTTCCGCGTGGTGATGCGCGAGCGGGCGCTCGCGGACGCGGACCTGGCGGACGCGCGGCGCGCCGCGGGCGACGAGCGGCCGCTGCTGGGCGTTCCGCTGGCGGCCAAGGACGTCGAGGACGTGGCCGGCGAGGTCACCCGCTGGGGCACCTCGGCGTTCACGACGCCGGCTGCGCGTGACAGCGAGCTGGTGCGCCGGCTTCGCACGGCCGGCGCCGTGCTCCTCGGCAAGACCAACCTGCCCGAGCTCGCGATCATCGGCGACACCGAGGGCCCATCGTTCGGCGTCACGCGCAATCCCTGGGACACGGAGCGAAGCGCCGCGGGCTCGAGCGGCGGCAGCGGCGCGGCGGTGGCGGCAGGGCTCTGCGCGGCGGCCACGGCGTCGGACGGCGCGGGCTCGATCAGGCTGCCGGCATCGAACTGCGGCCTCGTGGGCCTGAAGCCCACCCGCGACCGCATCCCGCTCACCCCGCTCACGGAGCACTGGTACGGGATGGGCGTGACCGGCTTCCTCACGCGCACGGTGGCGGACACCGCGCTGCTCATGCAGGTCGGCACGGCCGACGACTCGCTCGCCGCCGCCGTGGAGGCGTCCCCGGGGCGGCTCCGGGTGGCGCGCTCGCTCAAGCCGGGGTTCCCAACGCGGGTGGACGGCGCGGTGCGACGGGCTGTCGACGACGTGGCGGCGGCCCTGCGCTCCCTCGGCCACGAGGTGGAGGACGACGACCCGCCCTACCCGCTGGCCAGCCCGTCGATCGTGCGCTATCTCGCCGGGGCCGCGAAGGACGTGGAGCGCGTCGAACGGCCCGAGCGCCTCCAGCGGCGCACTCGCGGCTTCGCTCGCCTCGGCAAGGCCGTCCCCGGCGCTGTGCTCGACTGGGCGCGCCGGGAGGACGACTGGCGGCGGATGGCGCCCTTCTTCGAGCGGCACGACGTTCTGCTCCAGCCTGCCGCGGCGCGGCCGCCCGTGCGCGCCGGGGAGTGGGAGGGGCTCGGCGCGCTGCGGACGTTCGCCGGCGAGGCGGTCGCGTATCCCTTCACCGGCGAGTGGAACCTGACCGGCCAGCCCTCGCTCGCTCTGCCGGGCGGCACGAGCGACCACGGCCTGCCGATCGGCGTCCAGCTGGTGGGACGGCACGGGCAGGAGGCCATGCTGCTCGCGCTCGCGGCGCAGCTCGAGGCGGAGCTGCGCTGGCCCGATCGCCGGCCCTCGCTGATAGGAAACCTGCGCAGCGGGCCGAGCCGGCTGCCTCGGGCCGGTTGCAACCCGGCTAGCCTCCCGGCCGTGCGCGAGGTCCGCATCCACGACACGCTGAGCGGCGAGCTGCGGGTGATCGACCCGCGCCGACCGCCGAAGGTCGGCATCTACGCGTGCGGCCCGACCGTCTACGGCCGCATCCACGTCGGCAACGCCCGGCCCTACGTGGTGTTCTCGCTGCTCAAGCGCTTCCTCGACCACGAGGGCTACGAGGCGACCTTCGTGGCCAACATCACCGATGTGAACGACAAGATCTACGACGCCGCTCGCGAGCGCGGGATCGCGAGCGCCGACCTCGCGCGCGAGATGGGCGCCCTCTACGTCGAGGACACCGAGGCGCTTGGGCTGGGTCGCCCCGACGCCGAGCCCAAGGCCACCGACACGATCGGCGAGATCGTGGCCCTGATCGAGGCGCTCGTGGGGTCGGGTCACGCCTACGAAGCCGGCGGCGACGTGTACTTCCGCGTGGCGAGCTACGACGGCTATGGCAAGCTCTCGAACCGGCCGATCGAGGAGATGCACCAGGGCGAGGGCGACGACGCCACCGAGCTGAAGCAGGCGCCGCAGGACTTCGCGCTCTGGAAGACCCGTAAGGAGGGCGAGGACACCTGGTGGGACTCGCCCTGGGGCGAGGGCCGGCCGGGCTGGCACATCGAGTGCTCGGCGATGGCCGAGGCGATCCTCGGGGTCGACTTCGAGGTGCACGGCGGCGGCTCCGACCTGGTGTTCCCGCACCACGAGAACGAGATCGCGCAGACCGAGGCGGCGCGCGGGCGGCCCCTCGCGCGCGTATGGATGCACAACGGCATGGTCGAGCTGGGCACCGAGAAGATGGCCAAGTCGGTGGGGAACATCCGGCTGCTGCACGGCGCACTCGAGCAGTTCGGCCGCGAAGCGTTCCTGATGTGGCTGGTGGGCGCCCACTACCGCAAGCCGGTCGCGTACACGGAGGAGTCGATGGAGGACGCCCGCCGCGCCGTCGCGCGCGTACGCGAGTTCTGCCGCCGGCTCGATCCGGACGCTCCCGCACCCGGCCTCGCCGGCCACGCCGAGCGCTTCCTCGCCGCGCTGGCGGACGACTTCAACACCGCTCAGGCGCGCGGGGTGCTGTTCGACTGGGTGGCGGAGGGCAACCGCCGCATCGACGCGGGCGAGACCCTCGGCGTGGAGGCGTTCGCCGACATGCTCTGGCTGCTCGGCCTGGAGTCGCTACTCGAGGCGGGGGACGCCGCCGCTCCGGACGAGCTCCAGCGCCTCGCCGAGGAGCGCGACGCCGCCCGCGCGGCGCGTGACTTCGAGCGCGCCGACGCCATCCGCGACGAGCTGGCGGCTCAGGGATGGGAGATCCGGGACACCCCCCACGGCGCGCAGCTCGTCCCGCTGCCATGACCCTCAGCCGGGCGTGATCGTCTACGGGCGCAACCCGGTCCGGGAGGCGCTGCGCGGCCGGCGCCGCGTGCAGCGCGTGTTCGCCACCGAGCGGGCGTCGCACGAGGTCTGGCTCGGCGAGGTGGAGGCGCGGATCGTGGACGCCCACGAGGTGGAGGAGCGTGCGGCCTCGCCCGACCACCAGGGCATCTGCGCGGAGGTGGAGGCCTACCCCTACGCCGACGCCGACTCGCTCCTCGATCGCGACGACGCGCTCGTGATCGCGCTCGACGAGGTGCAGGACCCGCACAACCTCGGCGCCGTCTGCCGCGTGGCGGAGTTCGCGGGCTGTAGTGGCGTGGTGGTCCCCGAGCGGCGCGCGGCCGAGGTCACGCCCGCGGTCTGCAAGGCGTCGGCGGGGGCGGTGGAGCACCTCGCCGTTGCCCGCGTGCGCAACCTCGCCGACTGGCTCGCGGTCGCGAAGGAGCGGGAAGCCTGGGTGTACGGGGCGGCCGCCGACGGCGACCAGCCCTACCAGCGGCCGGACTACCGGGGGAGGGTCGTGTTGGTGGTGGGCTCCGAGGGCCGCGGCCTTCGCCCGCGCGTGGCCGCCGCCTGCGACGAGTTGGTGCGACTGCCCCGCCACGGGCGGGTGGGCTCGCTCAACCTGGCCACGGCCGCGGCCGCGCTCGTGTACGGCATCTTGCATTTTCGCCAGACCCTTGACAGGGCTCCATAACACGGCCATACTGCCCGCGCAGATCAGGCTGAAGTCGAGGTTGAGATCCCGTCTTCAGGCAAACCTGACGCCCAGGGGAGGTAGTGCGTCACCGAGTCCTAGGACCGCCGATGGGTCCGAGAGGAGCACTCGATGGCAGCATCCGCGACACCGCGCCCGGCGGCGTTCAAGGCTAATTCTCAAGTCGAGCTTGACGATCATTACCTGATCGCGCTCGCGAAACAGGGTCGGCTCGACGCGTACGACCGGATCGTCAAGCGCTACTACGGCTTCGTCCGGCTGAAGGCCTCGTCGTACTTTCTGATCGGCGGCGACGCCGACGACCTCATCCAGGAGGGCCTCGTCGGGCTCTACAAGGCCGTGCGCGACTACCGCACCGACCGCGAGTCGAGCTTCCGCAACTTCGCCGAGCTCTGCATCACGCGGCAGATCATCACCGCGGTCAAGACCTCCACCCGCAACAAGCATCGCCCGCTCAACGACTACGTGTCCTTCTCGCAGACGCCCGCGGCGAGCGGCGGCGACGGTGGCGATCCGACCCTCGACGAGCTCCTCCCGGGCCCTACTGCGCACGACCCGGTGAACCAGGTGATCTCGACCGAGGAGCTGCACAGCCTGGTGGCCTGCCTGTCGAGCGTGCTCTCCGACCTCGAGAGCTCGGTGCTGTCCCTCTACCTCGACGGCCACAGCTACGAGGCGATCGGAGAGCGGCTCGACTGCGACACGAAGACGGTCGACAACGCCCTGCAGCGCGTGAAGCGGAAGGTGGGCTCACACCTGCAGTCGCGGCAGGTGCTGCACTAGCCGGGAGGAAGCCGGAGGCGGGATTCGAACCCGCGACGCCCGCTTTACAAGAGCGGTGCTCTGGCCAACTGAGCTACTCCGGCGCGTGGCTGCACCGGCGAGTCTAGGACTCGCCCGCCCCCACGGCCGCCCGCTCGATGTTGCCGTGACCGTTCGAAGCCACCGGGACCTGCTCGAGCGGCTCGAACTCGGCCACGTCGTTCAGGCGACGCTCGAGCTCGGCGAGCACGAGGCCGAACAGGAGGTGGCGCCAGCTGGCGGCCGCGAACGCGCGGCCGTTGCCCGACAGCGGCTCGAGCTCGGAGCGAGCGGGGTGGTAGCGGTCGGCAAGGCGACCGAGCGGCCAGCCGCCGAGGTGCTCGGCGAGCGCTGCCGTGACTCCCGCCGCCAGCGGGGGCATCGGCAGCACAGGGCGAGCGAGGGCGTAGGCGGCTCCGAACGCCGCGCCGTTGGCCATGTGGATCGCCAGCCCCGCGGCGGGCCAGCCCGGCCCGCGCGTGACCAGCTTTCCGAGCAGCTCGACGTCGTCGTAGCGCGTGCCGAGAAGGCGCTTGTCGAGCGGCTGCTGCGCGGCCCAGATGGCGGCAGCGGTGGCACCGGCCACGGCTCCGTTGAGTGTCCGCCTGAGGTCCATCTTGCAGCAGCGTAACGGCACGACCGGACCCGGGTAGCTGTTGACATGTACGGGGGAGGCAAGCTGAGCCCGCGTCCGCTCGAGGAGTACCACGAGCGAACGCGGCGGCGCGGGATCAACGCGCTCGTCTACTGGCCGGCGCGCCTGCTGATCAAGAACGCCGTGCTCCTCTACTTCCGGGTCCGGCGCCTCGGGCGCGAGCACATCCCCGCGGGCGGCGTGATCCTGGCGGCCAACCACCGAAGCTTCCTCGACCCGTTCGCGATCGGAGTGTGCCTCCGGCGCCCGGTCTACTTCATGGCCAAGCAGGAGCTCTTCACGAACCGGCTGCTCGCCTGGTTCCTCAACTGCATGGGTGCCTTCCCGCTGAGACGGGGCGCGTCCGACCACGAGTCGATGGCCACCGCCCTCGCCCTGCTCGAGCGAGGAGAGGCGGTGGTGATCTTCCCGGAGGGCACGAGGATCAGCAACGGGTCGCTCGGCAAGCCCAAGCGCGGGGTGGGCCGGCTCGCTCTCGAGAGCGGGAAGCCGGTCGTCCCGATCGCGGTCACGGGCAGTGAAGGCGCTCGCGACGGCTGGAAGATCAAGCCGGTGAAGGTGCACGTGCGTTGCGGGCCGCCGCTCACCTTCCCGCACGTGGCCGACCCCTCGCCCTTCCTCGCCGGTGAGGTGACCGAGCGCATCTGGCCCTGCGTGCAGCTCCAGTGGGAGTGGCTCGGCGGTCTCCCGCCGCTCCGCACCGCGGCGGTGCTGGGCGCCGGCTCGACGGGCAAGGCGCTCGCAACGGTTCTCGCGCGCGCGAGCCTCGAGGTGCAGCTCGGCTGTCGCAGCGCGCCGCAGGCGGTGTCGCTGTCCCAGAACGGGTCGTCGGCGCGCGCGCTGGACCCGGCGATCGAGATCAAGACGGTCCCCGAGATCGAGCTCGCCGGGGTGGACCTCGTCGTGCTCGCGGTGCCCGGGGCGGAACTGCCCGCGCTGCTGGGGGATATCGGTGCGCGGATCGGCGACCGCTCGGCCGTGCTGGTGGCCTCGAGCGGTCTCGTGCCCCCGCTGGGCGGCACCCCCGAGGGCTACGTCTCGGAACGCGTCCGCGCGCGGGCCGTGGCCTCGCTCGTCGAGCCCGGCCGGACGAGGATCGAGCCGGGGGCGCCGGCCGCCATCGCCACCGCCGACGCCCACCTGCGGCGCCAGCTCCGCGACGTGCTCGAGGCGGGCGGCCTCGACGTCGAGGCGAGCGACCACCGCCGCGAGGACGAGCGCTCCGCCCCGGAGGTGCGCCGTCATGCGAGCCACGCCGCCTGACCGGGAGTAGGCTCCGTGACGCGTGGCAGAGGTCGTCGACAAGCAGCGGCTCGACCGCGACTTCAGCGAGCTCTACCGCGCCCACCTGCGCGACGTCTACAGCTACAGCTACTACCGGGTCGGCAACCACCACGACGCCGAGGACCTCACCGAGCAGACGTTCCTGCAGGCCTACCGGCACTTCGAGCGCGCCCAGCGCGAGTCGGACGGGCGCCCGCTGCGACCGTGGCTGATCCGCATCGCCCACAACCTCGCCGCGAACTACTACCGGGACCGCTCACGCAAGCCGCAGACGAACCTCGAGGACGCCGCGATCCTCAGCGCGCCGATCGCCACCGAGCAGGTGGTGGAGGAGCGCGAGGAGGTGAAGGAGGTGCTCGAGGGGGTGTCCAAGCTTCCGGACGACCGCCGCGAGGCCCTCATCATGCGCTTCGCGCTCGGGATGGACAACCGCGAGATCGCGCGCGCTATGGGGCGGTCGGAGGGAGCCACCAAGGTGCTGATCCACAGGGCCATCAAGCAGCTCGAGCAGGGGCTGGAGGAGCGAGCCAATGAGTGACGTCGAACGCGTGGAGCGCCTGCTGCGCTCGGCCCTGATGCCGGTGGAGCCGCCGGAGCTCTTGAGCGACCGCCTCGAGCGCAGCTTCTCGGAGCTGACGGAGGCCGCGGCCGAGGAGCTCGCCGACTGGGAGCTCGCCGCGATGCGGGACCCGCGCAACTGGGTACCCACGGCCGCGGCAATCGTGGTCGGCACCGCGGCGGCCGGCGGGCTCGTGCTCGTGCGCGCGCGTCAGCAGCAGCGCAAGCGGAACGTGACCGGCCTGCGCGCGCTCGAGAAGGGCATGCGCGACGTGGCCTCCGATCTCGAGAAGCGCCTGCGGCGCTAGGTCGCTAAGCCTCGGCCGGCGTCTCGCGCGCGAGGCTCGGCGGCGGTGAGGCGGGCGTGGCCAGCCCGGCGCCGATCCCCGCGATGCCGATCAGCACGTGCAGCCAGTTGTCCTCGCTGTTCACGGGCACGAGACCCAGGATCTCGTCGCCGCTGCCCGCCGCGAAGCCGAGCGCCGCGACCAACAGGTAGACGACCCCCAGCCCGAGCGCGTACGTGCGCGCTCCGCCGTAGGAACGGGCCACCAGGAGGCCGAGCGCGCCGGTGAGGATGTGGACGACGTTGTGCCAGCCGTTCACGTCCAGGATTCCGAGCACGGCATCGCGCTCGAGGCCGTCGCCGGTGTCGAAGCTCGCGTTGTAGAAGAAGCCCGCGATCCCGGCCGCAACCAGCGCCAGGCCGATCACCAAGGCGTAGACCTCAGCGGGAGAGCGTTCGTCGTCCATGGTGGATGATGGATTCGCGGCTGATCCGGTCAACCCTCCGCCGCGTAGGAAGCACGATATGGCAGGTGACATCCGGAACCTCGCCGACGAGGAGGTGATGCAGCTCGTCCAGCACGGGAGCCCCCGTGCCTTCGAGCTGCTCTACGACCGTCATGGCGGCGCGGCGTTCTCGCTCGCCTACCGGATGGTGGGCAACCGGGTCACCGCCGAGGACGTGACCCAGGAGGCCTTCCTGTCGATCTGGCGCAGCCGGATGCGCTACGACCAGACGCGGGGCAGCGTGCGAACCTGGGTGCTCGGGATCGTCCACAACCGGACGATCGATGCCCTGCGGCGCAACGTCGTCCACGACCGTCGGCGGGAGACGGTGGAAGGGATCGAGGAGCGCTACGAGGCGCCCGAGCGCACGGAGGTCGAGGCCGCGCGGCGGGAGGAGTCGCGGACGGTGCGAAACGCGCTGGACACGCTGCCTGACGACCAGCGCAGGACGATCGAGCTGGCCTACTTCGGCGGCTTCAGCCACAGCCAGATAGCCGAATTGCTCGACGAGCCCGTAGGAACGATCAAGGGCCGGATGCGACTCGGCCTCGACAAGATGCGCCGGCAGCTCGCGCAGGGCTACGCGGCGGGGGGATTCGCATGACGACTCGCGATCACGAGAGCTATCAGCAGGAGATCGGCGCGTACCTGCTCGGCGCGCTGACCGATCTCGAATACCAGGCTTTCGAGCGCCACATGGCCACCTGTGGCGTCTGCCGCGACGAGGTGGAGCGCCTGCGGCCGGCGGCGAACGCGCTGCCGCGCTCGGTCGAGCAGGTGGCGCCCCCGCCCAGCCTCAGGTCCTCGCTCATGGCGGTCGTGGAACGCGAGGCGTCGGAGCGCGAGCCGGAGCCCGAGCACGCGCCGGAGACCGCGCCCCCGCGCGTCCCGTTCTGGCGGCGACTCGCGCCGAGCGGGTCGCTGGTGCGGCCCGCCCTGGTGGCGGGGGCGCTGCTGCTGGGCCTCGTGGCCGGCTTCGGCGTGGCCCAGCTCGGCGGCGAGGATGACGGCGGCGCACGCACCATCGTCGCGACGGTCGACGAGTCGCGCATCCCCCAGGCGAGTGGCACGTTGCGGGTGGAGGGCGGCGGCGCCGACGGCGCAATCCTGCGCGTGCAGGGCATGCCCGCCCTCGGGCCGGGGCGCGTCTACCAGGCCTGGGTGCAGGAGGACAACGGCAGCATCGTGCCCCAGCCCACGTTCGAGGTGGCGGACGACGGCGGCGGCGCCGTCGCCGTGCCGGACGACCTGAGCGACGCGCAGGCGGTGCTGATCACACGCGAGCTGCGGGGCGGCGCTCGCGCGCCGAGCGAGGAGCCGATCCTCAGCGTTCCTCTGTAGCACTCGCGTCAGAACGGGTCATCTAGTCTGGGCCTCCGCCGATGGAGACGTGCTATCGCCACCCGAATCGCGAGACGGGCGTTCGCTGCTCGAACTGCGACCGGCCCATCTGCCCGGACTGCATGACCACCACGCCGGTGGGCATGCGCTGTCCCGAGTGCGCGCGGCAGCGCACCAAGGCTCGCACCGTGCGCTCGGGGACGGACGAGCCCACGCTCACCTACCTCCTGATCGGGATCAACGTGCTGGTGGGGATCGGGGCGGTGCTCGGCGGCGCGAGCGCGTCGGGCGGCTCGGTCGGCGGGAGCACGCTCGTGACCGAGGGCGGCTTGTCCGGGTTCACAATTGAGCAAGGCGAGTACTACCGGCTCCTGACCGCTGGCTTCCTGCACGCCGGCTTCCTGCACCTGTTCTTCAACATGTTCTCGCTCTACATCCTGGGCGGGCTGCTCGAGCCTGCGATCGGGAGGCTCCGGTTCGCCACGATCTACTTCGTCTCGCTGCTGGCGGGCTCGTTCGGGGCCCTCGTGGTGGAGCCCGACGCGCTCACGGTCGGCGCCTCGGGCGCGATCTTCGGCCTGATGGGCGCGGCGGTCGTGGTGATGCGCCGCCGCGGCATCCCGATCATGGAGAGCGGTCTCGGGATCTGGATCCTGCTCAACCTGGCGATCACCTTCGCGCCCGGCTTCAACATCTCGATCGGCGGCCACATCGGCGGTCT
>Ga0075430_100006308_pt1 | contig 10002 bp, 9 predicted proteins | sample RhiMetdeltSRZDD4_FD_75294 | JGI IMG/M metagenome (GOLD analysis project Ga0075430, IMG submission 75294) | Populus rhizosphere microbial communities from Tennessee, USA - Rhizosphere MetaG P. deltoides SRZDD4 | ecosystem: Host-associated > Plants > Roots > Rhizosphere > Soil | place: USA...
AGCTCGGCCGTCCGCGTCCTCTCTTCTGGGCCCACAACATCGTCGCCCTCGCCCATTTCGGGAGTGGCCAGGTCGACTTCGCCGTACGCCACTTCGAGCTCGCGGCTGTCGCGGCCACCGAGTCGGAAGACAAGGTCGACCGCGCCATCGCTCATTCGAATCTGGGCCTGCAGTGCTATCTGGGCGGACGGTTCGCGGAGGCCCAGGTCGAGCTGGAGCGGGCGATCGCGCTCTACCGCGACGCCTCTGCCGATCGCCGCACCGCCAACCCGATGCAATCGCTCGGCCGGGTCTGGCTCGCACAGGGCGACGTTGCGCGGGCACGCGAGCACGCCGAGCTTGCCTGCGCTATCGCTACCGAGGCCCAGGATCGCTGGGAGGCGGACTGCCACGATCTGCTCGGGATCCTCGGCACCGTCCAGGCCGACTGGGACGGCGCCCAGCGGCAGTTCAACCTGGCGCTGAAGTCACGAGAGCGGGTCGACCACGCGCACAGTCAGATCGACACGCTGATCGGGCTCGGGCTGGTCTGGGAGCGGCGTGGCGACTGGCCGGCAGCGCGGGACCACTATGAGCAGGCGGTCAGTCTCGCCGGTTCAATCGATCCCAGTCCCTGGGCTGTCGCCGCGCGGCGGAGCCTCGGCACGTTGCTGACGCGACTGGGGGACGACGTGGCGGCGATCGAGCATCTCGATGCCGCACTCGAGATGGCCGAGGCGATGCCGCAGTCGATGGAGTATCCGAGGACGCTGCTGGTGCTCGCCGAGTTGGACTGGCGCGGCGAGGGTCCGGAGGTATCGTTGCGGCGTGTCGATCAAGCACTGACGGCCGGGGTGGGCGCGGAGTGGGCTGCCGAAGGCGACATCGTGAGCGCTGGCTTGCTGCGCGCCCAGCGCCGCCCGGACGCAGCGCGCTCGCGCGTCGCCGAGGCGCTCACCATAGGGACGTCGCTCGGGTCGCCGCGACTCGTTGGACTGGCCCACCTGGCCGCCGCGCAATTCGAGGACAGCACTGCCGCCGCGGTCGCCAGCGTTGAGGCGGCGATCGGCGTGTTTACGGCGGCGGACCTGCCGTACGAACAGGCGCTCGCGCTGCTGGAGCGCGCGCGTCTGCTCGGAGTGGACACGGCAACGGCCGCACAGACGCGGCCCGACCTGGAGAAGGCGCGTGACATCCTCCAGCGTCTCGGCGCTCGCCATGCGGAGGCGGCCTGCGCCGCGCTCCTCGACGCGGTCCAGGCGTAGCGGGCTGCCATCTGGGTGGCGGCCCGTTCGCGTGTCACGGTCTTGGTTTTCTGTGGTCGCCGCCACCTATCAGGATGATCAGATGGGGCGGCTTGGTCTGATCCTTCTCGACGACCTCCGGACCGTACTCGATCTCGATCACTTTGACGATGTTGCGCTCGCGAGCCTCGTCTTCCTCCGGTGTGTCATCGCCGAACTCGCTGTCCGGGCCAAGCTCGCCGCTATCGCGCCCGATCCGGAAGAAGAACGACCTCGGCGGACCGGCCGGCCCCCCGTGCGATGGCGGCTTCGGAATCTCAGCCGTCGGACCCGTAGGGAATACATTGTTGGCGTTGCGGTCCTTCAAGCGGCCCGCGATCTTGATCCTGGTCCGGTCGAGGTCGCCATTCGCGTCGTTGTAGAGGCGGCCCTCACCCGTCCGGAAGTACGGAACCTGGTCCTGGATGAAGTCGCCGAGGTTCCAGTAGTCCAGGAATCGCTTCGGGACACCAGCCGTCTTCAGCACGCGCTCCAGGAGATCCTCCGCGGTGTCCTCATCGCCGTCACGGGCGAGCTGGGCGATGTGACTCGCAAGTGCGTCGGCGTTTTGTTCCGGGGTGGCGCCTTCCAGTCCCCCTGGATTCACAACCATGGTTCCCTCCACTGATTGAACAGCAGGGTATCGCGCTTGTCTCGCGGTCGGTACGTCGCTCTCGTCGCGGCAACCCTTGGAGTGGCTCACTGGCCGCCGGCTGGGTGGCGGCCCGCCCAAGCGTTAGTGGTCGCCGCCACCTATCAGGATGATCAGGTGGGGCGGCTTGGTCTGATCCTTCTCGACGACCTCGGGGCCGTACTCGATCTCGATCACTTTGACGATGTTGCGCTCGCGAGCCTTGTCTTCCTCCGGGGTATCGTCGCCGAACTCGCTGTCCGGGCCAAGCTCGCCGCTATCGCGTCCGATCCGGAAGTAGAAGGCCCTCGGCGGCCCCTCCGGTCCCTTCATGGTCGGCGGCTTTGGGATCTGCGCGGTCTTGCCCGTCGGGAAGACCTTTTTGGAGTTGTTGGCTTTCAAGATTCCCGCGATCTTGATCCTGGACTGGTCGAGGTCACCCTTCGCGTCGTTGAAGAGTTGGCCCCCACCCGTCCGGAAGTACGGAACCTGGTCCTGGATGAAGTCGCCGAGGTTCCAGTAGTCCAGGAATCGCTTCGGGACACCAGCCGTCTTCAGCACGCGCTCCAGGAGATCTTCAGCGGTGCCCTCCTGGCGCGCGTTGGCGAGCTGGATGATGCGACGCGCCAGCTCGTCAGCGATCTCATTGTTGCTGGCATCGCCCAGGCACTTCGGATCCGCAACCATGGTCCCCTCCATTGGTGGAACAGCGCGATGTCCTCTCGGTGCAGGACCGGCCGGTTCGGCGAGCCCCAGCCGGTCACTCTCGGTCGCCCCGTCCTCCTGACGGTCAGTACGTTCCCCCTATTTCGCGATCTGGTCCCTTAGCGCGGAGATCGACGGTGCGAAGAAGTACCCGCCGCCCGTCGGGATCACCCACTCGTCGGTGGTGCGGAGCTGCTCGACGCCCTTGTCGACCGGGAACGCGAACGCGCGCTCGCGCTCGCTGCTGGAGCCGTTCTGCCCGATGACCAGGTCGTAGCCGGGGTCGAACTCCGTCGGCGGCGCGCCCGGGTTGGCGACCCGGAAGCCGGGATTGTTGACGAGGGCCCGCGTCACGAACTCGAACTGGCGGACAATCGAGGCCTGGTAGGCCACGAACATCAGTCCTCGGTCGCCCGAGTCGCTCCCGTTCGCGTGGGATCGATCGTTGTACGGCTCGCCGAACGGGATCCCGCGCCGCAGCATCCGGTGTGTCTGCGTGGTCAGCTCACTGGTGTGCGCCTCCTGGAGCTCGTCGGCCAGCTCGTTCAGCGACGTCGACTCGTCGTCGCGCGTGTAGACCTTGCGGATGTGGGCGGCGAACGGGCAGGCCTTGCCCTCCGGGTCGCGGTCGGCGAACTCGAAGAGGTTGTTGCGCGCATCGTCGCCGCCGAGTCTCGGACCGCCGTCCGGGACCCTGAGGCCGTCCGGGACGTGCTGATCTTCGATCTCGTCCTCGTCGCCGACCGTGAGCAAGGGGGCGCCGCTCGGCCACCGACCGACGGCGATCGACTGCAGCTCGGTGGTGGGCAGCAGCTCGAGGCGCGTCGCCGACGTGTCGAAGAACTCGCGGAACGTCCGGACGTCCTGGCGGAGCCGGCGGAGCACCAGATACGAGCCGTGCTCCGCCCAGGCCGGACCGGGCAGCGGCTCCGCCGGCCCGGGCTCGACGACCTCGCAGGCGCGGGCGCCCTTCTGACGGCGGTACCCGAGGACGAACTCGCCCGGCCAGACGAGATCCTGGCCGGCCTTCCCTTTGCTCTTGTCGGCCGTCTCGCTCGGCGTCAGGAAGTCGGCGGCGGTGTCGGGGACGTGCTCGCTCGCGGCCTTGCCCTCGGCGGCCTGCGCCTGGCCCGGCTCGGCATGGGGCAGCCGGCCACGGACGCCGGGCTGGGAGACGCCGTCGCGGAAGCCGAAGTGCTCGTTCTTGCTCAGCGGGTCCGGGAGGACGGCCGCGAGCTGCTTGTAGACGACCTGAAGCGATCGAGCGGCGCGCTGGCCGTTCGGGAGCCTGGGCGCGTAGATCGTCGATTCGAGCCAGGCAATCTGGCGAATCAAGTCATTCCGGTCGTCGCTCGCGACGATCAGGACCACGTCGGCGGGGTTGGTCGGACCGCCCACCACCCAGTTGCGCGGGTCGCCCTCGTGCTGCTCGTCCCGCGGGTCGCCGAGCAGCTCCGACCGATCCGCCAGGCCGGCTTTGAACGCGGCGTCGTGGAGCTCGGGCGCGTCGGGCAGCAGCCGGCGCAGTGCCTCAAAGGTAAAGGCGATGTTCATCCAGGTCGCCTGGACCGTCGGCGGCTTCCCGGACCGGAGCAGGCTGGTCTTCTCCTGCGTGTCGAGCAGCTTGTACAGCCGGTTGAAGGCTAGCACCTGCTCGGTGGTGGCGATGAGCGGGACGATCTGCCGGAGCCAGGCGCGGAAGTACGCCCGATCGTCGCTCTCGTCGACGATTTTCAGGAACAGGAAGGCCTGGAAGTCCTTGTTGAAGCCCGGCAGGACGTTCCCCTGGATGTTCGCGACGTCCAGCATCGGCTCGTGCTGCCGGATGCACCAGTACCAGGCCTGGACCGCCGCGTCGTCTCCATCGGGCGGCCGCAAGTCGTCGAGGTCGAGATCGCCGCAGGCGTCCCGTCGTGCGGGCTGGGACGAAGCCGGCATCGTCGTCACGGTGAATCACCTATCTTTCGGTACGAGCACGGTGGCGAGCGTCATTGGCAGCCGTATCCAGGGTAGTCGAATCGAGATGGCGTGACAAGGTTATCGCGCGTAGTCGCGCCAGATCACCGCGGGAAGGCAACGCGGCACGCGCGGCCCCAATCGGGCGACGGATCCGCTCCGGCGCCGTGGGGGCTGGGGTGGGGTCAGTGTACGTGGCGCATCCGGCCAGCGCAACCAGGAAAACCCGTAGCTCACCCCGTAGCCGGCGCTCGCGCCGGCTACGGATCGCCGAGCGGCGACTAACGACCCGCCCGGGCGATCTGCGCGATGCGCTCGGCGACGATCCGCTCCTCGCCGTCGGCCAGCGTCATCGGATTGACGACCAGGCCGCCGCGCGGGGCCAGCCCCTGCGAGACGCAGACGATCGGATCGCCGGTCTCCAGCGCCTCGATCACGTCGAAGGCGGTCATGCCCAGCAGCTCACTGTCAATCCAGACCTCGGCGCGCGGGACGCCGCCGGAGGTCGGGCGGGTCAGGTTGCAGCGGACGCCGCGCACGCCGTCCAACGCCTCCGCGAGGCGGTAGACTCGCGCTGCCTGGGCGGCCAGCTCGGCGGCCTCGTCGTGGGCCAGGTAGCGCTCCAGCGCGACCAGCAGCCCGACCGCTTGCTCCTTGCCGACCTTGCACGAGCGGCCGATGCCGTGATGCGGCGGCCCGGGCAGCCGCCCGGATTTCAGGTAGTCGCGGCCTGAGTGCCAGATCTCCGGGTAGACGTCCATGTCGAGCATCTGGAGGCGGGCTGACTCGATCAGGTCGCGCCGGCCGACCAGCAGCCCGGAGCCCTGCGGCCCACCGATCGCTTTGCCGCCCGAGAACGCGACCAGGTCGGCGCCCTCGGCGATGAAACGGCGCAGGTTGGTGCGGGGTGGCAGGCCGGCCGCCGCGTCGACAATCACGGGGAGGCCGTGGCGGTGCGCGACCTCGGCGACCTCCGGCAGTTGGACCGTACCGGGCGTGTCCATCACCGGGCAGGCGGCGGCGACCGTGTTCGGGGTGATGGCGGCCTCGATCTGCCAGGCGTAGTGACATCCCGCTCCGGGCGAGCCCAGGTAGCCGACCTCCACGAAGACCGCTCCGGCCGCGCGGATCGCGTGGTCGTACGCGTTGCGGTGGCCGCGCTGGACCACGACCTCGTTGCGGCCGTCGTGCACGAACGGCAGGTCGTCCATCTTGCGCGGCTCAAATCCCGCCAGGCAGGCGGCCGTCCCGAGGAGCAGCCCGGCCTCCGCTCCCGACGTGATGAGCCCCGCTTCGGCGCCGGTCGCCTCGGCCAGGAACGTGCTGGCCCGCTCCTGAAGCTCGTCGATCTGGACGTGCGACTGGGCGGCCTCGGCCATCGCGGCGGCGACCTCCGGGGCGAGCCGGTTGCCGCCGAGGCGGGTGACCGGGCCGGCCGCGTTGACGATCCGGCGAACGCCGAGGCGCTCATAGACGCTGGGCTCGCTGCCGGCCGGCACGATGGTCATCGGTTCTTCTTCGACGACTCGTAATCGCGGACGGTCTGTTCGTTCGGTGGGTAGACCCCGATCAGCGAGTCGCCGCCAGTGATCCGCTCGTAGATGTAGACCTCGATGTCGTCGTGGTAGACCGCCTGGTCCGCGATCTGCGCGGCGTACTTCCGAGGGATGACCACGACGCCGTCCGAGTCGCCGACAAGGACGTCGCCCGGGATAATGGTCACGCCGCCGCACTGGATCGGCACGTAGGCGTCGGCGGCGTAGTGGACGGTGTTGCTGGCCGAGGCGTGGACCCCGCCGATGTACGTCGGCAGGCCCACCCCCCGGATGCCTTCAACGTCGCGGATCGCGCCGTCGGTGACCATGCCGGCCGCGCCGCGGGCCTTGAGCCGAGCCATCAGGATCTCGCCGAGCGTCCCAGAGCGCAGGCTGCCGCGCGCGTCGATGACCAGGATGCCGCCCTTCTCGATGTTGTCGATCGTCTTGCGCTGGGGATGCTCGGGGAGGGAGCTGGGCTGCAGCGCGTTCAAGTCCTCCCGGAACGGCAGGTAGCGGAGGGTCACGGCTTCGCCGACCATCCTGGTGTTCGATTCGAGCGGATCGACGCCGGTCATGAAGCTGTGGCGTATGCCGAGCTTAAACAGCTCGCTGGTGATCGAGGCGGTGCTGGCGCGGCCCAACGTCTCAAGCACGCCGGCTGGCAGCGGCTCCAATCCCAATCCGCTCAGTGACATGACGGACCTCCCGGTGTGGCGCCACGACGCGCCGGCCGGCAGTGTACCCCGGCCGCTCGCCCCGTCGTGGCGGGTCGCTCTCCCCCTGGTGGCGAGACGGTTGATATACTGGATTGAACCCTGTTTGGAAGGCCGGCCGCATCCTCTGATCCGCCGGTGGAGCCGTCTCGTGAGCAAGCGTGTCGTCGTGACCGGCATGGGCGCCGTGACGCCCCTCGGCCTCGACCTCCCCACAACCTGGCAGGCCATGCTCGACGGCAAGTCGGGCGCGGCGCCGATTCAGAGCTTCGACACGTCCGAGCACGGGGTCAAGATCGCCGCCGAGATCCCGACGTTCGATCCGACGAAGATCATGAACGCCAAGGAGGCGCGCCGGATCGACCGCTTCATCCAGCTCGGGATGTACGCCGCCAGAGAGGCCTGGCAGGACGCCGGCATGGCCATCACCGAGGAGAACGCCGAGCGGATCGGCGCGATCTCAGGATCGGGGATCGGTGGGATCGGGAGCCTGGGCAACGGCTTCAAGACGCTGTTCGACAAAGGCCCGGATCGCGTGACGCCGTTCCTGGTCGTGCAGATGTTGATCGACCTGCTGCCGGGCATGATCTCGATGGACCTCGGGCTCAAGGGTCCGAACTTCAGCGTCGTCTCGGCCTGCGCGACGAGCGGCCACGGGATCGGCGAGGCGGCCGAAGTGATCCGGCGCGGCGACGCCGACGTGATGATCGCCGGTGGAGCGGACGCGGGGGTCGGACCGATCGGGATCGCGGCGTTCCACGCGATGCGGGCGCTCTCGACGCGCAATGACGACCCGGAGCGCGCCAGCCGCCCGTTCGACAAGGATCGCGACGGCTTCGTGATGGCCGAGTCGGGCGGGATGGTCGTGCTGGAGTCGCTGGAGCATGCCCAGGAGCGCGGCGCGCGAATCCACGCCGAAGTTGTCGGGTACGGGCTGAGCGCCGACGCTTACCACGTCAGCGCTCCCTCCGACGACGGCGACGGCGCGGCTCGGGCGATGAAAATGGCGCTCCAGAAGGCCGGCCTCTCCCCGAAAGACGTCGGCTACATCAATGCGCACGCCACCTCGACTCCGCTTGGGGACCGCTCGGAGACGAACGCGATCAAGACCGTGTTCGGGTCGGCCGCCTACGACGTGGCGGTCTCATCTACCAAATCGATGACCGGACACCTGCTGGGCGCGGCCGGCGTGGTCGAGGCGATTGTCTGCATCAAGGCGATCCAGGACGGCGTCCTGCCGCCGACGATCAATCTGCAGAACCCGGACCCCGCCTGCGACCTGGACTACGTGCCGAACAAGGCGAGGAAGCGTCAGGTCGAGTACGCTATGAGCAACTCGTTCGGGTTCGGCGGGCACAACAGCTCGCTGATCCTGACGGCGTTCCGAGTCTAGCAGCTCGTGGCGTCTGCCGCCTGGCTGGACGAGGTGCGCCGTGTCCTGGAGCACGTCCGAGCGAGCGACGCCACGCAGGTCGAGGTCTCGACCGACGCCTTCCGCCTGCGCCTGGTGCGGCGGCCGGGGCGCGCGGCCGTGGCCGTCGAGCCGCGCGTCGCCGTGAGCGTGGACGTCGCCGTCGATGGCACGCCGCTTGTGGCACCGCTGACAGGGGTGTTCTATCGTGCGGCCACGCCGGGGGCGCCGCCGTTCGTGTCGGTCGGCGACCAGGTGACGGCCGGCGCGGTGGTCGGCCTGATTGAGACGATGAAGATCTTCAACGAGGTTCTCGCCGAGCGCGGCGGACGGATCGCCGCGATCCTGGCCGAGTCCGGCCAGCTCGTGCACGCCGGAGAGGCACTGATGATGATCGCGGACGCCGCCGAGTCCGGTGGCGGGCAGGCCCAGTCGTGACGGAGACGTACGTTCGGATCGCCGGTCTCGGCAAGTACCTCCCGTCGCGGGTGATGGACAACCACGAGATCGAGAAGCTGGTCGATACGTCGGACAAGTGGATCCGGAAGCGGACCGGGATCGTCGAGCGGCGGATCGCGGCATCCGACGAGACCTCCGGCACGATGGCGGTCGCCGCCTCGAAAGACGCCCTGGCGATGGCGGGACTCGACGCCGCCGAGCTCGACCTGATCGTGGTGGCGACCGGGACGCCGGATCACCCCGGCTTCCCGGCCACCGGCTCGCTGGTCCAGGAGGCGCTCGGGGCGCCGCGGGCCGGGGCGTTCGACGTCGGGGCCGGGTGCGCGGCGTTCGGGTACGGGCTGGTGGTCGGCGCGCAGTTCATCCAGTCGGGCGCGCTGAAGAACGTGCTCGTCGTCGGCTCGGATGTGATGTCGCGTATTATCGACTGGCGGGATCGTGGCACCTGCGTCCTGTTCGGCGACGGCGCCGGCGCGGTCGTGCTCCAGCGGACGGACCGGCCGGGCGGCCTGCGGTCGTTCGTGCTGGGCTCTGACGGCTGCGGCGCGCCGAGGCTGTTCGTGCCGGCCGGCGGCTCGAAGGTGCCGACCAGCCAGGAGTCGGTCGAGGCGCGCTCGCACTTCCTGAAGATGGAAGGTCAGAACGTCTTCCGATTCGCGACCAAAGTCATCCCGGGCTCGATCCTGGAAGCGTTAGAAAAGGCGGGGCTCACATCTGCCGATCTTGGGCTCGTGATCCCGCACCAGGCGAACATCCGGATCATCGACCACGCCCGCGAGAAGCTGAACCTGCCGGCCGAACGGGTCTTCACCAACGTCGACCGGTACGGCAACACGTCGGCGGCGTCGATTCCGGTGGCGCTCTGCGAGGCGCTGGAAGAGGGGCGCGTCGGCGACGGAGACATCGTCGCGATGTGCGCGTTCGGGGCCGGATTGTGCTGGGCAGCGGCGGTCTGGGAGTGGAATTAGCGCGACGGAATACCCTTGCTCCCGCACGCTCGTTCATGCGACGATGAGGTGGGCAGCGTGGCCCAAACACCAGCCGGTCTACGTGGACCGGTGCTCCAGAGAGGGAGGAGTTTCGATGATGGCTCCGTTGCGGTGCGACCACTGCGACGCGGTGCTAGATGAGCACCGAACCGAGAGGGACCGCAAGCGGTTCTGCTGCGTCGACTGCCTGCGGGCGTTCGATCGTGGCGAGCTGAAGGCGATCAGTCCGCACGCTCACGAGCGGGTACCAGCACTCCAGGCGGTCGGTTCGGCCTGAACAGACGCTGTCTGCGACGACTGACGATCTCGTGACGGCGAGGGGGCGGCCAGGACGGCCG
>Ga0075430_100006310_pt1 | contig 10001 bp, 10 predicted proteins | sample RhiMetdeltSRZDD4_FD_75294 | JGI IMG/M metagenome (GOLD analysis project Ga0075430, IMG submission 75294) | Populus rhizosphere microbial communities from Tennessee, USA - Rhizosphere MetaG P. deltoides SRZDD4 | ecosystem: Host-associated > Plants > Roots > Rhizosphere > Soil | place: USA...
CGTGGCCTCGACCACGCTGGACAAGGTCGAGTGGAACAACTCCACGCTGCTGCAGGGCGACGTGGCCGAGGCTGTTGCCGCCCTCAAGGCCCAGGACGGACCGGAGATCCAGGTCCACGGCAGCGCGAACCTCGTCCAGACCCTGCTGCGCCATGACCTGGTCGACGAACTCCGGCTGATGATCTTCCCGCTCGTCCTCGGCACCGGGCTGCGTCTGTTCGCCGACGGCACCATCCCGGCCGGGCTGGAGGTCGTTGACTCGACCGTGACCCCCAAGGGCGTCCTGGGCGTGGTCTACCGGCGGGCCGGGGCCATCCAGTACGGCTCCTTCGCCCTCGACGGACCCAACGAAGCCGAGCTCGCCCGCCGCCGGGCCTTGGCCAGGAGCCGTGTGACGTACTCCTGGCGCACCGGTTCAGCCGCCCGCCACGCCTTGTTGTTGGCGATGACCAAGCGCCGCTCGGCCTTCTCCTCGTCGGTCATCGACCCCTTCCGCTCACCCCGGTCGAGGGTGAGGCTTTGCCTGGCCTGGTGGCCGTGGGTTTCGGGGTCGGTGCACCAGGGGTCGGCCTGGTTGGCGTCGTAGCGGTTGATGACCACGGCATGTCCCGGGCAGGCGGCGTGAGCCGTGGCGTCGAGGGGCTGACCGTCGCCGTCGACGAGGTCGGTCAGCCTGGCGGCGTCCGGGTGATCGCTGTCCTCGCTCTCGAGAGGGTGGGCGATGACGGTGATCCCCTCGGCCCGCAGCGCGGCGGTGGTCGCGGCCGCGGTGGCCTGGTGCTCGCGGGCGGCGGTGAGCCGGGACAGGGTGTGCTTGAAGTTCCACTCGTTGCCGACGGCCTCAACCAGCTCGGTGACGGCCTCGGGGCCGTCTTCGAAGCTGGCGATGGCGGCGGCCTGTTCGAAGGTGGCCTGCTTGGTCGTCACCGCGTCGACCGCTGCCGCGCTGGCGGTGACGGTCAGCGCTCGGCGGACGTCGGCGGCCTTGGCGCCGGTCTTGCGGGCGATCGTGGCCGGCTTGGCGCCGGTCTTGCGGGCGATCGTGGCCGGCTTGGCGCCGAGGTCTAGGGCTTGCTGGTAGCCCTTGGCGACTTCCAGCTGGGTGAGGTCCTGGCGTTGGGTGTTCTCGCCGAGGGCGGCGAGCACGACGTCGGCGCCGGCGATGTCCTTGCGGACGCACGCCACACCTGTTCCTGGCCAGCGGCGATGGCGGCCTGCTGGCGGCGGTGCCCGGCGACGACCTGGGCGTGGCCGTCGTCGTTGCGCTTGATCACGAGGGGCTCCAGCACCCCGTACGCCTTGATCGAGGCGGTCAGGCCGCGGAGGTCGGCGACGGTGTCGCGGACGTTGGCCGGGTCTGGGACCAGGCTGCGGGGGTCGAGCTCGACGTACACCGGGCCGTCGGCGGGTAGCTCGATCGGGGTGCCGAGGTCGGCGGATGGGTTGGTGGTGATGGTCACCGTGGTGGCTCCTGTGGTTCGTTGGTCCCCGCTGTGCGGGGGCGAGGCGAAGGCCTCACCCCGTAAGGGGCCGAACCACGGCGGCGGTCGCCGGAAGTCAAGATCCGGCGCTGGGGCCGTCCCGACCGGTGAGCGCCAGCGAGCCGGCGCAGCGCTAGCGACCGAAGGGAGTGGGTCGGGGCGGGCCCGCCGAGGCCGTCAGGCCGGTCCCGGTCTTGACTTGCTTCGCCCTCCGGCCGGCGGCCGCCGCCGTACATCAACCAGACGGAAGAGAGCCGTGCCAACGCACGATGACGGCGGCGACTGTCATATCGGTTCGCTCAGTCGGGGCGCTAGCGGTTCTTCGATCTAGCCGGTCTTTTCGGTGGGTCGCCGGCGGAGCGTGAAATCACTGCCAGGCTGTGGCATGCGACGGTCGGTTGCCTGCGATGAGCGTCCGGAGTCGATGCGACGACCGCGGTGTAGAGGTGCGCTGCTTCTTCGGCGGCCGTTCGGGCTTACTCGTGGTGGCCGAGGTCGTCGAGTGCCACCGCCAGGTTGTTGAGGGCCCCTGCTGAGACGACCAGGTTGGCGGCCGGCGTCCGCTCGGCCAGCGTCTTCGACCTGTTCAGGACCTGGAGCTAACCGAAGTAGTCGGTCTGCAGGTCGTTGATGACGGCGTCGATGGGTCGTCCGCTGACCACGAGCGAGCCCCGCCATGGTGCGCCGAGCGAGAAGAGGAGGGCGAGGCTGAGCCCGACGATGGCGGCCAGGCCGCCGATGAGGAGGGAGGCCCGGAGACTGCTGCGGAACATCAGGGCGCCTGCGTTGGCGACGAGCGCGGCCCCACCCACGACCAGCGTCACGACGAAGAGCGCCGGGATCTGCCGTGAGGCAGCGGCGATGCGCTGGCGCCGGTCGCTCGTCAGTGTGTCCAGGGAGGCCAGCAGCTCGGTGCTGGCCGGCGTGCCGAGCTCGGGGCGGACGGCCTCGGTCCGCACCACCTGCTCCAGGGCGGCGATGGCCTTGGCGACGGCGGGGTCGCCTTCAGCCGCGGCGTCACCCTGCCATTCGGTGGCCCGCGTCGCGCGGAGGTAGCCGCGCAGGGCGGCGTGGATCGGCTCCGTGCGGACGCCAGGGCTGGTCGCTGCCCAGGCCAGTCGGGATGCCGACGCCGCCTCGTCGGCCACGATGCCCTGCGCCGACTTCAGGTAGCCCGCCTCGCCAACCAACGTGAGCGCGATGAGGACCCCGAAGGCGGCTCCGAGGGCGGGCATGAGCGGCGCGGCCACGCCTGTCACCTGGTCGTGCTCGCCGGCCGGTACCAAGGCCCGGGCCGCCAGCCGGGCTCCGAGCGCAACCAGGAGAGCGAACGCGAGCCAACCGACGATGAGCACCCCCACGGGCAGGGAGGTCAGCCAGTCCACGTTGTCCCTAGGAGGGGTTCCCTCGGGTATCGCAGGGTGGCGCGGTGTCGAGACTGACGATCGCCAGCTCCTGGTCGATGATCTCCAGGGTCCGCTCCATGGCCACCGGCCGGAGGCCGCCGATGCCCTCGTGGACGGGGTGGTCGAGGAAGTCGAGTAGCAGCAGCATCGCCGAGATCACGGCCACGACGACGCCAATGAGCAGCGCCTGCACGAACGCCCGCTCGCCGCTGTCGGCAAAGAACAGCATGTAGACGAAGATCAGGCCGGCGCTGAAGAACAGCACCACCCACAGGGGCGAGGGGATGACCCCGACAGCACCGTGGATCCGGTCGTTGCGGGCGGCCTCGCGCGCGGCGGTCTGGTCGAGGAACCGGTCGTAGGCGGACTGCTCGGTCGCGGTCTCGGGCTGGACTGTGCGCAGCGTGCGGAACATCTCGGCTGCCCATGGGTTGACCTGCTCGCCCAGCGTGCCGGACTCCATGCGGTCCCATTGCACCCCGGCGACCGAGCGGGCGTAGCAGACCAGTTGGCCGGTCAGGTCGTCGACCACCGGCTCCGGGAAGAACTGCACCGTCTCGACCTGCTGGCCCACGACGAGCGCCTCGTCCTCGGCCCCGGAGCGGGCTGCGTCGTAACTGGCGAAAGCCAGGAACACCACGAACCCCAGGAGCACCGCGAACCCGGTCGCGAGCACGCCGAACACACCCGCCGCGCGGTCCCCGTCGTGGAAGTAGCTGCCGTCGGGCGCCCTCCTCCGCACCAGCAGCATCGCCGCGACCGCGACCGTTGTCGTCGTGACGACGACCAGGACGGCGACGGCGAGTTTCATCTCGGTGTGGTGGTGGCCGGGATCCTTCCGATCACCGCCGGGTTAGCAGCACGCTGATGTGCTCGTCCGGATCGATCTGGTCGATGGCGCCACCCTGGGCGATGATCGTCCAGGTAGCCGTCGATCGAGCCGGCGCGGCCGCCGGCCGGCGCGCCGAAGTCACCAAGCCCACCTGCGACCGATCCGGGATCGGCAGGATCGCCCCCTGCACCTCGTCACGCTCACACATCGGCTCCATCCGTCCCTTCGGCTCACCCGGGGCAGGACGATGTCCGACCCCGGCGTGTACCACCACCTTCCGCTGCCCCTGTCGGTGCGCCACCACCCCGAGGGGGTGAAAGCGCAGCTATACCGTCGGACGGGGCGAGCGCGGGCGGAGCAGATCACATGACCGGTGGGTTCGTCCGAGGACCCTCAACTGCGATATCTGCCAGTTCGGTGCTGACCGACGGTCCGCTCGGTCCGTGGTTCAGTCCAGCCACACGAGGGAACCAGCGACGGCCCATCGCCGCCGGACGGGGCAGTTGGCACAAGGCGTTCAGCAGCGTCGTCGAGCTGGAGATCCCAGCCCGGCCGGCGTTATGTGGCCGGGCGCGGCAACAGCCCGGCTGTCGACACGCCCTCCGGCCGGCAGTCGCCGTCGTAGATCACCTGTCCCAGCGTCCGGGGATGGCATGCCGGCGCGTCGCGTCGTTGGCCCCTACTCGATCGCTGGCGTCGCGACGCCCGCAGCTGGTGATGTGCCCTTCAAGGAGCTGCACGGATAGGTGCGGTGCGGACTCCTAGCCTGGAGCAATGGGTCAGCCTGTGACGCCGCTTCCCGCCGCGAAGGCGTTCGGGGAGGACGAGCCTTCAGTCCTGCTTGGATACCTCACCTACCACCGCACTGTGCTGGCGCGAAAGGCCGAGGGTCTGACCGACGAGGAGGTTCGGCTGGCGGCGAGCCCGCCGAGCACCATCACGTTGCTGGGTCTCATCCGACACATGACCGACGTCGAGCGGTGGTGGTTTCGGCGGGTCCACCTCGGCGAAGACCTCCCGGCGTTGTTCGACGACGAGGCCGAATGGCAGCTGCCCGCCGACGCCACCATGGCCGATGCCCTGGAGGCGTACTGGGCCGAGATCGCGGTGATCGACCGACACCTGGCAGCCGCCAGCATGGACGACCTCAACAAGGGCGAGCCCGACCCGGGACAGCACACGCTCCGGCGAGCGATCGTCCACATGATCGAGGAATACGCCCGGCACTGCGGCCACGCCGATCTGCTGCGAGAGGCGATCGACGGCGTCACGGGGGACTAGCGGTCGCCGAACGTGTCCGGTGGCCTACCGCTGCCTACTGCAGGCGTCCACCAGCCGTGGGGTTTGAGGCAGCGGCCTGCGTCGGCGTTCGGAACGAGCAACCGGTGGGACGACACGGCCGGTACGCAGCCGAGAGGGCGGCCGAGCTGGGTTGGCTCCGAGTAGTCGACGGTAGGGCCATCGGGCTGGTCGTGGGCGGTCATGGGGCTCCTTGGGCTGGTTGAGCTCGATCGTCACACTGTCCGGTTCGGGCGCCGTTCGTTACAGCCGGTCGAGATCCCGGCGTGGTGAGTACGCAGCCCTCCCGGAAGAACTCGTACATCCCGTCGACCGAGGCAGTCTGCTCGCTGGTTCGGCTCGCGCCGAAGGGCTCGTTCCAGAACGCCCCCTCAAGCCCGTTCAAGTCCCACGGACCCACATAGGCATAGGGGGAGAGATGATCTGCGTCTCCTGGCGACCCGCCGTAGTTGACCCCGGCCATCGTGATGGCCAGGTCGAAGTGCTCGGGCCACAGCTGCGCCGCCGACGGCTCCAGGTCGACGTGGCGGCGGGCCAGGCGCCCGAGAGCGACAGAGGTCTTCTGGAACCAGCTGTGGATCTCCACCGCCGCCAGCGGGTCGATGGCGAGCGGTCGATCCGGGTCGACCGATGTGGCCGGTGGGTACACCGATGCGGGCGCGCCGGGCTCGATGCCCACCAGAGACGCCGCCTGGCCCACCGTCTCGAGCAGCGAGCGACGCTCGCTCGTCCCGCGCTTCACGACCAGCTCGATCCCGTCGACACGAACCTGACAATCCGTGCCTTCGACCATGAAGGGTGGTGTACCGAAGCCCCTCGGCGTCGCCCTGAGGCCGATCCGTCCCGTTGCGCTGTGCAGGACGGCGGCCAGGACATGCTCAGCCACCGCGTGGAAGCTGGCCCGAGTCGTGGCATAGGTGGGCACGGTGCTGACACTCATGTCGGAGACCTCCAGGCGATCCGCCGGAACAACACCCCTTCACCGTCTCGCCCGGGGCCCGAGCGTTACGCCGTCTCGGCCGGAGTCGGAAGGGTTGGCCCGGGTGTAACGGATTGCCGGGCTGGTGAGACGGTGCATCACAACCCGAGAGCGAAGGTGGACCGATGGCAGTCGACGACCTGCAGGTGACCAGCGAGCCGGCGACCGGCGACTCGCCCCCACCACCCGACCTGCGGTGGTTCAAGGTGGCGGACCTGGACGAGCTACCCGAGGGCCGGGCCAAGACCGTGATCGCGGGACGGCGCAGCCTGGCGCTCACCCACTGGCAGGGCCGCTATGGGGCACTCGACAACCGGTGTCCCCATCAGGGCGGGCCGCTGGGTGAGGGCTCGATCGAGAAGGGATGGTTGCGCTGTCCCTGGCATGGCTACGACTACGACCCGCTGACCGGCCAACCGCCCGCCGGGTTCAGCGACGCCCCGGCCTGCGTGCCACTCGAGGTCCGGGACGACGGCATCTACGTCGGGATCGAGGACGAGCCACCCCACGAGCCCACCGTCTCCGACGTCGTCGTCGAAACCCTCATCAACTGGGGCGTGACCCATGTGTTCGGCATGGTCGGTCACTCCAACCTCGGGTTCGCGGACGCCATGCGCCGCCAGGAGGAGGCCGGGCGGCTCACGTTCATCGGCATCCGCCACGAGGGAGCCGCAGCCTTCGCTGCGTCGGCCTACGGCAAGCTGACGGGACGGCCGGCGGCCTGCTTCGGGATCGCCGGCCCAGGCTCCACCAATCTGCTGACAGGGCTGTACGACGCCCGAGCCGACCGGGCGCCCGTGCTCGCCATCTCGGGTCAGGTGCCCTCGAAGGTGCTGGGCCGAGGCGCGTTCCAGGACGTCGACCTGAGTGCTGCCTTCGCCGACGTCGCCACCTACTCGAAGACGCTGCTCCCCCAGTCCGACCACGCCGAGCTGGCCACCCTGGCCCTCAAGCACGCAGTGCTCGAGCGGCAGGTAGCCCACCTCGTCCTGCCCGACGAGGTGCAGGTCCAGGCGGCCGGCGAGGCCCGGGCCTCGGGCCCATCTGGCCGGGTCCCCGACCTCACCGTCAGTCCCCCCGCCGGGGCCCTGGCGGCGGCACGCGACCTGCTGGCCCGGGCACGGCGACCGGTGATCGTGGTGGGCCACGGCGCTCGGTTCGCCATGCCGGACGTCGTGGCGTTGGCCGAAGACCTCGGTGCACCGGTGCTGACCACGTTCAAGGCCAAGGGGCTCATCTCCGACCACCATCCGCTGGGCTGCGGTGTGCTCGGCCGCAGCGGAACGCCGGTGGCCAGCTGGATCATGAACGAGTCGGACCTGATGCTGGTTTTCGGGGCCAGCTTCTCGAATCACACCGGCATCGCCGAGTACAAGCCGATCGTCCAGGTCGACTACGACCCGATGGCGCTCGGGCGGTTCCACCCAGTGACGGTGCCCGTGCTCGGGGATGTCGGCGTCACCGCCCGGCTGCTGCGCGACGGGCTGGCGGCTCCCGGGGACGGCCGTATCGATCAGCTGGCGGATGTCGCCGAGCGATGGGCCATCTGGCGGGCCGAGAAGGACCGCCGCGTGGCCGACGACCTCGGCCGAGGCGTGAGCTCGGCCGCAGTGTTCGCGGCGATGACCCGTCACGTCCCCCACGACGCGGTGATCGCGGTCGACGTCGGCAACCACGCCTACTCCTTCGGCCGTTACTTCGAATGCACCGACCAGACAGTCCTCATGTCGGGCTACCTGGGGTCGATCGGGTTCGGCTACCCGGCCGCGATGGGCGCCTGGGCCGCGGCCCCGGATCGCCCGATCGTGGCCGTCACCGGCGACGGCGGCTTCGGTCAGTACCTGGCCGAGCTGACCACCGCGGTGAAGTACGGCATGGGCATCACCCACGTGCTGCTCAACAACAACTCCCTCGGCAAGATCGCCAAGGAACAGCACGCCGAGCGCTACGAGGTGTGGCAGACCTCCCTCCACAACCCGGACTTCGCGGCCTACGCCGAGTTGTGCGGCGCCTTGGGCGTGCGAGTGACCCAGGCAGACCAGCTCGACGACGCCCTGAGCCGCGCCCTGGCCCACGATGGACCCGCGCTCGTCGAGGTGCTGTGCGACCCCGACCTGGTCTGATCCCGTGCACCCCATGCCGACCGGCGACCTGGTCGCAGGTGGGGACGGCGGACCTCGCCCAATCGGTCAGGATCTGGCCTGGTGGAGCGGTACGCCCGTGGATCACGGTGGCTGCCCGGGTCGAGCGGCGAAGATGGTGGACGGTGGCCGCCGAACACATCGACTACAGCAACGATTCCACCCTCGTGGAACAGCTGCGCGCCGGTGACGAGCACGCCTTCGCCTGGCTGCTCGACCGCTACGACTCGGCGCTGCGCCGCTTGGCGCGGACCTTCGTCGCGACCGCGGCCTCTGCTGACGAGGTCGTGCAGGAGACCTGGTTGGCGGTCATCGAGGGCATCGACCGGTTCGAGCGACGGTCCTCGCTGAAGACCTGGATCTACCGCATCCTCATGAACAAGGCCCGCACCCGCGGGGTGCGCGACAAGCGGGCGGTCGTCTTCTCAGCCATGAGCCCTGCCACCGACGGGCTCGGGCCGACGTTTCCACCGGACCGCTTCCTGCCCCCGGACCACGCCGACTGGCCGGGCCACTGGGCGGTTGAGCCCTCCGCCTGGGAAACCCTGCCCCCCGAACGGCTCGAGGCCCGCGAGACCCTCGCCGAGGTGCGCAACGCCATCGACGGCCTACCTCCCACCCACCGCGCGGTCATCACATTGCGGGACCTCGACGGCTGGTCATCGGAGGAAGTGTGCGACCTCCTCGACCTCACCCCAGCCAACCAACGCGTCCTGTTGCACCGGGCACGAGCCCGGGTCCGAGCCGCGCTGGAGACCTACTTCGAGGCGGTGACGACATGACCGAACCCGGCCTCCCCGACGTCCCCTGCCAGGAGTTTGTCGAACTGGTCACCGAGTACCTGGACGGTGCCCTCACGAACGACATCGTCGCCCGGATCGACGCCCACCTCGGCGAATGCCCCGGGTGCCGACGGGTGCTGGCGCAGTGGGGCGAGGTCATCCGCGTCACCGGCCGTCTCACCGAGACCGAGGTGGATCACCTCGACCCCGACACCCGCAGCGAGCTGATGACGGCGTTCCGGCGCCGTCAAAGCAGCTGAGCACCCGAACCTGTAACGGATCCCTTCCGGCCGAGACGGAACAGCAGGGTCGCGGCCAGGCGGGCGCGGATCGGAGTAGGGGAACGCATGCCGGAGGAGTCGTTCAACAGCTTGGCGGTGATCCTGGCCGCCGCCTTCGTAGCGCCGCTGCTCCTGGGCAGGTTCCCGCGGGTGCGCGTGCCGGCCGTCGTGGTCGAGATCGTCTTCGGGATCCTCATCGGCCCCTCGGTCTTGGGCTGGGCCGAAGCAGACGAGGTGGTACGCGTGCTCGCCCTGGTCGGCCTGGCGTTCCTGCTCTTCCTGGGAGGCCTGGAGCTCGACCTGCGCAAGCTTCGGGGGCCATCGGCCCGCCGCGCGGGGGCCGGGTTCGGCCTCTCGCTCGCGCTCGCCGCGCTCTGCGGGGTGGGTCTGCACCTCGGCGGCCTCGTCGACGACCCGCTGCTCGCGGCCGTCATGCTCACCGCCACGTCGCTCGGCCTGGTCGTGCCAACGTTGAAGGAGGCCGGGGAGATCGACACCGATCTCGGCCAGCTCGTGATCGCGGGTGCGTCGATCGCCGACTTCGTGGCGATCCTCCTGCTGTCCGCCCTGTTCTCGATGGACGGCACCAGCCCCAGCGCCAAGCTGGTCCTCCTGGTGGAGTTCGCCGCAGTCGTGGGCCTCGCCGGCCTGCTCGTCGGTGCGTCGGGACGGTCTCAACGCCTGGGGTCGCTGCTGGTCAAGCTGCAGGACACGACCGCGGAGATCCGGGTGCGCGGCGCAGTGCTGCTGCTGATCGTCCTGGTCGTGCTGGCAGAGCACTTCGGGTTGGAGACCATCCT
>Ga0075430_100006314_pt1 | contig 10000 bp, 8 predicted proteins | sample RhiMetdeltSRZDD4_FD_75294 | JGI IMG/M metagenome (GOLD analysis project Ga0075430, IMG submission 75294) | Populus rhizosphere microbial communities from Tennessee, USA - Rhizosphere MetaG P. deltoides SRZDD4 | ecosystem: Host-associated > Plants > Roots > Rhizosphere > Soil | place: USA...
GGGCTGTTGTGGTTGCCGTACTGCGTCTTGAACTCGACCGATCGCCGGGCCGGGTTCGCCGAGATGATGTTGATCACGCCGCCCATGCCGTAGTTGCCGTACAGGCTCGAGCTCGATCCGTCGATCACCTCGATGCGGTTGACGCTCTCGAGCGGCACGCGCGTCCAGTAGACCCAGCCGCCGAACGGATCGTTGAACGGAATGCCGTCTATCATCACGAGCGTGCGGCTCACGCCGCTCGGGCCGATGCCACGGAGCGACACGCCCTGCGCGGTGGGATGCGACGACAGACTGCTGCTGCGACGGAACAGGCTGAACGTCGGCACCTGTCGCAACACATCGTCAGCAACGACGGCCGGCGACGCCCGGATGGTCTCTTTTTCGATGATGTTCGCGCTGACTGGAACTTCGCCAAGCCGCTTCGCGGTGCGCGTCGGCGTCACGGTGACCGTCTCGAACAGACCGGCGAGCGCCAGCACCACGTCGACATCGCGGTTGGCCGGCACCGATTGCGACCATTCCGCAAACCCGCCCGCCCGCACGACCAGCGTCAAGTCGCCGCCCGGCGGCATGGCCACCGTGAACCGCCCGTCCGGTCCAGACACGGTCTGCTGGTCGGGGCCGCTCGTGCCAATCACGATGACTGTCGCGCCCGGCACCGCGCCGCCTGCTTCGTCTTTGACGACGCCCGACACGGCGGACTGGGCCGCCGCAGTCGCTGACAGAGCAAGAGAGAGAGCGAGAGCGAGAAACAGGGCTGTACGCATTTCGAAAGATATTAGCGCGGATCAGGCCATAAATCGGCCATCGTTTGCCCCAAGCACAGGGCGATTGCTAAGCTCCTTCCATGCGTGTTTTGGCATTGTTAACCGCGCTCATACTCACCTCCGCATCGGTCTTCGGACAACAGGCGACTTTCAAGAGCGGCACCAGCATCGTGCCCGTGCTCGCGACGGTCACCGACAGCCAGGGACGGCTCGTGCCGAACCTGGAGCAGGAAGACTTCACGGTACTCGACAACGGCAAGCCGCAGCCGATCACGCTCTTTCAGAACGAGACGCAGCCCTTCACCGTTGTCGTGATGCTGGATTTCAGTTTCAGCATGACCACGCACCTGGATCTGCTGAAAGCGGCCACGGAGCAGTTCATCCTCCGGATGCTGCCCAAGGACAAGGGGCAGGTCGGCGCGTTCAGCGACAAGATTCAGTTCAGCGGCGAGTTCACCAACGACCGTGACGACCTCGTCGCCGCGCTGAAAGATCTCCAGTTCGGCAACCCGACGCGGCTGTACGACGCGATCGACGCCAGCATCGATATGCTGAAGGACGTCGAGGGCCGGAAGATCGTGCTGGTCTTCACCGACGGCGACGACACGGCCAGCAGGAGGGGCATGGGCGACGTGCTCGATAAGGCGAGATTGACCGAAACGATGATCTACGCGATCGGTCTGGAGTCCGAGTTCCCAATCGCTCCCGGACGAATGCAGCGCACGCGTCCCGACCGCGGCCTGCGCAAGCTGGCCGACGAAACCGGCGGCGGCTACTTCGAGCTGAAGAAGACCACCGAGCTCGCGCCGACGTTTACGCGCGTCGCACAGGAACTGCACAGCCTCTACACAATTGGTTTCGCGCCAATGGTGCTCGACAACAAAGAGCACAGGCTGGAAGTCAGGTTGAAGCAGCCCGGCCAGACCGGCCGCGCCCGCAAGAGCTACATCGCGTCGGCGGATCGTCTCAGCGGGAGCAAATGACGACGCTCACCGAGCAGGACTTTCGGCTGGAGGCGGACCGCGCGCTCGAATCGCTGCAGCGTTCGCTGATGCCGATGGCTGACGAACACGGCTTCGAGGTGGAGTTGCAGAACGGTGTGCTGCAGATCGTCTTCGAGGATCCGTCGCCCGCGAAGTTCGTGGTCAGTCCAAACGCGCCAGTCCGCCAGATCTGGGTGTCGGCGATGTCGCGCAGCTACAAGCTGACGTGGCAGCCCGAGTCGGCCACCTTCGCACTGGACGGCGAATCACTCGAAACGCTCCTCAAACGACTCTCCCACCAGTTCCTGAACGGGTGATGCACGCGCACGCCGGCCGCGCTGAGATCAGACCAGCCGCCGAGGCCGACCTCGAACGGATCGAGGCGATGCTCAGTGACGCCCGTCTGCCGCTCGACGGCGCGCGCGACGCGTTCCGTGTTGGCTTCGTTGCAGAGGAGCGCCAGGAAATTGTCGGCGCTGTGGCGCTGGAGATGTATCCAGATAGCGCGCTGCTGCGTTCCCTCGTCGTTGACCGATCGGCGCAGGGACAGGGCCTGGGAGGCCGTCTCACTCGAGCGGCGATCGAGGAGGCGTCGCGCCGCGGCGCGAACGCCATCTACTTGCTCACGACGACGGCCGAGCACTTCTTTCCCCGTTTTGGGTTCGTCGCGGTCGATCGGCAGTCCATGCCCGCATCGATCCAAGGCTCGATCGAATTTCAGTCAGCGTGCCCGGCCAGCGCGACTGCGATGGGACTCATCACACGGTCCGCCTGAAAAGATCTCTACGTATGTCCGGCTTTAGCCGGACCTCTCGTTCTCTTCGTACCAATCGACGTGCAGGGACGGTTCGTTGCAGCGCAGACACGTCGTCCACTGCCATTGATGCCCGCATCCGGGACACCGCCCGCGCGTCGCGAAGGTGTTCCACACCGTGCCGCACGACTCGAAATACGGCTCGGGCGTTCCGATACAGATGCACGTCCACCGGCTCGAGGCCTGTGGGCGCCATCCGCATAGCGGACATCGAATCGCATGGAACGCGTCCTTGCGCTCGAAGCCCGGGATCGTCGTGACGGTGTGATCGGGCTTCCGGCTCTCCTTCAAGAAGAGCTGAACTGACAGAGCCATCCTGTACGTATTTTAGAACCTACGTCTTTCGATAGGCGCGCCCGAACCGCCGCCCGATGGCCTTGACGATCCCCTGAGGGACGTAACGCACCAGCAGCGCAATCGTGCGATTGGCGCGGCCGTTAACGTAGATCGGCGTTCCGGCCATTACCGCCTCGAATCCCTGACGCGCGACCGTCGGCGAGTCCATCCACATCCACGAGGGCAGCTTGTTCATCTGGTCGCGGGTTCCGGTGACGTCATGAAATTCGCTGACAGTGAAGCCAGGACAGACGGCGGTGACGTGAACGTTGTGTTGCCGCACTTCGTTCGACAGCGCTTCTGAAAACTTGATGACGAGCGCTTTCGCGGCGGCGTACAGCGTGTGTCCCGCGGGTGCTGGGACCAAGCCGGCCAGCGACGCGACGTTGATGATGCGGCCGTAGCCACGCTCGATCATCCCGGGAAGCAGACGATGGGTCAGCTCGGCCAGCCCAACGACCATGACCTGCAGCATGTCTTGATGCCGCTGCCACGGGGAGGCGATGAAGGTGCCCGGGATGCCATAGCCGGCGTTGTTGACCAGGGCATCGATGGTGAGACCTCGCGACGCGATCTCGGCGCACAGACGTTCAGCCGTGTCCGTCCGCGCGTGGTCGGCGACGAACACCAGCACGCGGATGCCGTAGCGCTGCTCGAGGCGGGCGGCGACCGCCCGCAGACGATCCTCCCGCCGGGCAGTGATCACCAGGTCGAAGCCGTGCGTGGCAAAGACGTCGGCAAACGCCTCGCCGATGCCCGACGAGGCGCCGGTAATGAGAGCGGTTCGCGAGCTGACGCCCGGTGCCGTTTGGTTGGCGCCGCCTTCAGGCGGCCCGCCTTGCGAGTTCACGTAAGATTCCTTTCATGCGTCAGGGCTGCCTGATCGGTCTGGCCATGGTTGCCGCGGCAATCGTCCGGTTCGCGCCGGTTCAGGCGCAACAGACGCGTGCCGCGGCGCAGCCACGCGCCGCCTTCTCGATCGTGGAGGCCTCCATCGCCGAGACGCGCGCGGCGCTCGAACAAGGACGCGTCACCTCTCGAGACATTGTGGCCCAATCGCTGCAGCGAATTGCCCTCTACGAAGATCGTTTGCATGCCGCGCTGTACGTGAACCCGCGTGCGCTGGACGAGGCCGGCGAACGCGACCGCGAACGCCGCGCCGGACGCGTCCGCGGTCCCCTGCACGGGATTCCCATCGCGCTCAAAGACAACATTCACACGACCAACATGCCGACGACCGGCGGCGCGCTGGCATTTGTCGGTCTGATCCCGCTATACGAGGCGACGCTGACCACGAACCTGCGCGACGCTGGCGCGGTGATCATCGCCAAGACGACCATGACGGAGCTGGCGAACTGGGTGGCAGCGGCCATGCCAACCAATTACAACTCGCTGAGCGGCTTCGCGTTCAACCCGTACGACCCACGGCGCGATCCGCGCCCGCCGACGGCCGACGGCCGGCCGGTGCTGGCCACTGGCGGCTCGAGCTCGGGGATTGGCACCGCGATGAGCTTCTGGATGGCCAACGTGGGAACCGAGACGTCGGGCTCGATTCTCAGTCCATCGAACCAGAACATGCTGGTCGGGATCAAACCGACGGTCGGACGGGTCAGCCGCTACGGCGTGATTCCGATCGCCGCCGAGCAGGACACGCCGGGACCGATGGCCCGCTCAGTGGCCGACGCCGCGATCATGCTCGGCGCGATGGAAGGCGCCAAGCCGGATCCCCGCGATCCGGCGACCAGCGCATGCATGCCGCCGCCGCAGCGCGATTACACCAGGTTCCTCCGGCGTGAAGGACTGAAAGGCGCGCGGCTCGGCGTTCCACGCGCGTTCTTCTACGACGCCGCCGCCACGCCTGGCGAGCGTGGATCGAACGGCGGACTGAACGACGCGCAGAAGGGCGTCATGACGGAAGCGATTGCCGCCATGCGCGCGCAAGGCGCGACGGTGATCGATCCGGCCAACATTCCGTCAATCGTCGCCACCGATCCCGCCAGAAGCCTCCTCAAGTGGCCAGTCTGCAGCGGACCAGAGGACGCCAAGGGTCGCGACGAGGATTGCTCGGTCGTCTTCAAGTACGGCATGAAACGCGACTTCAACGCGTGGCTCGCGTCGCTGGGCGATCGCGCGCCGGTGAAATCGCTCACGGCGCTGCGCGAATGGAATCGCGCGCATCAATCGGCCGGCACGCTGAAGTACGGGCAGGCGCAGCTGGATAACTCGGATGAAATGGACCTCACCGCCGATCGCGCGCGCGCCGAGGCTGACCGCGCCAAGGATCTTGCGCTGTCGCGCGGCGACGGCATCGACGCGGCGATGAAAGCCCACAAGCTGGACGCGATGATCTTTCCTGGCGGCACCGGGGCGGCCATCGCCGCCAAGGCCGGCTATCCGACGGTCATCGTCCCGTTCGGCACAGTGCCGAATTCAGCCGGCATGCCGGCTGGATTCGAGGCCAAGCCGTCGCCCTACGGCGTCGCGTTCACGGGCGGCGCGTGCAGCGAGCCACGGTTGATCGAAATCGCCTACGCGTTCGAGCAGGCCACCAAGCGCAGAATCCCCCCTCGCCTCGATTAGCGCCGATAGCGACGCCGTGCAGCGGTGCAGGACCGTAGGTCGCTCCGCAAACCGACTTGATCCACGCACCTCAGCATTCGCCACCGACCAACAAGCTTTGCCAATACACTTCCCACGGTTTGCTCCGGACCTACAGTCCCGCACCGCTGCACATGACGCGAATATTGGTGCTTCATGTTCACCGTAGCGTCACATCGCCAGCAAACAGCCGCGCATCGAGCGTGTACTGCCCGTCGCCAAACCAATCCACGGAATTCCTGAACCCGTCCTTCTCGATTCCCAGGCTGCTCGCCTTCAGATCGCCGAACGTGACCGAGGCGTGCACGTGCCGCAGCGAATCGGGCGCGACATCGATGTGCAGATCGCCGGCGGTCATGCGGACGTCCTTGTTGCCCTCGATTCCCTCGATGCGTACGTCGCCGGCCCGGACGCGCAGATGAACGTCCGAACGCGCCGGAATCTCGATCGTGAAGCGCGCATGCTTCGTCGGACCCTTGGTGCGAATCGTCAGCACGCGCTCGAAGACGTCGGTGACGACCGTGATTTCCTTCATCTTCTTCTCCTCGTCCGCGTCCTCGGCGCGCCACTGCACGCGCACGCGGTCGTTCGCACCCGCCCTGACGAGGTAGTCGCCTGACGAGAGATTCAGGGTGACGATGCCTCCCTCGGAGAACGATTGTTCGATCGAGTGGTCGTCAGCGCGGGTCTGACCGAAGGTGATGGCGCCGAGCGCCAGGCTGGCTGCCGCAATCAATCCGCGTGTCATCGGAATCTCCCTTCGTTGAACGCGGCGCTACATTGCACGGAGCCTGCCCGATCGAGCCGGGGCGCTTTCACCGGCTTTTGCTCTCTTCTACTGACTCCGACTCTCCTCTTTCTTCACAGGTGTGAATCCGCGGCACACGTGATCGCAGCCGATCTGCTTGACGATCAACTACTTGTAAAATGGCGCGCCGCTTGCCTCCTGGCGTCGCCATGCGATCACTGTCACACCTCCTCCTCCTCATTCTTGTCCTCAGCGTCCCGTGGCAGGCGGCGCACGGCCAGGACCTCGAGGCGCGTGCGGCGCGCGCGCAGGATATCGAGGCGCGCGAAGGCGCCATCATTGAGTCCGTCGATCTCAGGGGCCTGCCGCGCGACAGCCTGAGTCCCGGCCTGCGACGCGAGCTCGAGACGCTGACCGGCGAACCGCTCAATCGACAGCGCCTGACCGAGATTGCCGCGCGCATCGAGCGCGAGCAGCCCGACGTCGTCGCCGCGGTACGCTCCGTCGCACGGCCGGACGACCGGGCCCGCGTCATCTTTCTCGTCGCCCGGATCAGCGATGACGGCAGCCTGGTCCAGAACATCAACGCGCGATACACAGTCGAGAGCGTCGAGATCAGCGGGATCCCGGAAGCCGATATCAGCCGGGCGCTGCGGGATCGGCTGCAGGCACTGGTGGGCCGGCGCCTCGATCACGACGAAGCCGACGAGCTGATTCGTCAGCTCGAGGCCGAACGGAGCGGCTATACCGTCGAACGTCGCATCGAACGCGGCTCCGAGCGCGGCCGCATCCGCGTCATCTTCGAGTTCAGCGAGAAGGAAGGCACGCGGTGGATCCCGTTCACGCCCAGCCGATCGAAGTTCGTCTACCACTCGGAACAGGGTTGGAGCGGCGCCCTCGATATTCCGATGGGCGGCCGCTACCACCGCGTCACGGCCGGCTTCGCGTTCGACAACAACGACGATCTCGTCGAGGAGTACACCGGCGTCCGGGTCGGGTTCGAAAGCCGCAAGCTGGCCACCGATCGACTTGGCGCCAGAGTGGAGATCGGCTGGTTCAACAACACGTGGCGCGAGCCGATTCTGTCGGCACTGGCGGCCAACCCGGCGATCCCTGAGCCGTATCGCTCGCGCATCACCGTCGAGCCGTCGGTCACGTTCGCGCTGAATCCGTTCGTGCGCGTCACCGGCGGGGCGAGCATCTCCGAGCTGGAATCGCTCACGAATCCGCCGGCGTCGCAGATGGCCAGCGCGTTCGTGACGCGCGTCGATTACGACCAGCGGTTCTACGAAAAGGGCGACATCACGCAGCGCGTCGGCGCGAGCTACGAGCTGCGCACGTCGGCCGAAGCGCTCGACAGCGATCTGAGCTACCGGCGGCACCTCGCGAGGGTGCGCTATCGATACACACAGAAGCCCAACACGGTGATCGCCGAGGCCGCGTTCGGTGGCATCACCGGTGACGCGCCGCTCTTCGAGCGGTTCACCCTCGGCGACACGTCAACGCTGCGCGGATGGAACAAGTACGACATCGCCCCGGCTGGCGCCGAGCGCATGTTTCACACCTCGCTCGAGTATCGCTTCCACGAGGCGCTGGGAGTCTTCCTCGACGCCGGGTCGGTGTGGAATCGGCAGACGGACATGAGGGTCAGGCTGTCGAGCGGATTCGGCCTGCACCATGACAACGTCTTTCTGAATCTCGCCTTTCCGCTGAACGGCGATGACCTCGGCGTCACGTTCATGATGGGGGTGCGGTTTTGACCCCCGCGGCTTGGCGTTTTTGGTCCTTGGTCCTTGGTCCTTGGTCCTTGGTCCGTCCTTGGTCCTTGGTCCGTCCTTGGTCCTTGGTCCGTCCTTCGTCCTTGGTCCTTGGTCCGTGGTCCTTGGTCCGTCCGTGGTCCTGCGGCGTCGTCGCCGTCGTGATGCTCACGTCGCCGATGCGACTCGGTGCCCAGACGCTGACCGTGCGCACGGTGTCGGAGACGCTGCATGTTCGATCCAGCGGGCTCGGATTCATCGCCGGGCCGGTGCTCGACCGGTTGCAGGACGGCCGCTCGGTCCGAGTCGACTTCGAGCTGACGGTGTTGGAGAAACCGCGGGGCGCGGTCGTCGCCAGGGGGCAACAGAGCTTCAATCTGAGCTTCGACCTATGGGAGCAGCGGTTCGCCGTCACCCGGGTTGGGTCGATGCCGCGATCGATCTCGCATCTGACGGCTCGCGCGGCCGAGGACTGGTGCCTCGACAACGTGACCGTGCCGCTCACCTCGATGGCTCGCCTCGGACGCGCTACGCCGTTCTGGGTGCGGGTCGACTATCGCGTCCAGGAGCGCTCGTCCAATCAGGGGGCCGAGGATTCGACGTTCACCCTTCAAACCCTGATTGACGTACTGAGCCGGCGCCGGGAGGACCAAGACAAGGCAAAATCGGTGGAGGCAGGACCTTTCCGAATCGGGAACTAGCCTGCGAAAGGTCCCAACAGTAACCTTCGGAACCACCGGAACCCTTGGAACCGGCACGCATCAATGCACAGTCTCAGAACTCGCCTAATCGCCGCGTTCGTCATCGCGACCGTTCTGCCGCTGGCTGCGACGATCGGCATCACGATGTCGCTGCTCGAAAGCAGCCTCGGCTACGCCACCACCGAGGAACTCGACGGACTGTCGCGGACACTCGAAGCCACAGTGCGGCAGTTCTACCAGCGGGAGCGCGAAGCGCTGCGACAGGACGCCGCGATGGGCCGCTCGACGCCGACGACCTACGCCGTCGTCAACAGCGCCACGTGGCCGGAGGAGGTGCGTGCCTTCTGGGAAAGCACCGAGCCGGAACGGTTCGGCCTGGGCGGGCCTGACGGCGATCGCCTCGATTATATGCGGCGCTCGCCGAACGGCGTCGAGGTCTACGCTCGGGACCTCGCTGGCATCCACATGCAGGAGCTGTCCTCGAAGCTGCGGCAAGCGCGCGAGGTTGTCGGCTCGATTGAAGCGCGCGATCTGCGTCGCGGCTTCACGCTGACGCTGCTGCTGCTCGTGGCGATCGTCTGGCTGATTTCGCTCGCGCCGCTGCTGTTCATCGCCCATCGGATCAGCAAGCCGATCCGTCAGCTCACGGCTGGTCTCACTGACTTCGCCGCCGGCGACTGGGATCGCCGCGTCGAGTCGTCGCGGACTGATGAAGTCGGCAACGCCGTCGACGCGTTCAACCACATGGCGGAACAGCTGCGTCGCAGCCGCGAGCGGCTCGTCTACCTGACGCAGATGTCCAGCTGGCAGTCGCTTGCGCGCAAGACCGCCCACGAGCTGAAGAACTCGCTGACACCAATTCGTCTGACCGTCGAAGAGATGGTCGTCCGGCAGCCGCACGCCGATCGCGTGTTCATGCAGGAGGCGGCGCAGATCGTCATCAGCGAGATCGAGACGCTGGAGCGGCGCGTACGCGCCTTCTCGGAGTTCGCGCGGGAGCCACCGGTGAATCCTGAAGCCTTCGACCTCAACGCTTTGGTCACCGAACGGGTCTCGCTATTGAAGCCCGCGCATCCCTCGACCAACTACCGCTTCAAGCTGGATGTGCGTGGCCCGCGCGTGCACGCCGGCGCCGACCTCGTGAAGGGGATTCTCACCAACCTGCTCGAGAACGCTGCCGACGCGGCTGGGGCGAACGGATCGATCCTGACGATCACGAGCCTCCACGGCGATCAGGCCGTCATCGAAGTGCACGACTCGGGTGCTGGCATCAGCGACGAGGCCTCGCGTACGCTC
>Ga0075430_100006320_pt1 | contig 9993 bp, 8 predicted proteins | sample RhiMetdeltSRZDD4_FD_75294 | JGI IMG/M metagenome (GOLD analysis project Ga0075430, IMG submission 75294) | Populus rhizosphere microbial communities from Tennessee, USA - Rhizosphere MetaG P. deltoides SRZDD4 | ecosystem: Host-associated > Plants > Roots > Rhizosphere > Soil | place: USA...
CGACCGCGGCATGTTCAGCGTCGTCCTGCCCGACGGCCGCCGCGTCGGCGAGCTCGACGAGGAGATGGTCTACGAGGCGCGCGCCGGCCAGGTCTTCCTGCTCGGCGCCTCGTCGTGGCGGATCGAGGAGATCGGCCGCGACAGGGTCGTCGTGACGCCTGCGCCGGGGGTGCCGGGAGCAGTGCCGTTCTGGCGCGGCGACAACGTCGGCCGGCCGAAGGAGCTCGGCGAGGAGCTCGGCCGGTTCGCCCGCTGGGCCGTCGACCAGAGCCCCGCGACGCTCGAGCGCGACTACGACCTCGACACGCTCGCCGCGCGCAACCTCGTCGACTACCTGCGGGAGCAGCAGGACGCGACGCGCGTCGTGCCGAGCGACCGCACGATCGTCGTCGAGCGCTTCCGCGACGAGATCGGCGATTGGCGGCTGTGCGTGCTGAGCCCGTACGGAGGGCGCGTCCACGCCGCCTGGGGCCTGGCGCTGGCACGCAAGATCCGCGACGAGCTCGGGCTCGAGTCCGACGCGATCTGGAGCGACGACGGGATCATCGTCCACCTGCCCGACGCGGACGAGCTGGGTGGGCGGGAATCGATCGACTTCGTCCTGCTCGACCCGGAGGAGATCGAGGACGCGGTCGTCGGCGAGCTCGGCGCCAGCGCGCTGTTCGGCGCCCGCTTCCGCGAGAACGCCGGCCGCGCGCTGCTGATCCCGCGCGCCTACCCCGGACGCAGGACGCCGCTGTGGCAGCAGCGGCTGAAGTCGCAGAACCTGCTCGAGGTCGCCAAGCGCTACGCCGACTTCCCGATCGTCCTCGAGACCTACCGCGAGTGCCTGCGCGACGTGCTCGACCTGCCCGGTCTGGTCGAGATCCTGACGAAGATCCACCGGCGCGAGATCGCGATCGTCGAGGTCGAGACGCCGACGGCGTCGCCGTTCGCCTCGTCGCTGCTGTTCGACTACGTCGCGACGTACATGTACGAGGGCGACACGCCGAACGCCGAACGGCGTGCGGCGGCGCTGTCGCTCGACCGCGACCTGCTGCGGGAGCTGCTCGGCCAGGAGGAGCTGCGCGACCTGATCGACCCCGGCGCGCTCGACGCCGTGCACGCCGACCTCCAGCATCTCTCGGAGCGCACCCAGGCGGCGACCCGTGACGCCCTCGCCGACGTGCTGCGGCGGCTCGGCGACCTGACCGCGGACGAGGCTGGACAGCGGGTGATCGCCGGCTGCGACGCCGACGCGATGCTCTCGCAGCTGGAGCGCGAGCGGCGCGCGATCGTCGTCCGCATCGGCGGCGAGGCGCGGTGGATCGCCGCCGACGACGCCGGGCTGTACCGCGACGCGCTCGGGATCGTCCCGCCTGGCGGGCTGCCCGAGGCGTTCGCCGGACCGGTCGACGACGCGCTGACGAAGCTCGTCGCGCGCTATGCACGCACGCACACGCCGTTCACGACCGAAGAGCTGCGCGCCCGCTACGCCACCGGCGCCGACGTCGTCGAGCTGGCGCTGCGCGGCCTCGAGCGCAGCGACGACCTCGTGCAGGGCGAACTCCGACCCGGAGGCAGTGGCCGCGAGTGGTGCGACACCGACGTCCTGCGGCGCCTGCGGCGCGCCTCGCTGGCGGTGCTGCGCAAGGAGATCGAGGCCTCGGAGCAGCAGGCGCTGGCGACGCTGCTGCCGTCGTGGCAGGGGATCGACCGCAACTCCCGCTCGATCGGCTCCGACGCGGCCGGCGTCGAGCGCCTGCGCGAGGTGCTCGTGCCGTTGCAGGGGCTGGCGCTGCCGGTCGAGGTCTGGGAGCGTGACGTGCTGCCGCGGCGCACCGGCGCCTACTCGCCGTCATGGCTCGACCAGCTCTGCGCGTCCGGCGAGGTCGTCTGGGCGGGCGCCGGGCCGCATCACAACTCGGGCCGCGTCGCGCTCTACTTCCGCGACGACGCGCTCGCGCTCGGCCCGCCGCCGAGCAAGGTTCGCAGCGACGCCGCCGCCGGTACGAACGCCGCCGTCGACACGGCTGAGCACGAGCTCGTCCGCGGCCGGCTGCTGCAGTCACCGTGTTTCTTCTCCGACCTGCTCGCGGAGCTGCCGCTGGCGCCCGAGCAGGTCCAGCAGGCGCTGTGGGACCTCGTGTGGGCCGGCGAGGCCACCAACGACGCCTGGGCCCCGCTGCGCGCGCCCCGGCTCAGCCTGGCTCGCACAGCGGGGCCGGGCCGCGCCGCGATCGGGCGCTCGCGGCGGCGGTCGGGGACGCGGTTCGGCGCGCGCTCGGCAGCCGGGGCGCAGATCCAGGGACGCTGGTCCTCGACCGCGACGATCTTCGGCGGGGTGGGTGCGGCCGGATCGATCGACCCGGGCGACCGCCGCCGCGCCCAGGCCGAGCTGCTGCTCGAGCGCTACGGGATCGTCACGCGCGAGCAGGTGCTCGCCGAGGGCATCCCCGGGGGTTTCGCGATGCTCTACGACAGCTTCGCGGCGCTCGAGACGCTCGGCGTCTGCCGCCGCGGCTACTTCATCGAGGGGCTCGGCGGGGCGCAGTTCGCGCTGCCCGGCGCCGTCGAGCGGCTGCGCGCGCAGCGCGAGAGCACCGAGGCGCCGCCACTGGTGCTCGCCGCGACGGATCCGGCACAGCCGTACGGCGCCGTGCTGCCGTGGCCGAAGGCTGCCGGGGCCGATGGCGAGGGCGGAAAACGATCGGGGGGCCCGCGCCGCGTCGCCGGCGCCCACGTCGTGCTCGTCGGCGCCGAGCCGGTCCTCTACGCCGAGCGGGGCGGCAAGGGGCTGCTGACGCTCGTCGCCGCCGGCGATCCTCGCCTGCACCCCGCGTTCGAGGCGCTCGCGGCGTTCGTCCTCGGCGACCGCCGCCGCAAGCTCGCGCTGGAGCGGATCGACGGCGAGACGGTCCTCGGCTCGCACTGGGAGCCGTTGCTGGTCGAGCTCGGCTTCCGCACGAGCCCGCGGCGGATGCTGCTCAGTGCCTAGTCACACACCACCGGCAGAGGGTGCCGGAGCAGCCACGTGGCTGCGGAGGCGGGCCCCTCTTCGCGACCCTCTCTAGGCTCCTGCCCATGGCCGAGCCCGACATCCGCGCCGCCGGCGGCGTGGTCATCCACGACGGCCAGGTCGTCGTCGTCCACCGCCCGCACCACGACGACTGGTCGTTGCCGAAGGGCAAGCTCGACCCGGGCGAGACGTGGCTCGAGGCGGCCGTGCGCGAAGTCCAGGAGGAGTGCGGCCTGCGCTGCAGGCTCGGCGGCGAGCTGCCCGCCAGCGAGTACGCCGTCGGCGATCGCAGCAAGCGGGTCCGCTGGTGGCTGATGCGCGTCGAGACCGATCTCGGCTTCACGCCGTCGGACGAGGTCGACGAGCTGCGCTGGATCGAGCTCGACCAGGCGCTGGCTCTGCTGACCTACGAGAGCGACCGCAACGTCGTTCGCGCCGCCGCCGCCGCCGTCTAGCCCGGCAGCGTCGTCAGGCCAGCTTCTTGCCCGGGTTGAAGAGGCCCTTGGGGTCGAGCGCGTCCTTGATCGCCGCGTGCAGCCGCACCGCGCCCGGGTCCCACTGGCGCGACAGCCAGCCACGCTTGAGCACGCCGATGCCGTGCTCGCCGGTGATCGTGCCGCCGAGCTCGATGGCGAGCGCGAACAGCTCCTCGGCGGCCGCGTGCGCGCGCCGCAGCTGCTCGGGATCGTCGAGCGAGAGCAGGAACGTCGAGTGCAGATTGCCGTCGCCGGCATGACCCCACGAGCAGGCCTCGAGCCCATGGCGAAGGCCGATCTCGACGGTGCGCTCGATCGCCTCGCCGAGCCGGTCGGTGGGCACCGCGATGTCCTCGGCGAGCTTCGCCCCGCGGTGCGCGCCGACCGTCAGCGAGACGCCGTCACGCCAGCGCCACAGCGCCTCGGGATCGGGGCGCTGCGCCGTCGCGCCGAGCGCCTCCGCAAGCTGCTCGGCGTCGTGCTCGCTGGTGTCCGCCTCGGTCAGCACGAGGAACCCGGGACGCGGCGGCACCTCACCGGGGAACGTCGCCGCAACGATCTCCAGCGTGCCGGCGTCGAGGTACTCGACCACGGCCGGCACAACGCCGCTGGCGAGCAGCTGCTCGATCGCCTCACAGCCCTCCGCGACGTCGGCGTAGAACGCCGCCAGGGGAATCGAGACCGGCGGCGCCGGCGTCAGCCGCAGCCACGCGGAGGTGACGACGCCCAGCGTCCCCTCGCTGCCGATCAGCAACCCGCGCAGGTCGTAGCCGGCGACGTCCTTGCGCGTCGCGCCGCCGACGCGGATCAGCTCGCCCGGCGCGACGACCGCCTCGAGCCCGGTGACCCAGCGATTCATCACGCCGTGCTTGAAGGCATGCGGACCGCCGGCGTTGGTCGCCACGTTGCCGCCGATCAGCGACTGCTCGGCGGCGCCCGGATCGATCGGGAACAGCAGCCCGTTCTCGCGCGCGAGACGCTGGACGGTCGCCGTCGTGACGCCCGCTTCGGCCTCGATCCGCCACAGCAGCGGATCGAACGAGCGGATCCGCGTCAGCCGCTCGAGCGAGAGCACGACGCCGCCGTCGACCGGCACGGCGCCGCCGCTCAGACCGGTGCCGCCGCCACGCGGCACCATCGCGACGCCGCGCTCGTAGCACCAGGCGATCACCGCGGCGACCTCGCCGGCATCGCGCGGTGCGACGACCGCATCGGGGCGGCCGCTCAGCCCGGTCCCGGTGGCCGCGTCCCGCGACCAGCGCGCATCGCCGGCATCCAGCACCTGCTCGGCCCCGATCAGGCGGATCAGCTCGTCACGCACGATTTGCAGTATCGAGCCTTCGCCAAACCTGTATGGCGCCCGATGGTGGGTGACGTAGTCTGGATCCAGTCCAATGCCGGAGGGCGACACCATCCACTACGCCGCGAACCTGATCCGGCCAGTGCTCGAGGGACAGGTCCCCGACGCGATCGAGACGCCGCACCCGCGCTTCGGCGCCAACCGTTGGCCGGAGCGGCTCGGCGGAAAGGCCGTCGAGTCGGTTCATGCGCACGGCAAGCACCTGTTCCTGCGCTTCGAGGGCGACCTGACGATCCACTCGCACCTACGCATGACCGGCGCCTGGGGCATCCACGACGCGGGGCGCCGCTGGAAGCGGGCCACACGGCACGCCTGGCTCGTCATCCGGCGCGCCGGCACTGCCGTCGTGCAGTTCGACGGCCCGCTGCTCGAGCTGCTCGCCGAGCCGCGGCGCCGCTTCGACCGTCGCCTCGCGCAGCTCGGGCCCGACATCCTCGCGCCGGAGCTCGACACGCGTGAGTTCGTGCGACGGCTTCGCCACGACGATCCGACGCGACCGATCGGCGACGCGCTGCTCGATCAGCGAACGATCGCCGGCATCGGCAACCTCTGGAAGGCCGAGGGCTGCTTCCTCGCGGAGATCGACCCGTGGCGCCCGATCGGCCGCGTCAGCGACGACGAGGCGGTGCGGATCGTCGAGCTGACCCGGCCGCGGATGCAGCAGTCGAGCAGCGACGGCAGGCAGGATCGCCATCGCGTCGTCTACCGCGCTGCCGGCAGGCCGTGCCCCCGCTGCGGAGCGACGATCCGGCAGCGCGGCCAGGGCGACGACAACCGCGCCACCTACTGGTGCCCGGGCTGCCAGACGTGACGCAGGCCGACGACGAGTTGCAGGCGGGGGACCCCGGGGCCGACGCCGGGGCCGCTCACGCGAGGCACCTGACGCTGATCCTCGTGCTCTGCTGCCTCGGCTCGTTCCTGGTCGTGCTCGACGTCTCGATCGTCAACACGGCGCTGCCGGTGATCCGCCGGAGCCTCGACTTCAGCGCCGTCGAGCTTCAGTGGGTCGTCAACGCCTACGGGCTGACCTTCGCCGGCTTTCTGCTGCTCGGCGGGCGCGCCTCCGACATCCTCGGCCGTCGCGAGATGCTCGCGGCGGGGATGGGCCTGCTCGCCGTGGCATCGCTCGCCGGCGGCCTGGCACCGAGCAAGGACCTCCTGATCGCGGCACGCGCGGCGCAGGGCCTTGCCGGCGCGATCATCTTCCCGGCGACGCTGTCCGTGCTCATGACGACGTTCCGCGAGGGCGCCGATCGCAACCGCGTGCTGGGGTTGTGGGCGGCGATCGGCGGTGTCGGCGGAACCTCCGGCGCGCTGTTCGGTGGGATCCTCACGCAGTTGCTCTCGTGGCGCTGGATCCTCCTGATCAACTTTCCGTTCGGGATCGTCGGGGCACTCGCCGTGCTGCGCGTCGTGCCGCGTGGCCTCGGCGATCGGCACGCGCGCCGGAGCTTCGACTTCGCCGGCGCCCTGACCGTCACGGCCGGCCTGATCACGCTCAGCTACGCCATCGTCGGCACCGAGCAGCACGGCTGGGGATCACAGCGGACGCTCGGCGTCGCCGCTGTCGGCATCGCGCTGCTGGCGACGTTCCTGTTGATCGAGGCGCGCATCGCCACGGCGCCGCTCGTACCGCTTCGGCTCTTCCGCTCGCGATCGCTGTCGGGCGCGAGCCTCGTCGTCGCCTGCATGGGCGCCGGCACGTTCGGGATGTGGTACCTCGTCTCGCTCTACCTCCAGCAGGTGCTCGGCTACAACCCGATCGAGGCCGGGCTGGTGTTCCTGCCGATGAATCTGATGATCGTGTTGTGCCCGCAGATCGCTTCGCGGCTGACGACGCGGTTCGGCGGCGGCATCGTGCTCACCGGTGGGTTGGCGCTGATCTCGCTCGGCAACCTGTTGTTCAGCGGCGTGTCCGCCGACGGCTCCTACCTCGCCGACGTGCTGGCGCCGTCGCTGGTCGTCACCGCCGGTCACGGCCTCTCGCTGGTGACCGCGACGATCCTCGCTAGCACCGGCGTGCGCGGCGCCGAGTCGGGCCTCGTGTCGGGCGTCGTCAGCACTTCGCGGCAGATCGGCGGATCGCTCGGCCTGGCGCTGCTGGCGACGGTCGCCGCACAGCGGACGGCCGACCTGAGCGGGGCCGCGAACGACGTCGCGCTGGCGGCCGGCTACCAGCGGGCGTTCGTGGTTGCCTCCGCGATCGCGGCGCTTGGTGCGGTCACGGCACTGGCGCTGCTCGTCCTACGGCGTCCACGGGCGATCGTCGTCGCCGACTCGGCGTGACGTCGCAGACTAGACGAGGACGCAGATCGCGGCGCTGAACCCGAGCGGGTCGGCGCCCGCGGAGCTGACGTGCTTGGGCGTCGTCAGCCGGCGGGTCTTCTGGATCGCGACTCCGCCGCGACGCCACTCGAAGCTGACGAGGCCGCGCAGCTGGACGCCTGTGCGCTTCGCGAGCGGGGCGAAGACGAACGAGCGGCCCGCCTCGCGCGTCTTCTGGCGTCCCGAGCCGACGTCGACGAAGCCCGAGTCGCCCCCCGACGTGAGGCTGTGCCAGGCGCCGTCGGCCGGGCTGAAGTACTGAACCTGGAAGCGCATGAACATCTCGTCGGTCGCGGTGCCGTTGCCCGGCATCAGCGCCCGCAGGCCGATCGTGTCGGGCCGGGCGCTGGTATCGCAGACGTTGATCGTGGCCCACGGCTTCGCCGGCTCGGCGAGCGCCGCCGCGGGCGCGGCGAGCGACGCCGCGAGGACGACGGCGAGCACCGTCGGCCGGCGCGGTCTGTGGAGGGCGATGGTCGGCTTGGGCATGACGCGTCGGTCAGAGAACACCGCAGGCGACGGATCGTTGCGCCGCGAGTGACAGCCGGTCACGACCTCGACGCCGCGATCCTGGCATGTGATACTGGGCCATGGCGCCCGTCTCCGGTCACAGCGTGATCGTCACCGGCGTTTCCGCATCGGCTCCACGGTCGTGGCAGCGTGCGTACTGAGCAGGAGATCTCGGCCGGTGGCGTCGTCGTCCGTGACGGTGCCTGCGTCGTCATCGTGCCGACGCGGCGAGCGCTCGGCGGCGCGCGCGTGCTGACGCTGCCGAAGGGGCACCTCGAGGCGGGCGAGCGCCCGGAGGACGCCGCGATTCGCGAGGTCCGCGAGGAGGCGGGCGTCGACGCGCGCCTCGTCGACAAGCTCGACGACCTCCGCTACTGGTACCAGCGTGACGGCATGCGGATCGCCAAGGTCGTCTCGTTCTTCCTGCTCGAGTACGTCGCCGGTGACCCATCCGAGCACGACCCGGGCGAGGTCGAGGAGGCACGCTGGATGCCGCTCGACGAGGCCGAGCAGGCGCTCACGTATCGCGGAGAGCGCGGAATGGTGGCGCTCGCTAAGGTCCACCCCGCGTGCAGGTCCTGAACTTCTATTCGACGATCTTCGCCGACCAGCTCAAGCGTGGTCGCAAGACGGCCACGATCCGGCTGGGCGACAAGTCGCACAAGTACAAGAAGAACCAGACCGTGCTGGTCACGATCGGCTACCAGCATTCGCCGCGCGAGCGGATCTTCGAGGCCGTCATCGACACCGTCGAGGTCAAGCGCTTCAAGGACCTGTCGCCGCGCGACATCGAGCACGACAACCCCGAGTTCCGCCGCCACGACGAGATGCAGCAGTTCCTCGAGCAGATCTACGGCCGTCCCGTGGCCGAGACCGACGTCGTGACCGTCGTCCGCTTCAGCCAGATCGTCGAGAGCCCGCCGGGCTACGCCGATCGCCGGCTGGGCATCGGCGGCGCACAGAACTAGCCCGGGCCACCCGCCCACCCGGCGGAAGTGCCCGTTTTCCGGAGCGCTGTTACGAGGCTGCGAACGCTCGTTGACATGCCTGCGGGGGTTCCTATACTGGCCCGCAGAGGCCTGGCACTCCCACTATTCGAGTGCCAATCCTCGTACGTACGCTGCTTACGGAGGTATCCATGAAGCTCAAGCCCCTCGGCGATCGACTGATCGTGCGGGCAATCGACGAGGAGGAGACGACCGCGAGCGGTCTCGTCCTCCCCGACACTGCGAAGGAAAAGCCCCAGAAGGGCACCGTCCTCGCCGCCGGTGACGGCAAGATCAACGAAGACACCGGCAAGCGGACGCCGCTGGACGTCGCCAAGGGCGACGTCGTGCTGTACAGCAAGTACGGCGGAACCGAGATCAAGGTCGACGGCGAGGAGCTGCTCGTCCTGCGCGAGTCCGACGTCCTGGCGAAGGTGGAGGGCTAACCAACATGGCTCATAAAGAGATCAAGTACGACGCGGCCGCTCGCAAGGCGCTCGAGGCCGGCGTCGACGCCGTCGCCAACGCCGTCAAGGTCACGCTCGGCCCGAAGGGCCGTTACGTCGTCCTCGACAAGAAGTTCGGCGCGCCGACGATCACCAACGACGGTGTGACGATCGCTCGCGAGATCGACGTCGAGGATCCGTTCGAGAACCAGGGCGCACAGCTCGTCCGCGAGGTCGCGACCGCGACCAACGACGTTGCCGGTGACGGCACGACGACCGCGACGGTGCTCGCGCAGGCGATCGTCCGCCAGGGCCTGAAGAACGTCGCCGCGGGTGCCAACCCGCTCGGCCTCAAGCGCGGCATCGAGAAGGCGGTCAACCAGATCGTCGAGAACATCGGCGCGCAGGCCAAGGCCGTCTCCGGCAAGGAGCAGATCGCCCGCGTGGCGACCATCTCCGCCGGCGACGAGGAGATCGGCGACGTGATCGCGGACGCGATCGAGCGCGTCGGCAAGGACGGCGTCGTCAACGTCGAAGAGGGCCAGACGTTCGGCATGGACCTCGAGTTCACCGAGGGCATGCAGTTCGACAAGGGCTACATCTCGCCCTACATGGTCACGGACCAGGACCGCATGGAGGCCGTGCTCGAGGATCCGTACATCCTCATCGCGAACCAGAAGATCGGCTCCGTCCGCGACGTGCTGCCGGTGCTGGAGCAGGTCATCCAGTCGGGCAAGTCGATCCTGATCATCGCCGAGGACGTCGAGGGCGAGGCTCTGGCCACGCTCGTCGTCAACAAGCTCCGTGGCACGTTCACGGGCGTCGCCGTCAAGGCGCCGGGCTTCGGCGACCGCCGCAAGCGGATGCTCGAGGACATCGCGATCCTGACGGG